>Ga0187879_10000366_pt1 | contig 30265 bp, 24 predicted proteins | sample June2016WEW_19_1_FD_132423 | JGI IMG/M metagenome (GOLD analysis project Ga0187879, IMG submission 132423) | Peatland microbial communities from SPRUCE experiment site at the Marcell Experimental Forest, Minnesota, USA - June2016WEW_19_10 | ecosystem: Environmental > Terrestrial > Soil >... | reverse complement strand
CCGCCGCCCGGCCCGGCTGCCCGGCGCGTCACCTCGGGACCGCCGCCCGGCCCGGCTGCCCGGCGCGTCACCTCGGGACCGCCGCCCGGCCCGGCTGCCCGGCGCGTCACCTCGGGACCGCCGGCCCGCCGCATTACCAGCGCATCCGCCCCGGACGGCTGGTAATAGCCCCTCCTGATGCCGATCTCAGTGAATCCGTATCTGCGGTACAGCTGTTGTGCCCTGGTGTTGTCAGTGCGTACCTCGAGGAAGACCTCGGTGCAGCCGCGCCGGGCGGCCTCGGCGAGCAGCGCGTCGAGCAGCCCCGTGCCGATCCCTTCGCCCCACCTGTCAAGCGCGACCGCGATAGTGAGCACATCCGCCTGGCTCCCGGCCGTGAGCAGCCCCGCGTAGCCGACGACCATGCCGTCATCGTCGGCTACCAGATAGTGCCGGCTGGCAGGCTGCTGTGCCAGCTCGCCCGCCAGCATCTGTCGTGACCACGCCTCCTCGCCAAAGAGCTCACGCTCCAGCCTGAGGATGGCGTCGAGGTCCGTGCCGGTCACACTGCGGAGCCTGACGCTCATCATGGGGTCACCCGCTTCGGCTTGCCCGGCACGCGCGCGTCGGGTCTGCGGAGGTAGAGCGGCTCAGCAGGAAGGGCAGCAGCACCGCTCGCCAGTCGCGCCACCGCCAGCTCGGCGAGCTGCGCCGCAGCGGGATAGCGCGGCGGTATCGGCTCGGCCGTCAGCTCTGGGTAGCGGACCGGGCCCTCGCCAGCTACCGGGTAGCCGACCGGAAGCTCGCTAGGAAGACTGACGCCAGGTCCCCAGATGCGCTCGGCAGCCGGCGAATAGCGCGCCCAGTAGACCTCCTTGCGCCGCGCATCGGTTGCGACGATGAACTCGCGGCCCGCCGCCCCGGCTGCCGCCGTCTGCGCGATCACGTCCAGCGTGCACACGCCGTGGACGGGGATGCCGAGCGCGCTGGACAGCACCCGGGCGGTCACCAGGCCGACCCGTAGCCCCGTGTACGGGCCTGGGCCGGTGCCCACAGCGATGGCCGTCAGGCCAGTCGGGGTGGCGCCGCAATCCGCGAGTGCCCCAATGATCGCATCGGCCAGCAGCTCGCCGTGCCGGCGGGCATCAACCGCCGCCCGCTGCGCCACCACGCCCGTGCCGTCGTGAAGGGCGACGGTCACGGCCGGGGTCGCGGTGTCGAATGCGAGCAGTAGCACGGTTGCACAGCGTAGATCAGCCCGCGACCATCCCGTACTCAGCACGCCCCGGGTCTCGTTCCAGGACGAGCTGCGGGCGGCGGCCCTGCGCAAGGGCGGCATTGCGCGGGCGCCTCGGCGGGTGCCGCGCGACGACCCCGGCTGACCCGCCCGGCGCGAGCGGCCCAGTGCGTATTTTTGGACCGTGCCGAACACTGCCCGCGGCGGTGACCGGCAGGCAGCTCAGCCGAGACCGGTCAGGACATGGTGGGAGATGGCTAGCGCACCCGCCTGCAGCGTGGCGACATCCACCGGCCCGTAGCCGCCACCGGCAGCTCGGTCAAGGCCCTGCAGCGTGACGGTGACGAGCACATTCCGCTCGCGGCCCACGACTGTGACGAAGTCCGTCGTGTTTCCCCCGGTATGCCACACTTGCACGGCGAGGAAGGCGGCATTGCCGAGGCCGCTAGGGGCGCCGATCCGTGCCGTGGGCCGGTGGGCGGACTTGGGCGGATTCTGCATGGCCAGCAATGCCGCGTTATAGGCGTCGATCGCGCTGAACGTCGCGCTGCCGTTGCCGGTGGAGAGCAGGCTCGGCGCGAAGGCCTGCGTGGTCACCTCAAGTACCCGGTAGATGGGGCGGGCGTCCAGCGTCCAGGTGCACTGGCTCTCCGAGCGCCCGCTCTGGATCACGGCCCTGGTGGTCTTTCCAGGCAGGTACTGGCTGAGCGCGGTGGCGCCCACTGCCTGGCAAGCGTCCGGCGCGGCGCGGATATCGCCCGGCAGGAAGGTAGTCACCAGGTCACTGGAGGATGGCTTTGCCGACGAGCCCACCAGCGGGAGGTTGCCGGTCACCGCGAGTATCACCACGAGCACGATGACGGCCAGCCCACCGATCGCATAGAGCCGGCGCCTGGACCGCCTGGCACGGGTGGCTGCTGCCCTGCCCCGGATTCGCGGGCTGCCCTCCCCCTGCGGCCCGTCCTGGTCAGCACCGGGCGGCCCGAGTTCCCTGCGGCCCGGCCCGGACGGGTAAATACTCGGGCCAGCCCATGGCGGAAGGTCCTGATCGGTGTCGTCGTAGAAAACATCCGGCCGCGGTCGGTTTGCACTGCTGGAACGCCTGTCCCTGCTGAACCGGCCCCTGGCGGTGATGCGGCTCTGCGGGCCCGGGCTGCCATCCGGACCGGAATGGCCATCCGGACCGGAATGGCCATCCGGACCGGAACGGTCATCGCGGCCGGAACGGTCATCGCGGCCGGAACGGTCATCGTCACCCGAACGGTCGTCCCAACCAGGCCGGCCGGCCGTAGCGGGCCGATCCTCATCCCAATCGGCACGGGCACCATTGGCGGAGTAATCATCCCGGCCAGCAGGGGCACCAGCCGCGGAGTAATCATCCCGGCCAGCATGGGCACCGCTCGCCAAGCGGTCATCCCAGCCGGGGTGGGCATCCCTGGCCAGGTGGTCATCGTCAGCAGCACGCTCCGGGCGCCCGGCATAGTCGGGACTATCCGGCCGCCGCCGACGGCCTGCGGGCATCCTGACGGGTCGGCTGGGCGGAGACCCCTGCTGAGCCAAGGCGCGCCTCCGGGAGTGGATCTGACCGTGCGTAACGGCCGCAAGCAGACCTGCGAACAACGCAGTTTAGTGGTGCGAACGCCCTGCGGGCGGACAGAACGGGACTATGCCATGGAATGAACCGCGCCATGGAGCGAACTGCTCGGCAGAGCAGTCAGGCGGCACGGCCCGCGGCCGAATCAGTTCTGCTAGCCGGTCCTGCGGACAGTCGTGGTGCGGGCCTGAAGGCCGACCGCGGGCTGGCGGCCAGCGCGTGCGCAGTAAGTTACCACCAGCTTCGGCCCGGACGCCGGATTACGCGGCGGCTCCTAGTGGGGATCATGCGGCGGCTCATAGTGGACTGCGCTGCAGCCCTGGACCCGGCAGGAGATGGTCCGGTGACCGCTGCCGGTGGGCAGCACCTTACGTGCGGGACCGCAGTGGCAAGGCTGCCAGGAGACAATTACCCTGCCAGGTCCCCACGGGTGCCCGGCCTCGCACTGGACCGGGTAAGTCCACCAGTCCGGCAGCCGCGTGTCGTTCATTCATACACTAGAACATGTATTCGATAAAATCTCCAGCCAACGCTCCAGGTCAGCACGGCCGGGACGGCAGGCGGCCGTCGGCGCGCCGCATCATGCACCCGCTGTTCCCGGCAGGGCCTCAGCCCAGCAGGACCCGGCGGGCCCTGCCGATGGTCCCGCGGCTTCCCAGCGCGAGCCGGTACCGGTCAGCTGAACGATGCGCGGCTCATCAGGAACCTCGGCACCATCCGGGCTGGCTGCTGCCGTAAGGCCGGGCGTTCCGGGCGGCACCGTGCGGGGTGCCAGCATGATCCTGATCTCCAGGTGGCTTGCCGAGAGGTCCTCGACAAGCCCCTCGCCCCACTCGACCACGGTGACCGAGCTGTCGAGGTCAGCGTCCAGGTCAAGATCGTCCACCTCCGCCCGGCTGCCGAGCCGGTAGGCATCGGCGTGCACCAGCGCCGGTCCGCCGCTCAGCGACCGGTGCACGCGCGCGATGACGAAGGTCGGCGACGTCACCGGGCCGCGCACGCCAAGTCCCTCGCCGATGCCCTGGACGAGCGTGGTCTTCCCGGCACCGAGCGGCCCGGTCAGCACCACCAGGTCGCCCGGGCACAGCAGTCCGGCAAGCCGCCGCCCGAGCGCCCGCATCTGCTCGCCGGTGCGGACCTGGATCTCCGCGCGCACCGCCGCGGCGCCTGGCGCATTCGGCCCATCCGCCGCCACGGCTAGGCCGACTGGTCGCGCCGCGTGCGACCCTCTGTCGCCCGGGTGACCAGGTCGATGATGACCTCATTGATGAGGTCAGGGCACTCGAGAATGATGACGTGCCCCGCGCCAGGCACCGTCAGGAGCTCCGCATCGGGTATCTCGGCGGCCAGGATCTCGCTCTGCCGTAGCGGGACCACCCGGTCCTTCTCGCCCGTTACCACCACCACCGGCACCTGCCCGAGCACGCGGAGCGCGGTGAGCTTGTCGTGCTTAAGCAGCGCATGGAAGAAATCCGTCACCACCTCGATGGGGGTCATCCTGATGATGCGTTCAAGGAAATCCACCACGGTCGGGCTGATCGCCGGGTCGCCGAAGGCGATCAGCCGCGTGCTGAGGAACGCGATCTGGCTGGCGGCGTGACGGCTCCGCTCGATGAGAGGCGCCCCCCGGCCGCTGGCTGCCCCGCGCAAGACGGTCGGGGCCGCGTACCGGGCAACTGACCGCAGCGGCCCGGGCAGCCAGACGGTCGGGTCAATCTCGGACACCGCCGTTGAGATCAGGGCTGCGCCGATCACCTTCGTACCGAATAGCTCGGGATGCTGGTCGGCGAGAGCCATAATGGTCATGCCGCCCATGGAGTGGCCGACGAGCACGACCGGGGAGTCGCCCGGGACGGTGGCCATCAGCACCGCGTACAGGTCCGCGCCAAGCTGGTCGATAGTGACGTGCTCCGGGCTTGAGCTGCCGGACCGGCCGTGGCCGCGCTGATCCCAGAAGACCAGCCTGCTCACCGCCGCCAAGTATTTGCGCTGGTAGTGCCAGGTGTCCTGGTTCAGCGTGTAACCGTGACAGAAGACGATCGTTACCGGAGAGTCATCTGGCCCGTTGATCTCGGTGTGCAGCCCCACACCGTCGTCGGCGAGCACCGTCACGCTGCGTCCGCGCAGCTGGCCGAACGGCTCGGCCGCAGCAGGATCTGGTTTCACCCGCATCCGGCCGATAGTCGCCCGCTCCGCGGCGAGTACGGCTCCCGCTCCCGCTGCCGCTGCGCCCGCAGCCAGCCCAGCCGCGCCGGTAATCCGCCGCCACCTGGCCATCAGCCCTCCCGTTGTCCTCCAGGAACGCGGGATTCCTACCCGACGGACGCCATTACGGCCCGAAGCGTACTCGCCAGGGCAGGATCCCAGGTCCTTGTTACTCCAAGGTAGCTTCTGGGCACCCGGCCCGCGAACCTCGTCACGATCTCATATGAAAGAGTGCCGAGCACGTCAGCCCAGTCCTGTGCGGTCGGCTCGCCTGCGTCGCCGGGGCCGAAAAGCACCACTTCATCCCCCGCCGCCACGTCCTCGTCACCGAAGTCGACCACGATCTGGTTCATGCAGACGGTGCCGGAGATCGTCCAGCGCTGCCCGCGGACCTGTACCTGTGCCCGGTTTGATGCGTACCTGGGCACGCCCTCGTTGTAGCCGAGCGGGACCAGACCGAGGGTCGCATCGCGGTTAGTCACGTACCGGTGGCCGTAGGACACGGCGGTGCCAGCCGGGACCCGCTTGACCTGGATGAGCCGGGCGCGGATGGTCATGGCCGGGCGGAGCCAGTCCGGCGCGCCGCCGGGGAGCGTGGACAGGCCGACGACCGCGCCGCCGGATCTGACCAGGTCGAACCAGGTGTCCGGCAGGGTTAGCGTGGCCGGGGTGTTGGCCAGGTGGCGCAGTTGCGGCCGGGCGCCGGCGGACTCCGCCAGCGCCGTCGCGGCCCGGAACGCCTCAAGCTGGGCCGTGATGGACGGATGTCCGGGAATGTCGGCACAGGCGAGATGCGACCAGATGCCGATGATGCTGGCATGACCCGCGGCCTCAGCTTCCAGCGCGGCGCGGACCACGGCTGGCCACTCGGCCTCCGTCGCGCCGCCTCTGGCCATGCCGGTATCGACCTTGAGATGCAGCCGGGCCGGACGCCCGGCCCGCCGCGCCGCCGCCGCGATCTGGCCGACCAGTGACACCGAGCCAGCGGAAAGGTCGACGTCCTGGCGGATGGCCTCCTCGTGCGGTGCGTCAGGCGACGCCAGCAGGCACAGCACCGGCGCGATGAAGCCCGCGTCGCGCAGCGCCAGCGCGTCCGCCACGTGCACGACGCCAAGCCAGTCCGCGCCGCCTGCCAGCGCCGCGGCCGCGGCCGGGATCATGCCATGGCCATAGCCATCCGACTTGACCACCGCCATCAGCTGAGCACCGCCGACGTGCCTTACCAGCGCCGACACATTGTCCTTGATCGCGCCCAGGTCAATGAGCGCTTCCTGGTGGCCGTCCATGATGGTCTAGTCTGCCAGCGCGCGTGCCCGACTGACGCGCTGATGTCGCGGCCCGGCCGACCAGGCGAGCCTTTCGGGCTGGCTCTAGCGCACGGCATCAGCGCACGGCATCAGCCGCAGGCGCATCGCTGGCGGCGTGACAAAACGCTGGCGGCATGGCAAACGCTGGCGGCATGGCAAACGCTGGCGGCATGGCAAACGCTGGCGGCGTGGCAAACGTGCGATGTGACAAACGTGCGATGTGACAAACGTGCGATGTGACAAACGTGCGATGTGAGGCTGCAGTGACGTGCTTTTTCTTGATCGATTAGACTTGTACCGGATTTGGTCGGGACGTAATGGACATTTCACCCCAGTCAGGCCACTCAATCCGGTACAAGTAGCCCAGGGCCCTGCGAATCGGGGCCAGGCGCTACGGGTGCCGGTACGGCGGAATCGAGCCCGCAGGTTCGTGGCCGGTCCGGTACAGCGGGATCGAACCCGTAGGTACCCTGGCCGGGCAGGTACCGCTGACCGGTGGTCGCTGGGCGAAAGGAAGCGCATCCTTGACCGAACTCATTCCGCGGCAGGTGCTCTTCGGCAACCCGGAGCGGATCAGCCCCCGGATATCACCCGATGGCACCATGCTGGCCTGGATCGCGCCCTACGAGGGAGTCCTGAACGTCTGGGTCGCGCCCACCAGCGCCGCAGCGGGGGTGGACTGGTCGGCGGCCCGGGTCGTCACCGATGACTCCGACCGTGGTATCCGCACGTTCGCCTGGGCGCACGACGGCCGGCACCTGCTGTACCTGCAGGACACCGGCGGCGACGAGAACTGGCGGCTGCACGACGTTGACGTGCAGACCATGCAGCGGCGCGACCTCACCCCGTTCGATGGCGTGCAGACAGTGCTGATCGCGATGGAACGGAAGTTCCCCACCGAAGTCCTGATCGGGATGAACCGGGACAACGCCCAGCTGCACGACGTCTACCGGCTCGACCTGGTAACCGCGGAACTGACGAAGGAAGTGGAGAATTTCGGCGTCGTCGGCTGGGAGGCCGACGCCCAGCTAGTGGTCAGGGCGGCTGCCGCGCCGCAGCCGGACGGCGGCTTCACGCTGCTAGTCAGGAACGATCCAGACAGCGACTGGCGGGCGCTTGGGACCGTTCCCGCCGAGGATGCGCTGACCAGCGGGCCAATCGCGTTCAGCGAGGACGGCAGGTCGCTGCTCGCAACAAGCTCGGTGGGCGCGCAGACCGGCAGGCTGGTCCGGATCGACATCGCTACCGGCTCGACCGAGGTGCTTGCCGGGGACCCGGAGGCCGACGTGGCGGGTGTCCGGCTGCAGCCGGACACCCGCGAGCCGCAGATCGTCACCCTGCTCAAGGACCGGTCCGAGTACCTCATCCTTGACCAGGCGGTGGCCGCCGACCTAGCGGCGATCCGGGCGCTGCACCCAGGCGACCCGGTCTTTGACGACGCCGACGATGCCGACGCGACCTGGCTGGTCAGCTTCACCAACGACACCGGGCCGGTGGTGTACTTCCGCTATGACCGGGCCAGCCGCACCGGCCATTTCCTCTTCGATACCCGGCCTGGACTGGCCGGTTATGAGCTGGCCGCGATGGAACCGTTCAGCTTCACGGCCAGGGACGGCCGCACCGTCCACGGCTACGCGACCTTCCCGGCCGGCGCCGACCGCCATGCGCTGCCGACCGTGGTCAACGTGCACGGCGGTCCCTGGGTCCGCGACGTCTGGGGTTTCAACCCCGAGGCGCAGTGGCTGGCCAACCGCGGTTACCTCTGCATCCAGGTCAACTACAGGGGATCGACCGGCTACGGAAAGTCGTTCGTCAATGCAGGTGACCGCGAGTGGGGCGGCAAGATGCATGACGACCTGATCGACGCCGTCGGTTTCGCCGTCGGCCGGGGCTGGACCGACCCGGCGCGGGTAGCCATCTATGGCGGTTCCTACGGTGGTTACGCCGCGCTGGTCGGCGCGGCGTTCACGCCAGAAACGTTCTGCTGCGCGGTCGACATCGTCGGGCCTTCCAACCTGAAGACCCTGATCGAGACGATCCCGCCGTACTGGGCCCCGATGATCGCCCAGTTCCACCGCCGGGTCGGTGACCCTGCAGCGGACGCCGACTTCCTGTGGTCACGGTCGCCGCTTTCCCGGGTCGCCGACATCAGGATTCCGCTGCTCATCGCTCAGGGGGCCAACGACCCCCGGGTGAAGCAAGCCGAATCAGAGCAGATCGTGACCGCCCTGCAGGAGGCCGGGATAGAGCACGAGTACCTGCTCTTCCCCGACGAGGGCCACGGCTTCGCCAAGCCGGAGAACCGGCTGCGCTTCTACGCGGCGGCCGAGCGCTTCCTGGCGCGCTACCTGGGCGGCCGCGCCGAGGAGTAATGGCCCCGGCGGCGCCCCGCCCGCCCATAACAGGGAATCTGGCCGTGAGCCGGGACTTGCCTGTCCGTCACGGACCGAAGATCAGGGAAAACGGGTCGACCCTTCTGGCGGCCAGGATGTACCACGCGGTTGCCCCGGTGTGGAGCGAGGCGTAGTAGAGGCCGCCGGCGCAGTCGGTGAGCCCGTTCCTGGATGCCGCGATGAGCCCGGTCCCGTCGGCGTTGAGCCCATGCCTCTGGGCATAGTAGATGTCCGACAAGTACCCTTCGGCCCGCTCGCCGTCGCCGGGACCGCCGCGGGTCTCGAGCGCGTCAGCGAGGTGCGCGGTCCCCTCGTACCAGACGCCGGTGCGGTCACCGGCGCAGAAACTCACGCCGCTGAAGCCAACGGCCGCACCCCGGGATCCTCCGTTCATGCCGCTGCCCGCGCCGGTTCCGCTGACGGCCAGGTTCCGCGTATCCCAGCTGACCGACTCCGCATAGGCCGGGTCGCGCAGCGCAAGGTATGACCAGCTGTTGACGTCCTCAGGTGGCGCGCTGTCGTTGGACGTCGTGCCGTCGTTCGTCGTCCCGACGTCAAACCGGCCCAGGGCCGGGTCCCACATCGACACGATGAAGCGCCGCGCCCACGCCGCCCGGGCGGACCAGACCGGGGCGCCGGTCTGGCCTGCGAGCATGGTGAAGAAGGCATAGAGATCGATGTTGTGCTCGGTCGACTTCCATTCGATCTTCTGACCACTCGCGGTCTCGCCGCCGGTGTAGCCGCCCGCCCCTCGGGTGTCACGGGCGTTGGCCTGCACCCAGTTCCCGATCGCCTCTGCTCCGGCGAGGTAAGCTGTCCGGCCGGTAGCCGCATAGAGCTGGACCAGCGCCTGGCCTGCCCACGCCATGTCTCCTACCACGCTCGCCGGGTTGGCGATGGTGACAGCCGCCGGGCTGCGCAGCGGGGTCGGCGCGTACGCGGCGCGGACCCGCCCGTCGCGCAGTGGATCGTTCGCCTGCGCATAGAGCAGCGCGGTTCCGATGATCTCGGCCCGCTGCCGGCCTGCCGGGGTTCCTGCGGCCAGGTAGGCGTCGATGAGCACCGCGTCGTCGTAGGTCTCCGAGGCGGTGAAATGATCCTTCTGCAGCACGCCGCCGGTAAAGCTCTGCACTAGGCGGGGCGTGGAGCCGGTGGCGTACCTGTCCATCATCTGGTCAAGGAACGAATAGGCCTGCACGACGCTCCGCGCCAGCTGCCCGGGCGGCACCGCTGGCGGTCCGGCCCGGGTCCCGGCCGGCCCGCAGCCGGTGACGATGACGGCGACGGCGAACCCGGCCGCCGCCATGCCCGCCTGTCCGATCCGGCTCAGCTCTGCCCCCCGCTGTCGGCCGAGCGGGCCGCCTGCGATGATCACCAGGCGGCCAGATCCGGCTGATTCCTGACCCGGCCGATCACCCGTCGTGGCCCTGCGAGCACGCCGATCGCGGCTCCCGATGTCCGCCGCCGGCCGGACCGGTGCCGGAAACTCGCCCCGGTCGGGCCGGCAGGCATACCTGCGGTCCCGCCGCGATCGCTGTCGGGTAGTGATGTACCCGGCCAGGCACCGGCCACCCGCCTGCTCGCTGGCCGCTGGCCGCCTGTCCGGCGCCAGGCCGGGGCCCGGGCCGCCCGGGCCCGGGCGGCCCGGAAACCGGCGCGCAGGTGCACCGGTGCACCGGCGCGCAGGCGCCGCAGGCTAACCGGCGGACACGGTCCTGACGGCGGCCGGGAGGGCCCGGATCAGGTCGGATGCGCCGATCGGCGCACCAGCCCTGCCGTCCCCCGCGGCGCCGTCCCCCGCGGCGCCGGTCGCCGCCAGCCGCCCGGCGATGCCATGCAGGTAGGCGGCGGCAGCGGCGGCGGCCGCCGGGCGCAGGCCCTGCGCCAGCAGGGCGCCCGCCAGGCCGGAGAGGACATCCCCGGACCCGGCCGTGGCCAGCCACGCCGTCCCGGTCGGGTTCACCAGAGCCTGATCATCGTCCGATGGGCCGGCGATGACCGTGGTGGATCCCTTGAGCAGCACGGTGATGCCGAGTTCCGCTGCGGCGCGCCTGGCGAATTCCAGGCGGCGGGCCTCAATGTCGGCGCGGTCCGCGCCAAGCAGCCGGGCCAGCTCGCCGGCGTGCGGGGTGATCAGGGTGGGAGCGGCCCGCGGCAGCAGGCCGCGGTGCGCGGCCAGCACGGTGAGGCCGTCCGCGTCCACGAGGACCGGGACGCTGCTCGCGAGCACGGCGGTGAGCAGGCTGACGGCAGTCTCGTCGGTGCCCATGCCGGGCCCGGCGGCCCAGGCCTGGACCTGGCCCGAGGTCTGCACCGCCCGGCCGGCGGACGGGCCTGGCGCCACGACGGTGATCACCGTCTCCGGCCAGTGCTGGCGGGCGACGTCGACGGCCGGCGCGGCCGAGACCAGCCGGACCATGCCCGCTCCGCCGTGGATTGCGCCGCCGATGGCGAGGGTCGCGGCGCCGGTGAACCGCTCGCTGCCAGCCGCCAGCCCCAGCACGCCCCGGCGGTACTTGTCGGATTCGGCCGACGGGCTGGGCAGCCATCCGGCCACGTCAGCGGCCTGCGGCGCGGCGAGGCCGGAGGCGCCCAGGTGCGGGCCAAGGCCGATGTCGATGAGCTCGACGACGCCGGCCTGGGATGCGCCCGGATCGATCAGCAGGCCGGGCTTCCAGGTCCCGAAGGTCACCGTCACGTCGGCGCGGACCGCAGCACCGTCCACCGCACCGGTATCGGCGTCGATGCCGCTCGGCAGGTCGGCGGCTACGACCAGGGCCCGGGAGCGCCCCGCCTGCGCTGCCAGCGATGCTGCGGGCTCGCGGAGGCCGCCACGGCCGCCAATGCCGAGGATGCCGTCGATGACCAGGTCCGCCAAGCCAACCGCCCGGCCGGTACCTGGATCGGCCGCCTCGATCAGCCGCCCCCCGGCGGCTCGCAGCGCCGCCGCCCCGCCCTCGTGTGCCCGCGATGCCACAGCGATGCCGGTCACGACCGCGCCGCGGCGCGCCAGCACCGCGCCGGCGTGCAGCGCGTCCCCGCCGTTGTCGCCGCTGCCCGCCAGCACGACGACCCTTGACCCGTACACCCGGCCGAGGAGCCCTGCGGATACCGACGCCAGGCCTGCCACGGCCCGCTGCATCAGCGCGCCCTCCGGCATCCGCGCCATGAGAGCGCCCTCGGCGGGGCGGATGTCCGCGACCAGGTGAGCGTTTCTCATCTCTCGGCCACCACCATCGCGACGCTCAGGCCGCCGTCGTGGCTCAGTGACAGGTGCCAGGTTCGGACACCGAGCCTGGCCGCCGCGTCGGCCACGGTTCCGCGCACCTCAAGCCGCGGCGCCCCGCGGGAGTCATGGATCACCTCGACGTCGGCCCAGCGCAGGCCGGGTGGGCCGCCCAGGGCCTTCGCCACCGCTTCTTTCGCCGCGAAGCACCCGGCGAGCGAGTCCGGCCTGGCATCGCGTTCGCCTTCGGCGAACAGCCGGGCGGACAGCGACGGCGTGCGCCGGAGCGCTGCCTGCAGCCGCGAGATGTCCGCGATGTCGACGCCGATGCCTACGATCACACGCCAAGCCTGCCACGCCCAGCCTGCCGCGGTCTGCTCCGGGAACCGCGCGGCGGGGTTCCCGGCAGATCGAGCGCTCCGGTGGGACCGGCACGAGAACCCGGTCACCATCGAAATCTGCCGGAGAGGCGGGGCGGCCAGCCGCCTACGCGCATCCCCGGGGCTGGTGCTCGGCCGCTATGCGTAGGTCATCTCCCCCCGATGATGGAGGTGGGGTAATGAGATAGCTGGCAGAGTCGAGTTCGTCTCTGCGAAGAATCGGCCGAATGTCGCGGCAGCCGGGGGGAACACCATGTCCGAGGATGAACCTGCGCCAACGGTGCGCCGGTGAGCAGCGACCGATCGTGCCCGGGCATGGATGCCAGCCGTGCGGCCACCGGCGCCAGCACGCCGGATTTCGACACCAGCACGCCGGCCGTGGTGCTCAAGCTGGACCCGAACGTCATGCACCATGGCGGCCTCGGCGTCATCCGCAGCCTGGGCCGGCTGGGCGTGCCCGTCTACGGCGTGCACGAGGGGCCCCTGGCGCCAGCCGCGAATTCGGTTTACCTGCGCGGGCGCTGCTTCTGGCAGCCCGATCCCGCGGACCCGGACCGGGTGCTGGCGGGCCTGGGCCAGCTGGCCGGACACATCGGCCGGCCTGCCGTGCTGCTGCCTACCGACGATGCGGGCGCGATCTTCCTCGCGGAGCACGGCGCGCAGCTACGGCCGCGGTTCCTGTTCGCTGACCCGCCGGCTGGCCTGCCTCGCCAGGTGGCCGGCAAGTACTCGCTCTACCAGCTCTGCAGCGCACTGGGCGTGCCCTGCCCGCACGCGGCGCTGCCCGGCTCGCTGGCCCAGGCGCGCGCGTTCGCGGCCGACGCAGGGTTCCCGCTGATTGCCAAGCTCACCACGCCATGGACGCACAGCCGCGGGCTGCGCAGCACGTCAGTCATCGCCGACGCCGGGCAGCTGGCAGCCATCTATCAGGAGTGCGCCGGGGCGGGCGTCGGCCTGCTGCTGCAGGAGTTCGTCCCCGGCGGCAGCGGGCATGACTGGTTCTTCCACGGCTACTGCGACGCTAGCTCCGCCTGCCGGCCGGCGTTCACCGGCGTCAAGGAGCGGTCCTACCCGGCGCACGCCGGACTGACCTGCCTCGGCCGCTCCACGCCGAGCGCCGGGCTGCGCGCGGAGGTGGCCAGGCTGCTCACCCGGCTGGGGTACCGCGGAATCCTCGACCTTGACCTGCGCCTTGACGCCCGGGACGGCCAGTTTAAGCTGCTGGACTTCAATCCCAGGCTCGGCGCTCAATTCCGGCTATTCCGCGACACCGCCGGACTGGACGTGGCGACAGCCGCCTACCTGGACCTGACCGGGCAGCCCATCCCGTCCGGCGAGCAGGTGGCCGGCCGCGGATTCCTGGTGGAGAACTACGACCCGCTCGGGGCCCTCCGCTACTGGCGCGACGGCGAACTGAGGCTGGGTTCCTGGCTGGCGTCACTGCGCACCGTGGACGAGACGGCCTGGTTCGCCCGCGATGACTTGCGGCCCTTCGGGCTGATGTGCGTGCGGATGGGCTGGCGGCTGGCGACCAGGCCGCTGGCCAGGAAGCAGAGTCAGCCGCGCGGGGACGGCTTCCGCTATCGCAGCGGCCGAGCGGCGGCCCGGCCAGGCCGCGCCCCGAACTCGAGGATCGCCACCATCACCGATATCTCGCGGCCAGCAGTGCCGCAATCTCAGAAGGAGGGGACACCTGCATGAGCGATGCCGTGGACGTGGCCATCGTCGGAGCCGGACCGTACGGCCTCTCGCTAGCCGCGCATCTGCGCGGGACGGGCGTCAGCTTCCGCCAGTTCGGGCTGCCGATGCAGCTGTGGCGGGCGGCAATGCCCAGCGGGATGTTCCTCAAGTCACAGGGCTTTGCCTGCAACCTGTCGGACCCGCGGGGAACCCACACCCTGGAAGCCTTCTGCAAGGCGACCGGCCGGCCCTACGCGAGCTATGGCCAGCCGGTACCGCTGAGCACATTTGTCAGCTACGGCCAGTGGTTCTGTGCCGAGTTCCTGCCCGACCTGGAAGAAGTGCTGGTCAGCGACATTGCCGCCGGGCCTGACGGGTTCCAGCTGACCCTGGCCAGCTCCGAGCGAGTGCAGGCCCGCCAAGTGGTGGTAGCTGCGGGCGTCGAGCATTTCGCCAGTGTTCCCGAGCCATTCTCGGCCCTGCCGTCCTCCGCCTGCACGCACACGTCTGCGCACCGCGACCTGGCGGGCTTCCGCGGCCAGGATGTGCTGGTGGTCGGCGCGGGCCAGTCGGCGCTTGAGACGGCTGCGCTGTTGCACGAGAACGGGGCAGCCGTCCAGGTGCTCGCCAGGGAAGGCAAGCTGGCCTGGAACGGCGAGCCGCTGGCGCCGGACCGGCCGCTATCGGAGCGGCTGCGGGAGCCCGAGGCCGGGCTCGGTTCGGGCTGGGGCACCTGGTTCTACTCCAACCATCCGGACCTGTTCCGGCACCTGCCGAAGTCCACCAGGGTCTACCGGGCCCGCTCCGCGCTCGGTCCGGCCGGCGCATGCTGGCTGCGCAGCCGGGTCGAAGGCCAGTTCCCGGTGCACACCAGCCAGTCGGTGACGTGGGCGAAGGCGGAGGACACGCGCGTGCGCCTGGGCGTGACCAGCGGCGACGGATCGACCCGCGAGCTGGCCGCCGATCACCTCATCGCGGGCACCGGTTACCGCACCGACCTGGCCCGGCTGCCGTTCCTCGGCGACCAGCTGCGGTCGCAGCTGCGGACGCTGGCCGGGAGCCCGGTGGTGGGCAGCGGATATCAGTCGTCGGTTCCCGGCCTCTACTTCATCGGCCCGGCGGTGGCCCCCTCCATGGGGCCGGTGATGCGATTCGTCTTCGGCTCCGCGCACGCGGCGAAGGCCGTGACGCGCCAGCTGGCCGGCACGGCGAGCCGGCGATCGCAGGCGGCGGCCGTGCCGGCAGGCAGGTGACGATGCGCGAACCTGGCTCCTGCCGCTGCGCTACCAGGGTGCCGAGAGACGCAGTTTCAGCACACCCACGGGTCGCGGCGAATCCCGCTGAATCCCCCGAATTTTTAACTCCTGAGGGAGCATAGCCAATGTCCGAGCGCAGTTTGTCGCTTGCGGTGAACGGGCGTGAGTACCAGCTGACCAGCAGGCTGACGCTTTACCGGGCACCCGGGCCGCCCGGCGCCGGCGATGCGGCCGGCACCTCGTCGGTAGCGATCGTCGGGCTCGGGTATGTGGGGCTGCCGACAGCGGTCGCCCTGCACGGCCGGTGCAAGCGGATCATCGGCATCGATCTCAGCCAGCAGCGGCTGGCTGAGATCGCCGCGGGAAAGGCCGATCTCACCGGCCCGGACCAGGCGGAACTCGGGGCGGCGCTGGCCGACGGTTCCCTTGAGCTGACCGCCGACCCGACAGCTGTCAAGGCCGCTGACGCTGTGATCATCTGTGTGCCGACGCCGGTGGATGCACAGTACGTCCCGGATCTCAGCGCCTTGCGCGGCGCCTGCGCGAGCGTGGTCGCGCACGCCCGGCCGGGGCAGACGATTATTCTGACGTCCACGACGTATGCGGGCACGACGCGGGAACTGCTGGCCGAGCCGCTGGGCCGGCGCGGGCTGCGGGTCGGCACCGATGTGTTCGTGGCGTTCTGCCCGGAGCGGATCGACCCAGGCAACTTCGACCACCTGCAGCGGGAGACGCCGCGGGTGGTCGGCGGGATCACTCCGGCGTGCACGGAGCACGCAGCGATGACCATCGGCCAGCTGACTGATGCGGTGTACCTGCTGAGCTCGCCGGAGGCCGCCGAGGCAACGAAGCTGTACGAGAACATCTTCCGAGCCGTATCGCTGGCCCTGGCCAACGAGTTCGCTGACGCGTGCGGGGCGCTGAACCTGGATCCGGTTGAGGTCACCCTGGCCGCGGGGACCAAGCCCTATGGCTTCCTCGGCGCGCTGCCCGGCCCTGGCGTGGGCGGGCACTGCATCCCGTGCGACCCGCATTACCTGCTCTGGCAGCTCAGCAAGCAGGGACGGCAGTCCCCGCTGATCGAGCAGACGATGAAGTCGATCAGCATGCGGCCGTCCAGGGTCGCCGAACGGGCCGCCGAGGTGCTCGCTGCCCAGGGCCGGACGCTGACCGGCGCCGCAGTGATCGTGGTCGGCGCCAGTTATAAGGCTGGGGTGCAGGACCTGCGGGAATCTCCTGCGCTCGGGCTCATTGCCCGGCTGCTCGACGCTGGCGCCTCGGTCGACTATTACGACCCGCTGATACCGCATCTCCGGCTGCCGGACGGGCGGGAGGTGCACAGCCATAGTGCGCCGGGCGGCTGCCGCTGGGATCTGGTCATCGTGCACACGATCCATCCGGGCGTGGACTACTCGTGGGTCGGCGACTGCCCGCGAGTACTCGATGCCACCTACCAGTTCGATGCCGCACCGCATCGCACGGTCGTCTGATCATGGCCGCCAAGGCCGGCCGGCCAGCGCGGGCCGGCCGCCCGGCCCGGGCCTGACGGCCTGGCCAGGGGGGAGAAATCGATGACAGCCGCCGCAGAAACTGGCCGGGCGCGGGTGACCGTTAGCGGCCCAGGCATGCGTCCGGAGTATCCGCCGACCGGGCGCCTGCCAGTCGGCATCGCGGTGCGAGCGCTCCGGTGACTACGGCATCGACGGCGCCGCTAGCGATGCCGACGCCGCCAGGCGCCGCCCGGAATGATCTTGCCGAGCCAGCCGCTGGCGCCGGGCCCGGCCTGTCGCCGGGACGGCGGGCCCTGCTGGCCGCCGTGCTGCCCGGCGCCGATGTCCTGGCGCTGGCCGCGGCGGCCGGAGTGTTCTGGGCCGTGATCGGGCGGCCCGGCTGGCCGGAAGCCGGCTATTGCTGCGCCGCGCTGGTCGCGCTCTCCGTGAGCGGACTGCACCGGCTGCGCATCTGCCTGCGGATGTCGGACCAGACTGGCCGCATCCTTGCGGCCGTCCTTGGTCCGGTGCTCATCCTGCTGCCGTCGGTGCCCGGCCCGGACGCGCTGCGCCTCGTCCTGTGGTCAGCCGGGCTTGTGCTGGCGGCCAGGGCCGCGGCCTGCACCGCGCTGCGTGCTGCCCGGCGCCGGGGTCACCTAGCCGAACCGGCGCTGCTGGTCGGTGCGGGCCAGACCGGTCAGCGGCTCGCCGCCCTGCTGCGCGAGCACCCAGAGCTCGGCCTGCGGCCGCGGGGCTACCTCGACGTTGCCTCGCTGGCAGCCGGGCTGGACCTGCCGGTCCTTGGTCAGCCCGGCGAGCTCGCGGAGGTGGTCGCGGGGCACGGCATCGGGCGGGTCGTCGTGTGCTTTCCCGGCGGCCGGGACGAGGACATGGTCACCGTGCTGCGGCAGTGCCGGAGCCTGGGCGTGGACACCTGCGTGGTGCCGCGGCTGCACGAGATAGCCGCCGCGGTGCCCCGCGCCTGCCTGGATGAGATCTGGGGCATTCCGCTGGTGCCGCTGCGGCCCGGCCACGGGATCGTAGCCACAGCGCTCAAGCGCACGTTCGACATTGCCGGGGCTGCCGTCCTCCTTGCGCTGGCCGCCCCGCTGCTGGCCGTGCTCGCCCTGATGATCAAGCTGGGAAACACCGGTCCCGTATTGTTCCGCCAGGTCCGGGTCGTCGGGACCGCCAGGCTCGCCAAGATCCTCAAGCTGCGGACCATGGCCGAGCGCAGCAACTCGGATACGTGCTGGGTGGTGCCGACATTCGAGCTCACCCCGCTGGCCCGCTGGCTGCGCAGCACGCATCTGGACGAGCTTCCGCAGCTGGTCAACGTGCTGCACGGGGATATGTCGCTAGTCGGGCCGCGGCCCGAGCGCCCCTATTTCACCGAGCGGCTCGGGCGCGAGATTCCCCGCTACGACGACCGGCACCGGATGCGCAGCGGGCTCACCGGCTGGGCTCAGGTACACGGCCTGCATGGCGACACCTCTGTCCACGAGCGGGTGCGCCTCGACAACGCCTACATCGAGAACTGGTCGATCTGGCTCGACGCCGTGATTCTGGCCGCGACCTTCACCTCCCTCCTCGGCCTGCGCCGGCCGGGCAAGGCCCGGTGAGCAGATGGAGCAGTTCCCGGGATCGGACATGACAGTCACCGAGGAATACGACCTGCGCGCGCTGACGGGCCGGTTGCCGTCAGCTCGCGCCTGCTACTGGATCGGGCAGCCCGCCGTCGGCGCTGCCGGAAAGGACCTGCCTTGAAGGTTCTGCACGTCATCACCGGACTGGGGGTCGGTGGCGCGGAGATGCAGCTACGCTCAGCTCTCCAGCACACCCGGCATGAGTGCGACGTGGTGACGCTTTACAACCCGGGGCCGGTCGCGGAAATGATCCGCGGCGACGGTGCCCGGGTTGGTGATCTGGGCATGACGCGCAACACGCAGCTGCGGGCGCTGTGGGAGCTGCGCCGGATCATCCGGGCCGGCGGTTATGACGTCGTGCACTGCCACCTGTACCGGTCGCAGGTCTACGGGCGGACGGCCGCGTGGCTGGCTGCCGTCCCGGTCGTGGTGAGCACCGAGCACTCGATCGGCGAGACGCACCTGGAGCGCCGGAAGATGACGGCGGGGGTCCGGGCACTGTATCTGGCCACCGAGCGGCTCTCCGACGCGACGATCGCGGTGTCGGAGACGGTCCGGGACCGGATGATCAACTGGGGCGTCCGGGACTCCCGGATCGTCGTCATCCCCAACGGCGTCGATCTGGGCCGGGTCGCGTTCGATCCCGCGGCGCGGGCCAGGATCCGCGCGGAGCTGGGCATCGGCGCCGACGACTACGTGCTAGGCGTCCTGGGCCGCCTGGACCCGAACAAGCAGTTCAATCTTGTCATCGAGGCCGCTGCCCCGCTGCTGGGCGACAACACCAAACTGCTGGTGGTCGGCAAGGGCGATGAGCGGTCGCGCCTGGAAGAGGTGGCAGCCCGGTGCGAGGTGACCGGGCGGGTGATCTTCGCAGGGGAACGCCACGACGTCGCGGCGATGCTGTCGGCGATGGACCTGTTCGTCGCCTCCTCAGCGCAGGAGACGTTCGGCCTGTCGGTGCTTGAGGCGCTCGCCAACGGCGTTCCCGTCCTGTACACGACCTGCCCCGCCCTGACCGGGCTGGAAGTGAGCAGGGCGCTGCAGGTACCGTCCACCGTCCCCGGCATCCGGGCGGCCATGGCCGACGAGGTACGTGCCGGGCAGCGTGACCGGCTGCCCGAGCCCGCCATCGAGAAGGCGTACGGCATCAGCGCTGTCACCAATCGAATTGACGACCTCTACGATCAGCTCGCGGCGCGCCGCAGCTGGCGCACCCTGGCCGCCCGGCTGCGCCGGCCCGCGGTCGCCGGACGCGGGCCGGCGCCCAGCACGGCCAGCCTGCCGCCGCGGGATGAACTAGCCAGCGCGGCGGCCGCCGGGCCGGCGCCGGTCAGCACGCCGGCCAGCCCGGCGCCATTGCCATTGCCAGTGAAGGGTGAGCGATGAGGGTCTTCGTCACCGGCGCCGCCGGGTTCATCGGATCGCATTTGGTCGAGGCCCTGCTAGCAGCGGGGAACGAGGTGACCGGGCTTGATGATCTGAGCACCGGGCGGGTGGAGAACCTGCCCGCGGTCACCCGGGACCCGGGATTCCGGCTCGTGCAGGGCTCGATCCTGGACCAGGGCCTGGTAACTGACCTGACCGCCGGATGTGACCAGGTCTACCATCTGGCCGCTGCTGTCGGCTCGTTCGTCATTCGCGACCGGACGCTGGAGAGCCTGCGCACCAATATCCACGGCACCGAGAACGTCGTCGACGCCGCTGCCCGGCATGGCGCAGTCCTGCTTGCCGCATCCACCAGCGAGATCTACGGCAAGAACCCCAAGACTGGCCTGTGTGAGGATGACGACCGCATCATCGGCTCCCCGCTGAAGTCCCGCTGGAGTTATGCCGAAGCCAAGGCGATTGATGAGAGCCTGATCGACGCGTACTGCCGTGAGCGCGGCCTGCGCGCCGTTATCATCAGGTTCTTCAATACCGTCGGCCCGCGGCAGACCGGCCGCTACGGCATGGTGATACCGCGGTTCACCCGGCAGGCTCTCGACGGTAAGACGCTGACCGTGTTCGGCACCGGCGAGCAGATCAGGTGCTTCTGCCACGTGCTGGATGTCATCCCGGCGCTCACTCGGCTGATGGCCACCCCGGCCGCCTATGGCCGGGCCGTCAATCTCGGCAACGACCAGCCGGTCTCCATCAACGGCCTGGCCCAGCGGATCATCGCCGCAACGGGGTCGAGCAGCACCATCAGCCACACGCCTTACCTCGACGCCTACGGGCCCGGCTACGAGGACATGCAGCGCCGGATCCCAGATTGCACGCTGGCGAATAAGCTCGTCGGGTTCGCGCCGCAGCGGACCCTCGATGACGTCATCCGTTCGGTCATCGAAGATCAGGAGGCTAGCCAGCCTTTTGCAGCCGCCGCCTCATGATCGCAGGACCACCCCGGTGCGCGCAGAGTCCGCTGAATCTCAGCAAGGCCGGGCAGGCCAGCGCGCTCTGGCGGGACAGCTGGGGCGGCTGCGCCGCAAGAGCCGGCGGCCGGTGCTCACCGTGGCCGACCAGCCGGAGCCGTCAGCCGCGCCGCCGGAGACCGATGCCCGGCAGCGCCGGCGGCGGCATCAGGTCACCGGCAGTGCCTGGCTTGCCGTCATCCCCGCTGGCATCGTCGCGGTGGCGCTGACCGTGCACGCCGTCAACGGATCGCACCAGATTGTTCCGGCGCCTCGTGTCGTGGTGGCGTCGCTGCCGTACTGGAACCTCAGCCAGGGCACTGCCGCCGTCCTGGCGAACCGGCAGGCCGTCAGCGAGGTCTCCCCGTGGATATACGGGCTGGCCAGCGACGGCCACGTCGTGCTGGACCCCGGGGTCAGCAAGCCTGCTCTGAGCAGGTCACTCAGCCAGCTGCGGGCCCGTGGCCTGCCGCTGGTGCCCACTATCGCGAACGTCAATGCGCACGGCAACTGGGCCTACCCGCCGGTGGCCCGCATCCTGCACGACCCGGTCCTGATGGCGCGGCACGTTGCCGCCATCGTCGCGCTGGCGGACTCCGGCCATTACGCGGGGATCGACATTGACTACGAAGACCTGCGGGCCGGCGACCGGCAGGACTTCACCGCCTTCGTCACCCGGCTGGCCACCGCGCTGCACGCCCAGCGGAAGATCCTGTCGGTCGCGCTGTTCGCCAAGGCCACTGACGCCGGGTACGCGCCGCGCAACCTGGCGCAGGACTACGCGGCCATCGGCAAGGTCGCCGACCAGGTGCGGCTGATGGGCTACGACTACCACTGGTCCACCTCGCCGCCCGGGCCGATAGCCCCGGTCAGCTGGCTCAAGAGCGTGCTCAGTTACGCCAAAACGCAGCTGCCCGCAGCCAAGATCATCTTGGGCGTACCGGAGTACGGCTACGACTGGTCCCGCGGTCACGGCGTCGGGATCGCCTGGCCTCAGGCGATGCAGCTGTCCCGGCAGCCCGGGGTGCAGCTGCACTACAGCACGGCCAGTCAGGCTCCCTGGTTCAGCTATACCGATGCGGCGGGCCGCCAGCACACGGTGTGGTTCGAGGATGCGGAAAGCTCCCGCGCAAAGTTCAGGCTGGCCCAGGCAGCCGGAATCGGCGGTGTCTACCTCTGGATGTACGGCAGTGCGGATCCTGGCATCTGGCCGACTTTGCGGCAGGCGCTGCCGGCCGGCCCGCACACCCCCGTTCCGGCCGCCCGGAGAGCGTCATGATGCCCTGGTGGGGGATCGCGCTGCTCGTCTTCGGCGCCAACGTCGCGCTGTGGGGCACGGTCGGCCTGATCCGGCTCGTGGACCAGGAGGTACGCCGGCTGATCAGGCTGGGTCGGGCAAGGCAGCCGGAAAACGTCGTCGCACTGCGGCATGACCCGGCGGGGCGGCGAGCCCGGCAGAGCCACCTGACCGTGGACGATGTCGCCGTGCTGATCCCGGCGCACAACGAGGGCGCCGTCATCGAGGACAGCCTCGAGGCGATCACGAAGCTGGTGCCGCGCAAGAACATCCATGTGGTGTCCGACGGGTCGACCGACGACACTCTCGAGAAGGCCATGGGCGCCGGCGTCAAGGCGATCAAGACCCGGCGCAACGTCGGCAAGGCGGGAGCACTGACCGAAGCCGTCGAGCGCTTCAAGCTCGTGGAGCGGTTCCCGGTTGTGATGCTGCTGGACGCCGACACCAGGGTCCAGCCTGGCTACTTCAAAGCGGCGCTGCCATTGTTCGACTCGCGCCGCGTGGTCGCTGTCGCGGGCTGCGTGCGGACCGATACCCGCCGGATGCTCTCGCCAGTCGGCAACATGCTGACAGGGCACCGGATGCGGATATACGCGGTAGGCCAGCGGGTGCTGAAGTTCGGCCAGACGTCGCGGTTCCTGAACGCGACGCCGATCGTTCCCGGCTTTGCCAGCATCTACCGGACGGCCGTGCTGCCGAGAATGAACATGAATCCCCCGGGCCTGGTGATCGAGGACTTCAACATGACGTTCGAGGTCTACCAGCGGCAGCTGGGCAAAGTGGGCTTCACGCTCGGCGCGGTGGCCGTGACCCAGGACCCCGATAACTTCCGCGACTATATCCGCCAGACCAGGCGCTGGGCCCTTGGCCTCTGGCAGACGGTGCGGCGGCACCCGCCGCGGCTGAACCTGTTCACTGCCATGCTCGCGCTCATGCTGACGGAACTGATCACCTCGAGCCTGCTCTTCGTCATCCTGCCGCCGATTGTTGCCGTGCTCATCCTGCCTGATCTGTTCGGCGGCGCGCTGACCTGGCCCGTTTTCGGCTCCGTCTACGCTGTGGTGTCAGCGCACGTGTCGCTGTCCAGGATCGCCTTGGGGGTGGCGATTCCCGACCTCGTCATCACCTGCCTGGTGGCGGCGGTCGAACGGCGGCCGCGGCTGCTGCTGTCAGCGGTCTTCTTCCCGTTCATGCGGGTGCTTGACGCGGCCATCGGGCTCTACGCCATCCCGCTAGCGTGGCTGGCCAGCTCCAACGGGGTCTGGAAGAGCCCGGCCAGGCGCCGGGCCAGGGCCGGAGCGGTCGCCGCCGGCTCGCCCATACGGCCGGCGGTGCCGCAGACGGCCCGGCCGGGGACGGCACTGCCCGACGCCGCTGCCCTGGCCCCGGCGGCAGTATCTACCGCCTGGGAGGAGCAAGGCCAGCAAGCTTCGGGCTGAGCTCAGTCGCCGCCGGTGAAGGTCGGCCTGGTTCCGCCGGCTACCGCTGCTTCGTCGGCCTGCTCGGCCTGCTCGGCCCGTGAGTACCTGAGGTACCGGTACTGCCCGCGGGCGATGAGGCCGACGGCTACGATCACCGCTGCCAGCCCCCCCAGGAGCACGATCATCTTGTGACTCCTGGCGGGCGCGAGGCTGTACTGCGTGGTGGTGATCGTGGCGGCGGACATCGCCGTCAGGCCGAAGCTCACCGCGGTTGCCCCGGATGGGGTTTGCGGCGTCGTCCAGGCCGCCTGCTTCCAGGAAGCGGTGGCGGGGAAGGTGGCACTGGTAGTCCAGTACGCCCAGGCACCTACGGAGTTCCGGTAGTAAAGCTCAAGCTGAACGGGCTGATCGGATTTGTACCAGACTCCCGCGGTGTAAGCGTGGCCTGCCAGCGCCGCCGGCGCGCACTGGCCGAGGTCCAGAGCGGGCATCAGCTTCGCGTTGCCCGAGCCCAGCCTGGTGATGTGCACGGCTTCAGCCGCTTCCCCGTGCGGTCCGCCGGTCCGCTCATAGGAGAACGTGGCAGCAGTCCCGCCGTAGACGGCCTGCTGGTAGCACGCTGGGACGCCGCTGCCCGTCTTGGCGGCCAGTTTCGCATTGGCGATGCCCGGAGGCGGGATCGGGCTGGCGCGCGGCCCGGCCACCGGCGGGCGCACCGGTCCGCCGATCACCTGACGGATCGTCCGCACCACCGTGCCGTGCGCGGCCTGCCCGCGCAGCCAGCTGGCGACCTCGCCGAGAAGGCCCGGCGTCACCCCCAGAGGGCAGTTCTGCGGGCACACGGCGTGGATCGTGAAGATGACCCAGCCGCCGCCATGTGCCTGCGCGCCCTGGACAATGGACTCGTAGGTACCCGCTGACCATGTTGTATTGACCGAATTCACTTCAATGGGGGTGCGCACGTCGAACGGATCCTGCGGCGGCATGCTCTCAGCCCAGGCGCAGGTCTGGCACAGTCCCGCGCCCCTCAGCTGCCCGGTGCCGAGCCCGGAGTTGTATCCGCACTGCCGGGTGAGTTCCTGCATCTGCCTGGTGACCGTCGCGTACGGATAGGCGAAATCGGTCGGCCGGAATCCCCACCGGAACAGATTCGACCTGTCATCGCAGATTTCCCGCGCTGCCTCGGCAGCCGGCAGGCCGGCCAGCTGCTGGTGCAGCACGCTGAGGCCGCCGATCTCGTTGCCACTAGCGGCGAGCGCCCGGACATCACCGATCGTCAGGTAAGGCGAGGTCGCGCGGCACTGCGCCTGGCTCTGCATGCACACCAGGCCCGAGGGGACAAAATACGTCGCGCGCATGCCGTACTGCCGGAGTATCGGCGCAGCCGCCATCTGCGAGGCGAGCCCGCCGCCCCAGGCAAACGAGACGATGGTTCTGGCAGCATCCGGGGGACCCGGTCCCCGCGCGTCGCTGCCCCGGTCGCTGGTGCCGCCCGAGCGCGCGGGCGGCACGGCCGCCCTGCTGTCGGCAGTCAGCCACACGGCACCGGGCTGGCCGGCTCGTGCCGGGCCCGCCGCTGACCCGAGCGCGGCCACCGCGAGGCTGGCGAGCAAGGCCGCCGCGACGGACATCAGCTGTCTCATTGACCCGTACGAATCCCAGCCGGAAGCAAGGCCGTCCCCGCAAGGCCCGCACGACCGACAGCTATCAGGTAGCCAGCCGGAACCGCCGGAACTCGCATGTCCGGAGCTCGCATGTCAGGCGGGATCAATGCTCGGCGGCAACAGCAGGCCTATCGGATAGGTTACCCGGTCGAACAACGGCGGCGCAGCCCAGGTAAGAGCCTCGGAAAGATCCACGAATCCGCCGCCGAAATTTGCGCTGGTGAAGTCCACCTCACCGCTGCTGAACTTAGCCCTGCTGAAACTCACGATTCCCCCGCTGAAGTTAGCGCTGGCAAACCGCACGCTGCTGCCGCTGAATTCGGCCCAGGGAAATCGCACCTCGCCGCCGCGGAATTCAGCAGCCACGAAGCTGACCGTGCCCTTGCCGAAATCGGCCCCGGTGAAGCTCACCTCGCTGCCGGTGAACTCCGCCCCGACGAAGCTGACCTCGCTGCCGCAGAACTTCGCGTCGACGAAGCCCACCTCGCCGCCAGCGAACTGCGCGTCCATGAAGCCGATCTCGCCGCCGGCGAACCTGGCGGCCAGGAAGCTCGTATAGCCCCCCGTGAACCGGGCGCCAAGGAAGCCGACGCCGCCGCCGGAGAAGACCCCGGCGGTGAAACTGACCTTGCCACCGCTGAACTCGGCTCCAGCGAAGCTGACGTCGCCGCCGGTGAACTCTGCCCCGACCAGGGAAACCTTCGTCCCGGTGAACCTGGCCCCGGCGAAGCTGACCGCGGCGCCGGCGAAAGTGGCCTTCGCGAGGCTGACGATTCCGCCAGTGAACTTCGCGTCGGTGAACCTGACCTGGCCGCCGCCGAAGCCGGCGCAGACGAAACTGGCCTCGGCGCCGCTGAACATGGCGCCGGTGAAGTCAATCGTGCTGCCGGCGAATGCGGCTCCGGTAAAGCTGACCTTACCCCCGCCGAAGCCGGCTCCCGCGAAGCTGACCTCCCCGCCAGCGAACTCCGCGCCGAGCAGGGAAACCCTCGTCCCGGCGAAGCTGGCCCCGGCGAAACTCACCTCGCCATCAGCGAACGTGGCTCCGGCGAAGATCAGCTCGCCGCCGGTGAACCTGCCGTCGGCGAAGCTGATCTTGCCGCCGTCGAACGTGACCCCGGCAAAGCTGAGTGACGCCTGGACCGGTTCTCTCGAAGCGCCTTCCTCGGCAGAGTCGCCTACGTCGGGAGCCTCGATGACCATGCCGGTGAAATCCAGATCGTGGCCGCGCCAGGAAACGGCGGCGTCGTCTCGCAGGTGCGCGGTGATCACGCCAAGGACTGCCTGCTGATAGCGGCGCTCAGAGCGCCGCTCGTCGCGCCACGCTCGCAGCCTCTCTTCGGCGTCGCCGCGCCCGTCAAGCTCCGGGCGGGGCGACGGCGCCGCGCGCACGGCGGCGCACAGCACGTCGATACACTGCTGCCGGCAGTCCGCGTCCTCGTCGGCGAGCCGTTCCAGAGCGCGCACTCCGGTCAGCCGGACAGCCGCAGAGGCGTCCTCGAGCTGGCCGGCCGGCCCGGCCAGCAGCTCCCCCACCTCGCTCGAGTCCAATCCTTGCGAGCGCCGGTCGGCGGCGCTCCGGCGGCGCGCCCGCCCCCCCGGCAGCCTGGACGTCTCTGCCGGCAGCTCGGGCGGTGACTTCTTGCGGGGCGAGTTGATCATAGCGGCAAGGTGAACTCCGGCACCGGTTTAGCTATCCGCGAGGCGCTAATGCTAAAGACCACCATATCCTGCTTGACATGGCGTTTCCCTAGTTCGGGCAGTGATCGCCGCCAGATCCCGGTAAGCGGCTGGTCAACTCGGTGCAGACGCACCGATATCGTTCGTCATGGGCCGGGCCAGGCTAACAGGGCTTGATGGCCGCCGGACAAGCTGGCGGCCGGGCCGCGATGCCCCCAGCCAAGCCGGTGCCTGGCGCCCTTGGCCCACAGCCGTGCCGCGGAATCGTCGTCGCCGACAAAGGTGCGCGGTAGCGCGTACCGGCCCGTCAGCGCCGATCGCCAGATCGCGCACCCGTAGCCGTATCCGGCGCTGCGCACCGCACGTACAGCCCGGCTGTCGACGTGACCATAGGGATAACAGAAGCCGGCTACCTCCTGCCCGCTGACGTCCTGCAGGGCGGCCCGGCTGTCCCTGAGCTCGCGGGCGAGCTCCGCATCTGCGACCGATAGCAGCGAGACATGATGCATCCCGTGTGAACCGACTTCCATGCCCGCGTCGGCTACCTGCCGCACCTGCTCCGCCGTCATGAGCGGCTTGCGCGGCCCCTCCGGGTCCCACTCGTTGTCCCCGCCAAGCCGGGCGGCGATAGGGAAGACGGTCGCGCTGAATCCGTACCGCTCCATGATTGGCACCGCGTAGCTGGCAAAGTCGGCGTAGCCGTCGTCAAAGGTGAGACCGACCAGGCCCGCGCCCGAGCCAGCACGCCTGGCCGCAAGCAGCTCTCGCATGCAGACGCCCTTGAGGCCTCGCCGGCTCAGCCAGCGCAGCTGCTGATCAAAGCGTTGCGGGCGCACCGTTACCAAGTACGGGTCCACTTCGTACGGGGTAACGGAGTGATACATGTAGACGAGCGGGGGGCTCAAGCTTGGAATTTCTGCTCCCGTGAGGTGAGGCACTGCCTGCGGCATCGCCAGCGGGATTCGGCCTGCCGGTCGCCAATCCCTTAGCGTGAACATTCATACACGGAAAGCGACTCACGCGCGATGACAAATTGCCAGTCTAGATTACTGTGAGTTATTTACAAGCCTCCGGGCGCGGAGAATATCCAGTGCGCGGCCGATGATTGCTCCTTCAAAGGTATGAGGACAACACCGGCTCTAGCCACGATAGTGCTGTGGTGGACATGCTGCGGCTGGTTCTCGTGGGCAACTACCGGATGGTCACCGATGCGCTGGCCTCCCGGCTGGCGACCGCGCCCGACATATTGGTGGTGCACTCCTGCACCACCAGTGAGCCGAGGCTGACCCAGCTGGTCCGCTGGCTGCGGCCGGACGTCGCCTTGATCCATGTGAAGCCGCTCGGATTCGCGGTGGCGGAGGTCGTGCAGCGGCTTCGGGAAGCCTGGCCCGCGACACGCGTGGTGATGTTCAGCGCCGGCGACGATGTCGGGCAGGCTGTTGACGCGGCCAGGGCGGGTGCGGATGCCTGGATTTCGAGAACTCAGGGAGCGGACGAGCTGCAGACCATAGTCCGCGGCGTGTGCGCCGGGAGTTCCTGGTACCCGCCGGTGATCCTCGGCGAGGTCCTGCGCCAGCTGCGCGAGGACATCCGCAAGGCCGCCGAGGTCCAGGATCCGCTGGACGTGCTCAGCCCGCGGGAACGGGACGTCCTGGCGAGCATGGTGGAGGGCAAGCACGGCCAGCAGATCGCCAAGGAGCTGCTGATATCCCCGGATACGGTCCGGACCCACACCCGCAGCATCTTCAGCAAGCTGGACGTGCATACCAGGCTCCAGGCGGTGCGGATCGCCCGCGCGGCCGGCTTGCGCCCGCCCGAGCGTCCGGGCTTGGCCGACCGCGAGAGCGCCGCGTTTTCCGTCATCCCGACGGGCCGAGGCCGCCGGTGACTGCCGCAGCCCGGGCCGCCCCTGGGTCCGCGCCGCAGCGATCAGGGGTGCCTGACCGGCCGATTCGGGTGGCGACGGTCGTAACGAGGCTGGAAGGCGGGGCTGGCGTGCTGGCCCTGCGCGGGGCGCAGGTCATCGGCCGCGAGAGCTTCCAGCCCACGATCGTGACGGGCAGCGGAGACGGCCTGCTTGCCGAAGCCGCCGAATCCGGGATCGAGGTGGTGCTCGAGCCGGCGCTGCGCGCACCCATCGCTCTCCGCACCGACCTGCTGGCACTGCGGCGGCTGGACCTGTTGTTCCGGCAGCGGGCCTTCCAGGTTGTCCACACGCACTGCGCCAAGGCCGGCACTGTCGGCCGAATGGCCGCCCGCCGCGCGGGAGTCCCCTGGATCGTGCACACGTTCCACGGATTCCCGTTCCATCAGTTCCAGTCAGCGCCGCGGCGCAACGCCTACGTCTCCATCGAGCGGCACCTTGGCCGGTTCACCGACCTGGCGCTCTGCGTAGGCAGCGGGGTAGCCGCCGAGGCGGTGGCCCGTGAGCTGATCGCACCGGACCGGGTTCGCACGATCGGGGTGATAGTGGGCGGCCCGGAACGGATAAGGGCCAGCATGGCGGCTCGCGATCCAGTGGCACGCCGGCGCGCCCGCGCGGCGCTTGGCCTGCCGGTGACGGCCACTGTCGTCGGCGCAGTAGGCCGGCTGACCTACCAGAAGGCACCCGAGGACTTCGTGGACGCCATTGCCGAGCTCGGCCGTCCGGATGTGATCGGCATCTGGATCGGCGGCGGAGATCTCGCCGAGCGCGTCGCGCGGCGGGCCAGCGGGGGCGGCGCCCGCCAGCCCGCCAGGATAATGCTGGCGGGCGAGCGTACCGACATTCTCGATGTGCTTCCGGCACTGGACGTCTTTGTCCTGCCGAGCCGGTACGAAGGGCTGCCCACCGCGATCGTGGAAGCCATGATCTGCGGAGTTCCGGTCGTCGCTACGTCCGTCAACGCCGTCCCCGATCTGGTGCTGCCCGGATCGACGGGCCTGCTGGTGCCACCGCGGCGGCCCCGCCTGCTGGCATCCGCGATCCGGTCCCTGCTTGACTCACCCGAGGCTGCCGCCCGGATGGCCGAGACCGCCCATGCCCGCGTGGCCGACCGCTACGGGCAGCAGGACCTGCGGGACGCGCTCGTAGCGGCCTATGTCTGCGCTGCTTCCGCCGATGCGGTGCGCGAGAATGTCCCGGCCTGACCGCGCGGCCGCCAGGTGCGCGCTGGTCAGGCGCGGATCCGGGTCGAGGCGGCGCGGCTGTGCGCCGCCCTGGCGCCAGACACAGCGGAAGCTTCCGCGCCCGGGGCTGCAGACTCCGCTACCGCAGCGCCAGATTGACGTAGCGCCCGATATGGTATAATCCGGTTAAATCTGGAGAAATCATGAGAAATTAGCAAGAATTCATCTTTTGGTCATCTGGCTGGGCCGATTACGGCGATTCGTAAACGATCGCGCGCGTACGGGCGTCTTACCGGTGTGGTGTGGTGTGGT
>Ga0187879_10000365_pt1 | contig 30270 bp, 30 predicted proteins | sample June2016WEW_19_1_FD_132423 | JGI IMG/M metagenome (GOLD analysis project Ga0187879, IMG submission 132423) | Peatland microbial communities from SPRUCE experiment site at the Marcell Experimental Forest, Minnesota, USA - June2016WEW_19_10 | ecosystem: Environmental > Terrestrial > Soil >... | reverse complement strand
GAACATGAGGCGGCTGAAGGCGAGCACCATGATGAAACCCCACACCCGGCGCACCTTGCCCGTGGCCGGGTCGACCCAGCGGCCGAGCAGGCCGTAATCCACCTGTGCCTCTTCGCCGGGCGGAGGCGTCTCTCTCAGCACCGTCACCTGGGCGCGTCTCACCTCCTCGGGCATGTTCGCCTCGAGGTAGCGCCGCAGTGAGGACTCCGAGGCGACAAGGCCGTGATCGTCCCGGAGCCGTTGATGGATGGTCGAGATCGTCACGAGCCCGAGCCAGGACTTGATCAGCTCGGCGTGTCCTTCGATCTCGGGCCAGGTCGTCTGGCGGGACGAGTCGTCGGTGAGCTCGGGGAACCAGCCCCGCGCCAGCTGCGACCACTCGTCTGGCGACAGCGGCGGGCCGCCGGGCGAGATGCCCGCCGCCATGGCCGGTGCGGTGTACTTCCTCACGGTCTTCGGGTCGATGCCGAGCGACGAGCAGAGCTCGCCCATCCTCCGCCCGGCATGCCAGTGCGTGAGGACCTCGACGATGTCGATCACTTTCATCGTTCTCCTTGCCATCTCCCCTCCCGATCTCTCGACGGGAGGAATCCTCGGTCGGACAGCCGCCGGAGGAGTGGATGTCCCCTCGCCGCCAGAGGGAATTCCGTGACGGGGGCGTCAGGGAATTACGTGACGGCGAGCGAGGGAATTACGTGACGGAGAATCGAAGAAGCGAGGGAATTACGTGACGGTCGACACCCGTACGAAGGCGACCTCGTCGAGACCGATCGCCTCCACTTCGCCGAAGCGGCCGGGCGCATCGACGAGTGCTCGCCCATATGCCATGACGGCGTCGTTGAGGGTGTGCCAGTCGCAGCCGAAGCTCGTCGCCACCTCGTTGACCGTGCGGCCGTGGAACCCCACCTCCTTGGTGGCGGCACGTCCGGCTCTGTCGGTGAGCTTCATGCGCGGTGGTGCGATGCGCCGATCCTCCTCGGTGACGTGCCCCTTTGGGCAGGCAGCCTCCACACAGGAGAAGCGCCGCTTGTGCCAGTGCAGCCTCGTCGGCTTGGCGAAGGCAGGCAGGTCGGTGAGGAGTACCTCGCGGAAGCCCTTGAACCTCGCCACGACACCGCACTCGGGACAGCCCGCCGTCTCGGTTCGCGTCTCGACATGCAGCTCGGTGTGGGCCTTGTCGACGAAGATGCCGAGCACGTTCACCTCCGGCAGTCCGACGAGGAGCTCGAGAGCCTTCGCCGGGTCGGTCTCAAGTCGGGCCGGGAGCTTGCGTGTGGCGGACATCGCCCAACGCTGGCAGCGGGCTCAGGCGAGCTGGTGGATCGTCATGCCCCCGCCAATTCCGAAGTGCCGGTTTAGCTGTTCGCTGCGCATGTCTTGGCTGGGCTCAGCAGCCAGTGGTCAGCTCTGATGCGCTATAATTCTGTACATGACGACCTTACCCGTAGCGGAGGCTCGGGCCCAGCTGTCGAGGCTGGTCGAGGAAGCCTCATCGACCCACGAGAGGTTCGAGATCACTCGGAACGGTCAGAGGGTCGCCGTGCTCCTCGGCGCCGACGACTACGACGCCCTACGCGAGACGATCGCCGTGCTCGCCGACGCCGATCTCCTACGTGACCATCTAGTGGGTGTCGAGTCGTTGAACCAGAGTGACAGCCTCGACAGAGACGAACTCACCTCTGTCATGAGAGCCGCCGGCCGTCTTCCCGCCGCTGAGTGAGCGGCGAGCCCTACCGGCTACGGATCGCCCGGCCGGCCGCACGAGCGCTTGCTGAGGTATTGCCCGAGACGGTGGCCGTGGCGGTCTACGCGTTCATCACCGGGCCTCTGCTGGACAACCCGCATCGGGTTGGAAAGCCGCTAGCGCCTCCGCTCGCGCCCGCCTGGTCGGCGAGGAGGGGGAGCTATCGGGTGCTCTACCTCATCGACGACAACGCCCGCGAGGTTCAAGTCGCCGCCATTCGCCACCGGCGTGACGCGTACCGGAGATGATCGAGCATTTCCAGCTGGGCTCGGAGAGTGCGAGTGACGCCATCAGCGCTGTCAACGGCTAGGAGGACACCATCCGCGTGACCCGGCGTGACCCAAACGTGACCCAACGGTGGGTCACAGAGGGGTTCTAGGGGTCACTACCGGTCACTCAGAAATGGCCTGTGACCTGGACTTACGTCAAAATCTGCTGGTGACCGAAATGGCCCCCACGGCACTCATAATCCTTCGGTCGCAGGTTCGATCCCTGCCGGGCCCACCGTTGAAATTCAGGTGGAATGCGCTTGCTCAGCCGGCGAGGGGTAATAGAACGGCGCCGAACGGCAAGAGCGGCGGCCAGTACGCTGGATCATTGAGCACATGCGTCCCTCCTCGAGCCGAACACTCCCCCAAGTGCGAGGCGTGGGGGTGGCGCTAGGGCGCATTCGACCGTTTCGGCGGGTGGAGCAAGTACCAGCGTTGGTCGTGTCCCACCCGGGGTCGGTCCGCCGGGGTGGCGGGTGGCACGGTGCCGTCCGAGGTCAGCCAGCCGCGGCGGCGGAACATGACGACCAGTGCGGCTGCGGTGACAAGCTGCAAGCCGATGCCAACCACAAGAAAAACCAGCACGGAGCTCAGCCGGTTGACCATCCACGTGAAGTTCTGGCCGAAGAACCCGGTCAAGAAGCTCATCGGCAGGAAGATGGTGGCGATGATGGTGAGCTGCTTCATGACCACGTTCAGTCGGTTGGAGACTGTGGACAGGTGAGTGTCGAGAGCGCCGCTCGTCAGATCGCGGTAGCTGTCGACGAGGTCGCTGATCCGAATGAGGTGGTCGTACAGGTCACGGAAGTAGCGCTCGGCGTCCGGCGTCATACCCGGTAACAGGTCTGCGCCGGTCAGCAGTGTGGCAAACATGTCCCGCTGGGGGGTCACCACCTTGCGCAGCGCGATCAGGGACCGCTTCAGGTCGAACAGCTGGCCGAGCTGCTGCTCTGTCGGTCGCTGGAGGATTTCGTCTTCCAGTTCGTCGATCCGGTCGTCGAGACTGGCGAGCACGGGAAAGTAGCCGTCCACCAGGGCGTCGACCACCCGGTAGAGAAGCATGACGTGGTCCGGCTGAGGACCGGCTTGCCGTCGCAGTCGGTCGGCCAGCGCGATCAGGTCCAGGCACGGGTCGTGGTGGACGGTGACCAGATAGTTCTCGGCGTAGAAGCAGTGGACTTCTAGCAGTTGCCCGGTCGGCGTGGCGCCGTACACGACGAGCAGTGCGAACCCATCGTAAGAGTCGAGCTTTGGGCGTTGCCCGAAATGCTCGGCATCTTCGACCGCGAGGGGGTGAAACCCGAAGGTGTCGCGCAGCAACCCCGTTCCGGTTTCTTGGTCAAGGCCGGCCAAGTCCAGCCAAAAGCGGGCTGAGGAATCAAGCAGGCTTTTGACGTTCTCCGCGGTGACGTCGCGCTCGGAGCCGTCCACCAGGATCAGATGACCGTCCATGTCGGCCATTCTCTCCTGCCGGCACGCGGCAGCGTGGGATATGAACACGTGCTCATCGCAGGCAGGACGAGCCACTGCTCAGGCAAGCGTCGCCGAGAGAGGCGACTCGACGACTCAGGCGAAGGCATTGTGTTGGCGCTGCGACGTCGTGGCGGAGTGCCTCGAGTATGCGCTCGCTCAGACCCGGTTCATCCGGCAGCGCACAGCCGGTCACGTTGGCAAGAGCGTTCCCCCTTGTTCTTGCTGATCCTGCTCCGCGTCGCCGTCGTGCTCGTGGCGCTCGTGGTGGCGACGACGTTGCCGTGGCCGTCGTTGTTGATCGAACCGACGGCCACAGAGTGGCGCCATGTCATCGCAGCCTGTGGTCCTGCGCTGTCGGCGGGATCACTCACCGATCCGGCCGCCCGCCTTCAGCCGCCGGATCGTGCTGGGTTGGACCGGCGAGAGAGGAGAAGAACAGGGTGACCGTGGTTCGGCCGGAACGGAGGCGGCTCAAGTCGGCCTCATGCCGGTTGGTTCAGCCTGGCCTCTCGACCGCAAAGCCAAGATCCTGGGCGGCGTTCGCCATCCGACGGTCGTAGGTGACGACAGCTCGCAGGTCCCCTCCGACGAGCTGCGCGGCTGCAAGATGGATCGCATCGAGACTTCGCAATTGGACGTTCGGGGCTAACGTCGCGGCGCGGTCGAGCACTTCGGTGCTCAGCAGGATCTGGTCGAGGCGGGAGAGCTGTCGACGCGCCTGCGCGAGAGCGGCAGGGCCCCCGATGAGGACCGCTCTCACCACCTCGACTCGCGCGAGTGCGCTCGTCACGAGCTGGTCGGCACGGTGACGGCGGAGGAACCGTCGCAAAGCGTCCGACTCCTTCTCTCGCTGGACGAGCTTCACCAACGCGGACGAGTCGAGGTAGAGCCTCATCGTTCCTCCGCGCGCATCGCCGCCAGTCGCGCGGAGGCGTCGATACCGTAGTCGCTTGGTGCGTCGTCGACCACATGGCCCTCACCGGTCGCGGCGAGAACCTGACCGCTGGCCACCAGGTCCTGCCACCGGTCTTCGTGGGTGGGAACGAGCAGCGCGACCGGCCGGCCTCGGTCGGTCACCTCAATCGTCTCTCCCGTCGCAACCCGGGCAAGGTAGCGACTGGCATGCTGGCGAAGCTCTCTGACCCCGATCCGTTCCATAGTGCTACATGGTAGCACTATGGAACGCCTGGCGGCGTCTTCGCGAAGCCCTGGAGGTCGATCGGCGGCCTGGACGCGTGGTGCCGACGTCGCTCGCGTCCCGACAATTACCTTGCAACTCGTCGCACCCGGTTGCATCCTGTTCGCTGTTGCTCGCCTCGCGCTCTTTATGACCTGTGAGGACGCAACCGGCGCCAGTCTGCGCAGAAGAACGAGCTGCTCCAGCCGGGCCTCATAATCCTTCGGTCGCAGGTTCGATCCCTGCCGGGCCCACCGTTAAAAGTCCAGTTCACGGCCTATGCAGTGCCGCTGGCAGGGGAATGGAGGCGCCGTGGCTGGCAGCATCCGACAGCGCCCGGATCGCGGAGCAAATGCCTGGGAATTGCGCGTCTTCGTCGGCCGCGACTCCAACGGTCGCATCCGCCATCACAGTGTCACGTTTCCGCGGTACCGAGCGAGCTGCCGAGCGTCAGCTCGCCCGGCTCGTGGCCGAGCAGGAGGCGGTGCCCGCCGTTATGCCGGAGGAGGGTCCTCGCACCTGGGGTCCCACGACCACGCTCAACGACGCCCTCGCCGCCTGGCAGGCGAACGGCTGGGAGGACCTCAGTCCGTACACGACCAAGCGTTACCAGAGCCTCTGGGATGTCCACATACGTGACGACATCGGACGGCGCCGCATTGCATCGTTGTCCTCCTACGACCTCGAGCGCTGGTATCGCGAGCTGAAGCGAAGCGGCCAGGGGCAGTCGAGCGGCGCGCTGTCAGACCAAGGAGGATCCCCACAATGAGCGGCGCGATCAAGGGCTCACGGAGTTCGGTCCGTGCTCGAGAACTGCAGCATGACTAACGCTGTCACCCAGGGTATGCGAAGTGGATGGTTCTCACCGTTTCGTCGGGACAGTTTGGCTGCCTTGGTCGATTTGCATGTCAGCCGCTCAGACTCCAGGGTCTCAAAGTCCTCAGAATCACGACGCCGCTCGCTTGAGGTGGGCCTCGTGAGCGAGCTTGATGATGTCCTCTGACACTGATCTCTTGTTGCCTTCGTGCGCCGGATGGTGCGCCGGGCAAGCAATATACGGGGTGCCTTCGACCGGCTTCCCAAGTCGTAGACATCCCTTAACGTGGCAATTGTGGTGGCGGTAGATGGTGATGATGCTGCCAAGGATGAGAAAGTCAGGAATCGCACCACCGAACCCAGACCAGAACCCGTACCAGGTTCCCGACTCGGCATCCGCACCGGTGTAGCGCAGGAACCAATGAGCAGAGTCAGTCCAGAAGACAACGACGAGTATTAAGAAACCAACTAGGACAAGCAGCAAGCCGATAGTAAGACCTCGCCTCATAACCCTTCTCCCGACCTTTCGATTTAACGTTCGCTCCAGAAAGCTCTTCGCTACCTCACTGATTCAACAGGCCCAGCTCCCTCACCGTCCAAGAAGTATCACACGGGATTGTGTCAAGGTCATTGATGTGGGATCACTGGCTCCTTGCATCGGTCTCCTTTCGAGGAACCTCGTCGCGGAGGAGCAACACAAAAGCTGATTCTGACGATGTCCGTGGGCCGACTGACGACGCTCACGGATCTGGTTCGACCGGCCCGTTCGCCGCAGCCTCGGCGTCTGCGACCGCATCCACCGCCGCCACCTCAGCTGGCGTGGCGCCGAGCCGGCGTTCGACGTCGGCCAGCCGGTCGCTGATCACCGATAGCTGCTGGCCCAGGTCGGCGTGGCCCTTCTTGAACTCTTCCTTGTTGTCGTCGGTGTGTTCCTTGATGAACACGGACGCAACCGTCGCGGTCAGCACGCCGATGAGGCCGATTCCTACCAGCATCAGGATCACGGCCACGACCCGTCCACCTTCGGTGACGGGGAACCGGTCCCCGTAACCCACGGTGGTGACAGTAACGATGGCCCACCACAGCGCGTCGGGGTAATCGTGGATGTTGCTCCCTTTGGCCTTATCTTCAAAGAGAAGAACGAGCCAGGCCCCAAGGAGGAGGGTTACGACGACGGCGATGAGCACCCGAAAGAGGCTGTGGTGCTTCAGGATGGACTCCACTCGCAGCTCCCCCTCATGCAAAAGGAGGCTCATCTTCTCGATTCCTACGACGTGCCAGCCCTGGAGGACAGGCACCAACACGGTCGCCGGCTCTACCCACCGCCGCCTGAGATAGCCGGGCGTGTCAGGGGTGATCACTAGGCGCACGAGGTACTCCGCCAGCATGACCACCCAGAGCACGAAAAGGCCGCCGACGAGGACTTTAGAGGCCGAACCTTTGAAGCCAGTGCTGAGCACGACGATGGCGAGGACGAGCCAGGCGACCCCCAGGAGGGTCATCGGGAACTTCGTGATGCGTTCGATTCGGTCGACGAGATCGTGGCGCCCGCCGGAGGGCTTCGCCCCGGCGATCACCTGGCGCCGACGTTCCTCCTTGTGCGCCTTCTCTTCGAGGCGCTCCTGCTCAAGCTTCTCCAACCGCTGAATTCGTTCGATGCTGGACGGCTTCTTCGCCGTGGTGGTGGCTTGAGAGGTCGTCACATCAGCCGAATCCTCCACAATCAGAAAAAGCTAGTGCGTGGCCTCCCCACCGGCCGGTCATCGCTGTCGGCCCCGATCGACCCAAGGGAGTTCGATTACGAATTGCGGAAGGTGGTCGGGTGATCAGCTGCCCCCATCGCGGGGTCGGGGGTCACAGAGTGACGCTCGGAGCCTGCGCCGGCAGGCATGCTAAATCGGCGTCGGGCCGGGTTCACCGGAGAGCCGGTTCGCTTGAGAGTCCTGATTCGGCAAAGTCTGTTCCTGCCCCAATATTGCGATCGCTCCGTTGCCTGAGAGCGTCCCTAAGGTCCCGTTCGCGGGCAGGCAACAACCACGAGCGCGACCGCTCGATGCAAGGGGTCGGCATCGTCCAGAACGCCGAGCCGAAGTCCTCCGAGTCCTTCCGAGCATGTGGCGGTGGTGGGGCCCGATTCGGTAGGGGCCTATGCAGCCGGAACCAAGTCGACAATCAGTGGCCGTGCCGTGACCCGATGGAGGAGCCCAGGCCACGGACTCAGCACTGATTGCTCTGAACCACTCACCCCCTCGACGTTACAGAACGAGTCGGGCCACGTCGTCAGCCTCCGGGGTCGCGGCTACGCCCCTCGATGTACGCGCCAGCCACTGCTCTACCCCCTACGGCTTACGCGAGAAACCTCCCGCGAGCCGACGACACGGACGCACTGGAATGCGACCCTAATGACAGGGAGTCGACCACTGCCAGAGTCCCAGACGGAGGAGAGCGGATGACGGCAACAGGGACTGAGTGGGCAGTCGAAACCCACGGACTTACAAAGAGTTTCGGGCAGAACGTCGCCGTGAACGACGTCGAGCTCCGCGTGCCAAGAGGCTGTGCCTTCGGCTACTTAGGCCCGAATGGTGCTGGCAAGACCACGCTCATTCGGGTCCTGCTCGGTTTGACCGAGGTCGACTCAGGCACGATGTCCCTGCTCGGCCACGAAGTGCCGAAGCACCGCGATATCGCCCTAGCAAGGGTCGGCGCCATCGTCGACGAACCCCGCTTTCACGCCCATCTGACGGGCAGGCAGAACCTTGAGATCCTCTCCGCCTCCCGAGAGCCAGAGTCGCGCCGCCGCATCGCCCCGGCACTCGAGCGGGTCGGCCTCAGCCAGCGAGCCGACGACCGCGTGGCGGAGTACTCAATGGGCATGCGCCAACGCCTTGGTGTGGCGGCTTGCCTGATCGGAGATCCTCAGCTCCTCATGCTCGACGAGCCGATGAACGGCCTCGATCCCGCGGGGATGCAAGACATGCGGGAGATGATCAAGTCCCTGGTTGAAGAGGGGCGCACCGTCGTTCTCTCGTCTCACTTGCTCGACGAAGTGGAACGCACGTGCGATGCCGTGGCCATAGTCGACAAAGGCCGAGTGATCCGGCAGGGATCGATCTCGGAACTGCTTGCGGGTTCCTCGCTCGTCGTCGAGATCGAGTGCTCGGACTCGGAGCAGGCAAGGTCACTCGTCGAGCAGGGGAGGCCGGCGACCCAGGTGACGAGCGGGCCCGAGGGCATCCGGGTGACACTCCCAACCGGGACGTCGCGGGAGGTCATCGCCACGCTTGTGCGTGATCTCGCAGACGGAGGCATTTCGATTTACCGAGTGCAGCCGATGCAGACGTCGCTCGAGTCGTGGTTCCTCGAGGCTACGAGTCGCTTTGGGGCGCAGTCATGACAATCGCAATCGAAGCCAGCCCAGCCGGCCCACAGATGCCCGGGATGCAGCCCGCCGGACGAGATCGGCGGGGATCGTGGATCCCCAACGGCAGGATGATCGCGGCGAAGATCTTGGAACTGCGCAAGAGGCGGGGTCTCATGATCGCCCTCATCGCCGTCGACATCGGGCTTCCGGCTATCTTCCTAGCGGTACGCCTGATCAGTCACGCAGTAGACCCGAAGTCCTATGGTCCTGCGGGCGGCTACGACGTCTTTACACCTCTCGTGAGCAACTTGATGTACGTATTCGGGTTTATCGTTGCCGCCACCTTGGGGTGCACGGCCGGATGTTCGGACTTGTCCGATGGCGTCTTTAGGCACTTGGTTGTGACAGGCCGCTCTCGCTTAGCGTTGTACCTCGCTCGGATTCCAGCCGGCACGGCGATATTCGCCCCTTTGGTGGCGGTCGGGTTTGCCATCGTGTGCGTGGTCTGCGTCTACGCCGCACCGACCACCCTCAGCTACCAGGGCGTTGCCGTGCCCCAAGGTCTGTCAGTCACGGGTTTCGAGACATGGGCGGAAGCCCACTACAGCGAGGTGATCTGTGACTTTCCGTATCCAGGCAACCTTGGCAACTTCCCATGCGGGCCGAACGGCCTGATCAGTCCGACGGGAGCAGCTGCGGGTGGCGTGACCACGACCCCGACGGCCGAGTACAAGGCCGCCGCCGTCAAGATCGCCAGGTTCAACTACGACTCTTACAAGAACACCTTCTTGGTTCCGCCTGTGTCCCTCATGATTGAGAGCGGACTGTGGGTGGAGTTGGAGGCCCTTACTGGATTCATGATCGGGTTAGGGTTGGGCTCGCTCATAGGCCAGCGAACGGTGTCGGTGATCCTGATGATCGTCCTCGAACTCATCGTGACCCCGATCGTTGCTCGGACGCCCATACCGCACCTCGTCAACCTGCAGCGTGCCATCGTGGGAGTCTCAACGGCCCATCTCGAGCCTAAAGCCCTCGTTCCGGTATTCGGCGGCGGCGGCGGGCCTGGCGCAGTCAGTCACTCGGTGCCCGAGACGACGAAAGAGGCGGCGTTCGTGATCGTCTGCTGGCTGGTGGCCTGGAGTGTGATCGGGGCCCGTCGGATGATGAAGCGGGACGTCTAAGCCACCTGCGCCCGCAGCTCCTGGTGCCCTGGCCACCAACCCCTGACCACCAACCTTTGCAGGTACGTCCACCACTTCGCCGGCCCCGCGCTGAGACTGGGTGAGCAAACCTGTTTCGCGACCGGCGGCTCATCGACGAGGAAGGCGCCCAGCCGCAGCGTATCGTGCGGCGCGGTGTGGGGAAGACGGACAAATCGATCGTCAAAAGGCGGCGAGCCCTCGTCGTGCTGGCTTCTGTCGGCGGGTAACGCCAGAAGAGTCTCCGATGTGCTACACTTGCAGCACATGGAAACTATCGGGGTACGAGAGTTACAGCAGCGAGCGTCTGCGGCGTTACGCCGGGTCGAGCGCGGCGAAACGCTCGGTGTCACCGATCGGGGTCGACTCGTTGCCATACTCGCCCCGCCGTCGGTGGCGGGAGGAGTCGGCGCGCTGATCGCAGCGGGGCGCGTCCAGCCTGCCCAGTCCTCGGCTGCGGACCTGCCCAAGCCTGCAGCGGCGCGCCGTCGGACTGGTGAGGTGCTCAACGAGTTGCGCGACGACAGCTGAGGCCGGCGTGACCTGGTACCTCGACACCTCCGCGTTCTTGAAACTGCTCATTCAGGAAGGCGAAACGACTGCGCTGCGGGAGTGGTTCGCTGCCCACGAACCATTGTGGTCGTCACAACTTCTGCGAACGGAAGCCCTACGGGCCGCAAGCCGATTGGAGATCGATGACACGACGATTGAAAGAGCGTTGGCCGCGGTATCGCTAGTCCTGCCGGCCGTCTCGACATTCCTCACCGCCGGTCGCTTGGAACCGCCAGAGCTTCGTTCGCTCGACGCGTTGCATCTGGCGGCGGCCCTCGAGTTCGGCGACGATTTGGAGGGTGTCGTCACCTACGACGGGCGCATGATCCTCGGCGCAAAGGCCGCCCAGATCTCAGTGGTATCGCCGGGCGCCTGAGTGGGCGACCCGAGACGCGAGGTCGGCTCGACCGCCCTCCCAGCGCTCAGTGACCTTGTGGTCGGCTCGCGCCTCCTCTTCGCCATCGACGCCACAGACCTCATCGTTCTGGCCATCCGGCCGGGCCAGCACGACCAGGCGGAGCTCCGGCGGCGCGCCGGAGCGCTGCTTTAGTCTGCAGCGGAATAACTTGCGGGTGGCGGTTGTCCGCATCGCGGTTCAGGCGGAACGTGCCGAGAGGCGTGCTGTCATGAACCTGAATTGCTCATAGGGTGGGGTTGTAGCGCTTCATACACGACTGTGAATAGTTGACCCGCTTCATCCTTCCTGCCCGTCAATCGTAGTCGTCTTCTTGCTATTTTGGATCTCGCCTCCACTAGATAAAGAACACCTCTACTAATGTTTGCTATTATATCTCTCACAAGCGCATCAGTGTATTCATCATAGAGGACAATTGCCTCTTCCTCTCTGTGGGCACGCCATAGCATGCATGTGGCAGCCCTATTAGCATCTTCGGCTGCAGGTAAGCGGTCCAGGTTCTCCATACGCCTTCTGGCGAGAGCCACTATTTCATCAACATTGTCTGTTCCATTGAAGAATCGCCCGACCTTCTTGGAAGCTGCTAATGCATCGAAGAACCTTCTAAAGGACGAACTATCTAATAGGAGTGGCGCGTGTACAATGAAGACCGATTGCCTGGAAAATTGTTCCAACTCTGCACGTGTCTCAATTGCTTCCCGAGTCCTATGTCTGCTATCGAATGCTTCCATAGCATACTTGTACTGCTCTTCAGTCCTTGCGACGAGGTAGCTGCCATGTACGCTATCCGTAGCTTTTCGTGAGATCTTGGCAATCCTTCTGGCTTGTGCCAGCAGCCCTTCGGGGTCGGGATCGGGTTGTCCCAGTCGTCCGTTGCCCATATTCAATCAATCCTCGAAAAAAACAAAGTCTTCCCAGATGGAATCCCACGATGGATCCGATCCAGCCCTTCGGTGTCGATCGTCAAGTAAGTCTGCGGTCGGGAGCTTTGTCCAGTCCACGCCAACGCCGCCAAATCGTAATGGATGCCACAACAGGTTACTCGAATCTCCCAGTCGTCCTCGCCATTCCGGTAGCGCCGGTGAGGCGGCCGAGATGCTTGCGGCTGGCGTCCCTGCATTCTCCTTCCAACTCGTCGCACCCGGTTGTGGGCTTGATCCGGCCGGGTGCCGGTTACTCGTGATGACCTGCGAGGGACGCAACTCGCCGCCATTCTGAGCAGGGGAAAGCGGTTCCCTGGCCGGGACTTGTAGTCTCTCGGCCGGGGCTCTGCAGGGCGCCCAAACCTAGGTCTCCAAGAGCCCTCCGTGTAAACCGGACGTACGCACGGATCAGTTATTGACGATGGTGGTGAGATCGTATGTTGGCAAGCTTGGAACGTGGCGCCCGACTATGCGCCTCAGCAGGGCGTTCGCGACTACTTCGAGCAGTTCGTCGTCCGCTCGCTGCCTCCCGCCGAGGCCGTGGCGTCGTCAGGCCTTGGCGAGCACCTTGATCACGTAGGCGTTTGACGCGCTCCCGCCGTACTGGTTCGTGGCGGAGATCGTCACCTTGCTTGTGCCTGCGGCGGTCGGCTTGCCAGCGATGGCGTTGCTTACGAGCTTGAGCCCGGCCGGGAGACGCCCCGAGGAGACCGAGAACATGTAGGTGCCTGCTGGTCCGATGACGGTGAGCTTGTCGTCGACCTTGGTTCCGACGCGGAATGGTCCAGGAAGCGTCGCGGGCTCGATCGCCGGCCCGGGCTCTGCGGGCCGCACCGACAGCGAGTTCGCAGCTTCCGGTGAGCCCGCCAGCGCAACGGACCCCAAGAGCGCGGCCGTTGGGGTCGTGGTCGCCGTCCAAGTCTCGAGTTGCACGCCGTCCGCGGTGACGAGGTCGCCGTCGGCGAGATAGGCGAGGTCGGTCACGTCGTCGCCGCTCGCCGGCGTGAACGTCTCGACCTCGGCGAGTGGTGCGGTCGTTGAGGTCTGCAGGACACCGCCCAGGACTTCCACGGTGTCGCCCTCCGCGACAGCTACATCGTTACCGCCGGGACTCACTGCCACCGCCTCGACGTCGTCATCTGAGCCGACGATCGTGGTGTTCTGAACGACGGGGTTGGCTGGGTTGGCGAGGTTGAGCACCGCCACACCCGACGGGCTGGCGATGACGGCGCGCGTTGGCGTCACAGGCGAGAAGGCAATGCCGCCGTTGCCTACGTCCCCGTCGCCGATACGGCCGAAGGCCAAGCTGGAGGCGATAGCCGTGACCTTGGGGTCAGCCGTCCCGACGCCCGTGATCACGGCGATCGCTCCGGGGTCGCCGCTCGAGAAGTCTCGATCGATGGTGACCGCCTCGTACCCGCCGCTCTTGAGCCGCACCGGGCTGATTGCGACCCCGTCGAACGTCGTCGCCTCGGCCCCGGTCAGCTTGAACGCGATCCATCCCGGCTGCTGCGGCCAGCCGCCGTCGGCGAGCCCCTTCGAGTGGACCCGCGTGTCGACCTTCCAGCTGCCCGAAGACTCTGTCAGCTGCACGAGACCCTGCTCGTCACCGGTGACCAGGGCGGTCGTGCCGGCGATGGCGACGCCCGAGTCGTAAAAGCTGTAATCGGGCCCGCCCTCGCCTCCGAAGCTGCCCAGATCCAGGACGCGCGAGATCTTCGGCTTAGTGAGCGGGTTTGAGATCACCTCGAGTCCGGCAGTGCCCAACGCCACGAGCGCGTTCGCGCCGGACGGGCTGTACGCCGTACCGGACAGGTCGCTGTCTTCGCTGATCACCGTGCCGAGCGAATGAGGCGAGGAGGTCGCTACAGAACCGAACGCCTGCGTGGTTGATTCCCCAGCCGCGATGAGGGCACCCGACACGGGCGCCTTCGCCGAGGGTCGCACGGTCGCCGAGGAGGGTGACGCCAGTGCGAGCACACTCGCTGCGCCGAGCACTCCCGCCACCACTGTCATCATCGAATTGCGCGTCATCGCAGGCTCCTCGCTCTCGATTCCGCCGTTTCGGCCGAGAGGGTATCCCGTCAGCCAGCCCTCATCGGTGTCATTTGCGGTCGGGCTCACCGAGTCAGTCCCGCGCGGGCGAGGCGCCCGCGACCCCTCACGCGCCAGATCGGACGTAATACGGTGAGTCTCCATGACGATAAAACTCGTAGTGCTCTACACCCAGCCGGCGGATCCCGAGGCGTTCGACAGCCACTATCTCGCTGTGCATGCCCCCCTCGTTGAGAAGATTCCCGGTCTCGAACGATGGGAGAGCGCGCGACTGGTGGCGGCAGCAGACGGAGGGGATCAGCCGTACTTTCGTATCGCCGAGCTGTACTTCGCCGACCAGGAGGCGCTCGGGGGCGCACTGGGGTCTCCTGAAGGACAAGCGACGGCGGGGGACTTTCAGCAGATTGCTCCGCCAGGGTCTCGTCTTCTCGTCGCCGCCATCGACTAGCGCTCGTCAAGCCGACGGACGGCGAGCGGACCCTTGCTCACTGCCGCCAAGCCTCCGGGCTCGGGGTGAGCCGTCTCGAGGCGCCATGCTCCTGTCGGCAATCCGATCTGCCCTCCACGACCGGTGGGGAGGTCGAACAGGGCCGAACGGTGACGAGACTGGAGTGGGTCGCCGTCCGGTGCTATCAATCTGTGCGATGACCATGAACCGCGCGGTTGCCGCAGGGGTGGTGACGGTCCTGGCTGCGTTCGGCACTCTGGCGACGACGGCGATCCCGGCATCGGCCGCGCACGCGTCGGCCAGCCAGCCGCCGTCCGTCATCGCCCCGGCAAAGACGCTGCCCGGCAGCATTTTTGCCGGTTACTGGCTGAAGAAGTCGGGCGTGACGTCCGCCACAACAGCTTTTACGGTCCCAGCGCTGAAGTGCTCGAAGGCGACGTCGGGCTTCGTTGACGAGAATCTCGAGGTGGGCAAATCGAGCACCGACGGCACGCCGGAGCAGGGCGCGGTGGTGTCGTTCATTGGCGCGTGCGGTGCCAAGGGCGCCGAATACATCGCACTCGTCATCTTCCCTCCCCAGACGAAGGGTAAGTACCTGACGGGAATTGCGTCGGGCGACAAGATCACCATCAAGATCACCGACACGGCGTCGAGCAGTTCCGTGACCGTCTCCGTCAAGGGCCACGCCCATAAGTTCACCGGCCCAGGGTTCGTGGCCACCGCCACCCTTGTCGGTGTCGTCGTAGAGCCAGCCGCTGCCTCGGGGCCCAAGTGGAGCGACGTCAAGTTCTCCGACAGCAAGGTCGATGGCAAGTCGTTGGGGAGCTACCCACTCGTCAAGGTCGACGCCACAACCCCGAAGGGGAAGGTGCTCGCCGAGCCAACGCGTCTGAAGGTCGGCGGCACCGAGTTCGTCGTGAACTACGCCGCATAGCCTTCTCCTCGGCGCGGATCACGCGCATGAGGGGCTGTCGGCTCAGCCGAGGGCTCGCTTGCGAGCCAGCCCTAGGCGCAGTAGGTAGATCAGGGCCGATGCGGCGAAGAGGATCCCGGTCACGACGAGCCAGTTGGCGAGGTAGACGTTCTCGCTGAATCCGGTGCTGCCTTCATAGTAGGTGTTGGAGAGGCGGAAGATCAGCGGGAAGAACATGGCCAGCAGGACGCCAGAAATGACGGTGGGAACCCGGACGTGGTTGATCCAGGGCACGAGGGGACGCCGCCTCTCGCGGCGGCGCTGCATGCGGACCAAGGCGCGGTCGGCCGCTGAGTAGATCGGCCAGCCGATGAGGTCGTGACCGATCAGGCAGGCCACGAACCACAAGAAGATTCCCTTCCATCCGCTTTGGCCCAGGACGCGGGTGACGGCGTAGGCGGCGACGGCGAAGCAGGCCAGCACCCCCACGAGGTGGAGGGGGCCCGCTCCGTAATGGCGGCGAAGCCACTGCACCTCAGGACGGCCCTTCGGAGAAGACAATCTCCGACATCCATTTGGTGTTGAGCGTCCCGGGCGCCGACGGGACGATGACCCGGGCCGGGAACCCGTGGTCCAAGGAGAGGTCGGCTCCATTCACCCGCAAAGCCAGCATCGATTCGGGCGCCGACACCTGTGAACCCGACAGGGTCACGACGTCGGTGTCGAGCGACGTGAGCTGCAAGGTGCCTGGGTTCTCGACACCGGCGAGGCGAGCGAGGTCGGCAAGGGGGACGCCTGTCCAACGCTGCGTTGTCGACCAGCCCTCGGTGCAGGCAATCGGCAGGTCCGCCGTCGTGAGCGGCATGGCCAACAGGTCCGTCCTGCTGAGCGAGAGGCGGCGGCCACCTACAAGGACGAGGCGCCAGTCGGGACCAGTGTTCGAGGCCGTGATGCCTCGGGAGGCTGCCGTGTGGTTGACGGGGAAGTGGTTGGCTCCGACGTCAGGTGAGCGGTAATGCGTGCCGAAGAGCGCCAACCGCCGCATGGCGCCGCCGATGGTTTCGCCGGCGGTCAACAGCACGACGGTGAGGGACGTGCCACCCACGAAGGCGAGGATCCCCCGGCGTGAGATGGTCGGCGCCGCCGGGTTCTGCGCCACGAGATCGTCGTGGACCGTCTCGGGCAGCGTGTCGGCCAGCCCGGTCCGCAGCTCGGTCCTGAAGCGCCTCGAGCGGAGGGCGCGAACCATGTCTACGAACTTCACGGAGACGTGCAGGACGAAGCCCGCCATAAAGGCCCAGGCACCGTAGAAGTGCCCGCTGTAGAACTCGATCGGGTTCTTGTAGTCGATGTTCAGGATCCCGGTGCTCATCTCGAAGACGATGCCGCCGACGACGAGGACGAGACTGACGCGCTCCAAGAGCTGTGCCACCGACCGCCACGGCGGCCAGGTGAACAGTTTCGGGATCACCGACCACAGCTTGGCGAGCACGACTGGCACGAGGGCCAGGCCGAGCATCACGTGGACGCCCTCGTTGAGGCGGTAAAACCAGCTCGGCGTCGTCAACCAGTTGAACAGGTAGAGCCCGAACAACCCGTGATTCGGGTTGGGCTCACCGGCCAGCCTCGGGTTGTAGGCATCGTAGGAGAGAAGCCCTGTGACGAACTCGATCGGGATGCCGATCAGCAGCACGAGCCCGAACACCGAGGTCAGCCACGGGCCCCGCACCGGGCTTGCCCATCGGTCGGGCGAGAAGGGGCCCTCGTCCCCCCCGGGCGGCGCAGGACGGCTGCGCGGCTCGCCAGGCTGGTCGCTCCTGGTCGGCTCGGAGCCGTCTTGAAGGTGGCGGCGGCGCGGCGTGCTGATTCCGAAATCCTAGATTGAGCGCTCAAGCGGGCGACAGGCGGGCGCTCGGCAGGGAGGTGGACGATGGGCGATCCTCGAGCTGTCCACCGCGAAACCGCCTCGCTGAGCGTCGGTCACCTCGAGCGGCGAAGCGTCGAATTTTCACCCGTTGCCTCCCGGGCGGAGCGTCGGTAGGGTTCCCATCGACTCGCTGAACCGGCGGGATCTTCGTAGCAACGCTGCTCGAAGGAGGAAAGATGAAAGCTGCCCGATCGTGGGCCTTGCTGGGATCAGTAGGGCTGGTCGTGTCCGTTGTGGTGGCAATGGCGGTGCCGTCCGCCGCCTCCGCCACCTCCGCCAGATCGGCACCGCGTCGTGTCGAGTTGCGCGGATCGCTCGCGCCCGCCGCCGAGCGCGCTCATCCGAGGGGGAAGGTCTCACTGAACACCCAGGTGAAATTTGACCTCCTGCTCACGCTTCGCAACGCCTCCGGGGCGGAGGCGTTCGTCAAGGCCGTCTCGGACCCGGGCTCCGCCCTCTACCGTCACTACCTGAGCGACGCGCAGTGGAACGCCCGCTTCGCGCCGAGCCGGGCCGACGTGGCGCGAGCCGAGAGCTGGCTGCGCAAGGAAGGTTTCGTCGTCGGTTCCGTGCCGAAGGACCGCCTCTTCGTGTCCGCCAAGGGCACGGCCTTGCAGGTCGAGCTGGCGTTCGGCGTCACTCTTGGCTACTTCGACGTGAACGGCCACACCGTGCGTCTCGCCAACGGCGCCCTCTCGATTCCCGCCTCGCTTGCCGGCATCGTCTCCGGCGTGCTCGGCGTCAACCAGTACCTGGCGACAACCGACCTGGCGCTCGAGTCGCAGGCTCCAGCCAAGAAGAAGGCGAAGCCGGCACAGGAGCCCGCACCGCCGGCCGGATTCCGCAACCCGCAGCCCTGCTCGAGCTACTGGGGTCAGAAGACTGACACCGCAGACGCCTCCTCGCTGTACGCGCCGTACACGGCTCCGCTGCCGTACGACACCTGCGGCTACAAGCCGGCTCAGCTCGAGGGTGCCTACGGGCTGTCGGGGGAGATCAAGGCGGGCGACAACGGCAGTGGCGTCGCCATCGCCATCGTCGACGCCTACGACTCACCGACGTTGTTCTCCGACACCCACAGGTACTTCCAGCAGAACGACCCGGCGATTCCGCTGAAGTCAAGCCAGTTCATCAACCTGCCTCCGTCGACGGTCGACGACCAGGCGGAGTGTGACGGGAGCGGTTGGTACCCGGAGCAGGCCCTTGACGTCGAGGCGTCGCACACGATGGCCCCGGGGGCCGACATCTTGTTCGTGGGAGCGCAGGACTGCTTTGACTCGAGCCTCCTCACCGCTCTGACGACCGCCGTTGAGAGCGGGGCGTCGGTGGTCACCGACTCGTGGGGCGACACCCTCGGTGACCTCTTCGACGACGCAGCCACGCACGCGGCCTTCGACGACACGTTCATGATGGCCGACGTCACCGGCGTGAGCGTTCTGTTCTCGAGTGGCGACGACGGGGACAACTTCGCCATCAGCGGAATTGCGGCGCCGGATTACCCAGCGAGCAGCCCGTACGTGACTGCCGTCGGGGGCACGACGCTCGAGATCAACGGGGCGAACGCTCGGACGGCCGAGTACGGCTGGTCGACCGGCAAGCAGGTGCTGTGCGAGACCTCGTCATCGACGACCTCCTGCGGTTCCTCGACTGCCCCGGCGGGCGCCCTTGCCTTCCAGGTAGGCGGTGGCGGTGGAACGAGCTACTACTACACCCAGCCCTACTACCAGGCCAGTGTGGTCCCGAGCGACCTCGCGCTGAGAAACGAGCCACTCTTCGGACCTGTGCCGCTTCGCGTGCTACCTGACATCTCCATGGACGCCGACGCCCAGACCGGCATGCTCATCGGGCTGACGCAGACGTTCCCGGACGGGGTGTACTACGACCAATTCAAGGAGGGTGGCACCAGCCTCGCCTCGCCGCTGCTCGCCGGTGTCGTTGCCGACGCCGATCAGGCGGCCGGGATAGCCCTGGGGTTCCTCAACCCGACCCTGTACAAGGCGTACTCGGAATACCCGACTGCATTCAACGACATCGTGCCGCCGTCCAGCCCGGACTCGGCCGCCGTCATCCGGGTCGACTACGCCAACAGCGTCAACAACTCGGCCGGATACATCGTCAGCCTTCGCGTCTTTGACTACCAGGGGCCGGAGACCTACTGCGATGGAACCGGCAACTGCGCGACGCGTCCCGTCACGCTGACGACCGCTGCCGGGTTCGACAGCATGACAGGGCTCGGATCCGTCGGCGGCGCCTTCATCTGGGCTCTCTCGAAGTTCTGAGCAACCCGTCGAGGGGGCGCCGGACTCTGCCGGCGCCCCCGCCACGGGCGGCGGGGCATGTCGGCGTATCCTCGTCGACGATGAACCTCTCCGAGAAGGCAAAGGCTGCCCAGCAGGCGCTTCGCGAGGCATCGGCCTCCTACCAAGCGCTGGTCGAGCAAGTCATCGAGAACCCACGAGGGCCGTTTCTCGAGAAGCTTCGCGAGGCTGAGGAGCACGTGGCGGAGGCGGCCGCCCGCTGGGCGCTTGACTACGCCGAGGGTGCCGAGTCCGATTCCTCCGGCGGCTAGCCGCTCGGCCGTCCCGGCGCAGGTCAGGCGGCTCGGCAAAAGACCACGTTTCGGCCCGGCGTGCGAAATACTGTTCTCGTGATCACGGAAGCTGCCGTCAGCTACGAGTGGCGGGGCGCCGCAGAGGAGCTCGAGCTCGACTGGCTTCACGCCGAGGCGTTTGATCATCCGCCGAAGCCCGCGCAGTGGCAACGCCAGCTGGAGAATCACTCTCTTGGCTGGGTGTGCGCCCGACTGGACGAGGAGCTGGTGGGTTTCGTCAACGTGCTCTGGGATGGGGGCGTGCATGCCGTCCTCCTCGACACCATGGTTCGGCCGGGTGAGCGGCACCAGGGGATCGGCTCGGAGCTGGTCAGGCTGGCGGCGGAGGCGGCGCGCCGATCCGGGTGCGAGTGGCTGCACGCAGACTTCGACCGCGAGGTCGCCGGCTTCTATCTGGAGAGCTGCGGCTTCACGCCCACCGAGGCTGGTCTGCTGAATCTGCGTGCTGAGCTCGTCTACGCCCAGCAGGAGTGAGCTCCGCCTCGCCGGCGGTCGCTCTGATGAGGCGGTGCGCCTGGGTCCGGCTCAAGTAGATGAATCGAACACGTGTTCGCTACCATGGGCGCATGGCCGATCTGACATCTTGGGAAGTCGAGCGGCTTCGGCGCTCGGTGGCGATGCTGCCGTCCGAATCTCCGCAGGGGCTGTCCCGCGAGAGGGCCCTCGGAGTCCTCGAACAGCTCCGACGGCTGCTGGAGGAACGTGAGCACCGTGAGCGGCCCGGGCGGGAGGCCCCCTGAGCCCTCGGTGTCGGGGCAGCAGGCCACCGTCGCCGCCGGAGTCGTGGTCCGGTCGGCGACGGTGAATGCGGCCGGCATTCAGCAGCTGCTGGGGGTGCTGGCGGTGACCGGCACGATCTGGTCGCCCGTGAGGGCCGTGAACACGTACATCTCGGCGTCGATGAGCTGGAAGACGCCCCAAGAGTTGTCACCGGACTCGTACCAGCCGACCTCCGTTCCGCCGGCGAGCGGGCCGAAGATGGTGGGGTAGATGAGCGGGCCGCCCGAGTCACCGCCGATGCCCACGGCGGTCACGAGGTCGAGGTCGTCGAGGCTCTCGCCGGCGATCACCTTCGAGACGTCGTAGTAGGCGACGGTGCCTTTCTCCTCGAGGCTCACGGCTCCCTCCGTCTCGATCGCCGCCCCTTGCGGTGGGTCGTCCCAGCCGGAGACGTAGATGCGGACGTCGTTCGACGTCTTCGTGCTCTTGTCACCCCACGAGATGCACGACGAGTCCGTCGTGACCAGCTGTGCATCGATCGTCCGCGTCATCACCGAACCGGCCAGCGTCTTTCCGATGAGGGTGCCGCTGTCGTAGACAGGGTCGTTCGTGCCGGTGTTGTACCAGGTGGCGCTTCCGCAGTGTCCCGCCGTCAGCAAGTACGTCTGGCCTGTCTCGGCGTCCTGCATGCCGAAGCCGGAAGTGCACGTCGTCTCCCCGTAGCTCGGCGTGACGATCTCGTCGCCGCCATTCCAGGCGGGTGAGTCGTTGTACCGGCCGTCGGTGAGTGCTGATCCGGAGTCGCGCAACACCTCGACTTGAGAGCCGTAGTCCGCCTTGACCGCGGCGGCCCCTCTCGCTCGGCCTGTCATCACAACGACACGACCGCGCTCGACGTCGAGACCCGCCCCATCGATGCCGTCGCGGCGGAGGGAGGGGTTGTCCAGGATTGCAGCCTTCAGCTCATAGAGGTGCTGGAGCGTTGCCCCCGTGTCGGCGTAGCCCACGCGGAGCAACGGTCGCGGACCTGCCCTGCTACCCAGGACGCGCGCCACGGTGGCAAAACCGTCCTCGACTGATTGCCGCATCGCAGCAGGCGGTGAGCCGTCGGTGGCAACCACGAACTGACCGCTCTTGTCGACGTAGATTCCACCGAAGCTGCCGGAGAACCTCGACATCAGATGGAGTTGGAGTTCGCTCAGCGGGTCGCCCTGGCTGGCGGGCACGATGAGAGCCGAGACTTGCTTTGCTGTCGGCGTGACGAGCGCGGTGGCTAGCCTGGCGTGATCGGTGGCGGTTACGTCCTTGCTTGCGCTTGCCGCCGCGGCCCAAGTGATCGTCATGGCCACGGCGAGAACGATGGCGAGGACCACCCGCCTGGAGCCCGAGAAGCGGTGAGCGCTCTGTGATTTCATTGACATGGCATCCCCTTTAGGACTGACGGATTTCGTACCTCCATCGCTGACCGTACCGAGCGACGTGCGAGCCGTCGAGACTTCTGCATTCCCGGCAAAGTTTCTTGATTTTCTTTGCGTTTGCTGCAGTCAGAGGCACCCGTCACGTGTGTTACTTAATGGTGAGGTGTGACCTTGAAGACGGCCAGCGAGGGCTTCGACGACCTCTACGTGTCCTGTCGCGACCGTTTGATTCGCCAGATCTACGTGTTCACCGGCGACGAGAACGAGGCGCGAGACCTTGTTCAACAGGCATTCGAGAAGGCCTGGATGCGCTGGCGTCGCCTACGAACGTTGCAGGACCCGGAGGCGTGGGTACGGCTCGTCGCCTTCAACCTTGCCAAGAACCACCGCCGGCACGCCCGCCAGCTTGTTTCGAGCGCGGAGGTACCGGAACGCAGCACCGACACGATCGAAGACGAGCAGTCGATGATGGACTTTCGTCAGGCGCTCGACCAGCTGACACCAGACCAGAGGCGCGCCCTGATCCTGTATCACCTCGTGGGCTTGACGGTGAGCGAAGTGGCCGACGAGATGTCGGTTCCCGCTGGGACCGTGACGTCATGGCTGCATCGGGGCCGCACCCAACTGGCGAGCGAGCTCGACCGGATGAACGACACGTTGCCAGGCGAGTCGGAGGTTCGAAATGAGCAGCCAGCAGAGCGACCCGTGGGGAGACGTCGTCGTCCGGTTCGCCGCGAGCCTGCCTGAAGTCGGGTGGACGCCGCCTGCGGAGATTCGCCGACGGGCGGAACGGCGTCTTCGCCGACGTCGCCTTGCCGTCGGGTCGGCAGCCTCCGTCATCGTGGCTGTATCCCTGGTGGCGGCGCTGGCACTTCCATCGACGGCCCCACGGCGGCCGGCGGTGGTCGGCGGCCAGGCGGTGATCAGCCGGCTTGTCAGCCGCACGGCCTTCGAGCAGGTTCCCCCGGGTTCTCCGGCTGAGTTGGCCGTCGAGCACGCCGAGCAGGGCTTCGCGCTCGCCCTCACACAGAGGCTCCTCTCGAGCGCCGGCAGCAGCAACATCGTCGTCTCGCCGGAGAGTTTGGGCGTGGCGCTCACGATGCTCGAGCTCGGCGCCGCGGGAGCCACGCAGCAAGAGATAGCGAGCGCCCTCGGCGAGGGCCGATCGACTGCCGCGGCGCAGGCGGTCGGTTGGGACGCCCTCGTCGCCAGGCTGCAGTCGGACGCGGCTGCCTCCCGCGTTCAGCTGACCGACGAGACGTGTTTGTTCCTGCAACGGAGCCTGGCGGTGAAGCCGGCGTATCTGGACGCCCTCCAGCGGTACTTCGATACCGGCTTGGAGCGCGTCGACTTTGCCGCTCCGCACGCGGCGGCGGCCGTCAACGCCTGGATTGCGAACAGCACCCGTGGTGCCGTGCCGCAGCTCTTCGCGGAGCCCTTGCCCTACATGACGGAGCTGGTGTTGACCGACGCCGTCCGCTTCGCGGCCCGATGGGCGCCGGAGGTCGACTTCCTGACCTCCCTCGATACGCCCGGGTCCTTTGTCACCGCCAGCGGGGCTCGCGTGCCCGTGACGATGATGAAGCTCGAATCGAGCTCGTTGGCGTATGTCTCCACCAACCGGCTGGAGGCGGTCGTGCTGCCGTACGCCGGCGAGGGGTTCGAGGCCGTCGCTGTCGAAGCCCGCGGCGGCTCGCTCAGCTCGGTCGTGGACTCGCTGGATTCTGCCGAGCTCACGAAGCTGGCGAGCTCCGCCCGCGTCGGCTCCGTCACGCTGACGATGCCGAAGTTCTCGATCTCCTCAGAGGCGAACCTCGATGAAACCCTGCGAGCCATGGGTATCGCCGGGGCGTTCGGGCTCAGGGCCAACTACACGGGCATCACGACAGCCCTCGGTCTCCAGCTGCAGGCCATCGCTCAGGCAGACTCTCTCACGGTCGACGAGCGGGGCACGGACACCTCGTCTGTCTCGGGCGTCCGCAGCGGACCGACCCTGCAACACGGCCACATCGAGACGATCTCCTTCGATCATCCCTTCCTCTTCGTCATCCGCGACCGTGCCACCGGAGCCATCGTGTCTGATGCCATCGTCGCCGATCCGGGCAAGTCATGACGAACCGTGTCGGCTGCGGGCGTCCCGCCGAGCTCATCTGGCGGTGCCTCATCACCCTCGCGTTCCCCGAGCGAACTGTGTGCCCAACGTGGCGAGAGTGTGCGTTCGCACGCCATGTTGGGCACACAGTTGCCGGCACGGGACGCACTTTCGCACCACAACCACCTTCCCACCCCGAGTGGTCATGCACAGGCCTGCTGACCGGCCGGGTCTCCGCGTTTCGCCCTCCCTTTTTAACCCTCGCAAAAGGTGAGCTGGCATGCCCACGGAGACCCGGCCGTCAGCATCACCGCAGCCGGTATTCGACTCGGATGGGCTCCGGGGGAGAGACTCGAACTCTCAACCACACGGTTAACAGCCGCGTGCTCTGCCATTGAGCTACCCCGGAATGCTTCGGCCCTAGCGGTCCTGAAGGCGCCCTCATCCTACTCTTGGCGCACGGACCTCAGGAGTCGTTCACCCAGGCGGTTCCGTCCCAGCGGAGGTGGGAGGTCCAGGCAGTTCCGTCCCAATACCTCTGCCGGTTGGGATCGCCCTCGACGGCATGCCAGCCCGCTTCGACAGGGTGATCCGGCGCCGCCGCCGGCGGCGGAGCGTCGATCACGGTGGCATCGTTGCCCCCCACCACCGGAGGCGCTTGCCTGACAGGGGTCGGAGCTGCCGCCGGCTGCGTCCCACCGTAGAACCCGGCATCGCCGCCCTCGGAGGGTCGCGGCCGCTGGTAGGGCACGGGTCCGCTTGCTTCCGCTGGCGCAGCACCTGCGTCGAAGCCCGAACCCGACGGGTAGCCGCCGGAGCCTGCCGCGTAGCCGCCGGCCGGTGCCCCCGCCGGCGGAACGCTCGAACCGGCCGGGTACCCGCCGGCCGGGTACCCGCCGGCCGGGTAAGCGGGCGGCCCAGCCGCATAGCCGCCGGGGCCGCCGTACGGCGTAGCGCCCGGAGAGGCAGCCTGCGCGCCCTCGTATCCCCACGGGGGTGCTGCCCCTGGGGGCGCCCACTGGCCGCCGGCGGCCGGAGCCACCTGCGCCTTCGAACGTCGACGGGCAACGATGATGCCGATGACGACGGCGGCGACGACCACCACTCCGATTCCAGCCTCGAGCCCGCTCGAGGACGAGCTGCTGGCTTCACCGATCCCGTTGGCTGGCAGCTTGTCGTCTTCGTTCACGGCTACCTGGTCGACCTCGGTCGCCCCGAGCCCTTCCGCCTCGACGAAGGCGACCACGTTTCCCTTCGGCCAGGCCGCCACCGTGAGCGGATTGCCGCTCGAGGATTGGCAGGTCTCAGAGGCGGCTCCGGGAATGCCCGCGATCGGGGTCACCGTGCCGGGGGACTGTCCTGCACCGCCGCAGACGCCGTTGATGGCCGAGGTGGAATTCGAAAATGAAGCTGGGATGCTGGACCCCGGGAAGCGCACGAGGATGATGATGAGCACCCCGTTGCCGCCGGGCCCTTCCCAAACCCCGAGCGCCGTCGTGACGTTCTCGTGAGTTCTCGCGACGAGCGGGCCTGAGACCTCGGTGTCGACCCTCTGCGACACCGAGGTCGGGGCAGGAGTCCAGCCCGGTACCGGGTTCGAGAGGATGTAGGGCTCGAGCGTGGCATTGCCGGCCGCCCATGCGTCGGCGGCCCCGAGCAGGGAGACGCTCACGAGCACGAGGGTTGCGAGGAAGCCACGGGCGGTCAGGGCCATCACGCGCTGAGCGCAAGTTGCAGGGGGGGCGATCACCCGTCGCAACCTAGTCGGCCCGCCTCGAGCCGGCGAGATTGCCGTTCTGCGCACGCGTCGCAGAGGGTCCCGAGTGGCGGGCGGCGCTCCGGAAGGGTAGAAGGTGTGGATGCGGTTCAAGGTGGGTTTCGTTCTCGGATGCGCCGCCGGAGCGTGGGCGGCCTCCAAAGCGTCGCAGCTCAAGAAATCGGGTCACCCCCGGGCGGACTGGCCGCGGGTGGCCAGCTCGCGAGCGGAGGCTGTCAATGCCGAAGCGACGGCCGAGAGAGTCCGGGCGCTCGGCGACCTCGCTCGAGATCGGTTCAGCGGGCTCCTTGCGAGCCCTCTCGGCGGTCTCGCCCGCGCTCGCATGGGCGAGATGCTGAGCGCTTCCTCCGGGCGTGCGAACGGCGCTCAACCTCGCCGGCCCAGTTAGCGCGGGCGGCTCAGCCAGTCGGCGGCTCTGGCCCGGTGAAGCCGTACCGCAGCAGCTCCATGACTGCCTCGTAACCGAGTCCTCGATAGACGGAGTTGGACGTGGCGTTGCCGAGGTCGGTGTAGAGGACGCACTCGAGACCGGCGTCGCGCAGGCGTTTCGAGAGGTGGCCGACGCACGCACTGGCGTAACCGCGCCGTCGCCGCGCCTGCGGCGTGTACACGGTGTGAATGCGGGTGACGCCTTCAACGGGCAGGGAGTGCAGGGCTAGGGTGACCGGCTCGTGGTCGACCCACAGCCAGGCCTGGCCGCTCGCGAGCCGGCGCGCCAGTACGGCAGGGTTGGGGGGCGACTCGCCGATGAACTCGGCGAATTCGGAGACAAGGGCCGCCACGAGGGCGTGGTCTGCCTCGGTGGCGGGACGGAGTCGGCCGTTGACGCCGTCCGGTAGCCTGAGGTCGCCCAGGTGGTAGAGGCGCTGGCCCGAGATCGGTTGCGCACTCGTCTTTCGGACCTCGGTCCAATGCCCGGTGAAGGCCGCCGCCGTGGCGGCTTCGCCCGAGACGCCCGGAAGCTCTGCGCCAGCACTTGAGGCCGCCTCCGCCACGGCGCGGGCGGAGTGCGGGTTCATGGGGCTCAGCGTCGCCGGGAAGTCCAGGGGTGACTGGAAGGCGACTCCGCCGACGTCGGCTTCCTCCCGAGCGATCCAATACCTGCCCGGCTCGGGGTTGGCTGCCCGTTCATGCAGCAGCGTGAGGAGGAGGTTGTGATGAACCGGGCGCGACGCCAGAAACCTCCCTGCCCGCTCGAGCACCTCGGAGGCGCTCTGTGTCGCTTCGACCGTCACCGACATGCCACATGATCGCAGTGCTGGCGCCGTTCAGTCGCCTTCGACGTAGTCGCGCAAGGGTCGGGAGACTTGCGGGTGCCGCAGCTTCGCCAAAGTCTTCATCTCGATCTGGCGGATGCGCTCACGCGTGACACCGAAGATCTGCCCGACCTCCTCCAGCGTTCGGATGCGGCCGTCATCCAACCCGAAACGCAATCGCACGACTTCCTGCTCCCGCTCGCTCAGCTCTCCGAGGGCGCGCTTGACCGCCTCGTTGAGGAGGATGCGGGTGGCGGCGTCCGACGGGACCTCGGCCGTCTGGTCCTCGAGGAGATCCGAGAGGCTGAAATCCTCCTCGTCGCCGAGGGGTTGTTCGAGGGAGATCGTGTCCTGGCTGATCCGCTGCAGCTCACGAACGCGGTCGACGGGGTATTCGATGCGGGCGGCGATCTCTTCGACCGTGGGCTCCCGCCCCAGCTCCTGAGACAGCTGGCGCTGCGATCGGGTGACTTTGTTGATCGTCTCGACGAGGTGGACCGGGATGCGGATCGTGCGGGCCTGGTCGGCGACGGCTCGGGTGATGGCCTGGCGTATCCACCAGGTTGCGTACGTCGAGAATTTGAAGCCCCGGCGGTGGTCGAACTTTTCCACGGCCCGCATGAGGCCGAGATTGCCCTCCTGGATGAGGTCGAGGAAGGGCATCCCTCGGTTGCGGTACCGCTTCGCGATCGACACGACGAGACGGAGGTTGGCTTCGATGAGCAGGTCCTTGGCGTCCTGGCCCTGACGGATGACGCGCTCGACCTTGCGGCGTTCGGCGAAGGGCACCTCGGCGAGGGTTCCCTCGGCCTCCCAGGACTCGTAGATGGCTGAGGCTTCGACGCCGGCTTCGATCTGCTGGGCGCAGAGGACTTCGAGCTCGGGCGTGAGGAGGGATACCCGCCCGATCTCCTTCAGGTAGGCCCGTACCGGGTCCGTGCCCGAACTGGACGGTCCGCTGTAGTCCCGCAGGCTCAGAGCCGAAGCGATCCGGGCTCGCCGCGCCTCGCCCGAGCGAGCGTTCTCGGCAGTCGGGTCGATCGGTTCGCTTGGACTGCTCAAGCCCCCTCCCCTCGGCGACTCCGCAGCCACCCTAACAACCGGTCGGCAGCGTCGATCACGGGCTGGGGCGGCGATTGGTTCACGCCGGGTTCTTGCATCACCTCGAGCTCGGCTTTCAACAGGGCGATGTCGGCGCCGGCGGTGAGGAGGCGCTCCTGGTCGCCGTCGGCCTCGGCAGTACGGGCGTCGGCCTCGAGATCTCCGAGGGCCCGTGTGGCCGCCGCTCGCACGAGTTGCACGATCGTGGGATCGGCGTCGGCCTCGGGCTCGCTCACCGCAAGCTGACGGAGAAGGTCGGCGACCGCCTCGTCGGAGCCTTCGATCGCTTCGTGCAGGCTGGTGGCGCCGGCGAGGGCGAGATAGGCGGCACGCTGCAGGGAGTCGGCGAAGAGCGACTCGTCCAGCCGGCCGGCCATCGTTGCCGGCGCGTGAATTGCGAGGGCGAGACCGTCCCTGGCGGCGCGCTGGCCCGGGCCTCTCTGCGGCCTCGGTGCTGCCGCTGCCACCGTCTTCGGGTCGAGCACCGGGCGATCGAGGTACGGACGCAGTCGCTCCACCGCGATGTGGGTGCGGTCGGCGATCGTGACGAGGTATTGGTCTCTCACGAGCTCGTTCGGGTGCTCGGCGATCATGGCCACGGCCGCCGCCGCCGCCCGGGCGCGCCCTTCAGGTGATCGCAGGTCACCGGAGGAGAGTGCCCGCTCCACCCGGAAGCCGAGAAACGGCTGCGCCTCCTCGATCGCCTTCTGCAGCCGTTCCGGGTCGATCTGCGCCAGCTCTCCGGGATCGCTTCCCGGCGGCAGCGCCGCCACGGCCACCTCGAGGTCGTGCAGCCGCTCCCACTCATAAAAGCGCGATGCCGCCGACTGCCCGGCGGCGTCGGCGTCGAAGGCGAGCACGACGCGCTTGGCGAAACGGGCGATCACCTGAAAGTGCTCGTCGGTGAGGGCCGTTCCGCACGTGGCGACGGCTCGAGGGATGCCGGCCGTGAAGAGGCCGATGACGTCGGTGTAGCCCTCGCAGACGACGATCTCGCCGGCTTGCACGATCCCCTGGCGCGCCCAGTTGAGACCGTAGAGGGTGCGGCGCTTGGAATAGATGGCGGTCTCTTTGGAGTTGCGGTACTTCGGACCGGGGCCGGCCCCTTCGGAGGTCTGGTCGCTGCCGGGCAGGATGCGCCCGCCGAGGGCGATCGGCGTGCCCGACGGGTCGAAGATGGGGAACATCACCCGGCCCCGGAAGCTGTCCTGCGGGCCGTAGTTGCCCTCGTGGGCAAGCCCGGCGGCGGCGAGCACGGCGGCCGGCATCCCGAGCACCTTGGCGAGGTTGGTGCCCCGCTCCGGCGACCAGCCGAGGCGGAATTGCCGCACGACGTCGCCGTCGTAGCCGCGAGATCGCAGGTACTGACGGGCGCGGTTGGCGTCGGCGTGGCCGAGGAGGCGCTCATGGTAGAAGGCGACGGCCCGTCGCATCGCCTCCTTGAGCGCTTCAGTCTGGTCGCGGTCGTGCTGGGTCTTGCCCCCGGACTCCTGGCGCACGGTGATGCCGGCGCGGGCGCCCAGGCGCTCCACCGCCTCGACGAAATCGCATCCCTCAATCGCTCGCAGGAACGTGATGGCGTCGCCCGAGGCCTGGCACCCGAAGCAGTAATAGAGGCCCTCCTCGCCGTTGACGCTGAACGACCCGGTCTTCTCGGCGTGGAAGGGACACAGCCCGACGAACCTTCGACCGACGCGCTTCAGCGGTGTGTACTCGCTGATGAGTGCCACGATGTCGGTCGACGACCGAACCTGCGCCACGTCCTCGTCGGGAATGCCCATCGAGCGCACGGTAACGCCTGGCTCGACGTCGGGGCACCCTGCCTCGCCCGACGAGGGCACCGGTCCGCCGTGGCCGACCGCGTAGGGTGACGCCATGGAGCACACCGTCGCCGCCTTCACGCTCGACTCGTTCGAGGCCGAGCCGCCCTTCCACGAGGACTCGGGCGTGCAGTACGGGCGCACCCGGATCACCAAGACCTTCACCGGCGACATCGAGGCGACGAGCACCGTGGAGATGCTCT
>Ga0187879_10000363_pt1 | contig 30330 bp, 30 predicted proteins | sample June2016WEW_19_1_FD_132423 | JGI IMG/M metagenome (GOLD analysis project Ga0187879, IMG submission 132423) | Peatland microbial communities from SPRUCE experiment site at the Marcell Experimental Forest, Minnesota, USA - June2016WEW_19_10 | ecosystem: Environmental > Terrestrial > Soil >... | reverse complement strand
TATGCGGACAAGGGCAGCATCGTGGGTTCGATCGGAGTGATTGCCCAGTGGGTGAACTACGGAGATCTTCTGCGCTGGGCCAAACTGAACCCGATCACGATGAAGGCAGGGGAATTCAAGGACACGGGCAGCCCGACGCGCGAAATGACACCCGTGGAGCGCGCGTATATGCAGGGCTTGATTGACAACATGCATACGCAGTTCATTCAGGCAGTGGCCGAGGGGAGGCATGCGAAGGAAGAAGATATCCGCGCGATTGCGGATGGAAAAGTCTGGACCGGCGAGCAGGCGGCTTCGCTGAAACTGGTGGATCAGATAGCAGATTTCGAAGGGGCGGTGAAGGATACGGCGCGGGCGGTGAATATCTCCGGCGAGCCGACGCTGGTCTGGCCTCCGAAAGAGAAGCGGTCAGGGCTGGATCTGCTGTTTGGCGATGTTTCCGATTATTTGCCGACGCGGGAGAAGCTATTGGAGCAGCAGGTCGGCTTTTACTATCTTTGGAAATAGCAGTTGCCAGTTCCCAGTTCTCAGTTCTCGGTTCTCAGTTCTCAGTAAGACCTGCAGAGCTGCCGAGTTTGGGTTTTCTGAGAACTGAGAACCGAGAACTGAGAACTTTTCCCAGGTGTCCGCTTCCCTACTTGCACAGAACCCCTTAAATTTGAGAAGGTTATAGGCGGGCGCAGTGCAGCGCCGGGGGGCGGCAGAGCCCTCGGGCACGGAACCGTTCAAGGAAGCCGGCCCCCAAGGGAGCATAGAGGCATATGACGAAGGCTGACCTGATCGAAGAAGTTTCCCGGCTGGCGGAGTTAACTCGCAAAGACAGCGAAGTGATTGTGGATACGATCTTTGACAGCGTGGTGCGGTCACTGCGGGTGGGCGACAAAATCGAAATACGCGGGTTTGGCAGCTTCCGCACGCGCCAGCGCAAGCCGCGCGTGGGCCGGAACCCGAAAACGGGCGACCGGGTCGAAGTTCCGGCAAAGAAGATCCCGTTCTTCAAGCCCAGCAAGGAATTGAAAGATCTGGTGAATAGCGGTGCGGCCGCGGAAGCCGCTCCCGCAGCGCCGCCGCCCGCGCCATCCAGCACGCTCTAGACGGGCTGCGAAAAGGAAAGCCGGGGCCCGTAGCTCAACGGTTAGAGCAGCAGACTCATAATCTGTTGGTTCCTGGTTCGAATCCAGGCGGGCCCACCAAATTACCGCGAAATGTGGCATATTCTCACCCCGCGGCGTTCACACTCGATATTTATTCGCACGTGCTCCCGCACATGCAAGAGCAGGCAGCGGTGATGACCCTTTTGGACGTCGAACGCCATCTACTATACTTACGCGGGTTGGAGCAGCGGGGAAACGCGGAACAACTCCGGCGTGTTGATCCAGAGGCCAGAAGATGAACTCCACTCACGAACCACAATTGCCAGGAAAGACCATACCAATCAGTGCGGTCAACTGGACGTTCGTATTGGACGATATCGCGTTGCTAGAAGGTCGCATGGCGCCGGTCTATCCGCTGGGAGTGAATGTCGTTCTGGCGCGGGTTGGCGGAGCGGTCTACGCCGTTTCAGGGACCTGCGCGCACATGGCATGCCCGCTGTTCATGGGGAGGTTGGAGGGCTACACGATCGTTTGCCCGTGCCATGACTGGCGTTTCGACGTTCGAACAGGCAGGTTCCTCAACGCGCCGGAACTTGGTCTTACGGTGTATCCCACAAAGCTCGAGGCGGGCAAAGTGTTCGTTAACCTCAGTTCAAAGGAAACGGCATGAAAAAAGTCAGTTTGTACACCCTCTCAACTTGTCCCTGGTGCCGCAAGGCGAAGCAGTTTTTCACCGAGCGCAACATCCCGTTTGACTACATCGACTATGATCTTGCTGACGAGGCGACCCAGAAAAGGATTTTGCAGGAGCTCGATGCCGCCGGCGCCACGGGCTTCCCGTTCGTCAAGATCGGCGACAAAGTCATCGCGGGCTATCAGCCGGAACTTTACGCGAAGGCGCTGAAATCGTAAGGAGTGTTGCATGGACACCGAAGCAAGGAAAAAGGCGCTTCAGTATTTCTTTGACAAAGTCGTCGCCCCGATGGGCTTCAAGTTCACGCCCGACGTGGAGTTGAAGGATTTTCTGCTCGAACAGGAGGTCATGCTGGAGGCCAAGCACGGCATCCCATTCTGCCCCTGCCAGCCCATACGCCACGACCGCGGGCGCGACATGCAGATCGTCTGCCCATGTATTCCCTTCCACCGGGAACATTTCGACGCCATCAAACGCTGCTGGTGCGGCCTCTTCGTCCACAAGGATGTCATGGATCCGGACAGCCTGCCCCAACTGCCGCCAAAGGACGTGGGCCTTGAGTGACAAGTTCATCCGCGCAATAAGCAGTGATGAGATCGCGCCCGGCGGGATGAAAGTCGTCGAGCTTGAAGGACACGAGATCGTCATCTGCAATTGCGGCGGAACTTACTATGCCATCGAGCGCCGCTGCGGACACATGAATGCGCCGCTGGAATTGGGCACGCTTGACGGCAAGGTCGTCACCTGCGCCATGCACTGCGCCCAGTTCGACGTCACCACGGGCCAAGCCCTGTCCGGCCCAGTTCCAGCGGACCTGGGCAACGAGAGCCCGCCGCCGATACTGGCCGCATTTCTGCAACACGTCGAGATGCTGATGAAGCCCGTCCGCACCGAATCCATCCGCACCTATGAGACGAAGGTCGAAGCCGGCTGGGTCCATGTGGCGCCATGATTCGCGAGCCATGCCGCCGTGATCGGTTGCGTTTTTCCGCCGACCGGACGCACAAAGTTCGACTTCCCGCGCCACGCCGACCCACGCAGTCGTTGGGTAGAACCTGAACCGGCGCAAGCACGGATCAACCCAACCCAAAGCGGCTTCTCATAGATGGATTGCCTTGAAAAAGCTGTTTACACGGGCCAATGATGCGTAAGCCAAAGTATGATTGGGACGGTAACTGCTAAAGAAAGTGTCGAAAACAAGAGCATGGATGCCGTTTCAGATTCAGAGGACTTATATCGCGCGGCGAAGAGCACGACAACGGTAGCCAAGGGAAAGCTGCAGCATATCAACGCCTCGCGCGCGAATGGACTGTCAACATGCAGTAAACGCAGGAGAACCAGCAGGACTATATTTTGTACGGTGAGACGGCCGAGGGTACCGAGAAATACAGCGCGGGAAAACTGAAACGCGTGAGCGGCCAGTACAGGCCTACAGCAAAGACAGCAACACCGGAAGTCGTCGAACCTATCAACTGAAAGCATGCGGCGATCACTCGCGGCAGGGGTACTTTGGCGATGACGATAGCAATTCCGACAATTGGCGCCCAGAGGAGCGGCGATTTCAAACCTGATGCCAACCCTGTCAGGACAGGACTCGACGTCGAAACGTCCTTGGCGCCTCCCCGACGCTTGGCCGCATCGACCTCCAACAGGACGACAGTTGCGGGCACCACGAGATTGATAGACAAGGCGACGAGTCCCACGGCCCCCGTGGCGGTGGGACCCAGGATCGGTTGGAGGACGGCTAAGCCAAAGACCGGGGTAGCGGAAGTCGACAGCATCATGGCGTAAAGGATCGCCGGTGTTCCGCGCACGCTTTGTATCAGTCCCAATGCGGCCCAAGCAACAAAAAAAAGGCCGACATGAGCCAGAATCAGCGCCAGAACGAGACTGCCCTGTTGCAGAAGCAGATCCCTGGGTATCTCGGTCATGCCGACAAACAGAGACGCGGGCAACGCAAACGAAACCGCAAGCTTGCTCAATCCAGCCGCTTGATCGGGATCGAATGCATTGCGCTTGCCGGCGCCATAGCCGAGCGCAAGGACAAAAAATACCGGAAGTAAGGCGGCTACAAGTCCGCTGAGACTCATACGGATATTCCTTTCCTGAACCTCCTAAAACTCCACCGTGGTCCTGAATTCGAAAGAGGACTTCGTCACTTCTCACCGACGTAGTCAATGATTAGCTTCGGGACGATAAGACCGAAGCTCATCGCCAAAATAATGAGAATGGCGGTCCAGCCGTCAGCGAGTGTCGCGCCCATGAGATCCCACGTCCTTTGTGAGTTGTTAGTAAGTTGCACAAGGCCGCTTGCCATCCTGAACATTAAGACTCCAGGCAGCATTGAGACCACAGAGGCGAAGCCAATGGCCGCGAAGGGCATGCGCCAACGACGCGCGACCGGCGTGATGATCACGCCAACGACGAGACACGCAATCAATGCACCCGTTGCTGCGCTGGCACCAAGCGCGGTTAGCGCGACCCACCTTAGGCCGTGGGCCATCGCGCCGACGGCCACTGGCCAAGGCAGCATCTTCAGAGGCGACGAAAAGAAAATACCGTAACAAGCGACCGCCACGCCCGCTGCAATAACATCATGCCAAAGAAGCACCGGCCTGCCGCCGGGGTCCACCGGTAAAGAGACGCCGAGAAGTTCGAGCCCGAGTAGCAATCCTGTCGAGATCGCTACAACAATGAGCACAGCGTAGATCAACCGGGACGCTCCAAGACTCATGCGGCCCCTGGTCAGGTCCAACATCCCGTTGAGGAAATGTGGCCCCGGCACGAGCACCATGCATGGGCAGACCGCCACAAGGCGCAGCGACGAACTCAGTTGATATCGAACCGCCAGCGCCCCAACTACGCCAGCGACCAGCGCCGCGCTAAATGGTTGCAGAAAGAGATTCGTGCTGTGACGGGCCAACATGCGGCGCAGAATGGCGCCGGCCGCCGCGCTCCCGAATACGAGCGCCGCCGTGGGCACGTGATGGACACCGAAGAGCACCGCTAAAGCTACAGCGCCCACCGCGGCCGCCAGGGTGAACAGCCATGTTGGCGCAGGTGGCGCCTCTGCGATTCTGTTGATTGCTTCCATTGCGTTGGCCGGGGCCAGCCGACCGTCGCACAACTCTTCAACCGTTCGCAAAATCGAAGCCACGCGATCCATGTTCACGCCGGAAGGAGTGGCCTCTATGGCTGAAATAAATTTGCCCTTGCTGTCCTCGGTTTGAACTTCCAGTTCTCCCCAGTGCGGGAAGATCGTGGCGCGAAAGCCCAGAAAGTTGCTCACGCGTTCGGCGACGCCCAAAGTCTGATGCGTGGATTCGCCGTTGACATACAAAACTTGAGCAAACGCAAGAATTAGATTCGAGCATTCCTCGCGCGTCATACTTGCTTCCGATGACTGTGGTTTAACGATTGCCGGAGTCACCTGAACCTCGCGACCGCACGGTTGAAGTGGGGCCGACCTGGAACTCTTCAAGCCGGCCCCACCGTGAGCATGTCGATTCTTAGTGCGCGCCCTAATTATGCTGCGACGGGCGCCGCTACATACGGTCGAACCATTTTCTTCGGATCGACGACGCGATCGAATTCGGCTTCCGTCACGAACCCGAGCTTTAGCGCTGCTGCCTTGAGCGTGAGGTCGTTGTCCATTGCATAGTGGGCAATCTTAGAAGCTTTGTCGTAACCGATCACCGGTGAAAGCGCCGTGACCAGCATCAGCGATTCTTCGACATATTGGTTGATCTTCTTCAGATTGGGCTTGGTACCTTCCACCAGGAATTTCCGGAAGTTGGTGCATGAATCGGTCATGATGGTGATGGAGTGGGTCACATTGAAGATAATCAGGGGCTTGTAAACGTTCATTTCGAGGTAACCGCCGGCGCCGCCAAAGCCGACCGCTGTGTCGTTGGCCATCACCTGGACGGCAACCATCGCAAGGGCCTCGGCCTGGGTTGGGTTCACTTTGCCGGGCATGATGGACGAGCCCGGTTCGTTCTCCGGAATCTTCAGCTCCGCGAAACCTGCTCGTGGGCCGCAGGACATGAGGCGGATGTCGTTGGCGATCTTGTAGAGCGAAACGGCCAGCGTGCGCAGTGTTCCAGAGAGCTGTACCAGCGCGTCGTGAGCACCCTGCACGGTAAATTTGTTTGGCGCAGTGATGAACGGCAGGCCTGTGAGCTTGCCGATCTCGGCTGCAACCGCCTCGGCGAAGCCGGGCGCTGAATTGATGCCGGTACCGACTGCCGTACCGCCGAGCGCGAGACGATAGACGCCCTTCAGCGCATCTTCGATCCGATCGAGATCGTCCGCGAGCACGCCTTCATAGCCGGACCACTCTTGCCCAAGTGTGAGCGGCGTGGCGTCTTGCATGTGCGTGCGGCCAATCTTGACGATGTCGTCCCAATCCTCAACCTTTTTGGCAATCGCATCATGCAGCTGCTTCACCGCCGGGATCAGCCGCTGCTTCACGTTGACCGCAGCCGCGACATTCATGGCCGACGGGAAAGAGTCGTTTGACGACTGGGACATGTTGACGTGATCGTTGGGATGAACTGGCGTCTTGCTTCCCAGCGGTGTGCCAGCGATCTGGCTGCAGCGGTTGGAGATCACTTCATTCACGTTCATGTTGAACTGCGTGCCGCTTCCCGTCATCCACACGTGCAGCGGAAACATCTCATGGTGCTGACCGGCGAGGATTTCGTCGCACACTTGCACAATCAGATCGTGACGCTTCTGATCGAGGCGCTTGCCGGCAAAGTTTGCATTGGCGGCGCCTTTCTTCAGAATCGCGTAGGCCGTGATCATTTCGCGGGGAATCAAATCCTGCCCAATGCTGAAGTGTTCGAGCGAGCGCTGGGTTTGCGCGCCCCAGAGCTTATCGGCGGGAACATCTACCTCGCCGAGACTATCGGTTTCTTTGCGAATTTCTGTCATATCATTTCTCCTTGTCGCCGGCAGTTACGCCGGAACCTGCGGTTTGGGTCTCCCGATTTATGTTCATTGCTTTGGCGACATCCCTGTTTTGATAACTGACTCACTTCGTTTTCCGCTCGTTCTAAAACTCTACTTTTGTTCTGAACCCTAAAACGACAGCGTGCCCTGTTCTTGCGCCCGCGCTGGCATAATGCTGGATCACCGGCCGGCATCTTCTGCCATCATGAGACCAGCGGCGGCACTTGCGCAGATATCGGGATCTCCAGCACTGTCGGTTTCGATTTGCTGCAAGCCGCGACCGCGGCTTTCTTGATCGAGTCGAGATCGTCGAGCCGGGCAGCATCGCAGCCGTACCCTTTCGCAATGGAGACAATGTCAAAGCCAAGAATGTCGAGGCCCGGAACTCCCGGCGTCTCCTCGAGTACGGCGAACGATTTGAGAATGCAATATTCATCGTTTTTTGGCACGACGATCAAAATCGGAAGACGCAGCTGCGCGGCCGTCCATAGAGATTGAATCGAGTATTGGAATGAACCGTCGCCAATGATCACAATCACCGGCCGGTTGCGCCCCGAGTCGCGCTCAGCGAGGGCAATGCCCACTGCCGCGGGAAGATTCCAGCCCAGGATTCCGCTGGCAAAGGTGTAAAACGTGTCAGGTTCGGTGATCGGCCATTCCGTGTGAAGATCGGCCAGATTCGAGGGGCTTTCCTCGATCAGGATTGTATTCGCGGGCCGAATCTCGTTCAGAGCGCGGAATACTTGCGCGGCCGTCAGGCGGCCATCATTTGAGGTTTTTGCTGCGCCTGATCCGTGCGGCGCCATGCGGTGCGGCACGGTTTCGCGTGCCTTTGTAGTTTTCGGCCTGTAGTCGCCGAGCAAGTGCTTTAGGCCTTCGAGGCACAAGACAGCATCTCCGAGCAAGCTGTCGCCGACAGGGGCTCGCGCAGTTTCTGCGGGATCATCGGAGATATGCAGCAGGCGCAATCCGGCTGGCAAGTAAGGGCCGGGCACGTAGGGGTAGTATCGGAAAACCGGAGCGCCCACGACCAGGGCTACGTCATGACCTACGAGTTTCTTGCTGAGCGGCTCGATGGCAAACGGTAATCCACCGGAATAAAGCGGATGATTTTCTGGAAAAGGAGCGCGTTCGGAAGCGGGCGCTGCCCAGACAGGCGCGCCAAGCGCCTCGGCGAAGGCTACCGCCTGATCCCAGCCCTTCCCGCGCGCGATTGCCGCGCCGTAGATCAGCACCGGTGACTTTGCCCCGACGAGGATCTTTGCAAACTCGGCCAAGCGCGACGGGTCCGGCGCAATGCGCTGGCTCACGGTTCGTACCACAGCCGGGCTCTCACAGGGCTTTTCCCAGTCCCCGAGAGGCAATGACAGAAATACCGGACCTGACGGTGGCTGAAGCGCCGTCGCTACCGCACGCATGAACACTGCGGGTATATCTTCCGGCCGCACGGGCTCATATGCCCATTTCACCCACGGACGGGGGAGCATTGTGGGTTCGACGTCGGTGAGCCACGGTTCCATCAACAGCATCTCGCGCGTTTGCTGACCAGCGGTGAGAATCAGAGGTGTTTTGTTCTGGAACGCCGTCGCGAGATTCCCCATTGCATTCGCTGTAGCAGTCGTGTGCAGGTTCACCAATGCCGGACGGCGTGTCGCCTGTGCAAAGGCGTCGGCAATTGCGATGACAGATGCTTCCTGCGGAGCCAGCACATAGCGGAAATCTTTCGGGAAGTTCTTGAGAAAGGTCTCCTCCGTCGAGCCGACATTTCCGAAAATTGTAGTCAAGCCAAGGTCACGGAAGAGTTGGTAAGTTACATCGCGTACGGATTGCATGTTTTACCTCCAGATTTTTGACACTTGGTTGCTAACAAAGTGTGGCTCCACCCTCCGACTTGAACTATCCAACTACAGCTTGAATGCAAGGACGCTGCCAAACGGACCGCGCCTCGTATTCGTTTCACACCGCGATAGACCCTACCGTGGCGTGCAAACACGCATTTTGGATGTAAGCGTCGAAGTTGTTCAGGTCGCAGCGCTACAACACGGCATGAAGCACGCCGCGTTCCAGTCAAACGCCGTAGGACCTAAGCGCGTATTTTCCGTGGCATGGGCGACTGCGTGGCCGGGAATGGCCGTCTGAGGGTCAGGGTAGGCGTGCCAAGGGTTGACACGGTGTCCGCATTTCGACAGCAGTTCGAGGTGCTCCGTCGATGACCTTCGAATGATTCCTGCTGCGAAGCTTCGCCAAGATTGTCTTGTTGGCTAAAAGCGATAGGTAAAACCGACATTCGCGGCGATGGGCCCCGCGTTGTAGGGTACCGTGTTGAAAAAACTCCCAGGCTTAAAGCCGGCCAAGTTGAATGCAATGATGATGTGTGGCGCGGGAGCCCACCGGATCTCGAGATCTCCCTGATTGCCGAGATAGCGGGCATGGCTGGCATTGGCTGGATCGATCAGGGCTTCGCTTCCAAACGCATATATCCCGTCGTGCGTTGATTCCCTCCAGTACCAGACCCAGGCAAAGGCACCGGTGACGTTCTTCTTCAGCTGGAATTGAACCACCGGATGCAAATGGACTAGGTTGAGGACCCAGGAAAGGCATCACCAGGGGGGTGAAGTAGGCGCCGCGAGGGAACAGGGGGTTGAACGTTCCGAGGGGCTGATTCGTCGGATTAGTGTCGCCACTGTATACATCAGCCCGTAGCAATGGTCGAGGATGAAAGCGTATGCGGTTAAACGTGAATCCAGTTTCCGTTGACACGCTCCAGGCACGAATCGAGGCGCTTCTAAAGCTTCCCCACTGGAAGTTAGGTTCGCAGTTGTAGTCCAATCCTTTCCCGATTGGGCGGAACAATCTGGTTCCGACGGTGTGGCGAACCTCGTGGCCAGTGCCCGTGTTGTAGGTCGCTGACTTCGTGTCCAGTCCGATGTAATAGAAGTCAGCCTGCCCGCGGCTCACGATTGGGGCCGGAACAGTCAGATAGCTTCCCCATGCGCTTTCGGCGGGATTCGGTACATCGTCGAAAAAGCCGAGATTATTCTCGACAGGTTTTACTGCGAATAGATCCAACCTTACGCGCGTACGTTCGGCGATCAAGCGAAATCCGTCGAAACTCAGCTTCACGTTGGGACCTTCGTTGTTGTCGAATAAGCGGCCCGAACCAAGCACTACTTCCTGACGTCCCAACCGCAGACTTATGCCACGCGGACTGCTGACGTGAGAACCAATCTCTACGAACGCTTGATGAACATCGCCGCGATCTTCATCGATTTGGGGTCGCGAGCCACCATTTCTCCCGTCTTCGAAGTCAAACTCGAATTCGGAGAATAGTCGGAAGATACTACCTGCGTGGAAATCGAAGTGCGGCATCACCCGGTTCAAGACGTATCCATTGTGATCTTGAGGCCCCTCGCCAAAAAGGAAGTTGTCGTAATCCTCGTACTGGATGCGATATTCGAATCCCAGCGAAAGGTACATTTGCGGGTTGTCGCCAAACCGAATGTACTTCGCGGGGTCGAAAAAGTCGGTGCGCTTCGAAGAGTCTTCCAGAAAACTCCAATTCTGTTCTGCAGGAAATGGATTCAACGGAGGACGCGCTGGGTCTGGAGTCGGACCAGGGGGCTGAGGGTCCGGAGTCTGCGACCTTGCGGGCAACGTCGAGAGGGCGAGGAGAAGAGCGATCAACACAGGGCACCAACGGCTCGTGCACTTATCGGAGACTCTAGAAAACCGACGGTATTTCTGTAAGTTTCGACTCTTTATTCTGCGGAACATCGGTGTTCGTCGGGATCTCCTTTCTTGGCGACCGCGCGAGGTTTTTCTTAATCCAGACCACGCACGTCCGATTATCGATCTTGGGTTGGTGACTGCGTCCCGCGGCGATCGGCACGGGTTGTGTTTGTTGCGCTCGATCGCTCCCGCTGGGCAGGACTGGCATCAAAGTGAATACCGGCTGACCGACGTGCGCAGCGAGATATCGATCCGGCCCTCGCGCAGCTCCCATCTTCTGAGCTCGAAGGTACGCAGCCCTCGCTTGATGAGCGGTTCCTCTTCCATGGCCTGGCGCGCCTCTTCGATCGTGCTCGTCGACAGGATCGTCAGGCCGTCCCCGACGAGGACGCCCTTCTCGATGAACGGGCCGGACGCCCAAAGGCGCCCCTCCGCTTCAAGGGCGTTCATATAGGCAAGGTGGTCGGCAACGAAGGGCTCGATCGCGCTGGCCGGTGCAGCGACGCGGCTGATCGCGGCGAACAGCGTCTTCTTCAACATCGGCGCAAGCAGCTCCGCAACGGTTTTCCTGCTGTCATTAGACATGTCGATTCTCAATTCATTCCCGCGCAGCGCGTGGAAGCAATGTCGGTTGGGATTTCGTGGCTGCGATAAACAGTAAGCCACCCATCATGGCTGTGTTCTTGAGGCAATTAAGGAGCTGCGGCGTATAGGAGGCTGTGCCGACTTCCTGCCAGAAGTTGTGCGCAGTGAGCGTCGCGGGAAACAGGAAAGCCAATATTGCCACAGCCGCCAGTCGCGGGTAGATGCCAAAGGCCAAACTAAAGCCTGCAACTACTTCAATGGTTCTAGCGGCCTGCATAAGAAAAGGCACCAGGCTGGCGGGAGCGCCACGTTCGATGAGCTCCTTTGCAGCACCGGCCTGGCTAATGATCCCGAGACTATTTAGAAGAAATACGATCGATACGAGAACACGAGAAAGGGCTAGAACATATCGCTGGAGAGAATTCATTGGAGACTCCTTTGATGTACGGTTGAGATTACAGATTGCACGTTCGGGCGCTGCCGCTGATCTTTGTGTTCGCCGACAATGTGAGCTGAAGCAACACTTGTAGCTTGCATCTTCTTTGTAAAAAGCCATCCCCCAGCTTGCTCGCCTAAGACCATGCCTAACAATCCGATCAGAGCAACGATAGGTGGTGCGGGACTCTTCACGCGAATGACCCCATACGCAACTCCCACAAACAGACCTACCACGAGTGAGATGAGCAGTCCTCTCATTTTCGGCCTCCCTTAACCGCTATAATGCTTATGTTCATCGGAAGTTCCTCGTTGTTCATTCCGTCAGTCGAAACTGAGCACCTGCTTCGCTTTCGCCTGTCCGGCAGCCATCCGACTGTACGCGTCCACAGCTTTCTCAAATGGAACGATCTCAATCGGCGGCGGTTTCAAAACCCCGGTTTCAAAACCAGCGCGGAGCTCGTCGGCGATTTCCGCTACCTGTTGCGGCGTCAGTCCATAACTGTCAACTCCAAGCAGCCGGGAGAAGTTGTGATAGAAGTCAACGAGGTTGAAGCTGACACGGGGATTTCCCGCGCTGGCGATAGCCACCTGTCGCCCCCCGAACCCTAGCGATCGCAGCGCTGGCTCGAACAGTGGGCCACCCACCGTGTCAAAGACTGCATTGACGCCTTTTCCCGCGGTCAGTTCCCAGACTTTCTCACGAAGATCTTCGCTCTTGGTATTGACGACCGACTCGGTACCGGGGATCGGATCGGATGTGATATCCGCGCCAATCACGCGCGCCTGCTTCCAATTCGCAATCTGTGTGGCCGCTTGTCCTACTGCTCCCGCGGCGCCGATAATTAGAATGGTTTCGCCCGCTTTGATTTGAACTGCACTCACTACAGATGCCCACGCCGTAATGTAGGGAACTGGGCGATGTTAGCAAAAGGTGCGCGTCACTTGGGGGATCTGGAAAGACGGGAGAAGTCAGCCTAGACTCCAACAAGTCTCTAGTCCGGCACCGGTTGATCTTGCCCGCGTCGGCGCCAAAGCCTGGATTTAAAGGGTTGCCACTCGCGAACTCGGGGCAAATTCGCAGTTGCCGTCTCGATTTTCGTTTGCATCGGAAGGAGCAGGGGAGATGAGGTACAGGAAACTGGGAAATACCGGACTCATCGTCAGCAGCGTGGCACTTGGCACGATGCAGTTCGGCGGCAAGATGAACATGGGCAACCTCGGCCAGGAGGACACAACGCGCATGGTGAAGCTAGCCCTGGACAGGGGGATTAACTTCATCGATACGGCCGACGTGTACAGCCTCGGAGAGAGCGAGACGCTGGTGGGTAACGCCTTAAAGGGTGTGAGAGACCAGATTGTCCTCGCCACCAAAGTCCGGCTCCCGATGAGCGAGAATTTTAACCGGAGCGGAGCGACTCGCGTGAACATCATGCGCGAAGTGGAGGGCAGTCTTCGGCGGCTGCAGACAGATTACATCGATCTATACCAGGTGCATGGATGGGACAGCAACACGCCGCTGGAGGAGACGCTGCGGACGCTCGACGATCTTGTGCGCCAAGGGAAGGTCCGCTACATCGGCCTCTCCAACTTCATGTCATGGCAGGCGGCCACTGCGGTCATGCTGCAGCAGCACCTGGGGTTAGAGAAATTCGTAACGGCGCAGATGTACTACAGCCTCGTCGGTCGCGGTCTCGAATACGAGTTCCAGTCGTTCGCCGAGTATCACAACATCGGCATCCTGGTCTGGAGCCCGCTTGCCGGCGGGTTCCTTTCCGGCAAGTACAGCCGCGCCAACCCTGCTCCTGCCGGCACACGCTTCGCGGAGGCAGGTTCGTTCGTGCCCTTCGACAAGGAGATGGGCTACCGGGTCGTGGACGCGCTGAAGGAGGTGGCGGGTCGGCATGACGTCAGCCCGGCCCGTGTGGCGCTCTCGTGGGTACTCGGACGACCGGCGGTCAGCAGCGTGATCGTCGCTGCCCGCAAGGCCGAACAACTGGAGGACAACATCCGTGCCGTAGACCTTCAGCTCTTGGACGACGACGTCCGTCTCCTGGACGCAGCGTCGGACCCGGGCGTTCCGTATCCGAAGTGGATGGTCCTCCAGCTCGACACCGCGGAAGACCCTCGTTCGAAGATCCTGAATCCCGAGCGCTACGCGGACGGCGGCCCATGGAAGGACCTCCGCCGGTCCCGGTGGTCCGGCTGAGGGCCATCAAACGCGTTCCCCGCCCCGCATCTCCAGGTAAAACGGACACCTCGCGGGTGGGGAACGCAGGTTTGTCAAGCTGAAGCAACCGCGCTATCATACGCGGACCCCGGTCTGCGCGATCAGGGCGGGGCGAACCATGGCTCAGCCGAAATTCCAATCTCAGTTTGCCCACTCCGTCGTTCTGCGCTACGGTCTTGCAGTCGCATCCTCCGCCCAGGCGGATCTCGCGCACATCAATAGGGTGACCACCATGGGAGAGCTGACGGCGTCACTGGCGCACGAAATCAAGCAACCGATTTCCGCGGCAGTCACCGACGCCCGGACCTGCGTGCGGTGGCTTACACGCGATGACCCCGACATCGCAGAGGCGCGCGAAACCGCTGCAAGAATCGTCAAAGACGTAATGCACGCAGCCGACATCATTAACAGCATCAGCTTGCTGTTCAAGAAGGGCACTCTGCAGCGAGAGTTGGTTGATGTAAATGAGCTCATTCGAGAAATGATTGTCCTGCTGCGCAATGAGGCCGCCCGGTACTCGATTTCGATCCGCTCCGACCTCGCCGAGGATATTCCCAGGGTTATGGCAGACCGTATCCAGTTGCAGCAGGTATTCATGAACCTGATGCTCAATGGCATCGACGCCATGAAGGACTTATCTACCGCACGTGAACTTACGATACGGTCGCAACGAGTCAAGGATGGCCAGTTGATGATCTCGGTCAGCGATACAGGTATCGGATTGCCGCAGCAGCAGGCCGAACAGATCTTCAGCGCGTTCTTCACCACGAAGGCTCACGGTACCGGGATGGGACTCCCAATCAGCCGCTCGATTATCGAGTCTCATGGAGGTCGTTTGTGGGCTACATCCAACTCTGAGCGGGGCGCGAGTTCTCACTTCAGTCTGCCCAACGAAGCCGAAAGCCGTCGCACGTCGGCGCAAGACGATGTCCATCCTCTGAGCGCATAAAGACAGATGGATCTGCTGTGTCGCCGGAGACCCTGCAGGACGGCGGCGATGGAGTCATCGCGGCGCACGGACAGCGCGGCCGACCGGCGTTACTGCAATCGCGACAGCGAGCCTGGCCCCCGCAGGGCTGGCTCCATCAACTTCTCGCCGCTTTGAAGACCAGGTCGAGCGACACCCAGATTCTGCATCTTGTGGATCAGCGTAGTGCGTTTCAAGCCAAGTTTGGCGGCTGCGCCTTTCGGGCCGCCGATTATCCAGCCGACTGTTTCCAGGGTCCGCAGAATCAGAGCCCGTTCGGAGTCGCGCAGCGTGGGTGCACCTAGAGAGATGGCGGCGCGCCGCTCAATTTCTGCGGTGGGCAAAGGATTGGGAAGCACGCCAGCGTTTGAGAGGATTACGGCACGTTCGACCAGGTTCTGAAGTTCGCGGACATTCCCCGGCCACTGATATGAACTGAGCGCAGACATCGTTTCGGGAGGAATGTGTTCGATTTCTCTACCCATCCGACGGCCTGAGATCTCGACAAAATGCGTCACCAGGGCTGGAATGTCCTCGCGGCGCTCCCGCAATGGTGGCAGCAAGATGGGGAAGACATTCAGACGATAGTAGAGGTCGCTGCGAAATTCGCCTCTCGCATCCACGGTCCTCTTTCTGCCGCTGGTTGGCTTGCTGCTGCTGGTCGCGGGCTTCGCTGGATCGAGCTTTGCTCAGGAATCACAACCAAGAACGTTCTCGTCTCCTGGCGAAGCGACTGACGCTCTCTTTCAGGCTGCGCAAAACGAGAATGAACCGGCCTTGGAAGCCATCCTCGGAGCAGGAAAGGAGGTCACTACGGCGAGCGACGAAGTCGAGGACAAGCTGGAACGCGAGCAGTTCAAACAGAAATATCAGGAGATGCACCGCCTGGTCCGAGAACCTGACGGAAGCACTGTTCTGTACATCGGCGCAGAAAACTGGCCCTTTCCCGTCCCGTTGGTCTCCAACAGTGGTGAATGGTACTTCGATTCCAAGACCGGTGCAGAGGAAATTCGGTTCCGAAGAATTGGAGAGAATGAGGATGTAGCGATTCAAGTCTGCGAAAAGTTTCCGATCACAAACAAGGGCCGAGACGCAAAGCCAGCTAGCTACGACCCGATTACCGAATTTGCCCAAAGCCTCGTAGCCGCTAATACAGCCAACGCCAACAGCAATGGCTCCCCTCCCTTCCACGGATACTACTTTCGAATCGTGACTGGAAATTCCGCGGCTGGGACTAATAGCTATGTTTCTGGCGGTGACCAAAAGAAGAGTGGCGTGGCTTTGATTGCTTATCCCGCGGAGTACCGGTCGTCTGGGGTCAAGACTTTCATAGTCACCCGGAATGATGTCGTTTACGAAAAAGACCTCGGACCTAACACGACGACGGCCGCGCCCGCTATAAAAGTGCGCGGTTCGGGTTGGCACTTGGCGGAGTGATGGAATCGACGGCGAGTTCTGTGCTTAGGAAATTGAGACTGAATAGAACTTTCGTCATCGGATTAGCCGAGGATATCTTGGAAACTGACCGGGATTACGGAGTTGGCTTCCTGAGTCAAGTCCGCTTCGTATGCCCACAGGAGGACTTGCCATGACTCCGAACGATAGCGACTCGAATCACTCACGCGTCGATTCTTGCGAGCAGTCGCCGGCGACTGGCAGAATGCTTGCAAGCCAGAAGCCGGGTGTAAGCAGGAGAGAGTTTCTCGGCATGACTGCTGCATCCTTATTAATGGCCGGAAGCCTAAGCGGGGCCGCAAAGCCGGATAGCAAGAACGGAATTCCTCATCGAACTCTGGGCCGCACCGGCGAAAAAGTTTCGCTGGTCGGACTCGGCGGGTATCACCTGGGCAAACAGAGCGACCCCGAGGAAAGCATTCGGATCATTCGCACTGGAATCGATGAAGGGATCAATTTTCTCGATAACTGCTGGGACTATAACAACGGAGAGAGCGAAATTCGAATGGGCAGAGCGCTGCGCGATGGTTATCGCCAGAAAGCCTTCTTGATGACCAAGATCGATGGCCGAAATAAGACCGCCGCCGAAAGTCAAATCAATGAATCGTTGCGCCGGTTGCAGACGGACCGAATCGACTTACTGCAGTTCCATGAAGTGATTCGCGATTCCGATCCGGATCGCATTTTCGCCAAGGGCGGGGCAATTGAGGTCGTCCTGGAAGCCAAGAAAGCGGGCAAGGTCCGTTTTGTCGGTTTCACAGGCCACAAGAGTCCAGACATTCATTTGAAGATGCTGGCCACCGCCGCACAGCATGGCTTCACGTTCGATGCTGTCCAGATGCCTCTCAACGTAATGGACGCCCACTTCAACAGCTTCGAGAAGAAAGTGTTGCCAGTCTTGACCAAGGACGGCGCGGGGGTTCTCGGCATGAAACCAATGGGCGACCATTTTATTCTAGGGAGCAAGACTGTCACGGCGGTCGAGTGTCTGCAATATGCCATGAATCTTCCCACGAGTGTTGTTATCACGGGCTGCGATTCGCTCCCGATCCTTCAGCAGGCGCTCCAGGCCGCCCGAACTTTTCAGCCGATGGACTCTTCCCAGGTGGCAGCTCTTCTCGCAAAGACCGCAAAGGCGGCGGAAGGGGGCGCGTTCGAACTCTACAAAACTAGTCACCACTTTGACGGCACCGTCGCCAACCCGCAGTGGCTCGGCTAGAAACAGAACGATCCCGGAACGAACAGCAGGTGGGGCTGCAACGATGGAATTACTGGGAACGAAGCAAAAGGCGGGCAAGGGTCCGCGCATCCTGCTTCTCATCGGTGCGCAGATGTTTCTTCCAGCTCTGGGATGGGCCCAGACTGCTGCATTGCCTGAACCTCCGCAAGTGCGAGCGAACGGGCACGTCGTATCGCTCACGCTGCATGCAGTGAACGAAAATGGCCGGGATGCCTTTGCCTTCGACGGTGCGAGCGTCGCCCCCGTGATCCGTGCTTCCCCGGGGGACGTTATCCGAATCACCTACATCAATGATCTTCCTCCCAAGTCCAGCGAGACTTGCGCGGTGAATCCCTGCATGGACATGACGAACTTGCATTTTCATGGGCTCACGGTCTCGCCGAACTCCCCGCAGGATGACGTGCTGGGAATGCTCGCCATGCCTGGCCAGGTTTTACAGTACTCGGTGGAGATTCCACGCGATCATCCCCCGGGTCTGTTTTGGTACCACACTCATCCGCACGGCGAGAGTCATCGACAGGTGTTGGATGGAATGTCAGGAGCCATCGTCATCGAAGGGATGGAACGTTATGTCTCGGAACTCGGACTACTTCGTGAGCGCGTGATCGTTGTGCGCGGCCGTTCCATTGAGCGGAATCCGAATGCGGCCGAACTCAGGCGCAATGTCGAAATCCCAGCCAAGGGATGTGGCGTAGAAGCCGAGGCAGTCGAAGTGTTTACCGTGAATGGGGCACTTCGACCGCGAATCGAGATCGCGCCGAAAGAGCGGCAATTCTGGCGCATCGTAAACGCCTCTCCGGATCGCTATTTGGACCTGCAGTTGGATGGACAGACTTTTGAGATCGTGGCGCTTGACGGGATGCCACTCGCGTACCACGAACCCAAGGTCCCGACGCGCACCACTGATCACTTACTGCTGGCGCCTGCCGGACGGCTCGAAGCGATCGTCACCGGTCCACCGTCTGGATCGCATCATGCTCTGCGCACGCTTTGTGTGGATACCGGTCCGGACGGAGATCCCAATCCGGGGATGGTGCTGGCAGATCTGGTGCAGTCCAGCTCGGATCGTTCCGACTCAAATGCACCACCTAAGCAAATGCGCGCTACCGGCGAGCGTCCGCCCCTCTACAAGGAGCTCGACGTTGAGCGATTGAAGAAGGCCGCACCGGACTTCACTGTTACCTTCACAGAAGACAAGAACGGCTTCTACATCAACGGGCGCAAGTTCGCGCCGGATGCAAGTCCGATGACGAGCGCTCGCGTCGGTACGTATCAGCATTGGCGTATTGTCAACGAAACAGCTGAACTACATCCTTTCCACATCCACCAGGTCCACTTCCTTGCCTAAGCGGAAAACGGTGTTCCGCTCTCGCATCCTGCGTGGATTGATACCGTGAATGTTCCCTATCGCGGCTCCGTTGATGTCATTCTGGATTTCACCGATCCTGTCATCAAAGGCATGTCGGTATTCCATTGTCATCTGCTGAATCACGAGGACAAGGGGATGATGGCCAAGATCCTGTTCAAGTAGCCGGTTTCCACTATGCCGCCCGCGCAGGTGGTGTTCTCCTCTTTTAACTCAGTCGTCCCTTGGAGGGCGCCGACGGAAGTTGTGTTGGCGCAATTGCCATCGCTTACGCAGCGGTCTCTGCGACGAACGTTTCGATCTCGTTGACTTCATCTTCGGTGAGGTGAAACTCGCCAGCGCGCATGACTCCCTCTGCCTGCTGCGCATTGCGGGCTCCGACGATGGCGCCGGTCACGGCGGGATGGCGCAGCGTCCAGGCAATTGCCACCTCGCCGACAGAACGGTTGTCACGGTTGGCTATCGCTCGCATGCGCTCGACCAGCGCCAGATTGTGAGTGAGATTTGGTTCCGTGAAGTCGGGATGCCCCTTGCGCCAGTCGTCCCGCGGCAACCTCGCCGCGCGCTCGCGAGTCATAGCGCCGGTCAAGAGACCGGAAGCCATCGGGGAATAAACGATGACCCCAATGCCTTCGCTCAGGCAGTAGGGCAGGATCTCGTCTTCGATCTCGCGATGCACCAGCGAATACCGCGGCTGCAGAGAAGTTACGGGCGCTATGGTCTGGGCGCGACGGAGTTGCTGAACATTGAAGTTAGACACTCCAATCCAGCGCACCTTGCCTTCGCGCTTCAGGGCGGCGAGCGTGGACCATCCTTCTTCCAGTTCGGGTGAATCGGGGTCGGGAGGCCAGTGGATTTGGTAAAGATCGATTACGTCGACGGAAAGGCGGCGAAGGCTATCCTCGACTTCGCCGCGGATCGAGTCGGCGGTCAGTACTTTCTCTACCTCACCGTTGGCATCCCCGCGCAGGCCGCACTTGGTAAAGACGTAAGGTCTGGAGCCGCGCCAGTCCTTCAAAGCACGGCCAACCACTTCCTCGGAGTGTCCCAGACCGTAGACGGCGGCCGTGTCGATCCAGTTGACGCCCAGTTCGAGCGCACGGTGAATGGCGGCGATAGATTCATTGTCGTCCTGCGAACCCCAGGCGAACTGCCAGCCCGAGCCGCCGATCGCCCAGGCTCCATAGCCCACTCGAGTAATGTTCAAGTCAGAATTGCCGAGTTTGCGCATTTCCATTTAATTCTCCTTTCAAAGTTCCTGGCGACCGTTCGCCAGTGAGATGACTCAACCTTGCCGCACCTCCTCTTGTGGCATCGGCGTTTTGGCCCTCCGATCAACTCGCCATCGAGGCGGAGTGGATATCTGCGATACCGGCAACATCTTCCATTCGCCGCAGGACAGCGGAGAAGTCGTCTTCTTTGTGCTGCACGAGCTCCTCCGAATTGACGCGAAACGCCGCCTCAGTCGCAGGCATGGGGATATGCGCTGCTGCTGCCGCTTTTAGAATCAACTCGAAATCCTTGTTCATCAGGCGAAGTGGAAATTGCGGTGTGTAATCGTTGATCGCGACCCTAGCCAGCTTGCCCACATGAGCCGGCGCGATCACAGCTGTCTTTGACAAGACCTCAAGCAAGCGTTCGCGATTCAGACCAACTGTCTCCCCAAGGACCACAGCCTCAGCGATGGCCTGCATGCCAATACCTAACAGCGTGTTGACTACCAACTTCATCGCCGTCCCGGACCCGGGACCGCCCAGAAGAAAGTATTGCTTTGCAATCGCCTGGAATATTGGTTCAGCAGCGCGGAACGAGTCTTGGTTGCCGCCGGCCAGTAGCGTCAGGATGCCTTGTTCCGCGGCAGGAGTGCTGCCCGAGATGGCGACATCCAGTACCTCGATGCCACTCTCGGCGCCAAGCCTGTGCAATTCCCGCGAACTCTCCGGGGAGATCGTACTCATCTCTAACACGATGGTTCCTGGCCGCGCCTTAGCAAAAACTCCCGCTGGCCCGGTATAAACGCTTTGAACTGCTTCATCGTTGGTCAGGCATGAAAGAATCACATCGGCGGTGCGCGCCAGTTCTGGAATGTTCCCAGCAGCGAAACCTCGCTTCGCTGCGACGGCTTCCGCCTTGGCGATATCCCTGTCGTATGCGACGAGCGGGTATCTGTGATCAAGCAGGCGTTGTGCGATTCGGCTTCCCATGTTGCCCAGGCCAATGAATCCAAGTTTCGCGTTATCTGCTGTAAGAAATTTCATAAGTCTCCTTCTATCTCCTGACAAGTGGTAGTCGACGTTCACGCGCGGCCAAACAATAAATAAGGGCACCCTGCGGTGTCAACGGACCTGACTGCGATCTCCTGAATGCATTTCCTGTGCCAAAACTACAAAACAATGTGAACGCCGGAAAATGAAGGTGCGGTTGATCAATACACTACAAGCGCGTCACGTCGACAGCGCACTTCCGCTGATATTCGCAGCTTCCGAAGTTGAAATCGAGAACGCGAGTCGAGTCGAAATGCCGACGTTGGTGTCAACCGCGGGACGAACACTGATTGACACAAAGCCCTGCCTAACCGCCCAGTCGACTCATGTTGCTGAAAATGCTCGACTAAATTGCCTTCCGGTTGATTGGAAACAGGCGTGCATTTTGATGTCCGGACCGGGAACGTAGCAGCCTGAGGGTTAAACAAACCACGGTTTAGCGAACCGACGACTGTCGGCGATTAACAAACCAGGGAAAATTCTATGTGGATTGTTCGACTAGCATTGCGGCGGCCCTATACGTTCGTGGTGGTGTCCATACTCATCGTGATCCTGGGCGGGCTCGCGATTGTTCGCACTCCAACCGACATTTTCCCGAACATTGACATTCCTGTCGTCAGCATCATCTGGAACTACAACGGTCTGACGCCGGACGACATGAGTGACCGCATCGTTAGCGTCACGGAGCGAGCCCTTACCACTACCGTTGATAATATCGAACATGTCGAGTCGCAATCGCTGTATGGAGTGGCCGTAGTTAAAGTTTTCCTGCCGCCCACCGCGAACATTCAGCAGGGCATTGCACAGATCACGGCGATCTCTCAAACCCAACTGAGACAATTGCCCGCTGGAACTACGCCACCCCTCATCCTAGCCTACAGCGCATCAAGCGTCCCCGTACTCCAATTGGCTCTTTCTGGCCAAGATCTATCGGAGCAAGAACTCAACGACTATGGTCTGAATTTCATTCGAACGCAGCTCATTACCGTACCTGGGGCATCGGTGCCTTATCCGTACGGCGGCAAACAGCGTCAGGTACAGGTGGATCTGAATACTACCGCGCTCCAGTCAAAGGGCCTGTCGGCGCTGGACGTGGTGAATGCGATCAGCCTGCAGAACCTCATCCTGCCCACCGGAACGGCTAAAATCGGCCCCAAAGAATACGATGTTTCCATTCCCAACGCAGCCCCGCAGACGATCTCAGAGCTGAACCAAATCCCGATCAAGACGACTGGCAGCACTACGATCTACATCAAAGATGTCGCGTGGGTACGAGATGGTTTCCCCCCGCAGACCAATGTCGTGAAAGTCAACGGGCAGCGCTCAGTGTTGTTGACCATCCAAAAGGCAGGGAACGCCTCAACGCTGGACGTGATCGCAGGTATCAAGGCCCTTCTGCCTCAAATTAAGACGACAGTTCCACCCCAACTGCAGATAACTCCATTGGCGGATCAGTCGATTTTTGTCCGTGGCGCGATCAGCGGAGTGGTTAGGGAAACGCTGATCGCCGCATGCCTGACGGCTTTCATGATCCTCACTTTTCTGGGCAGCTGGCGAAGCACATTGATCATCGCGACCTCAATCCCGCTGGCGATCCTGACCTCCATCATTGTGTTCAGTGCGATCGGAGAAACGATCAATATCATGACGCTGGGTGGCCTCGCTCTGGCGGTGGGCATTCTGGTGGACGATGCCACGGTCGAAGTCGAGAACATCAATCGCAATCGCGAGGCCGAGCCCGACAAGGACATGGACGAAGTCGTTCTCGACAGCGCATCGCAAATCGCAACCCCGGCTTTCGTCTCCACCCTATCGATCTGCATTGTGTTTGCGCCCATGTTCTTGCTGTCAGGAGTGGCTCGGTACCTTTTTGTGCCGCTCGCCGAAGCGGTGGTTTTCGCCATGTTGGCCTCGTATTTCCTTTCGCGGACCATCGTGCCCACCATGGCCAAGTACCTTCTGCGGGTAGACAAGAAGGAGGCCGGAGATGCCCCCAGCCGCAATCCGCTAGTACGGCTTCAAAAGCGTTTTGAGGCAGCCTTCGAGAGATTTCGCCACGGCTATCGCGGGCTGCTGCAGAGCTGCCTCCATCACCGGAGTGTTTTCCTGACTGCGTTCTTCGCGAGCTGTCTCGCCTCTCTGGCAGTTCTGATTCCTTGGCTGGGGCGGGACTTCTTCCCCAGCGTAGACAGCGGCACTTTCAAACTTCATATGCGTGCTCCCACCGGTATGCGAATTGAACAAACCGCCAATCTCTGTGATCTGGTCGAACGGTCGATTCGACAGCAGATTCCGGCTGGGGAAGTCCAGAGCGTCATTGACAACATCGGCTTGCCGTTTAGCGGCATCAATCTCTCGTACAGCAATTCGGCGCCAGTGGGGACATCGGACGCCGACATTCTCGTAAACCTGTCCGCCAATCACCATCCCACCGACAACTACATTCACCAGCTTCGTCAGACACTCCCCCGACAGTTCCCGGGGGTTACGTTCGCCTTCCTGCCCGCTGACATGGTCGGTCAGATTCTGAATTTTGGTTTGCCGGCGCCCATCGATGTCCAGGTTATCGGGAACAACCTGGAGGGGAATCGAAGCTACGCTGATGCGTTGTTCGCGAGAATGAGGTACGTGCCAGGAACCGCGGATCTGCGAATCCAACAGCCCTTCGATGAGCCCTATCTGCGTCTGAGCGTCGAGCGTACAAAAGCACAACAGCTTGGATTTACAGCTCAAAATATTGCGCAGAATCTCCTGGTGTCCCTGAGCGGCAGCTTCCAGACTTCACCAACCTTCTGGGTTGACCCAAAAAACCGTGCTAGTTACTCCATCGCAACTCAGACGCCGCAGTACCGGGAAGACACCTTGCAAGACTTAGAAAACATTCCGATCACGGGCACAGACCCATCGGCTCCCCCATCTCTCATGGCCAGTCTGGTATCGGTGCAACGGGGAACGGGAATGGCAGTGGTTTCTCATTACAACGTAGCGCCCGTGATTGACATCTTTGGCTCTGTTGCGGGACGCGATCTGGGTGGCGTGGCCGACGATATTAACAAGATCATCGCCGCCACCCGGCAGCAATTACCGCGCGGTTCTCAGGTCGTTGTCCGCGGTCAAGTTCAGACGATGCGAGCTTCTTACGTGGGCCTACTGAGCGGATTGCTGTTCTCGATCGTGCTCGTGTATCTGCTGATCGTGGTCAACTTTCAGTCCTGGCTCGATCCTTTCATTATGATTTCCGCCCTGCCCGCGGCGCTCGCCGGGATTGCCTGGTTCCTGTTTATAACCCACACAACGCTGAGCGTGCTGCACTCATGGGAGCCATCATGTGCATGGGCGTCGCGACCTCAAACAGCATCTTGGTGGTCAGCTTTGCTACAGAACAAATGATGGATGGACACGATTCCGTCAGCGCCGCACTGGAAGCAGGCTTCACCCGTTTTCGCCCCGTGCTGATGACCGCTCTGGCCATGATTATCGGTATGGTGCCCATGGCTCTCGGGCTAGGGGACGGCGGTGAACAAAATGCTCCTCTCGGCCGGGCCGTTATAGGGGGGCTGCTGTTCGCCACGGTTTCAACATTATTGTTTGTCCCCGTATTCTTCAGCGTTCTACAGGGTTCACGCCGGCACCCAGGTCAAACGGGACAGAAAGGCTAGGTACCGAGCCGTATGGAGTCATTTATGTCGCCTCAAACTGAACAAGGAAGACGATCCGGCGAGCCAACGCTCCCGTTGAATGATGGGGCAGTAGGGAAGCGTTCGTACAAGACATGGCTGGGCGTGGCGATTGCGTTGGTCCTGGTTGCCGCGCTCCTGGTATCGGGCATCTGGTCCCGCGTCAGAGCCCGCACGACCCTAACCGCGGAGACGGATCAAGCAGCTCTGACGGCAGTGTCGGTCGTATCGCCAAAACGGACCGCGCCCGCGCAGGAGATCACCCTCCCCGGAAATGTACAACCATTCATCACCTCCCCGGTTTATGCACGAACGAATGGGTATCTGAGGAAGTGGTATTTCGATATTGGAGCACACGTCAAGCAAGGCCAACTGCTTGCTGTTATCGAGACTCCGGAAGTCGATCAGCAACTGGAGCAATCGATTAGCAACCTGGACACCGCAAGAGCGAATCTCGCGCTCGCCGAGATCACCAAGAACCGCTACCAGGGATTACTGAAGAGCAATGCTGTTGCCCAGCAAGATGTGGACAACGCCGTCGGCACCTACAACGCCAACAAGGCCATCGTTGAAGCCAGTCAGGCCAACGTTAAGCAACTCCAGGCACTGCAGTCTTTCGAGAAGATCTACGCTCCGTTCGACGGAGTTATCACGGCCCGAAATACCGACATCGGCGACCTCATCAATTCTGGCAGCACCAGCAATGTGAAAACCGATCTCTTTCACATCGCTCAACCCGGAGTGTTGCGTGTTTACGTGAACGTCCCTGAGGAATATTCGCGGGGAATCAAAGTCGGGATGACGGCAGATCTCAGTCTGGCGGAGTTTCCCGGGCGCACATTCCAGGGAAAACTGGTGCGCACTGCCGATGCCATCAATGTGACAACGCGCACCCTGCTGATCGAAATCGATGTCGAAAATCCAACCGGTACGCTGCTCACGGGCTCTTACGCAGAGGTTCACTTGGCGATCCCGGCGGAGGCTTCTACCTTCCTGCTTCCGGTGAATACATTGCTGTTCCGCTCGGAGGGTCTACGCGTCGGTATTGTGAAGAACGGCAAAGTCGTGCTCGCTGCTGTGACGCCCGGACACGACTTCGGTAATGAGATAGAGATTGTCTCCGGCCTCCAGTCGGATGATCAGGTCATTCTCAACCCGCCGGACTCGATCGTCTCCGGACAGGGAGTGCAAATTGTCCAGGCAACCTTGCCGGGGGATATCAAGTGAAACGCGCTCGAAAGCTAATTTCGTTCGATAACCCGCGGCTGACGTGTTGGCTGGAACTTCTGCTTGCGATAACGGTGATCCCACTAAGTGGATGCGTGGTCGGGCCTAAGTACCGCCCTCCGGTAGCACAGGCTCCTCCCGCCTATAAAGAGTTGGGGGACTGGAAACCCGCTGAACCCAATGACCAGAGTCTTGGCGGTACGTGGTGGACGATTTTTCAAGATCCTCAACTTGATGCCCTGGAATTGCAGGTCAATGTATCGAGTCAGAATCTAAAGGCGGCCGAGGCGCAGTTCCGGCAAGCGCGCGCGGTCCTGCGCTACTATCGGGCTGATTACTATCCAACGGTGACGGCCGGGCCATCCGCAACACGGACCCTCGTATCCGGGAACAGTCCCACCAACACAGCTTTGCGTGGCACCACCTACAACAACTTTGTGCTGCCATTTGACGTTTCCTATCAAGCTGACGTGTGGGGGCGAGTTCGAAAAAACGTGGAGTCCTATCGAGAGCAGGCGCAGGCAAGTGCAGCGGACTTGGCGACGGTTAATCTGAGCATGCACGCGGATCTGGCAGTTGATTACTTTCAGGCCCGCAGCCTGGACGCCGAGGAACAGCTACTGAACTCTACGGTTAAGGATTACGAGCAAGCCTTGGAATTGAATGAAAGCCGCTTCCACGGAGGCATTGCTTCAGAAGTCGACGTCGAGCAGGCAAAGACTCAACTGCAAACGACGCGGGCAGAAGCGATCGATGTGGGCGTGGCGCGTGCGCAGTACGAACACGCAGTCGCGATTCTTATCGGAAAACCTCCCGCGGAATTCAGCCTTCCCCCACTGCCTCTCACCGCACCACCTCCGCACATCCCAATCAGCGTGCCCTCGGAGCTCCTGGAAAGACGCCCAGATATCGCAGCCGCAGAACGGCGGGTAGCGTCCGCCAATGCCCAAATCGGCGTCGCGAAAACAGCTTACTACCCGCTGATCAATTTGGGTGCCGCGGGAGGCTTTGAAAGCTCCGCCATCACAACCCTCATCAACGGTCCGAGTGGCTTGTGGTCTATCGGACTGTCTGCCGTCGGAACAGTTTTCGATGTAGGAAGACGCCGTTCTCTCAACGACCAGGCACGTGCGGCTTATGACTATCAAGTCGCTGCCTATCGCCAAGACGTGCTCACTGGATTCCAACAGGTGGAAGACAATCTGGCGGCCGTCCGAATTCTGGAACATGAAGCGCAGGTCCAGGATGAAGCGGTGGTGGCGGCACAGAACTCCCTGAACCTTTCCGTCATTCGCTACAAGGGTGGGGTCACAAGTTATCTGGAGGTGATCACCGCGCAAAGTGCGGCCCTAGCCAATGAGGTGACGGCAGTCAACATTCTGGGACGGCGGATGGCGAATACCGTCTTATTGATCCAAGCGCTTGGTGGTGGATGGGATCGTTCAAGTTTGCCGGCGCGACCAGAGTGCTGCGGCAAACTCGTGAGCGACAATGCCCATTGACAGGTTCACTGAGCCGAGCAACATGCAAAAGAGGACGTCGTGAGAATCAACAAAATGAAAGCGTTGCGTTTTACTGAGTTTGGACCGCCGTCGGTGTTGCGAATCGAAGACCGCGGCCGCAGGCTACAGCGGACGTAGGAATTTCTGAAGAGAGTGAGGACTTGAGCTATGGCCCTGAAAATCGTATGGCGAAATCCGCTTTCATTGATCAGGACTGAACGAACAGTGCGGCGAATTAGAAAAGATCAGCTTGACGCAGTGTACGCAGTCACCGCATTTGGTATGGCCAAAAACATAGCCGCACTGTTGGTTCTGCTGTTCTCAAGTCATCTCTATGCGCAGGAAGTAACCGTCCTGAAGAACGTGAACGTAATCGATGGCACGGGCGCGGCAGTGCAGCGCAACATAATAGTTGTCATCGCAGGCGATCGGATTCGCTCCGTTTCGACTGACGGGACGCGCACGCCCTCAAATGCAAAAGTCATTGATATGCATAGCCAGACGATCATGCCCTTGATCATCAATACGCATGGGCATCTCGGTCTCGTAAAAGGCACTTCCTCGTCGGCTGTCAATCAAACCGACGACAATTTTCGACATCAGCTGCTGCGATATCAGGAGTACGGAGTTGGGGCGGTGCTGTCAATGGGTACCGACGGCCCGAAGTTCGCGGAAATACGGGCAGCCTCGCGCAGCGGGACATTGCCGGGAGCAGACGTTTTTTCCGCCGGCATCGGAATAGGTGCGAAGGATGGAGTACCGCCTGTTGGCATGGGTTTCACTACTGTCTTGCGGCCTACGACTCCTGCCGAAGGCCGAAAGTGTGTTGCGCAACAGGCGTCACTGAAGCCTGACTTCATAAAAATCTGGGTTGATGATTTCTGGGGGCAATATCCCAAAATGCCGCCCGAAGTTTACAAGGCCATCATTGATGAAGCACATAAAAACGGTCTGCGAGTCGCCGCGCACCTGTATCACTTAGACGATGCTCGCTCTCTTGTCGCCGACGGCGTGGACGTGATCGCGCACAGCATTCGTGACGGCGATGTCGATGGCGCCTTGCTCGCGGACATGAAGAAACAACACGTTGCGTATATCCCGACATTGTCTCTGGACGACTTCGCCGTCGCGTACGGGAGTGATCCTGCCTGGACTAATGATCCGTTTTTCCGGGCAGCACTGGATCCCGGCTTGCTTGAGATGATCACCAGCCCCGAGTACCAGGCGAAAACGCGTGCGAGTAAAGTCACCGCTCAGGAGGCCACGGCGCTTCCCGTTGCGATGAGAAACCTGAAGAAAATTTACGACGCGGGCATTCTCGTGGCGCTGGGAACCGATTCCGGCGCGACTCCGATTCGCGTGCAAGGGTTTGCGGAGCACATGGAGTTGGCGCTGATGGTGCAGGCGGGGCTGACGCCCCTCCAGGCGATCAGCGTGGCCACGAAAAACGGAGCGCAACTGCTCCGTGTAGAAGACCAGTACGGAACCATCGAGAATGGTAAGAAAGCGAACTTCATTGTGCTGGAGAAAGACCCGTCACAGGACATTAGGAACACCCAGACTATCCGGGCGGTTTGGAAGAACGGCGCCATAGTAAGTGATGGACCTGCTGTAACGACACCGTAAGCACTACGTAAATGTAGGGAATGCCATTCCTGGTTCGAATCCAAGCGGGCCCACCAAACCCTCAGTCAGTGCATCACCCTACTGGCAAACTGAAGTAAAAAACCGACCCGTGTCCCAACTGGCTGGTGAGGCCGAGGTGGCCGCCATGGACTTCGATTATGGCTTTGCAGATCGCCAGTCCCATGCCCGTGCCGTGGACTTGCACGCGCTGGTTTCGTCCCCGGTAAAACTTTTCGAAGACGAGGGATTGCTCAAAATCGTCGATGCCGGGACCGCGATCGGCGATGTTGATGGTGAGCATCTCGTTGTCCTTGGCTTCGGCGGTGATGCGGATCGGAGCACCGGCAGGTGAGTATTTGGCGGCGTTTTCGATCAGGTGGACCAGAACTTCCTTGATGTGAGCGGGATCCATGCGCGCGTTGGGAAGGCCGGTGGGGATTCTGACTTCCACGGGATGCTGGACCAGGAGTTGCTTCAGTTCGTCGAGCGCTTCGTTGACCACGGGACCGATGGGCGCGGATGTGAAGCGAAATTCCACTTTGCTGGCATCCAACTGCGCCATCTCGGCGGCCTCTCCGATCAACCGGTTCAAGCGATCGCTTTCCTCATTGATGATGGTCAGCAGTTCCTGTCTCTCCTCGGGCGAGTGATTCGAGCTGCCGAGAAGCGAGGTCACCGACGCCTTGATGGCGGTGAGTGGAGACCGAAATTCGTGGGTGACGGAATCGAGCAGGACGGAGCGCAATTGCTCGCTTTCGCGGGAGGCCTCAGCGCGGCTGAGTCTTTCGATGGCGCCCGCGCGCTCAATGGCAATGGCCACCAGGCTGCCGATAGCCTCGAGGGTTTGCCGCGAAAGCACCGAACCGGAGACGCCCATACAGCCCACCACGCGCATGCCCATGTGCAGCGGCATAAGGGCCAGCTGATGAGTAGCGTCGATTCGCGGTTCACCGCGCACGCAGATCAACTGGAGATCGTGCGATTCCAATCCGTCGATGGCGGGGCCGGAGCGATAAACGTCGCTACGACTGGACAGCGAAATCGCGGCTGACCGGATGCCGAATGAATCCACGATGTAGCGGGGAATCAGGTTCAACAACTCGGCCGGGTTGTCGCTCGAAAGCAGCAACTGGCTGAAGGCGTACAGGCGTTCGAGTTCCAGTCGGCGCTCGACGGCAGCGCGCGCCCCGCGGCGGGCGCGGGCCGACAGTTCGCTGACCGCTCCCGCGGTGACCAGGAAGGCGACCAGTGCGATCCAGTTCTGCGGGTCGGCAATGGTAAAG
>Ga0187879_10000362_pt1 | contig 30354 bp, 30 predicted proteins | sample June2016WEW_19_1_FD_132423 | JGI IMG/M metagenome (GOLD analysis project Ga0187879, IMG submission 132423) | Peatland microbial communities from SPRUCE experiment site at the Marcell Experimental Forest, Minnesota, USA - June2016WEW_19_10 | ecosystem: Environmental > Terrestrial > Soil >... | reverse complement strand
GAAAAATTGGGATCGATCGTTGGTTTCGATTCAAGTCCTTCAACACCCTGCGTGAAAACTGTCTTCTTACCTACAACTTCTCCCCCTTTGGGGGAGACAAGAGAGAGGGAGCAGGCGTTGAAAATTACTTTTTCAACAGCCTGCTAGGCAACCGGGCGGCCTTTGTCGGCCCCGAAATGCCCCCGCTTTCAGAGCTACCGGCCGTGCGGTCCCTGGCGATGAGACTAGGGGACGCGGGCGATGAGTAGGATTCCGGCAACGCAAGTCAGATATGTGAAATCCACTTCTGGCCCAGTCAGAGCGAAAGCTGAGGTCATCCCGTGCCCGAAATTTCTGTTTCTGAGAGTGTTCACCGAGTTCAGCACGCCGAGCACCTCAGCGTTCAAAGTGGTGTTCTGAGCAATCACCTGTCCGAATGTCGCGTTGGGCATGTGTGCCTTTTCCTTCGCGACGGATTCGAGTGCGTCGAATGCATTGGCGCAAGCGTCACGGTCTCTTCGAGGCCGGTCGTCGTACGCGTCTTTCGCTGCGTTGAATAATTGGAGAGCAGGCGCAAACCGAGAAGCAGACAGCTCTTGCATGGCGGCGCTCACCTGCTGTTGAGCGGCCAAGGGAAGAACGCGAACGAGGCGTCCCCCATCTGAAAGGTCCCAGACGACTCCATTACCGGCCAAGGCCTGATTTACTCCCTCTTGAAATTCGCCGAAGCGAGCAGCGCGGTCAAACTCCGATGCGAGACGGACGACCACATCGTACACTCGAGGCCAATCTGCGCCCCGGAGATCCCGCCCCGCCGCATGACGAAATCCCGCCCAAGGGTTTCCCGAAGGCGCGATTCCGAGCGTTTGGCTCACAATTCGGAAGATCCGATCAGGAGTCGGCTCCTGGCGATTCCCGTGCTCCGCCAATGAAAAGGCGATGTCGAGTATTTCCTGTCTCATTGGCTGAGGCGCGTCGGAGTCAATGTTGCGCTGGGTCACAGGTAGGTTGCCGCTCATCGAAAAGCCGCGAGTAGTCATCAATTCACCGTTCCGCGCCGCGATCAGCTCGACGCGCCAGCCACTAGCAATGCCAGGGCACGTTTGAGGCCGCCGGCGGCCATGATGTGCTTGTCCATCACCCCCGGCGATCGAATAAGGGTTTCGAAATCCTTTCGAGAGAGGGAGTCGCCAGATTTTTCGAGAAATTCTCGATACTGCTGTTCACGTAGCTCTTCGATCGTGTGCATATCTCACCTTCGCCTACGCTGAGCGGACTTGTGAAATTTTCTCTCGGACCAGTTCGGCCAAAAAGGAACGTATCGTGCTGACGCGATCCCCTTTTTTGTGGGGATAAGTGTCCCCTGCGGATTCACCGTCGCTGACCACGAGCGCCGGAACCTCGGCGCCGAACCAGCACGCCGAAATTCGGTTGCTGCCGAACATTTTCCTGAGTTCATAGTGTCGATAGACCGCGGGAATAATGGCGCCGATGTATGCCGCCGTGCGCTGCTGTTCTGTCATCTTGGCCGTGTCTCTCATCTCGACTCGACGGCCCTTGACGTCTAAACGCTTTAGCAGGTTCGGCACAGCTTCGATTCCATCGTTCCGATCGGTCTCCAGCGGTTTGCGCTCCGATGAAAAATAGTACGTCAGTTTCATAGGCCAATTGTACCCCCACCGCATGTACATGCGCAAGGGGCACCGGCAGAGGGCGGGGCTCACATCATGGCGCTATCCAGCTAGATATTCCGTTCGGCCTCGGCGATGAGCCCCGACAGCTTCTTGCCGAGCGCTTGCGCGACAACGGAACGCGTCTTAACAGTGGCCACCCGTGCCCACGGGCGTCGCAACAACAAGCGAAAAATCTGCGCAAGACATCTTTTTCTCTGTCAGCGCTTGAGAGCGAAAGACCGTCTGCGGGATTTCGCGATTCACACTGCGCCGCCGCCGCCGCGACCAGTGAAAAACCCCGCGCGTAGCGCTCCTCATCATTTTCGCGAAAACCGTCGCGCGACAACGCAGCGCGTCTTAATACTGCGCTGTCGTCGGAGCGCCTGAGAAGACGCGGCGTCATGCGGCTTGGTGGCGTGGATGGCGGCGCGATGGCGCCAAGCGAAGCTGGACCTGTATTCCTGTGCGCGTCAGCATGTCAACCAGAGTCTCGATGCTGAACAGGTTGATTTTTCCGCGAACCAGATCGCTTATCCGGGGCTGGGTTACTCCAAAGAGCTTCGCGGCGGAGTTCTGCGTCAGCTTGCGCGCCTGGATCAGTCGCCTGAGTTCCACCATCAACTGAGCGCGCAGCCGCAGGCTCTCGGCCTCTTTCGGTCCGAACCCGATATCTCGGAACACATTTCCGGATGACCGCTCGATATTCATCACCCGGTTCTTCAATATACAAGTTTCTGTATGTGAGGTCGAGCCATGGGGCGCAGATCGCTGGATCCAACGCGCTTCACCCGCTCCTCGCTGCGTGGCCTTCCCGACGCGGCAGCCTCGGTAGTACCGGAACACCCGCGGTCAGCGTTAAAAACACGCCGAATCTCCGGGTTTGGGTTGGCCTGGGCTGGAGTAGCGGGATACATTTCTCTCTCAAGCGAATCGAACCGAGGTCCTATGGCAATAATTCTGAAATCTCCGGTCGCCACCGGCGCACCCGGAATCCCGCCGCGATGGACCCGCAGCGCCAAGGATGCGGTCTGCACCTCCTATTCCTCCGTGAGCCATCTATGGTTCACCACCTCCGCCGGCGTCATAAACGAGATTTATTTCCCCACCATCGATCAACCGCAGGTCCGCGACCTCCAGTTCCTCATCACCGACGGCGAGACCTTCTTCCACGAAGAGCGCCGCCATCTCGATTCCACCACCGAGTACCTCGACGCGACCGGCCTCGGCGTGCGAATCGTCAGCCATTCGCCCGACGGCCGTTATCATCTCCTCAAGGAAGTCATCACCGATCCGCATCTGCCGACCCTGCTCATCAACACCCGCCTCGAGGGCGACCCGGAGCTGCTCAAAAAACTGCACCTCTACGTCCTGCTCGCGCCGCATCTTTGTGTCGGCGGATGGGGCAACAACGGTTACCTGGCCGAAATCGTCGGGCACGGGTTCCTGACTGCGAACAAGGAAGACGTCTGGCTGGCTTTGGGAGCCACGGTGCCATTTCTCAGTGCTTCTTGCGGATACGTCGGAAATACCGACGGATGGCAGGACATCAGCGCCAACTTCAAAATGGATTATCGGTTCGCCGCCGCGCTCGACGGCAATATCGCGCTCACCGCCGAGATCGATTTGCGCAGGGGCTACTCTTTCACCCTTGGCCTCGGCTTCGGCCGCAAGCTCAATCGCGCCGTGACTACTCTCTATCAGTCGCTCGCCGATCCTTTCCCCGAGCATCGCGCCCGCTTCCTCGAACAATGGAATCGCGCGTCGCGCCATTTCCTTCCGCTCGAGAAATTCTCCGACGACGGCGGCGCCCTCTATCGCCGCAGCGGCGAGCTTCTTCTCGCCCATGAAGACAAAACCTATCCCGGCGCGATCATCGCTTCGCTCAGCATCCCCTGGGGCGAGGCCAAGGGCGACGAGGACCTTGGCGGTTACCATCTGGTCTGGACCCGCGACATGGTCAACAGCGTGACCGGATTGGCCGCTTCGGGCGAGCTCGCCACCGCGCTGCGCGCCTTGATCTATCTCGCATGTGCGCAGCGCCCCGACGGCGGCTTTCCGCAGAACTTCTGGATCGACGGGAAGCCCTACTGGAACGGGATTCAGCTCGACGAAGTTTCCTTTCCGATCATACTCGCGTGGCGGATGCACAAACACGACATGCTCAAGAATTTCGATCCGTATCCGATGGTGCTGCGGGCGGCCCACTTTCTAATCGACAACGGATGCGCCACGCCGCAGGAGCGATGGGAAGAAAACGCCGGCTACTCGCCCTCGACGCTGGCCGCAAATGTCGCGGCACTGATCTGCGCGGCCTGCTTCGCTCGCGATCGCGGCGACCTGCTGACCGCGCAATTCCTCGAGGAATACGCCGACTTCCTCGAGGCGCACATCGAAACCTGGACCGTTACCAGCCAGGGCTTCCTCGTCCCCGGCGTCAAGCGCCACTACGTCAGAATCAATCCCATCGACATCGGCGATCCCGACGCCGACGAAAGCATCGAGGGCAAGCGCGTCTTCATCCGCAATCGCCCGCCCGGCGCGCAGGCTGAATTCCCCGTCGCGGAAATCGTTGACGCCGGATTCCTCGAGCTGGTCCGCTACGGCATTCGCAAAGCCGGCGATCCGCTGATGGAGGATTCGCTCCGCGTCATCGACGCCGTCCTGAAGACCGACTTCCCCGCCGGTCCCTGCTGGCGGCGCTACACGCACGACGGCTATGGACAGCTTGACGACGGCGGCCCGTTTATCGGATGGGGCCGTGGACGTCCGTGGCCGCTGCTGACCGGTGAGCGCGGGCATTACGAACTCGCCGCGGGTCGTGACCCGCTTCCCTATCTGAGCGCGATGGAACGGTTTTCGAATTCGACGCAGTTGCTGCCCGAACAGATCTGGGATCAACCCGACATCCCGCGCGCGCTGCTCCGGTATGGCTACCAGACCGGCAGCGCGACGCCCCTGATGTGGGCGCATGCCGAGTACATCAAGCTGCTCCGCTCGGCCTCGGACGCGCGCATCTTCGACCTGATCGACGAGGTCAAAGACCGCTACCTGAAGCTCGGACGAAAGCCGAGCCGCCTTCGCGTCTGGAAATCCAACCGCCGCGTCAAGTCGGTTTCACCCGGCGACCTTCTGCGCATCCAGGCGACTCAGCCGTTCACGCTTCATTGGTCCAACGACGAATGGCAGCACGTCAACGATACCGGCTCGATTTCAACGCCGATCGGTTTCGACTACGTTGACCTCGATATCGGCGCAGACGACCGCGCCCCCGTTCGCTTTACGTTCAACTGGCGCGAGACGCGCAATTGGGAAGGCCGCGACTACGCCGTCGCAATCGCGAGATAGCGTCTTAATCGCCATGCGCGACATCTGCCTTAAGGTTCTGTCATGGAACCTGCACGGACTGGCGTGGCCGTTATCCAAAGATCCCGGCGGCCGGATGGATCGGGTGAGCGCGAAAGTGCGCGAATTGTCGCCGGACGTTGCGCTGTTGCAGGAAGTCTGGCTCGGCTCGCACGTCGATCGTCTCACCCTGGCGCTGCGACCCGATTGGATTCCAATCTGCGTCAAGCGCCGGAGCGGCGGTCCCAGGGGCGGACTGCTCGCATTTGTCAGCGCCTCTGCGGGATGGCGCGCGCGCGCAGCGCCGGAGTTTCGCGCCTTCGCCGCCAGCGCGCCGGTATGGAAAGTCTGGGAGGGCGATGGACTCGGCGGGAAGGGCATTCTGACTGTGGACCTCGAGCGCGGCGAACAGCGCATCTGCGCCGTCAATACTCATCTCCAGTCACAGTATCCGGGGATCGACTATGCCGATATTCGCCAATCGCAACTCATCGAGCTTGGCGAGATCGTGTCCCACTTGCATGCGTCGGTACCCGCGATAGTTGCGGGAGATTTCAACACTGACTCGCGCGAGTCTCTATATTCACTCGTCGCTGCCCTCGGGATCGATCTGGCCGCTGAAGAGCGCGAGCGATGCAACCGCGGAACGAATGTGGACTCCCACGACGAACGCCCGCAATGGATTGACTACATCGTCGCAGTCAACTCACACGCGTGGACAGTTTCGGCCAAACTCGAGCTCATCGCCAATCAGCGGGCCGACGTCCCCTATTCCGACCACAGCGGTCTTTTCTGCACCCTCAGGCTCGCGCTGCGCCAATAGAGGAGCAATTGGAAAGCGGCCGGCCCCTGCCTGCATGAACGATCGTTCAGCCTTCGTAACCCACCGATCTCCCGATCCGTATTCAGGTCAGGAGAGACGCATATGAAACTCTACACAACCACAATAGCCGCGCTGTTTGGACTCCTCATGATGGCGATACCGGGCGTTGCCTCTGCCGATGTCGGCCTTTGGCATCCGCCGACTTTGCAACCGGTGGTGATCCAGGAGACCGTCGCGCCTGCGCCACTTACGACCGTGGCCTACTATCGGCCATGGGCATGCGACAATCGCTACTTCCGCCGTCATCATCCGTGGCTCTGCCGGTAACTCGGCCGCGCGATAGACGGGCGTCCGGCAAAAACGACGGTCGGGCGGTGTGTCAGCGACACCCCGCCTGTCTTCTCCTTACCCATGCCTATGCCAGCCGCTCGATCTCGAACTGCGCCGCCAGCGACGCCATCATCGCCTCGACTTCGTCGCGCGAGTCCGCCGAGAAATAAATCCGCAGATGATGCCGCGTGGGATCCTCGGTCCGCAGCGTCGCGATATTGTCGTAGGACTCGACGATCGACTTGAACAGCACGATCTGCTCGGGCGGTATCGCAATCAGCATCGAATCGATCGCCGGCGGTTTATTTTCGCTCAAAGCCAACTCTCTTCCCGCGCAAGGTTTACTGCTCGCTGCGCGACCCTTACATTCTAGCCGATGATGCTGCCGCGGGTCTTGTTCGTAACCGGCAAAGGTGGCACCGGCAAGAGCACGGTCGCTGCCGCGCTTGCGATTGCGCTGTCGCGCCGGCGTCCGACCACGCTCGCCGATCTTGACCGTCGCCTGTCCGCGGCCGCGGCGCTCGGCGCGATACCGCAGGATTCGACCGCCGTCAAAGTCACCGACTCGCTCGACGTCATCGCGCTCACGCCGCGCGCCGAGCTCGAAGCCTTCATCGAGCGCATCGTCCCGATTCGCGCCATCTCGCGCCGGATGCTGCGCAGCCGAACCTTCGGCTACGTAACCGCCGCGCTGCCTGGTCTCGAGGCTTTTCTGCTGCTGGAACGTCTCCGCATAATGGCGGGAGACGCGGCGCTCGAGGATCGTTATCTCGTGATCGACGCGCCCGCCTCGGGCAGCGCCGTCGAACTGCTCTCCGTCTCGTCGGGCGTGAAAGGAATCGCGCCCGCCGGCACGCTGAACCGGCTTGCCGATTCGGTCGACAGGTTCCTCACCGACGCGACCCGATTCGGCGCGATCGTCACGATGGCGCCGGAGGATCTTGCGGTTCGCGAGGCGCTTGAAACCGCCGCCACGATCCGCGATCGGCTCGGCATCGTCACCGTCGCGGCGATAATGAACTGCGTTCCCGATTTGCTCTTCGATACTTCCGAACTCGCCGCGCTGAGTCCCTTCGGCGGCCACGCGCGCTTGGCCGTGCGCCGAAACGCCGCCCACGAACTGGCGGCTCTGGCCGCCCCGCGCTTCGCCGCCGCCGGCATCCCGATCTTCAGCCTCCCGATGATGTTCACGCCAGCCATGGGACCCGCGGAAGTCGAGAAACTTGGCCGCGTGCTGGATGCGGAGCTGCTCGATCGATGAAGCCCAGGGCCGTACCGCTCAAGCCGTCTGCCCGTCCCAAGCAACCCGCCCATCCTGACTCGTTCGACTTGCGCTCGCCGAGCCTCGTGATCTGCCTGGGACCCGGCGGCGTCGGCAAGACTACCATCAGCGCCGCGCTCGCCGTGCACGCCGCCACGATCGGACGCGCCGTGGATGTGATGACCGTCGATCCCGCGCCGCGCCTGCTCGACGCGCTCGGCCTTGGAGCGGATTCATCCGAGCCGGTCGAGGTCCCGCTCGAGGGCATTGGTCATGCACGCCGTGGCGGCGGGCCCGGTCGCGCGAGGCTGCGCGCGTTGCGGCTGGATCCAAAACGCACCTTCGATTCGATCGTCGCGCGTTACGCGCCGTCGGACGCGGCGCGCGCCACGATTCTTGAAAATCGAATCTATCGCAATCTCTCGGACGCGCTTGCAGGCGTGGCGGACTACATGGCGATGGAAAAGCTGCTCGAACTCGCCGCCAATCCCTCAACCGACCTGCTGGTGCTCGACACTCCTCCGGCGACCGAGGCGATCGACTTTCTGGACGCGCCACGGCGCCTGCTCGAACTGCTCAACTCGCGCGCCGTCGTCCTGCTCGGCGCGCCCGCCGGACTGTTCAGGAGCCAGTTGCGGATGGTGGATATCGCGGCGCGCGCCGTGCTCGCGGCGTTCGATCGCGTGACTGGCCTGAATCTGCTGAGCGACATCCAGTCCTTCGTTCGCAGTTTCGACGGCATGTACGAAGGCTTTTCCGCCCGTGCCGCGCGCGCCCAGGACAAGCTGCGCGCGCCGGACACGGCGATCGTGATCGTCACGACCGCGGAGTCGAGCCGCATCGCGCAGGCGCGCGAATTTATCGGCGCGCTCGAGCGCGCCGGCTTGCGCGTCGGCGCGATGGTCGTGAATCGTGTGATCGCGGAGCTGCCTGACGCCGCGGAACTATCGTCGGCGCGGATCGCGCCGTCACTCAAAAGAAAATTGAAGCGCAATCTCGCCGACTACGCCGCGCTCAAGACGCGCGAGGAGGTTTCGCTGAGCGCTCTGCGCAACTCGCTTCCCGGCGGCGCGGTGCTGATGGTCGCGCCTGACCTCGGCCGCGAGCCGCGCACCATCGCGGACCTTGCCGAAATAGGCCGCAGCTTGCGCGCCGGCTGATCAGCCCGGCTTCTTCGCGCGTCGAACCGCGGGTTTCGCTTTCGCGGGTTCGTCAGGATCGAGAATGCGATCGAGCTTGATACTGAGGTTCAGCAGCTGCGAGCTCAGATGATCGAGCCGCGCTTTCAGGTCGCGAACGTCCCGCTTGGAAGGAATGTTGACGAAGTCGAGCACCTGCTCGACGTTGCGGTCGAACGACTGCTTGTTCGCCATGAAGTGTTCGCCCGCCCGCCCGAAACTCGAACGCATCCTGTTGTTTGACATGAGCTCATTGAACAAGCCGGCTATCCCTTCTTCGCTCATCTGCCGAAGCTTGCTCATCAGGTTGTCGTCGTCGCGGTGTGCCATGATTTTCAACTATATATAGGGTATCGAGCCGCGCAAGCCGATGACCATTATCGCCAGCCTGCTAAGCATCGCGTCCGGATTCGCCCTGATGGGGTACCGCGAGCCGCCCGCGAATCTGATTGCGACCTCGATCGTCATCGATCTCGCGCTCGCTCCCTTGACCGCGATCATCGCATCGCGCCGCGGCCGCTCGGCCATTCGATGGACCGTCGCCGGACTCGTGCTCGGCGCATGGGCGCTCGCCGCGGTTATGATTATTCCGCCGCGCCGCCCCGCTCCACCGCGCCCCGACGCCCCCCAGTATCCGCCTACTTCTGATGCTGCCTGATCCACGCTGCGGTCGGTGCGAAGACTTCGCTCTCCGACTTGGTGCCCGCCAACACGTCCAGGTGGCCCCACTTGTCGAGCTTGGTGAACGAAGGGTCGGGCGCGCCCGTCGATTTCGCCGCCTCTTCGACTTGACCGGGCCACTGGATCCCGAAGTTGGTGCTGGCGAACGCGATCACGGGAATCTTCGACGCCTTGAGCGCCGCGAGCAGTTCCGGGGAGAATGGATTCTCGCCGTCCTGAACCGCCGGCCAGTAGCGATCGTAGCTAATCAGCAGTTTTGCCAGCACGACGGCGTCGGAAAAGCCGCCCTGCGGATTCGCGAGTCCGCCGTTGCCGCCGAAAAATCCGCCCGCGCCGTACACGACGTGTTCCAGGTTTTCGCGCGCAGTCTTGTACTTGGGAATCGGCGCAGGCTGATCGGGATTCTCGATCACCATCTGCATGAGCTTGTAACGTTTGTCGTACGTCAGATGTTCGCCGCCGACGTCGTCGGCATAGTGGCCGGCCGGCACCGCGCGCATCGGATGGCGAGGGATGAATCCGTCGAGCGCGATGATTCCCGCGACGCGCCCGGGATGCCTGGCGGCGTAAAGGTACCCGAACTCGACGCCGCGGCTGAAGCCGGCGACGAACAGTTTGTCGCGGCCGGTTTTTTCGCTGACGAATTTCGCGGCGGCATCGATGTCCGATTCGAAAAGATCGTTGGTCCAATTCGCCAGCTCGGAAAGATCGCTCTGCGGCGTCTGCGGCGGAATAAAATGCGTGCGGTAGTCCATCGACCACACGTCAACGCCGTGCCCGGCCAGATAGACCTGGAACGAGTAGCGTGGATCTTCGAGCGCAACTTCGCCATTCATGTTGGTGCCGGGTAGATAGAGCACGACCGCCTCGGGATGCGCGGGCGGATTCGGCCCCTTGGCGACGCGATGCAGCGCGATTTTATCGAACGGCGATTTGCCTACCGTCGATCCGAACGTCCACTGGTAAATTCCCGGCGCGCCTTTGAGTTCGCCGGCCGAGCCGGCGGCGCTGAATTGGGTTTCGATTGCTGACGCGGCCGCGCCCAGCGCGATGAAAAAAAGCAGAACCGCCAACCCGTTAATGGCAATGCGCCGTCGAATCTTCATGGCCCTAATCCTCTCCACGATTCCGCGTCTGCGCACAAGTCCGCGCCCGCGCCGGCTCATCGCCGCGGGTACGGGGACGCAAATTCGGGGTCTGTATTCAGTAGCATGCGCTTGCTAAAGAGTCAGAGCCATGAACCCCCGCCACGCTGCCGCGCTCGCGCTTGCGGGCTGGTATCTGATGACGCCGCCAATCATCGAGAAGGCTGGCGGCTACGAGGCAGACTTTAACGCTCCCATATCGCGATGGTCGGTCAACAGCCCGTTCGATGCGGCTTCCGAATGCCGCGCCGTGAACGGCCAGTTGGTGTTAGCGCAAAAGCAACGACTGGATAAGGCTCCAATTCATAGTCTTGATTGGGCGGTCGCACAAAGATTGGTAACGTCCCAATGCATCTCAAGCGACGATCCGCGCCTCAAGGGAAATTAGAATGAACCCCCGCCATACCACCTTGGTATCCGGGAGCATAAGTGCGGGTGGACCATTTACAGCAAACGGGGCATCTTGCAAGGGCGCGGTTATTCCGGACATCGCCGATTAGGACACTCGGCGGGCAATCATGGTACCTGGGAGGGGACGCTGACTGGAGTAGTCCCCTTCCGATCGGCGGCGCGCGGGAGTCTCCTGCCGCAGGCCTGCTTCTCTGTGAAGCCTGCGACACTGGTTCTCGTTTGCATTCTATTTGTCTTTTCGTGTGTTGGTTGCCGCACGTTGGACGGCAAGATGCAGCGTCAGGTGGGCCAGCCCCGCGACAAGCTGATAGAAGAGTTCGGGCCACCTCAAAAGAGAGCTGCGGTTGATGGATGGGACAACAGCGCTTTGGTTCCAGCGCGGGCCGAGCGGTAAATTCAGCTTTACCGCTCGCGGCGGCTATCCGGCTGGAACGTGCCGAGAGGTTTTCTACTTGAACAGGAAGGGTATCGTCACCTCAGCGTCCGTTCACGATTGCGTGGGGGTCTGTCTGGGACGGTACTGTTGGTAGGACCGTATCGCAACCGACGATCCACGCCTCAAGGAAAAGTAGCCGTCTGCTTTGGTCCGGCCTCGTCCCGGCAAATGACGCCAGCACCCCCGCGCCGGCCCATCGCTGTGCGTACGGGGACGCAAATTCGGAGGCTGTATTTAGCAGCATGCGCTTGCTAAAAAGTCAGAGCCATGAACCCCCGCCATGCAGCCGCGCTCGCACTTGTGGGCTGGTACTTGATGGTTCCGCCCGCAATACCAGGCACCAATGAGGTGAACCAAAGCGCTCCACTGAGCCAGTGGAAAATCAGGCGCATCTTTCCCCATAACCAAGGGTGCGAGGCCGCGAAAGAGCGCCTGCACCAACAAGCTCTAGCCGCCCAGACTCAACGTGATGCGCTCGTCGGGCGGCGCAGCCAACGAGATCCTGAGTCGCACTGCGTTCTGTGTAAAGCACTATGCGTCGCAGACGACGATCCGCGCCTCAAGCCACAATAAGCCACTCCGCTTTTCAAAAGACCCCCACCCCTGTTCAGCCGGGCTGAAATGACGCCAGCACCCCGCGCCGGTTCATCGCTGGTTGACCCTTCGCGGTCCGCCGTGCGAAACAGAGTCGGCAGGGTCTCACGCCAATCACCCACGGGAGTAAATTTCAATGAGCAAGAAAGTGCAATTCGCCCTGTTTTCTCCGCAAGCCGGACAATCGTGGCATCAGCTCGAAGAGCGCGCCCATCGATGCGAGAAGCTGGGCTACCATTCGATCTGGCTGGTCGATCACATGTGGACGCGCGGGATGCCCGATCTCGACCATCACGAATGCCTGGCGTTGATGGCGGGGCTGTCGGCGAAGACCGAGAAAATTCGCATCGGCACGCTCGTGATATGCAACTCGTACCGCAATCCTGCGCTGCTGGCGAAGACGCTGACGACGATCGATCATATCAGCAACGGCCGTCTCGAAATCGGCTACGGCGCGGGCTGGATGGACGAGGAGTACAAGGCTTACGGCTACCAGTTCCCCTCGATGGGCACGCGGCTCAAGATGTTCGAGGAAGGCCTGCACATCATGAAGGCGCTGTTCACCGAGAAGCGCGCGACGTTTAAGGGGCGCCATTACTCGATCGAAGAAGCGAGCTGCAATCCCAAGCCGGTGCAGCAACCGCATCCTCCGATTACGATCGGCGGCAGCGGCGAAAAGGTCATGTTGAAGCTGGTCGCCAGGTTCGCCGACCGATGGAATTGTCCGGCCGGCTACGAGAGCTTCGAGCACAAGTTCAACGTGCTCAAGCAGCACTGCAAAGACGTCGGGCGCGACGTAAACACCATCGACGTGTCCGAGCAGTTGCTAGTGTGCATCGGCAAGAGCGACGCGGAAGTCGAGCAGAAGTGGAAGATGGCGCAGATGCTCAAGCCGTTCATCACCACCGGAATCAAAGGCACGCCCAAGCAACTGGTCGAGGAACTCAGAAAACGCGTGGCGATGGGAATCACGACGTTTACGATTTTCTTCAGCGACTTCGCGCCACCGCCGACGCTCGAGTTGTTCGCGAACGAAGTGATGCCGGCATTTGCGTAAGACGATCGGAATTTGCACGCCGGCATTTCGGCGAATGTCGACGGGCGGCGCGCTCATGCTTGGCCTGCTGGTCGCAGGATGCGCCAGTCAGCCGTCGTATTATTCGACGCAGCTTGACACCAGCGGCGGGCTGGGTCCCGGCGACCCGATAACTCACTCGTCGGCGACCATAGGGCACGTGACGGGAGTGTCGCCGATAAGCGACGGGGATTCGGAGATCGCGTTTGAAGTCGATGGGTCTCACGCCGCCGAAATACACTATGATTCGATAATGACGCTGAACGACCTCGCCGCGACGCCGTCGCTCGACGTGATGAACGTGGATGCGATGAGCCATAGCGCAGCGTCGGGCGCGCGGCTGGACGGCGCGTCGAGCATGAACGAGACGCAACTGTTTATCATGGCGCGCGGGCCCGGCAGTTTCGCTCAGGCGTTGGGCCGTGTCGCAGGCGGAACGACGGCGCCGCCGCCTTCGCCCGCGACCGTGCAGATGACGCAACTGCTGGCGCAAATTTCGCAGCAGACACTGGCGACCGCGGTTGCAATCTCGCCGCCAACCCGCGATCAGCTCGAGCAGGCCAAACGCGAGGCGCTCGGCGTCGAACGACAATTGATGCGCAACGGCAAGGTAGAGCAGGCGGAACGGCTGCGCGCACAGATGGGCAGCATGATGGGTGGAATCACCGCGCCGGTGAACCCGACGGCGCTTCCGCCGACCTCGCCGAATCCGTAGCGCATAGATGGAAGAAAAGGTCGCCAAATTGGATCAGCATCGACTGACCGAATATCTCAAACAGCGGATGCCGCATGCGCGCGAGCATCGCGTGGTGGGCCTCAAACGACTATCCGGCGGTTCGTCGCGCGAGACGTATGCCTTCGATCTGGAATGGAGCGAAGGCGGCGAGAAGCGCACGCGCCCAATGATCGGGCGGCGCGATCCGACCGGCGGATTGCTCAAAACCGAGCGCGAGCGTGAGTTCAGAGTGATCGCCGCGATGCATCGCGCGGGCCTCAAGGTTCCCGAACCGCTGTTTCTGGAGCTCGATGCGAGCGTGATGGATCGCCCGTTTTTCATCATGGATCGCGCGCCGGGGCGCACGGGCATGGGGGCGTTTCCGGCCGCAGAAGCCGAATCGACGCGCGCGAAGGTCGCCGATGACTTCCTGAGCGAGCTGGCGCGATTGCAGTCGCTCGATTACCGCGAATGCGGGCTCGAGATTCTTGGGCCCCCGAAAAATCTTGAGGACCCCGCCCGGGTTCAGGCAGCGCATTGGAGCGAAGTGTATGAACGCGATCGGATGGGCGAACATTATCCGATTCTCAGCGCGGCGTTCGCATGGCTCAAAGCCAACCCGGTCGTGACCGACCGCGTGGTGATCGTTCACGGCGACTATCGTTCGGGAAACTATCTGTACGACGAGAACGGAATCATCGCGATGCTCGATTGGGAGTTGGCGCATCTGGGCGACCCGATGGAGGATCTCGGCTGGGCGTCGATGATGTTCTGGGGACGCGACGAACTGGCCGGCGGCCTGATGGAACGCGAAGCTTTCTACCGCATGTACGAACAGAAAACCGGCCATCGCGTCGATCGGAAACGGCTGTTTTTCTACCAGGTGCTCGGCAACGCGAAGATGGCGGTGATTTGTCTGAGCGGAATCCGCGATTTCGTCGAGGGACGCACGTCCGACTCGGTGATGCCGTTTCTTGAACTGCTGATGCCGCGGTTGTTCGAGGACCTGGCCAACCAACTTCGATTGGTCTGAGGTGGTCAGATGTTACGGCCAACGTTGAATGAAGTGATCAGCGGAATGCAACGCACGATCATGGAGGCGCTGCTCCCTGAACTTTCATCGCCTTATGCGCAAGGCCAGGCGATGTCGGCGATTCTAATTCTCTCGCATGCAGCCATGGCGCTCGAATCGGCGCCCGCATACGACGCGGCCGAGATAAAAGATCTGCGCGCGACATTTGCGGCGCTCAAGCGGCTGGGCAACAAGCACATCTCGAAAAAAAGCGGGCTTCGCGGCGCGCTCGCGGGCGCGATTGGCGCCAGCGCGAAAAATCCGCCCGATCGGCGTGCGATGGAAGCAGCGATGGCCGCATTTGCCACCGCCGTCGCTCTGGGTGATGCCGACGAGAGCGTCGCTCGGCACGTCCGCGGCTACATCCGGCGCAACCTCGAGCGCTCGCTCAACTTGCTTGGCAATTCGTTGCCGACCGCCTGATTCATCAGCAGCCCAACAATTCCGGCCGTTGCTGGAATCCCGTCGCTATCTTATGCAATAAGACGTTACCTCTAGCCATCGCTAATAGTTCCCAAAATGACTCATGACTTCTTGCTCACCAAATCGATTAGAGTTATATAAAACTAAGCTAAACATATGATGTAATACAATAGCTAAATAGGCGGAAAACACAAAATGTATTGTGGCAAGCTTGCAACAAACGCCTGGGGGTTATAGTATAAAAATTGACGCGAGACTCGAATGCCAAAGGATGAAACCATGAGCGTCATCACTATTCCCACGCCTGGGATGCCCGGTGGCCCATGCCGCGGATCCTGCAATCACACGAAGTGCCACACGTTGCGAGCGATGTCGGAGGAGCGATGTGTTCACTGCGGCGGGCGTTTTGGTTTCGGCGCCAAAATAACCGGCGAGCCGCCGCTGCATCTAAGATGCGCGCAGACGATTGCCGCGCGAAGTGGCGCACCGGTGACGCATCCGATCAATGATCCCGCAGCGGGCCATCAGCCCGGGGGCCATCGCGGCGACAGGCGCTAGCGCCGTCTCGTTTGCATTTTTGATTTGACGCCGCCAGACCGATCGGGCGTGAGCGGTGACTTGCGCTTGACACCTCTGTTTCGTGCGCACTGCCGCTGTCCGGCGCGATTCGCGCTGCGATGGCGTGGCGTCGCGCCAAGTAGGGAACGATCGATCAGACCAGGGAGAAGTTCGGGCATCAGAACGCGCACGATTTCATGAAGATCGAGCGTCGCCCCGCCGCGCAGCCGAGGATTGGATCATGAATGGGGCTGAGAGCCTGATTAGCACCGCGATCGCAGCAGGGGTCGAAGTGTGCTTTGCAAATCCGGGGACAACCGAGATGCCGCTGGTGGCGGCGCTCGACTCCGCCGACGGGCTGCGGCCGATTCTCGGATTGTTCGAGGGTGTTTGCACCGGTGCCGCTGACGGCTACGGACGGATGGCGGAGAAGCCTGCCCTGACGCTGCTTCATCTTGGGCCCGGTTTCGCCAACGGCATCGCGAATCTCCACAACGCGCGCCGCGCGCGCTCGCCGATCGTGAATTTGATCGGCGACCATGCGACGTGGCACGTCGGCGCCGACGCACCGCTCACTTCCGACATCATTTCGCTCGCGACTCCCGTTTCGGGATGGATACGCAGCGTCCGCAATTCAGCATCACTCGCGGACGCGACCGCGGATGCGATTGCGGCGGCCGGCCGCGCGCCGGGGCAAATCGCGACATTGATCATCCCGTCGGATTGCCAGTGGGGTCCCGCCGAGAGCCACGCTGCGCCAATCGAGCTGCCGGCGCCGCCGGCGGTGTCCTCTAATGTAGTCGAGCGGGCGGCCGAGTTGACACGCAAAGGCGATCGCGTCGCGCTTTTTCTCGGCGGCATCGCGCTTCGAGCACGCGGCCTGAAGGCGGCTGCGCGCATCGCCGCAAAATCGGGATGTCATCTGATCTGCGAAACTTTTCCCGCCCGACTCGAACGGGGCGCGGGAATGCCGGCGCTCGATCGCTTGCCCTACTTTCCCGAACAGGCGATCGAGATGTTGAAGCCGTTCGACTCGATTGTCATCGCCGGCGCGAAAAAGCCCGTCGCGTTTTTTGGCTACCCCGATTTCCCCAGCCAGCTGATTCCTGAAGGCATCGACGCCGCGATTCTGGCTGAGCCGACCGATGACGTCCCGGCCGCTCTGGAAGCGCTCGCAAGCGACATCGGGGCGCCGGCTTCGGCCGCGACGGCAGCAAAAATATCGCGCCCCGAACGTCCCGTGGGAAACCTCAACGCGATGACCGCGGGCGCCGCGATTGCGGCGGTGATGCCCGAGGGTGCGATCGTGATGGACGAGGCTGCCACCACCGGCCTGCCGTTCCTGGCCGCGTCGGCGGCTGCGCCGCCGCATACATATCTTTCGCTCACGGGCGGCGCGATCGGGCAAGGATTGCCGTGCGCGACCGGCGCGGCCGTTGCGTGTCCCGATCGGCGCGTGATCGCTTTTCAAGCCGATGGTAGCGCGATGTACACGCTGCAGGCGCTGTGGACGCAGGCCCGAGAATCACTCAACGTCACGACGGTGCTGTGCAACAACCGCAGCTACCGAATTCTGCAGTTTGAACTTGCGCGCGCGGGCGTGACCGAACCCGGCCGCAAGGCGCGCTCGCTCACCGACCTTTCCAATCCCGATATCGACTGGACCAGTCTGGCGCGGGGGATGGGCGTGGCGGGCGTGCGCGTCGATACGGCGGAAGCGCTCACGCGTGAACTGGAACGCGCGCTCGCGACGCCGGGTCCGACTCTGATCGAGATGATTCTCTAGACCGGCGCCCTAGTCCTGGCTCGCATCCAATAGTTCGAGAGCCGTTTGCAGGTCGGCAATCGTCGCAATCAGGCGATGATGTTCGATGCGACTGCCGACTCCGATAAAATGCACGCTCGCGCTCTCGGCCGCCTCGCGATCTATCCTGCTGTCGCCCACGTACACGGCCCGCGTCGCGTCGACACCCGCGCGTTGGAGGCACAGGCGCAGGATGTCAGGCGCTGGCTTGGGGCGAACCTTGTCGAGCGCGCTGGCGACCGCATCGAATACACCGCCGAGGCCAAGATGCTCGACCAACGCGGGCACCGTCGCCGATCGATTGGTCGCCAGCCCGAGCTTGTAGCGCCGCTTGAGGTCGAGCATGAACGGGCGCAACTCAATCGGTGGCCGAAGCATCTTGAAAAACGGCGTCTGATCCATGTTGCGGGTCAAATCGTGCATCCTGCCAAGCTTGGCCGCGTCGCCACGCGCGCGCGCGGCAAACACCTCGCTCGCGGCGAACGAAATCGCCGCGATTTCCTCGTCACGGTCCAGTGGTGGCTCGCCGATCCTCGCGAAAATCCAGTTGTAGTAGGCAACGTTCGATTCTTCGGAATCGAACAGCACGCCGTCCGCGTCGAACATCACCAATTCAATCATGTTGAACGAGTATTGTGCGCGGCCGGCGCGCCCGGCGCCAGGCCGCCCAGCGCGCGAGTATGACAGTCAGCGCACGCCGCGCTTACGATCGGCCCGCTCGGCCCGCCGCGCGTGCGCAGGCGCCGGCCGGCGCGGAATCGCTACGACTTCGCGCGCCGCGAGATGCTCCCCGCAATGAGAACAGACCATATCCGGCGCCATCTTCGCGCCGCAGACGCGATGTATCAGCGTCATCGGCGGCCCCGATTCGTCAGTGAGCCACGTGTCGCCCCATCGCATCATTGCGATCAAGACGGGATAGAGTTCGAGTCCCTTCCTGGTCAGCCGATACTCGACGCGGCCGTTATCGCCCTCACTACGCGCGCGATCTAGGATTCCGTCTCGCACCAGGTCACGCAGCCTAGAGCTTAAGATGTTGCGCGCGATTCCGGTCCCCTGCTGAAACTCGTCAAAACGGTGCCGTCCGAGAAACGCCTCGCGCAGTATCAGCATCGTCCACCGCTCGCCGATCACCGCCAGCGTTCGCGCCACCGAGCAGTTCATCTCTTTGACCGAATCCCATCGCATTGGGCTTCTGTCGCTCCACTTCCCGAGTTGAATTTCGTGTGCCGCGATGTTCCCCAACTCCGGCGCCACTCGGCGAAATTATCGTTGCACCTTGAAACTTACTTTGCTACCTGTGGTAGTTGCAAATTGAAACTGTTTGCGCGGCCTGGCGTGCTCGTCGTCCAAGCGTCTTGCAGTGGAGTTTCGTGATGGCCAACAAATCGAGTTCTTTTACGGAAGCTGGTGCTAATCCCGTAACGCCGCGCTGGGACCACTACTTATAATTCGCCCGCCCGCATTGCGGATGATGCACAGGAGGCAGACATGGAAGCATCAAATCGTCGTCCAGTTTGTGCGGTTATTGGGGTCGGACCCGGTTTGGGCGCCGCTCTCGCGCGCAGATTTGCCAAGCAGTACGCGGTCGCATTGGTTGCGCGCGGTGAAGACAAACTGACCGCGCTCGCGAAGGAAATTGAGAGCGCTGGCGGCAAGGCGATCCCGGTCTTTGCGGATGTCGCGAAGGCCGCCGATATAACAACGGCATTCGACAAGATTCGCCGCGAACTCGGCGACGTGGAGGTGCTGCTTTACAACGCCGCGATGCGCCCGTTCGGCAAATTGATGGACACCAAGCCGAGCACCTTCGAGAACACCTGGCGCGTCGCCGCCTTTGGCGCGTTTTTGGCCGCGCAGGAGGTTGTTCCGGCGATGCTGACCCGCGGCAGCGGCACTATTATCTTCACAGGCGCGACCGCCGGCGTGAAACCGTTTGCGACTTCAGCTGCATTTGGGCCGGCGAAATTTGCGATGCGCGGGCTGGCGCAGGTGATGGCCCGCGACCTGCAACCCCATGGCATTCACGTCGCGTACGTCAACGTGGACGGAGCCATCGACATGCCTTTCATCCGCGAGCGATTTCCGCAGCTCAGTGCGGACGACATGCTCAAGCCGTCCGCGATCGCCGAAACCTACTGGTATCTCGCACATCAGGACCGCAGTGCATGGTCTCACGAGATGGACGTTCGGCCGTTCAAGGAGAAGTGGTAAGGAAACGCGCGCGCGCCGCGTCTCTGGCCCGCTTTCGAGCGATTGCCGCCGATTTCCCGCGTTTCCCTTGACTCGCGGGGTACGACGGCTTAATTAACTGATCAGTTAATAGCGCAATTAACTGTCCGGTTAGCGAGCGCGAACCATGACTGGCCGGCGCACATCTGTCCGCAACCTCAGCCGCACGCGCGAGAAGATCCTCGCCGCCGCACTCGCCGAATTCTCGGCCCGCGGCTTCGCCGGCGCGCGAGTCGACGCAATCGCCGGGCGCGCGCGCGTAAACAAGCGAATGCTCTACTACTGCTTCGGCGCCAAGCAGGACCTCTATCGCGAAATCCTGCGGCGCAAAATCGACCAGCGCGCCGGATTGATCGAATCTACACCCGACGACTTCGCCGGTGCGCTCGAGCATATCTACTTGTCCGGTGGTGCGGATATCGACTTCGTGCGCCTGATGGAATGGGAAGCGATCGACAGCGGCGGCCGAAAGTGCATCGCCGAAGCCGAGCGCCGCGCGCTGTTCGAGAAGGCAGTCGCCCGGCTTCGCGCGCTGCAGCGCAGAGGATCGATTCCCCGCGGCGTCAATCTGACCCAACTTTTCATTTCGATGTTGTCGCTGGCCTTGTTCCCGCTCGTCATGCCTCAACTGATCCGTCTCATCCACGGCATGGAACCTACCGACCCGCGCTTCATGCGTCAGCGCGCGAATTTCCTGCGTTGGCTTGGAGATCGTTTGGAGAGGACCACAGAGACTGTTCGGATTCAGTCTCGGCGCCGGCGCAATCCAGTGGCGCCATCGCAAACGGCCGTTCATCGCGGCCGCCCATTCAAAAAGCCCGGTCAACTCGAATGAAGAAGCGAATTGTCCTTCTGGTTGTGGTCCTGATGCTTGGCGCCGGGGCATGGGCGGCCTATTCGCTGCTCTTCAAGCACGGCGGCCCGACCGACAGTCTGCTTGTTTCCGGCGACATCGAGGCGCACGAAAGCGTGCTCAGCTTCAAGACTGTGCAATCGCGGATCGTCGAGCTTCCGTTTGACGAAGGCCAGTGGGTAAAAGCCGGCACTCTGCTGGCGCGCCTCGAGGACCACGACTACCAGCAGCAGGTTGTGGTGGACGAGGCAGCTCTGTTGGTCCAGCAACGGCAACTCGCTTTTGCTTTGCGCAATCTCGAAGCGGCCAAACGCACGGTGACCAGCGATCAGGCCGATGTTTGGGAGAAGACCATAGACTATCAGCGCGCCCAAGAGCTTTGGCAAAGTAACGTTGCTCCGACTCAGACCCGTGACCTTGCTGAAACCGCGCTGAAGCAATCGCGCGCGGCGCTTTTGCGCGACCAGGCTCTGCGAGCGGCGGCCGAGGAAAGCATCGGCGTCGCGCAGGCCAACATCAAGAACGCGCAAGAGAGCCTGACGCTCGCCAGGATCATCCTTGGGTACACGACCTTATACGCCCCCTTCTCGGGCGTCATTTTGGTGCGAAATGCGGAACTGGGCGAAGACGTGCAGCCGGGCACGCCGGTATTCACTCTGGCTGACCTCGACCACGTGTGGCTGCGCGCCTATGTCAACGAAACCGATATCGGCCGCGTCCGCTTCGGGCAGGCGGCGTTGATCACGACCGACAGCTATCCGGGGCAGAAGTACGTCGGTCGCATCTCGATGATCTCGGAAAATGCCGAGTTCACCCCCAAGAGCGTCGAGACCCATGCCGAGCGCGTGACCCTGGTCTACCGCATCAGGATCGACATCGAGAACCAGAGCCACGAGCTCAAGCCGGGAATGCCGGCCGACGCCACCATTGAACTGAGTCCGACGGGATCGCCATGAGTGACGAAATCGTACAGGTCGATGGATTGACGAAACGTTTCGGTGACGTCGTCGCCGTCGACAACCTGAGCTTCAACGCCCGGAAAGGGGAGATCCTTGGATTGGTGGGTCCCGACGGCGCCGGGAAAACGACGGCGCTGCGCATTCTCGCGGGAGTTCTTTCCGCCGATGCCGGCGCCGTCCTTGTCGCCGGGCAGGATGTTCTGCGCCAGCCGGAAGTCGTCAAGAGCCGAGTCAGTTATATGCCCCAGCAGTTCGGCCTCTACGAGGACCTCACCGTCGCCGAGAACATCCGCTTTTATGCCGACATCTTCGAAGTCAGCCGGACCGTGAGGCAACAACGAGAAGATCAACTGCTCGAGGCTTCGGGTATGAGCCGGTTTCGAGACCGTCTGGCCGGCCAGCTCTCCGGAGGTATGAAACGCAAGCTCGGCATTGCCTGTGCCCTGATCCACACGCCGCAACTGCTGCTGCTCGATGAGCCCACTACCGGGGTCGATCCCGTCTCGCGCCGTGAGCTTTGGAGCATCCTTTACTCGCTGGTCTTCGAGGGGGTAACGGTGCTGGTCTCGACCGCTTATCTCGATGAGGCCGAGCGCTGCCACCGGCTGCTGCTGATGCATCAAGGCCGCCGTCTCTTCTTTGGCACCCCCGACGAGCTCAAGAACATGTTACCCGGTGCGGTCTTGTCGATCAGTTCGCCCGATCCCCAGCCGCTCCAAGCGGCCGCCGCCGGTGAGCAGGGTGTTTTGAGCGCAACGGCTATGGGCGACGTGCTCCATGTGGTGGTCGATGATCCTGACCGCCGCCTTGCGCAATTGCGCGCCCGGTTTGAACACGCGGGAGTCCCGTTCGGCGAGCCGCGCCGCATACCGGCGAGCGTCGAGGACGTTTTTGTTTACGTCATCTCGCAGCAAGAAACGGAACAAGGCTCGTGAGCAATGAGCGACGTACCGTCAATCGTGGTTGACAAGCTGGTGAAGCGGTTCGGCACCTTTATCGCAGTCAACCAGGTGAGCTTTCAAATCCGTGCTGGCGAGATTTTCGGTTTGCTGGGGCCCAACGGGTCGGGAAAATCCACCATCATACGTATGCTCTGCGGCCTCCTGAGTCCCAGCTCAGGGTCCGCCACGGTAGTTGAGTTCGACGTGGCGCGCCAGGCTGAAGAGGTCCGCCGGCACATCGGGTACATGTCGCAAAAGTTTTCTCTCTACAACGATTTGACTGCGATCGAGAACCTTCAATTCTTCGGCGGCCTTTACGGGGTCAAGGGGCGCGCGCTCGACGAGCGCATCGCCTGGGCAATCAAAATGTCCGGGCTCTCCGGCAGCGAGCAATTGCTGACGGGCGAGCTGTCAGGCGGTTGGAAACAGCGACTCGCTTTGGGCTGCGCCGTACTGCACCGCCCGCAGGTGCTCTTTCTTGACGAACCCACCGCCGGAGTCGATCCGCTTTCGCGCCGTCAGTTCTGGGAGCTGATTCACCAGATGTCGCGCGAAGGAGTCACGATCCTGGTCACCACCCACTACATGGACGAGGCGGAATACTGTAACCGGTTGGCCCTGATAAACCAGGGCCTAGTCGTTGAGATGGGAACCCCAACCGAGATCAAGCAGACCGCCATAAGAGGCGATTTGTTATTGATCGAATGCAGCCCGCTCGGTGGCGGACTCGCGGCCATCAAGCAGGCGCCGGGAGTGCTCGAGGCTTCGGTCTTCGGCGCCGCCCTGCATGTGGTAATCAGCCCCGGGCGGCAGCCTGTGACCGAACTCCCCGCCTTCCTGGCGGCTCACGACGTCCGAGTCGGCCGAATCGAGCCTATCAGCCCATCGCTTGAGGACGCCTTTGTCTCCCTTACCGGAAGCCGGGCTCTTAGCAGTGAACCTTCTCGATGAATCTCCGACGAACCGCGGCGATGAGCCGCAAGGAATTCACCCAGATTCGGCGGGATCCGCATAGCCTCATCATTTTGCTCTTCCTGCCCCTGATTCAGATCCTGTTGCTCGGCTACGGGGCGCGGCTCGATGCCAACCATATACCGGTGTACGTCCTGGACCAGGAAGGCAGCCAGGACAGCCAGGCGCTGCTCAAGGCATTTCAAGCATCGCCCTACTTCGACGTGATCAAGGTCGTTAACGACTATCACGCGCTTGTGCGAGCCATCGATGCCGACCAGTGCAAGCTCGGGATTGTGATTCCCTGGAACTTCTCCGAGCGTCTTGACGATGCCGGCCGAACCAGTGTCCAAGCTATAGTTGACGGAACCGACGACAACAGCGCCCAACTCGCCGAGGGTTACGCCCAGGCGGTGGTGGCAACCTATGCCAGCAATGTGCAGCTTGACTGGTTCGCACGTTATGGTCTTTCCCAGCAGGCAACCAGCCCTCTCAGCGTCGACTACCGCACCTGGTTCAACGAAGACCTGGAAAGCAAGAATTTCATCATTCCCGGAACTGTCGCGCTGGTGATGGCCCTGATGGGCGCTTTGCTGTCATCGCTTACCATCGCGCGCGAGTGGGAACGTGGCACCATGGAGCAGCTGATCGCCACTCCGGTAACCGCGCTGGAGATAATGGTGGGAAAACTGGTTCCCTACCTGGGTATCGGATTGGTCGACGCCGCACTCTGCGCAGTCTTCGCGGTCGGCTGGTTCGGGGTGCCCTTCCGCGGCGGGTTGGGGGCGTTCTTTCTCACTACAATCTTGTTCCTGATCGTGATTCTCGGCATCGGCTACATGATCTCGGTTGCGACCAAGAGCCAGCTCGGCGCAAGCCAGTACGCACTGCTCGTCACGCTGCTGCCTACTTCGATGCTGTCGGGCTTCGCCTTTCCGATCGATCAGATGCCGGCGCCGATACGAGCTATCACTTACTTGGTTTATAGCCGCTACTACGTGAGCGCCCTCAAACGTATTTTTCTCAGCGGCGCCGGCATTAACGATCTCGTTCCGGAGATCGTGGCAATGACCATCTACGCGCTGGTCATCGGCTCTTTTGCCACGCGCGCGTTTCACAAAAGCCTGCAGTAGAGGAAAGCCATGTTCGACCGCATCTGGTGCATGATAGTCAAGGAGTTCCTCCAGCTAAGGCGCGACAAGTATGCGCGGTTTCGATTGCTGGTTCCGCCGATCATCCAGATGCTCGTCTACGGCTATGCCGCCACATTTGAGGTGAACCGGGTCCAGATCGCGGTGATTGACTTTGACCATAGCCAGGAAAGCCGCGACCTCTTGAGCCGCTTCGCGTTTACCGGTCGGTTTGAAGTCGCGAAGGTCCTTTCCAACGAGCAGGAGTTGAAATCGCTCATCGGCCGGAGCAGCATCCCGATGGCGCTCAAGATCGAACCCGGCTTCGCCGAGCTGCTGCGCAAGGGACAGACCGCGCATTTGCAGGTCATCGTCGACGGCACCAATTCCAACACGGCCCTCATCGCCGTCGGATACGTCAACCAGATTGCTAATCAGTTTTCCCAGGACTACGCGCGCGATCGACTCAATCAGCTGGCGCCCGCAATCGCTGCAACCGTTCCGCAGATAAGCCTCGAGCAACGACCGTGGTACAACCCCGACCTCAACAGTCAATGGTTTTTCGTCCCGGGAGTTATCGGCAGCATCACGCTTATGATGGTAGTGACCCTGACCGCGTTCGCCATCGTCCGCGAACGCGAAATCGGGACACTCGAACAAATCATGGTTACGCCGATCAGGCCCTTCGAGTTGATCCTCGGTAAGACCATTCCTTTTTTCGTGGTGGGCCTGGCGGACGTGCTGCTGGTCGCGGTCGTAGGAACCCTCTGGTTCCAGGTGCCCTTTCGCGGTAACCCGCTGGTGCTGCTGCTGGGCGTCGTTCTGTTCCTTCTGAGCACCCTGAACGTGGGCCTGCTCATCTCCACACTCTCATCGACCCAGCAGCAAGCCTTCGTCTTGGGGTTCTTCTTCCTCAACCCGGCTTTCACGCTCTCGGGCTTCGCCTTCCCGATCACGAGCATGCCCAAGGCTATGCAGATGATCACCTATGCCGATCCGCTACGGTATTTTCTGGTTATCTTACGCGGCACTTTCCTGAAGGGCGTGGGCCTTGACGTCCTGTGGCCCCAGATGCTGGCGCTCGCCCTGCTGACCTCAGTTCTGCTGCTGATCAGCGTGGCGCGGTTCCGCAAGTCCATCGACTGATCTTTCAAACCGGATCACATCGGCGGTCGTGCGAGAGCCGGTCTGTCGTTGGCAATCGTTGTCTTGTCGTTCCCCTGGACGCCGAATCTCCTGATGACCGCCGCGAGTTTCGCCGGCGTCCCGACCGGCGTGGCGCACGCCGTTCCTGCACATACAAACGCGAGTGGAACTCCCTTCTCAGCGCTGGACGCGAACATCGCTTGCACCGCGGCCGGCATCGCTTTGGCGGCGCCGCGATCCGATCCGATCCGCGTCACTATTTTTCCGGGACGATAACTCGCCAACGCCGTCTTCCATAAGGCCGCCGCGCGCGCGTCGGTATGCGGCCCGACTACGGCGACTATCGCGCCGCCGTCTGCACGATACTCCAGCCTGAGCCCGACCGTCGCGACTGAATTGCTCAGCATCGATCCCGCCATCGCCGGCGCGCTCGCCATTAGTTCGTCCGCGGCCTTCGTATAACTGGCATCGCCGGTGACGAGCGCGAGCTCCGCCGTCGCGATCGCCATCGTCGCTTGCACCGACGGCGTCGGCATGTCGTAAAACACCTGCCCGCTCGCCGGAGACTGCTCAATCACGGTGCTCGCGTCTTCGGTTTCGCGATTCATCAACAAGCTCGAACCATCGGCGCGGAAGTTCTTCAGAATAATCGCGGCGAGCTTCCGCGCTTCGACCAGATATTTCTCATCGGTCGAGAACTGATACGCGTCAACGATCGCGCCCAGCAGGTAAACCTGGTCGGCGGCCAGACCTGCCACCCGCCCGCGTCCATCCGACCAGACGTGAAAGAAACTCCCATCGGGCGCTCGCATATGCCCGAGGATGAAGTCCAAATCGCTTAACGCCGTGCGTCGAAGACCATCGTCGCCAAGCGCTGCCGACGCCGTCAGATACGCGTCCGCCATCAATGCGTTCCGATCGGTCATCACGGCGCGATCGACCTGCGGCGTTTTGCGGCGAGCCCGCGCCGCGAGCATCGCGTCCGATGCCCTGGCGATCGTCCTGCGCGCTTCTTCCACCGGGATCTTCAGCCTGGCCGCTACTTGCTCCGGGCTCATCGCGCGCCTCAGCACGATTCGTCCGTCAGGCGCGCGCGCGGGCGCGTCCTCCATACCGTAAAATAAAATCGCGACGCGCGCCTCATCCGGCCGGAGCGCGCGCTTCACTTCCTCGACCGTCCAGGTGTAGTAGCTGCCGTCGTCGCCCTTGAACGAATCGGCGTCCTGATGCGAGTAGAACGCGCGCATCTTCGGATCGAGCAACTCGCGATTCACGTAGCCGACGATCAACTTCGCGACTCGCGCGAATTCCGGGTCGCCGCTGGCTTCGTACGCGTCGCTGTACGCGTGCAGGGCCATCGCGTTGTCGTACCCGAGCTTCTCGAAATGCGGCACGAGCCAATGATCATCGGTCGAGTAGCGGTGAAATCCGCCGCCAAGCTGATCGAACACTCCCCCTGCCGCGATTCTTTTGAGCGTGTCGAGAGCCATCGCAGTGAACTCCGGATGCCCGTAAAAGCCGTGCGCAAGCGCCAGCTCGATCGCCGGGAAATCGTAAAATCGCGGCCCCGAACCTGATGCGAATCCTCCCCACTCACGATCGTACGACGCCGCCAGCCCCGCGAGTATTTGCGCGCGCAGCCCCTTCAGTCCTCCGTGCGCCGGCGCGTCCGGGCTCGACGTGGATCTGAGCTTCTCCGCAGTTGCTTCCGCCTCACGCTCGAGTCCCGCACGATCCGCTGCGTACACCTGCGAAATTCGCTTCAGCAGCGGTGCCATCGACGAGTTTGCTTCGCCGCTTCCGTTGGGTCCGCTGCCCGGTCGCGGTGGCAGATATCCTGCCGCGAAGAACAAGGCGCCGTCGGGCGTCGTGAAACATGTCAGCGGCCAACCGCCCGCGCCGGTCAGTTGCGCGGCGGCATTCTGATAGTACCCGTCGATGTCCGGACGCTCGTCGGCATCGACCTTTACCGGCACGAACTCGCTGTTCAGCGCCGCCGCAACTTCCGGGTCGGCGTACGTCGTCTCGTCCATCACGTGACACCAGTGACACCACACCGCGCCGATGTCGATCAGGATCGGACGGTTCAGCGACCGCGCCAGTGCGAGCGTCTGCGGACTCCACGCTTGCCATCGAATCGCGCTCGACGACGCCCCGCGAAGATACATACTCGGCGACGACTTGAGCGCGCCGGCCGGCAGCGTATTTGCCGATTCCGATCCGGCCCTCGCCCGCGTATTCAGCAAGCAAATGATCGCGACTGACGCAAGAATTGTCCGCGTTGACATCCGATAGACGGCACGATAGCTGGAAATTGAAGCGCGACGCCGCCCGGCGACCATCGCGTCGCGATCGGCGAAAGGAATGGCGCCTGCGAACGCCGGTGGTTCAAGTTCTGAGTTCAACTGTGGATGCCACGCGTAACAATCCGCACCGCCGCCGTCGAGTTCCATCGTGAGCGGAATATGAACGCAAAATCAGCAACGCGCCGCCGCCCGCCCGGAATCCCCAAGGTTCCGGCCAAAGTCATCAGGATGCCAACTCCCACAGTGGTCCGCCGGCGCCGGGCGATCAAGGCGGGACTCGGCCTGCTCGTGCTCTCGATCCTCGCTGCGATAATCGCCCGGTTCTACTTGATCTACACCGCGCCTCCTTTACCCGAAAAGGTATCCGGTTTGACCGAGCAGGAAACCGAAATTTTGGGCCTGGTAAACCAGGAACGCGCTCGCGCCGGACAGCAGCCGCTGAAATTCTCGCCTCGACTCGCCGTAATCGCGCGAGGCCACAGTTACGACATGGCGATACGCCATTATCTCGCGCATAACAGTCCCGACGGTGTCGCCCCCGCCGATCGAATCAGCGGGGTCGGCATCGGATACCGCGCTGTCGGCGAGAACATCTACATGGACGAGTACCCCGATTCCGCCGACCTGCCGCGGCGCGCGATGAATGGATGGCTGAAGAGTCCCGCGCATCACGCCAACATCATCTCCGGCAAGTTCACCGAGACTGGCGTCGGAATCGCTCAATCCGCCGACGGCAGTACCTACGTTACGCAAGACTTCATCCGCTGAAAGGCGGGCGCGCAGCGATGGATTTCGCCGAACTCGCCGCGCTGGCCTCAGGTCACGCCGAAGCGCGCGCTATTCAAACCGCGCTCAAGCTGGGAATTTTCGACATTCTCGAGCCCTCGCCGCTCGACGACGCCGCTCTCGCCGCCGCCATCTCCGCCAATCGCCGCGCGACGGCTCTGATAGCCAACGCGATGGTGGCGATCGGCTTGCTCGCCAAACGCGCCAATCGCTACGCGCTCACTGATACGTCGCGGCGCTATCTGCTCCGCTCGTCCGCCGAATACCTTGGCGGCTTGATTCTGTTCGACGAGGCGATCTTTGAAACCTGGACGCATCTCGAACAAACCATTCGCACCGGCGCTCCCGCGCGCCCGACTGACATGTTTCAAAGCCGTCCCGAGGAGACCGAGCGATTCATCCGCGCCATGGATAGCCTAACTCGCGCCCGCGGCGATCCAACTTATGTCGCCGATCGGCTCGATCTCAGCCGCGTCTCGATGATCGCCGACATCGGCGGCGGGCCGGGGACCTACGCCGCGGCGATGCTCCGACGATGGCCCCATCTGCGCGCTGCGATTTACGATCTGCCTGCCACTCTCGAAGTTGCGCGCGGAATTCTCGCCGAGCGCGAGCCCGCGGTGCTGGCGCGAATCGATTTGGTCCGTGTCGATTACCTGTATGATGAGATTCCGGGCCCATGCGGAGCCCTGTTCATGTCGAATATAATTCACAACGAAGATGAAACGGCCAACGCTCAACTGGTGCGCAAGTGCTTTCGCGCGCTCGAATCGGGCGGCATGATGATCATCAAGGATCACATCATGAATGCCGACCTCACCGAGCCAAGGCCGGGCGCGATTTTCGCCCTCTACCTGCTGCTGGCCACGCGCGGGCGCGACTATTCACTTGACGAAGTCTCCCGATGGCTCGGCGACGCCGGCTTCGCCGATATCAGCCACGAGGCGCTGCCAAGCCCTCCGTTCACCTCCTCGATGGTGATCGCGCGCAAGCCTTGAAGCAGTGAAAAAGTGAGCAATTTCATCGTGCGCAGGATCGCGTCCATGGCTTTCGTAATCGCGCTCGCGGCCGCATGCTCTGGATGCGCGGCGGGTGCTGTCGGCGTGGTCAGCACCGTTGTTCCGATGGTCGCCGCCGGCAGTGCCGAGGTCATCGGCTCCCAAGTTGCGATGAGAGAGTCCGGCGGCACCGGAGCTTCCAAAGAAGACAACGCCGACCAATGCGATCAACTGCTGCGCGTTCCGCCCGGCGTCGAGGAAGTCCGCAAGAACAAAGACGGGTTGATCGAGTCACGCCAGTGGAAGATTTCTCAAAACTCCAGCGGTCCCGCCTGGATGATCGTTCGCACCAAAGAAGCGCCCAAGGACGGCTGGCAGCCCAAGCCCGGTATCAGCAAGCTGCTCTTCAATCCGCCGCTCTATCAGATGCTCGAGCCCGGCAAGCCGGAATATCTCGCCTACGCTCCCGCCGACGTGGTTAACGTTTCCGACAGCGAACAGTTTGACTCGATGACCGGGGCGTTCGGCGCCGGCGTCGGAACGTTCAACTGG
>Ga0187879_10000360_pt1 | contig 30396 bp, 19 predicted proteins | sample June2016WEW_19_1_FD_132423 | JGI IMG/M metagenome (GOLD analysis project Ga0187879, IMG submission 132423) | Peatland microbial communities from SPRUCE experiment site at the Marcell Experimental Forest, Minnesota, USA - June2016WEW_19_10 | ecosystem: Environmental > Terrestrial > Soil >... | reverse complement strand
TAGCAGCCCGTGGTGCAATAGGCCTGATTTCGGCAGGACCGCGGATGTGGTTTGATGGGGCGGGCAAGGCTGAAAGTGGCGGCCGCGAGAGCAGTACATGGGTGTTCTGCGCTATCTGATGAATGCAGGCTGTTGAAGCACAAGAAAACGCGCAAAATCGACTTCAAGGCGCGCTCTTTCCAGCCTCGCGGGGTTCCTGCGCCCAGCAGCTTGCGCATGACCAGGCTCAGGTTGAACGCACTCACATGAGCCAACTGCCGTTTCAGAATGTTTTCTCGTCCGCGCAGATGGCAGCGCCGCATTCCGCCGGTTTCGTAGCAATGGGCGAAGCTGCGTTCCACCAGTTCGCCGCGCCGCCTCAGTAGGCTCTTGCCGTACTCGCCTTGCACGCGCCGCCGGTTGTCGTAGACCGCCCGTTGCTCCTCCGCCTTGCCTTCCCAGTGGCGCTTGCCCTTCTGCTTCTTCTCCGGGATGTAACTGCGAACCCCGTAACTCTTCACCCGCTTGAGAGCCGCTCCGCTGTGGTAGCCCTTGTCGGCGACCAGCTCTTCGATCCCCTTGAGGTTGACCTGGGGCCTATCTTCAGGCCGCAACTCAGCCTCGTGCCCGGCCAGCTCGACCACCGCCAGTCCGGCCTCGCTCAAGGTCTCATCAAGCGTGCTGGTGTCGCCCTTGTCGGCCGGTTGCAGCGTTACTGCCACCACCGCGCCGGTGTCCAGGTCTACAGCGTGTTCGGCCTTATGGGCCAGATGGGTGCGTCCGTCCTTCATCTTCGCTATCCGCGCATCCGCGTCCACCGGACTCTTCCACTCCTGGTTCGACGTGCGCTTCTTGCGCTTCCGGTCCAGCCGCGCCAGGTCTTCGCGCGTCGGAGTCTCGATGCCCGACGCCTTGGCCAGACCGGTCAGAAACTCCTCGTAACTGGCGCCCGTGTCGCGCCGCACAATCGAGCGCATCGCCGCGTTGGCTTCCAGCGTCGTCGCGTCGATAGCCACCCGCTTGCCCACGATAAGGCCGCGCTTGGCCAACACATCCAACACCCAGGCGAACACAGATGCGTGCGTTTCCAGGTCGATCAACCGCCGGGTGCGCGAGATCGTCGAATGATCCGGCGTGTACTCGTCCAGCGCAATGCCTACAAACCGCCGCAGCGCCAGTGAATCGGCCAAGCGCCAGGCAATTCCGCGCTCTGCCCCGATGCCCTCGAAATACCCAATCAGCAGCGAGCGGAAGTAAATCCCCGGCGTCAGCGACGGACGACCGAACTGCGGCGCGTAGAACTTCGCGCAAAGATCCTCGACAAACCTGTCGAAGCCCTCCGCATCCAGAACCACGTTCAGGCGTTCATAAAATGGATGCCCCGGCGCGGTGGCCAACTGCGTGTGTGCCACCCACAAATCCTCTTGCCGCTCTCGATGCTGCCGCGTTCCCATCGCCATGATCAGATTCTACGAACCATCCCTGTGAATCATTGCAAAACTTCAGGCACGCGAATCAGGACTTGCACCACGGACTGCTAGCCTTCTTTCTGCGCCCAGCGGTTGCTGCAGCGGTCGTATGTCCAGCCCAGACAAAGTCCCGAATCTACTCCGGCCGTTGCATCGCCGGTCGTCAGCCGGTTGAAATCGTCGTAGGCGTAAGTCGAGTGCCCATCACCGCATCTGTCATCGAAAGAACGTCGCTGTTCGGCTCATAACTGGAGATGAATGCTGATCGGAATTCTCTGCCCGATCCGACGTTGTAATAGCGGGAAGGAGCAACTAGATTTGTTGCAAACTAGTCCCGTGTGGGGCATGGCAGGATGGGTAGAAACGTGAACGACGTAATGCCCAATTAGAAAGCAAACTTCCAGAGCAGAGAGCCGGTCTTGCAGTCCAGCGCGTATAGAGAGGTGTATTCCGGCGCAGCCCCATCATCGCTGAAGACAAAAAGTATATTCGAAGCAAAAACGACCGGCCCCTCGAGTCTTCTTGCGTGATAGGTCCAGAGCTGCTTTCCACTTTCAGCGTCAAACGCAGTGACTCCTGTTTCTTCTGATCCGTTTTCCGCTGGTTCAAGCAAATACACACGGTCATTGTCTGTGCCGACTAGATCCGGTGGCAAGCCCGAATCCGAGGCAAGTTGCTTCTCCCATAACAAGCGCCCACTTACCGATTCATACACGCGCAGAACACCGTGCTGCGCTTGAAAAGCGAGAGTGTCATAAAATGTGGCGACAACATAGCGGCGGGATGCCGCCAGATAAACATCATGGCGCGTCTTGGGTGAGGGCCGCAGTGGATTTGGCGCACTCCAAAGCGTTTTTCCAGTTTGAGCATTGACGGCCATAAGTGGGATGCTATCCCCCGTCATATAAACTTTCCCACCATTCGCCAGAATGACGTCAGGATCAACTGCGAGTTTTATGATCGGATGGCCGTCGCGGGCATCCAACACCTGAGCGGAATCGCTATAAAGACGGCCCTCGGAGTACACGATTTTAGTGAGCGTGCCGCCGACTTCCACCGTCCTGTGCGCCCACTTGACTTTGCCGGTTTCAGCGTCCACCGCTATTGCGCCCAAGCCGCCTTGTGTAGCGAGAAAGACATCGTTTGATCCGGAGGCCAAGGCGGGCGAGCGCTTTTCCAGAACCCATTTCATCTTGCCTGTCTGGAGATTGAGACCGTATGCCTTAAAAAAACCGCCGCCACCCATGTAAACTAGCGTTGAGCCCGCGATGACAGGCCCGGCGCCTGGGCTGCCCTGCCTCGAGAGACCGGGCACTTTTTCGGACCAGATCAGATGCCCTGATTCTCCATCCAGGCATACCGCGTGAGATCCCCCACCAAATAGATAGACTTGGCCAACCTCGCCGTTCGCGGACACCTGTACTACAAAGTTGTTGCCCTGAGTCTGTGCAGGAAACCGGTCCGGGCTTTGACCACGGACACCTAGGCCTGCAATGCTGGAAGGCGTATAGGTGACGTAGGGTTGGGTGGGATCGTCGACATAGTAGGCTACGCTGCCCTTGCTCCAGATCATGCCGTAAGTGTGCCAGCCGGCTGCGGTCTGGCCGTCTGGAAAGCTATACACAGTACCTAAGTTGCCGCCGGTAAAGCCGGTGCCATGGATCGAGCCCTCGTTCCAGTCTGGTGTGCCAGCCGCATCGATGCGCTCGAGCACATCCATTTCGCCACATGCCGGCCAATTGGCAGTTGTAATGTTGTTTCCCAAGAGCCATGCGGCCGGCCAGAACCCCTGGGCTTCGGGCACTTGTGCGCGGAACTCGATGCGGCCATCCTGAAAGCTGAAAAGTCCCTCGGTCTTGATTCGCGTCGAGGTATAGACACCGGTCGAAGGCTGCTCGGCCACGATGTGCAGATAACCGTCGGTGCCCACATAAACATTGGGAGCAGCGGTTGAACACGGCAAGAGCGAGGAGTTCCACGCGCAGTAATCTTCCAGCTCTTCATTGCCCCAGCCCCCTGTCCCTGTGTCGTAGGTCCACACGGCGGGATTGGGCTGCGCGATGGAGCTGGTTGAGTTTGAGAATTCGTCGCTCCACACAAGAGCGCCCGAAGGAATGTTGGGCGCAAAGTTTTGTGAGGCGACCCCGCTGTTCGAGTCGCCTGGGGCCTCGGCGATGGCCTTAACGGTGAGGCTCGACGCGACGAGAAACGGCGCCTCGTAGATTTGCGAGGACGAGGTTGGCGTTGATCCGTCCACTGTGTAGTAAATCGTTGCGCCTGAGGTTGAAGAAGACAGACTGACTACGACCGCTCCATTCAGTGCAGCAGCGGTTGTAATGGTTGGCGCAACTGCTTGCGGATTGGATGGCGAACCGCTCGTAGATTCTCCGCCACTTCCGCAGCCAGCCCCGAATAGAATACCTGCAGCCAATGCAAACCTGAGCCAGGATCCGGAAATACTAGACATGGCGTCGATTCTCCGTTTCATTCGACCTATCTAAATCCGCCCACATCTTACGCGCAGAATGGACCTTTGAAAGGTCTAAATCCGTCGTGCCATTTCACAGAGGGTGAAAGCCACTGGCCACTTCTCAGTAAAAAACCACTCGGCGTATGCGATTCCGCGTAGCCCAGCTGCGGTACGGCCGTGGCCGGACCATTCTCATGCGGGGTGTTTCGAAGTGACCTCGCTCTCCGATTCGGCCACTCGTCGCGTCTCTTCTCTGGGTTGACTGTGTTTCGCAGTGTACATGGCCGCGTCGGCCACCGTGAGCAGGCTGTCCGGGGTAATGCCGTCTTCGGGATACATGGCAATTCCAATACTCGCCGAGCCGCGTAGGAGGTGATCTTCTAGCCGGAACGGCTCGTCAAAACATCGAACGAGCCGCTGCCGAATCTCCTCAACATCGGCAAGGCTGCGAGCCGCAGGTACCAACGCTGCAAATTCGTCGCCCCCCAGGCGCGCCAACATATCGCCGGGGCGTAGTTGCCCTTTCATGCGCTTTGCTACCTCCTGCAGGTAGAGGTCTCCAACGTGATGGCTGTAGTTGTCGTTCACCTGCTTGAAGCGGTCCAAGTCAACGTAGAGCAGCCCGAAGATAGTCCCGGACCGTTGTGCTGCGAAGATCTGTTCCTCGAGAAACCTCTCCAGTGAGAAGCGGTTTTCGGTGCCGGTGAGGAGGTCGAATTCCGAGCGACGGACCAAATTTGAATACAGATGTGCGGTCTCGATTGCCAAGGTAGCTAGCCCAGCCGCGACGTCGAGCACTTCTGACTCTGCCTGGCGAGGTTTACTACTTGCAGCGAATGCGGCGAAAATAATGCCAACTCTGCCGCCAACACGCGAGGGAATTGGACGTTCCACCACCCGAAGAGAAATAGCTGGGATCTGCGGTGGGCAGTTTCCCACATGGGCGCCATTATCAATCTGGCACCAGCACGGTGCGCCACTGAGCGAAGCCGAAACCATCTCGGTGATGTACTCAAGAGTTTCGGTTAGCGGCCCGGATGCATTGATGTGCTCCAGGATCTTCGCGCGCCGCCGCTCCAGGTAGGCAATTGCGACGATCTCGCGGCGCGCCCGGCGCTCCACTAGCCAGGCGCGAACGCTGACTGCGAAAATAGCCAGCAGCAGGACGCCGACTACCAAGATCAGATGTTGCACATTCAGCCATCCTGGTTTGGCGACGACCTCGATGTCGTCCGCGGAGCGCATCAGGATGTTGAACGGCACTTCGTGGCCTTTGTTTGAGGTATTGGGGTCAACGATCAGGCAGATTCCGGTGACACGGACTCTGGCGCCCTGCGTAACCTGCATAACGGAGAAAGGCCGCTCGAGAGCGGATGGGAAACGGTAGATCGCAGTGAACAATCGATCGCCCGCGGCCAAGACAATTTCCTCCTGGGAGGCCGTGCGGACCTCCTTGACCACTTCTCCTTCTAAGGAGACAAGATCAAATTGGTGTCCGTTGGGCTGATCGACGTTCCAGAATGCTAGTTGTTCCCAAGTCGCGTTCAATGGAACAACGGGTGCCAGCACTTGGCTATCCTTCACTTCGCCGTCAGACAGGGTCACTAGACCATCGTGCGAGTCTGGAAAGCCGGTCGCGAACGCTATGTCACCGACTCGCAACGGGGCACGCGAGTGCGTAGCGATCCACAGGCTCTTGTTGCCGTTCTGCAGCACAATCGCGGACCCTGGCGTGTAGTAGGTGATCGTTCCATGAACCAGGACCCTGTGACTAAGATCATCTACGTGGTAGGAACTGAGGACCTGATTCATGGGAGTGACCGGGAGAGACCACAGAGATTCGGAGGATTTCTTCAAAATCCTGATATCGTCGAGAGCCGAAACGTGGATTCTCACCTTGGTCAGCTGCATCTTGTTGTCAAAGGCGCCTGAGGCGGTTCCGGTGACCTGAACTTCGGCATCCAGGAACTCGCTGAGCGCAAGCTCATCTTCGGTGTTCACGTCAGCTTCGATTGGGCCGCCGTCGGCATCCAATTGCAGCCGGACATTGCTAATTCCAGCAGCGGAATTCAACACCATGTCCGCCGCTCTCACGACTCCGCGCACCGTCACCAGCATGCAATCGTGCTGAGCACGGATCAGCTGATCGAAGTTCGTAGGCAGAGCATCCGGAAGCATCCCATGATAAAGGCGCGTAATGTTATTGCCTACCACAATCGGCCGGAAACTCTCCTGCGTTGTTCCACGCACCAGAACACGATCGCCAGGCATCAGGTTGCTAGGAATCATTTCATCGTCCGCCGGAGGACGCACAAAGATGGCAACGTCGCCATCTTGTACAAACAGAAGATGGTCATACCCGCGAAAATAGGTCACGGTAGCTTCAAAGGCCACAGGTAGACCACGACTAGCCTGGACATTAGTTAGATCGTGGATCGTTGCCAGAGATGTTAGTGCCGGAGGAGCTGCAGCCACGATGACGGATGCCGATCCGAACAGAGCAGCCGCCACCTGAAGAAATAGCCTCATTGCAGGCCTCAGTCTGACAAACCTGGACTTGCCTAATGATTGGTTCATCGGCAGTATGCCGATAGACATTACTTGCTGCACCTCTTTGCGCAAGAAACCACAATAGTTCGCGGCACTTCTTCCGAGAATGTGCGCGGCTCCGCGCTTGCTAACGAATTCGAAAGCTCAATTTTCTTATCGCGCCCACATTATGCTAACAGGAATGCTATAAAGATAGGCGTTTATTTAACTTGTCGGAATCGTTACTAGCACTGTGCGATTTATTCCTGAGCGTGAGCGAGTGAACTCTTAAATTGCTTATATAGCCCGGAGCCATGGTTGGTAAATATTCAGACTTCGAATCTTCCTGTGCTTTCGATTTCGGCGCGGCGGGGGCCCAATCAGGGCAAGAAGGGATTCCAATTCCTCATCGCGGGTTCGCTCCTCTTTCGCACGACACGCAAACGCACTCGCTTGTGCGGATCTACATGGAAAAGGTGTCCAGTTGGAGCAATGTGGACGGACCTCGGGTACCGGTGCGACTACGGTCCATCTACAAGAGGAGACGATTGGCCTCCGCGCGATTCACTCATTATTCAGCCTCATGGCCAAATCTCTGTTGGGTTCAAGTAAATCCGCGGCCTAACGCGTGCTCTTGCCCTTGTGCCTCCTATGTTTTGCGTTAGCTGGCGGAGCTGGTCCAGTGGACAATCGCACGACGAGCTCTGGACGAACACGAATTTTTTCTAAGACCTCATTCGTCCCGATCATGCGGATAAGGAGTTCCGCAGCCGTTGCACCCATCTCTCGGAGCGGTTGGCGAACGGTTGTGAGGGTCGGATTTGCGATACTTGCGAACTCGATATCATCGAAACCCACCACTGAAACGTTCCTTGGGACTTCGAGGCCGGCCTCTTTTAGGGCCGCAATTGCTCCCAGGGCAGAGATGTCGTTGTAGGCAACGAGTGCTGTGAAGCGATTGCCGCTCCGGAGTAACTTCTGCGCAGCAATCCGCCCCTCTTCGGCGTGGCGCTCGAGTCTCTCCAGTTGAACTGCCAGGCGAGGATCAAATCGAACGCCAAGTTTCTTGCAACTGGCGAGAACTGCGTTCCATCGGTCTTCCGTGTCACCGTTCCCCGTAGGTCCTTTGAAAAAGGCGATATCGCTATGACCAAGGCTGACCAAGTGATTGATGGTATTCCAAATGCCAAACGAGTTGTCGATCGAAACCTGTGTGCTCCATTCCTTTGAGCGGTCTGTGCAGATCGTTACGACGGGAACTCCTGGTGATTCGTTGGGAGTGGAATCGATTAGAAACAGGCCTTCGACGCCGCGATCGCAGAGCGTTTCAACGTGCTGTTTGAGAAGCGCCTCTGACCAGAAGTGATTGGAAATAAAGGCTGTGTACCCAGTGTCCATCAGATAGCGCGCAAATCCGCTCAGAAGACCAGCCTCATACCCGTTGCCGAAATCGGGCGCAATGACTCCTATTAGGTAGTTGCGCTTTCTCCCGAGGGAGCGGGCGAAATAGTTAGGTCGATATCCAAGTTTTCTTGCTGATTCTGAGACGCGTCGTCGAGTTTCCTCTGGGAATCGTGTGGCTTCAGGAAGATCATTGAGAATCATTGAGATCGTCGTTCGCGACAGACCGAGGACATCGGCCAACTTTCTCAATGTGATTCGGCGCCCCGAATCACCCTCTGGCGCGAGTCCAGATGCAATCAACTTCTTAGATTTGGATTGCATTTGATGCCAGCGTATCACGTCTGCGCCGCTTGGTTGACAACGCCCTCAACTTTTTGGTTGACAAACGTCCTCAATTCGAGTTTTAATTTGGTGCTTTAGTAAACCAGTTCACTTTTGAAGTGTTCCGGTTTACCGTGGCCGAGCAATTGGACACGAAATCTGGGACTGACGGTGGGGCAATCGTTCGAATTTCAGGAGGCAAATTGATGAAAAATGGAATGCGGTGGATCCTGCCCCGACTTCTTGTCTGTGCGTTACTGACAGGCGGAAGCTGGGCATGCATTGCACAAAACACAAATTCAGGTGACTTGCGCGGTACTGCGACAGACACAACCGGTGCGGTGATTCAGGGCGTGACGGTGACTGTGTTGGACGTCGATAGGGGCGTGACGCGCACGTACGTAACAGATGACGCGGGACTTTACGATACAGGCGCAATTCCCGAGTCCCACTATCGGCTGACATTCACGAAGGATGGATTCGCGACCTACATCCGCGGGCCCGTCACATTGACCCTCGCCATTGAAACGGTCAACGCCGCGATGAAGGTGGGCGCGGTTTCGACGGCGGTGACGGTGACGACCGACGTACCCTTGCTCAACACCGAGAGCGGCGCGCTGGAACCGAACCTTGAGGCGGACCAGATGGACGAATTGCCGCAGGTGGGCAGCGGAAACGGCGGCGGGGCCGACTGGGAGAACTTTATACAACTGATGCCTGGTGCGGTCGGAACACCGGAGAATCAAAACGGCGTTGGCCCGGGCCAGGGCGGTACCGTGGGAACAACAGCCTCGATCAACGGCAATCTACCCTATGCGTCATACCTCCAGGACGGAGCTACTACCACGCTGCCGATGAGCGAGAACTCCGACGTGACCATTTTTGAGACTACGTCGGAAGTCAAGGTGAGCGCGACTGCTTTTTCCGCGCAATATGGCCTCGGCGACATCGTTTACAACCAGATCACGAAGAGCGGCACCGACAAGTTTCACGGCGCGGCATACGAATACAACCAGAATGATTTCTTAGATGCCGCGAGCTACGCCTTTGGTACGGGGAAAGTTAACGTCATTCACTTCAACAACTTCGGCGGCGCAATTGGCGGCCCGGTCCTCCCGAAATCGATCTTCCACAAGTCGTTCTTCTATTTCGACTACGACCGCACGATCAACAACAGCACCGGGAACGTGCAGACCCAAACATTGGCCAGCACGGCCATGATGGGTGGCGATTTCTCGCAGCCAGGTCTGCCCACCCTCTACGATCCGACCACGCAAACCATCGTGCCGACGGGTACTTGCACCTATACCGGCCCGGAATTTCCGGGGGGAACAAAGACCTTGCCTGCACCCTGCGTCCAGAGGACGAGCTTTGAAGCGGAAGCTGGACAGCCGGGGAACCAGGCTTATAACAAGATTCCCGCCGGCATGATCGACCCTGCTGCAAAGGCAATCCAGGCATACCTGCTGACCACGAAGGGTTATCCAGCCAGCGTAGCCAGTTACTCCACCAACAACTTCCATCTCCTCGGCCCCGCAAGCAGCAACCCTTTTATCAAGTGGTTTGGGCGCTGGGATACGGATCTGTCAGCAAACAACCGACTCACCCTGACGGAAACCGAGAGCAACAACCCGGCTTTTAATGCGTCCATCTTCTATCCGCTCAACAACCAGTTCGGCGACGTGAGCCGCGACAATGCCGCGATCTCCGATGTGTGGACCGTCAGCCCGCACGTCATCAACGAGGCGCGCATGGGCTTCACCGATCAGTTGAACTTCTTCGTGCCTGTCAGCGAGGGCCACGATTATTCGGCACTCCTGGGCATACCTTTGCTCCAGGCAGACGTCTTCCCGGGCATCGGCATTAACGGCTTTTATGGTCCCGGGAGCTCCTCGCACTCCGTTTACAAAGAGATGGTCTTCGACCCGTCTGATGTGGTGACCATGATCAAGGGACGCCACGTCCTGCACTTCGGCGGTGAGTTCCTGATCAATCGCGCCGACTCCACGGCATGGGGGAACATCAACCCAGGCGGCTACAACTTTAACGGCAATTACACGTCCCAGGGCGGCGGTCCAACGAACGCTTTCGACGGCATGTCCTACGCGGACTTCCTGCTCGGCCAATCGAGCAGTTGGGGCGCTGGAATCACGCCGGAGTTCGCCGGACGCTGGAAGGCCCCGCAGTTGTTCGCACAGGACGACATCAAAGTGAAGCCCAACCTGACGGTGAACGTCGGTGTGCGGTATGAGATCGAGACCGGCTGGCGCGACGCGAAGGGCAACCAGGCCGATTTCGATCCTGCGGTTCAGAACTTTAATACCCTTTGTACCGGTTCCGGCAACTACAATGGGATTCCATGCGGCGCGCCGGTTCAGGGCGGCATGTGGTACGCGTTCGAAGGACAAAACGGACGCACCTCGCTCCAGAAGCCCAAGTACGACATTTGGCTTCCGCGCGTAGGCTTCAGTTGGCAGATCTTGCCCAGCACTGTCATCCGGGGCGGCATTGGAATGTTCGCAACCGAATGGAGCGAAGACACCTACGGCGGCGGCGAGGGCGGTGCCTTCGGCAGCAGCGGCGGCTATGGGGACAACAGCAGCGGCATTTGCCCGACGGTCCAGCTTTCCGCCGATGGGACGACGCCGGATACCAAAGATCCCAGCTGTGGGATCGCCGGAGTCACCGCATTCAACAACAACGACCGCAGTGAACTCTCCACCTATTTAGCCGCTCCCACCACTGTTACGGCAAGGAACGGGCAAGGCCCGGGGTACAACGAATACAACACACCTGTGCCTTTGAACTACCAATGGGACTTGACTGTGGAAAGGGAGTTCCTGAGGGACTGGGCGGCATCCGTTGGCTATGTGGGGAATCATGGAAACCACGAGAACTTCCCGGTAGACATCAACCAGGTGCCTGAGAACAAGCTCGGGCCGAATGATAATCAGTACGAGCCCTACCCGCTCTTCCAGGGAATCGGCGGCAGCACCAACAATGGCATCTCCAACTACAACGCATTGCAGGCAGTACTCACAAAGCGTATGAGCTACGGCCTGAGTTTCAGTGTCAACTACGCGTGGTCCCACTTCCTCGACGATGGGGATTCATCGGGATGGGCAAACCGCGGGGGTTGGCAGAACTACCAGAATGCGTATGCGCCGTCGCAAGACTATAGCAACTCCAACTTTGACGTACGCCAGGCGATCAGAGGATATGTTGTCTACCAGTTGCCATTCGGCACGGGCAAGCAGTTCCTGAACAACAACCTGATTGCTGATGAAGTGCTGGGCGGCTGGGAGGTGGCGTCGACTTTTATCGGGGAGACCGGCAACCCGGTATCACTCACGACTGCGAATTACAACAGTTCAAATAACCAGTCGGGGGGCTACACGCAATGGGCAAATCTGGTCGGCAACTACAAAACGACCGACACCGGCCCGGATGCCTCACCCGGAAACCACTACCACAGCTTAGTGGAATGGTATAACCTGGATGCCTTCGCCCTTCCGCCTACCTACACCTACGGCGACTTCGTCAGGAACACCCTCAGGGGTCCTGATCTGACAAATGTCAACTTTTCGCTCGGCAAGAGCTTCGACCTATGGCCGGACCGGGGTGTGAAGTTCCAGATTCGCGGGAGCGCTAACAACGTCCTGAACCACCCGAGCTTTGGACAACCCGGAACGACCCTTGGTGGGCCTCCGAGTGGCGAGATCAACGGTGCTCAGATTAATAGCGTGACCATTGGAGGAAGGGTGTGGGAGATGTACGGACGCCTGTCGTTCTAACCTCTCTTTCAATCCAACCCAGAAAGGACGGCGATGCATTGCCGTCCTTTCTGTTTCAACCTTGAAAAGAGTTGCAGTTAACTTTGAATAGCGAATGAATAACTCCGCGAGCAAGAAGGAGGCAAAAGACCACCCAAAACCGGGGGTTCATCAGACAGCGGGCCTGAAGCAGCTTGCTGAGCATCTTAGGCTGGACCCGGCGACGGTTTCTGTGGTTTTGAACGACGTTCCGGGACGATCAATCCCGCAGGCGACCCGCGACCGAATTAAGGCTGCCGCCAAGGCGATGAACTATCAGCCGAACCTGCGGGCGCGATCACTGCGGAGCCGGCGGACTTTGACGATCGGGATCCTGGTGCCGGAGCTGGGCGCCGGTTATCACACCCAAGTGATGAGCGCGATCGGCGATCGGCTGATTCAGGCAGGGTATTTTTACTTTACGGCGCATCACCGACACAAGCGGAACCTGATCGAAGATTACACGAAGATGCTGATCGGGCTGGGGGTGCAAGGACTCATTGCGATCGACACGCGGCTTGAGCACCCCGTGTCGATTCCCGTTGTAGCCGTGGCGGGCCATCTGAAAATCGATGGTGTGACGAATGTGCTCCTCGACCATACGCGCGCCGGGGAACTGGCGCTAGGGCACCTTCACTCCTTGGGGCATCGCAAAGTTGCGTTCATGCGTGGCCAGCCATTCAGTTCGGACTCGGATGAGCGTTTGAAGGGCCTGGTCGCAGCTGCTGTACGCCTCGACCTGGAGGTCAAGCCGAAGCTTGTGTTGAGCCTCGATCGCGACATGACGTCGCCGGAGCTCGGTTACCCGGCTGTTCAGCAGCTGCTGGCGAGCAATGAAACCTTTACAGCGATCGTTGCTTTCAACGATATTTCGGCCATCGGAGCGATTCGCGCGCTGAAGGACGCCAATCTGCGCGTACCGGAGGACGTCTCGGTGATCGGTTTCGACGATATTAAGGCGGCGGCATTCACCTTGCCGCGCCTGACGACGATCAATCAGCCCCTCGAAGAGATTGGCAGGCTGGCAGCGCAGAGCCTGCTAAATCGCATCCACAACACGGCTCCGCCGCGCGATGAAGTCATGGTTGAGCCCGAGCTCATTGTGCGCGAGTCCACTTGGAGTGCCCGGTAAATTCCGTACCAGGGGCGATGAGACAAACTGGTATGGACGGAGTCAGGGATAACGAAAGCGAAGAAGCACGGTCGGAAGCAGGCTGCCAACATGCTGCGGCGGATTGAGGTAGCGATCACCAATGGCAAAACGACGCCAGCGGCGTGCCAGGAGAAAGCGATAACCGAGCTGCTTTATCACTGGCGCAAGGAGCACAGCGGCCTAAGGGCAGTCCAGATCAAGCGGTTGAAGGAACTGGAGCAGAAGAACAGCAGTCCGTCTTTCCCATTTCCCGGCGAACATTGCCTTGGTATGATGAGGTGATCATGCAGGCCAAATCGGTTGTTTCCGTGCTGTTTCTGCTGAGCGCAGTTTCGCTTGCGGTGGCCGCCCAGACCTCACCCAATGAAAAAGAGCAAATCGCACAACATGAGCGCCTGGCGCAGCAGTATGACCAAGAAAAGCGGCCAGAGTTGGCGATCCCGGAGTGGCAGAAGGTCGTCGCTCTCGATCCAAACAATGTGGTGGCGCGCGCGAATTTGGGTGTATTGCTTTTCTTTCGCAGCGACTATCTTGACGCGGCGCCCCAGTTAAGGGCGGCGATTGCTCTTCAGCCTAACATATGGAAGGTTCGATCACTCTTAGGCCTGGCGGAGGAGCAAACGGGGGACATTGACGATGCTCGCAAAGATCTGGAAGCTTCGTTCCCGATGATCGAGGATAGAAAACTCAAAATCGAAGTTGGTTTAGATCTCGTCGGGCTCTACACTGCAAGCAGCGAACTCGATAAGGCAGCCGGATTGGTAAGTCAGCTCAAGATTGCGTACCCCGATGTACCGGAGGTACTCTATGCGGCCTACCGGACGTACGCCGATCTTTCCGGGGAGTCGATGCTCAGTCTGTCGCTGTCGGCGCCGGATTCTGCGCAAATGCACCAACTCTTGGCGCATGAAGAGACACGCCAAGGGAACACCAATGGTGCGATTGAAGAGTTTCACAAAGCAATCGCGATTGATCCTAACCTGCCCGGCGTACATTTTGAGCTAGCCGAACTGCTGAGTACTTCTCAGGACCCGGTCGTAAAGAAAGAGGCGGAACAGGAATATGAAGCTGCACTGAAAAGCAACCCGCAGGATGAGAAATCCATTTGGCGGCTCGGTGAGATCGCACTGCAAACCGGGGACGTCGAGCTCGCGAAGGAGGACTTTTCCAAGGCCATAGCATTGCGGCCCGACGATTCGGACGCGCAGCTGGATATGGCCAAGGTCCTTATCCAGATGAATCAGCCGGCGAAGGCTCAGGCGGTTCTCGAGCAGACCGTACAGCTGGATCCGACGAATGCTGCTGCGCACTACCGCCTGGCTACTTTCTATCGGGGACAGAACCGGATGGACGAGGTCAAGCAGCAATTGGACCTATATCAGAATCTTCGCAAGGAGAAGGACAAGCTTCGCGCTGTTTACAAGGGCCTACAGATTCAGCCAACCGAGATCAAAGCGGACGCCGAGGATGAAAAGTAGAGAGGGGGTGAGGAGCGGGCGCAGTGTGAAATTGCCAAACTGCCTTAGAGGGTGCGTGGCTCTCGCGCTTTTTCTTACAGGCACGACGCTCGTGGGCCAGATGGGAACGCCAACACCGTTGTCCCCCGCGGAGCGCAAAAAGGCGGAGGCGGAAAGGGCAACCACGGAACCGGTTCCGAATTATCCGCTGTTGGTCGATATTACCAAGTCGACCGGGATCAGGTTTGATCACAAGTCAAGCCCGGAAGCCAAATTCATTGCAGAATCGATGAGCGGAGGTGTCGCGCTGATCGATTACGACGGCGACGGGTGGCCCGATATCTACTTTACGAACGCAGAAAGCGTGGAGATGGCTCAACACGGCATCAAGGCGCGCAGCGCGCTCTTCAATAACAATCATGATGGAACGTTTACCGATGTTACCGACAAGGCGGGCGTGGGCTATCCCTGCTGGGCGATGGGCGTGGCTGTCGGTGACTACAATAATGATGGCTGGCCCGACCTGCTCGTCACGTGCCTGAACGGTGTAGTGCTCTATCGCAACAATGGAGACGGAACATTTACCGACGTGACGAAAGCGAGCGGACTCGCATCGGACAAGGGATGGGCGACCGGAGCGGCGTTTGGCGATTATGACAACGATGGCAGCGCCGATTTGTTTGTGTCGCACTACGTCGATTTTCATCTGGACGATCTTCCCGTTTTTGGCTCGCGCCAAACCTGCAAATATCTGGGCATTGACGTGCAGTGCGGGCCCCGCGGCCTGAAGGGCTTACCCGACAATCTCTATCATAACAACGGGAATGGGACCTTCACCGACGTTTCAGAACAGGCTGGAGTGGAAGATGCTGAGAGGCGCTACGGACTCACTTCGATCTGGTCCGATTTCGGTAATTCTGGAAAGCTTGACCTTTTTGTTGCCAACGATAGCGAGGCCAATTACCTGTATCATAGCGATGGATCGGGCCGATTCGAAGACATGGCACTTCAGGCAGGAGTGGCGGTGAATGACGATGGGTTCGAACAGGCGAATATGGGAGTAGCGTTGGGTGATTACTTGCATTCGGGTCGCATGTCGATCGCGATCTCTCATTTTGATCAGGAATATACCGCACTTTATACCAACAATGGCCCAATGAACTTTACAGATAACTCAATCGCGTCGGGAATTGCGCGGGGGACGCAGGGTAATGTTGGTTGGGGCGACGGCTTCGTGGATTTTGCAAACAACGGATGGTTGGACTTTATTCAGGTGAATGGGCATGTCTATCCTCAAGTAGATTCGACGCACACGGCTACGCATTATCTTGAGCCAAAGCTGCTCTTCCTAAATCAGCACGACGGCACATTTCTGAACATAAGCCGCCGCGTGGGTCCTGCGCTTCAAGAGCCACAGGTGAGCCGAGGCTTGGCCGTCGGCGACCTGTTCAACAACGGAAGAATGGAAGCGGTGGTTGAGAATCTCGTTGGCGAGCCGATGATCCTACGGCCCGAGGGTGGCCCCAAAAACCACTGGGTCAGCTTTCAACTGGAGGGAGTCAAATGTAATCGGCTCGCGCTGAACGCTCGAGTGCGCGTGACTGCGGGAGACTTGGTGCAGCTTGGGGAAGTGCTCAGCGGAGGAAGCTATCTTTCGCAGAACGACCTGCGCCTTCATTTTGGGCTGGGTAGTCACGAGATTGTTGACCGGACCGACGTTCTATGGCCCGATGGGAAGCGTGACATTTTGAACCATCTAGCTGCAGATCGATTTTATGTCGTGCGCGAAGGGCAAGGCATCGTCTCCGACAGCAAACCACAGCTATTGACAAACCTGCATTAGGAAACAACGGAATGAAGCAGGACGGGGACCGGATTCCACATTTCAAGAAGTGACTGGGACAAGGGAAAACGCTGGATGTGTGCCTCGTTGTTCAATCCAATGTGTTCGAAGCTTTTTTCGAAATCGCGTACCATGATGACGACGCGAGGTGTTCGGCGAACTTTCTCAGCGTGATTAGACGGCTTGAATCACCCTCTGGCTCACATATTGATGCAATGAAGTTCAAGGGTTTCGCGGGTAAATCAAATCGCGCCTTTTGGGGGGTTGACAAAGGGCATCAACATCGGTTTCAATGTAGGCAAGTAAACCAGTTCACTATTGATAGTGTCACGGTTTACCAATCGCAAGGTAGAGTCGGTGCGACGGAGCGGAAAAGCCAAAGGTACTTCGAAGGATCGACATGATTCCGAAGGCAAGCGCAGGCAGCTTGCTGTTTCGAAGTTTCGGTGAGTGATTCCGATGAAAACCGCATTCGGCGATGTTTCACCATCTCTCCGCGACTGACTAGCCTGTATCGTTTCGGTGTGAAGGATGTCGGTCGTCTGTCTTGCATGAACCATGGCCTCTCTGATGATAAATTTGCACCTTACTTTGCTATCAAGCGCACGCGAAATGCCTTGATTCATCGTCGGAGACAAGAAATAGCGATGAATTTTAAATGGACTACGTTGGCCGGGATCATTGTATTGCTTGGGCTGTTTCTGCCACTGCAAGCGCAATCGATTTATCCAACTCGCCTCGACGATCCGGAAGCGATCTACCTTGGTAGCGCGAGCTTCCCCGTCAATTCAAACTCATCGATCGACAGCAGCGCGGTCGTTCAGGCTGCAATCGATGCGGCAGCATCGCAGCACGGTCAAGGCATCGTATTCGTCCCGGAGGGACAATACCGGATCACCCGCACCATCTATGTCTGGCCCGGCGTGCGCATTATCGGCTATGGTGCTCGTCGCCCTATCTTTGTACTGCCCGACAACACTCCTGGGTATCAGAATGACCTCGGCTACATGTTCATGTTTGCCGGTGCCCGGCCGGATAGCATTCAAGCGCAGTTTCAATTTCCCATTCACCCGGATCAACTGCCCACGGCGGGAACTGTGCCGCCGAACAAAACCATTCCCGACGCAAATCCTGGAACCTTCTATTCAGCGATGAGCAATGTCGATTTCGATCTTGGGGCTGGAAATTCTGCCGCGGTGGCCATTCGTTTCCACGTCGCCCAGCACTGCTATCTCTCCCACATCGACTTTCAAGTCCGCTCGGGTCTTGCCGCTCTCAAGGACATCGGCAATGAAGGCGAGGACCTGCACTTCTACGGCGGGAAGTATGGCATCGTCACCGTGATGCCCTCTCCTGGCTGGCAGTATACCCTGCTCGATTCCACTTTCGAAGGCCAGACCGTCGCCGCGATCAAAGAACACCAGGCGGGACTGACTCTGGTGAATGATTCGTTCCGTGATGTTCCGCAGGCCGTCGACATCGATGCGGGCTATCCCGACGAACTGTGGATTGAGCGCGCGCGTTTCGAAGACATTAGCGGCCCTGCGATTACCATCAGCGACGAGAAGAACGCGCGGACAGAAGTCAACGTTGTCAACTCGACCTGTCACGACGTAAGAACTTTCGCCCATTTTCGCGAAAGCGGACGGAACATCGCTGGCCCGGCGGAGAATTACGAAGTCAGTTCCTTCGAGCACGGATTAATGATCCGTGGAGCGGAAGACTCAGGCGAGATTCGCACGACCTTTGACGCAAAACCGTCTTCGTCCATTGCTTCATTTGGCCCCGCCATACCACATCTTCCTCCGGCCAGCACTTGGGTCAACCTGCATTCTCTCGGAGCGAAGGGTGATGGCGTGACAGACGATACCGCCGCAATCCGCAAAGCGATCCAGGAACATCGAGTTCTTTATGTGCCAATGGGCCGCTATGTTGTTTCAGGGACCATCAAGCTACGCCCGGATACCGTGCTCATCGGCCTGCATCCGAGCATGACACAATTCGATATCCCCGACGGCACGCCGGAGTTTCAGGGACCCGGCACACCGGTTCCGCTGCTTGAGGCCCCACGGGGCGGACACAACATCGTCACCGGGGTTGGACTCTATACCAATGGTATCAATAGCCGTGCTGTCGGGGCACTTTGGATGGCCGGTGCGGATTCTCTGATGGACGACGTGCGTTTTCTGGGTGGTCACGGCACGAATGCGCCGGATGGGACTCGGATCAATCCCTACAACAACACCCACACAGCCGATCCGGACTTCCTCCGCCGATGGGATGCTCAGTATCCGAGTTTGTGGGTGACCGACGGTGGTGGCGGCACCTTCGCCGATATCTGGACTCCGAGCACATTCGCACAGGCCGGAATGTATGTCTCCGACACAGACACTCAAGGCCACATTTATGAGCTTTCCAGCGAGCATCATGTTCGAAACGAAATGAAACTCGTGCGAGTGAAAAATTGGGAGATCGACGCGTTGCAGACCGAGGAAGAGCGTGGTGAAAGCGCTTCGGCGCTTCCTCTCTCCATCGAGCAGTCGTCTAATATTACGATAGCGAACTACCACGGCTATCGCGTGGTCAGCAGCTACCAGCCTTTCTCCTGTGCCATCAAGGTTTCAGAGTCGGACAATGTCCGATTCCGCAATGTGCACGTAAATAGCAACAGCAAAGTATCCTTCGATAACTCTATTATCGATGCAACTCATCACCAAGAGGTCCGTGCTCGGGAATTTGCCTCACTCGATATTCCAGGCGCTTTCGCTCCGCCAGCGCAAGGCAACTTATCGTCTATCCTTCCCGCAACCGCGCAAGTAAAGCAACTCGCTACCGGATTCTTTAACATATCTGGCGCAACCGTCGATTCCGCCGGCCAGCTTTACTTTGTCGATGCACACTGGCAGCGCATTTACCGCTGGTCGCCGAAGAATGCCGAAGCGGTCGTGGTTCGTGATAATCCGCTCGACCCGATCAACTTGGCCTTTGATCGCGCCGGTGATCTGATTGTCGTGTCGTATCAGGGGATGGAAAGCGTCTACGCTTTTCGCCCTGGTTCGCCTGAAACCGAATTGACGTTTCTAAAGCCAGAACGCGCGCAAGAGCGACCAGGAATGACGGCCTTTTTGCCTGTTGATGTCTGGGCCAGTACCGATCTGTCGGGTAAGACGCCGTGGCAATATGTCTCTCCGGACGGCAGCGTATTTATTCCGGCAAGCGATGCCTTCGTAAAGGGGGAGCTGCGCTGGGGTACGAAACTGGCCAATGTCCTGCACGCATTTGGCCTTGAGAGGGTAGTTCCAGGACGCCCCGTCTATATCACAGACCAATCGGATCAGAAGACTTACAAGGTCGAAGTCCAATCAGACGGCACATTTGGTGCAATCTCGCTCTTCGCCGAAGACGGAGGACAAGCTGTAGCGCAGGACATGAATGGGAATGTCTACCTCGCGGCGGATCAGGTCCTCGTTTACAGTTCAGACGGAAAGCTCTTTGGCAGAATTAATGTTCCCGAGCGGCCCATCGATCTAGTTTTCGGCGGGGCAGATCGCCGAACCCTCTACATCCTAACCCACTGCACGCTATATGCGGTCCAGACGAAAACGCCCGGCCTATAACACGGATCAATAATGATTTCTCGTAATTCGCGTTCTGTCATCGCCGTGAAGTTGATTCAAGAAAGGAATCGAAGAAAATGAAAATGACACGCCGCCAATTCGCCCTTTCGGTTGCAGCGACCAGCACCTTGCATTCCTCACTTTTCGGCCTACCTATTTCTCCTCTAGGAGTTCCCCGAGGTATAGTACCCGGCCGAGTGACCTGGGCACACGATCCAGCGGCAGTCACTTGGGACGGGACAGGTTCCTGGTGGCAGGACGCCAACAACAACCAGTCGGTGATTGACCGCATGGTTTCCCGCTCCATCCGCGATCTCACAAATCAAAGGACCGATGCCGAAGCGTGGAGCGCGATTTTTCATTATTTCAATCGTACTCATGGTCGCGGCAACACCGGATACAGAACCGGAGAGAAGATCGCGATCAAGCCGAACCTGAACAACACAACGGGGCATGGCACGATCGACCGCCTGAATTCGTCGCCCGATGTGATCCTTTCGCTCGTCCGGCAATTGACCGGTCCAGGAAAAGTGCCACAGGCGTCAATCACCATTTTCGATTCCAGCCGGTTTATTCCGGGCAATCTCTACGACAAGATTCACGGTGAGTTTCCCGGCGTCCTATTCGTGGACCATATCGGCGGCGACGGGCGACTGAAAGCCGAGTTCAAGCCGAACGCGATCCCTTTTTCAATTACCAGCCGCAACGCTACGGGTCTCGATACCGCGGTCGTAGAGGCTAGCTACCTCATCGATGCTGCGTTGTTGAAAGGACATGTGAGTTCAGGGGTGACGCTTTGTGCAAAGAATTTGTTCGGTGCGACGAGCATCCATACAGACTGGCACTTGAACGCGCACGATGGCTTCCCTCACAACCGAGATGGTTCTCCAAGTTACTCTGCGTTCGTCGATTTCCTGGGTCACAAGGATCTTGGCCAGAAAACCATCCTCTTTCTAATCGACGGGCTCTATGGAAGCCAAAACGCTGATGGTCCGCCGCAACTCAAATGGAAGATGGCCCCTTTCAACGATTCGTGGCCTAGCAGCATCTTTATGTCGCTAGACCCCGTTGCGATCGATTCGGTAGGTTTCGATTTTCTGACTTCAGAATGGCCTAATCTCGTGGACATAGTGAATGCCGACAATTACTTGCGCGAAGCGGCTCTGGCTAACGACCCACCCTCCAAGACGTTCTATGATCCTGAACGGGATGGCATCCGATGCCGCAGCCTCGGGGTATTTGAGCATTGGAACAACGCGACAGAGAAGAAGCACTCGGGCAATCTCGGAAAAGCGCACGGGATCGAATTATTCCAGGTCAGTTGAATATAGGACACGGGAGTCGCTCGCGAGAATCCTGTGTGAGACCTTCGCAGGGGGGAGAAGGACTACCAGATCATTGAATCCTTCGGCTGGCAGAAACTCAGCGATTAGACCGACTAGGCGCTTACCGCTTCGTCGTGGTGTTTGTCCTGTTTTCAAGATGAGAGCCGTTCTCTGTGGGCCGAACTCGTGCCCACTACTTTGGAGCACAGATGAAAACAAATGACGCACTTCAAAAACTCGCTCATTCCAACCGCCGCAATTTCCTCAAATCAGGAGCAGCAGTAGCTGCTGGCCTATCCACGGGGGTAATTGCTTCGGCTGCCGGTGGCGAGGCCAGTTTGACCAAGAGTAGTCCCTCAGTTGCGGGAGAGCCTTTTCAGGACCTAATGCCCACGCGTAACCTCGGCAAGACTGGGACTCGAGTCGGCATTTTTGGTCTCGGTGGACAGGGGGCGCTCGAAAAGGCCAATCAGGAGGAATTAGCCCTGCAGGTGATCCAACGCGCCCTCGAGTTGGGAGTGAATTATTTCGACACGTCTGCCATCTATGGGGGGCCTGACAGGTGGAGTGAGCGTTATCTCGGAAAGGGTCTTAAGGGCAGCCGGGATCGGGTCTTCATTGCGACCAAGACCAAGGAACGAACGCGCGATGCCGCGCTCAAAAACCTCGAGGTTTCTCTGAAGCTACTGAATACCGATCACATTGACAGTTGGCAACTACACGATGTCGGAATTCAAGAAGACGTCGACCAGATTTTTGGGAAAGGGGGCGCCATCGAGGCTCTGATTCAAGCGCGCGATCAGAAGATTGTCCGTTATCTGGGCGTTACGGGCCGTTTCCGCCCCGAAGCACTGATGGAATCTATCCGCCGCTTTCCTTTTGATACAGTCCTCATGGCTGTCAATGCGGCAGACAAGTACTATTACCCGTTTGAAAAGGATCTTCTACCGCTGGCCGTCGAAAAGCAGATGGGGATTATCGGAATGAAGGTCATGGCGCGTGGCCGCATTCTTTCCAGTTGGACCCCGCCACCAGTGGAAGAACAAGAGCATTCATGGGAAGGTAGTGGTGCGATCGCGAGGACTCCCGGTACGCTGACGAAGCAAGAAACATTCTTCTACAATCTCTCGCTCCCTATCAGCACAGCTATCATCGGATGCGACTCGGTCGAGCAGGTTGAAGAATGCGCGGAACTCGCCCGTTCCTTTACACCGTTAAGCGAAGCGCAGATGGCTGCTCTGGAAGCCAAAGTAGAGCCGATAGCGAAGCAAGCTCTCTTTTTTCGGTTGATGCCGCGCTAAACGTCGGGAGCAAACTAAGGTGTTATCAACGTCAACAGCCTCGCTCAAGGATGACTATGCACCGCTTCTTGACCACGATCGTCACATTCGGCCTTCTGGCGCTGGTTCCATTGACCTCCGTACCGCGCGCGTTTCCGCAAAGTTGGAAACTGAGTTGGAGCGACGAGTTCAATGGCCCCGACGGTGCCCCGCCAGACTCGGCAAAGTGGGAGATCGTGACCGGGGGAAACGGCTTTGGCAACGAGGAACTCGAGGAATACACGGCGCGCACTGAAAATATCCGTCAGGAGCACGGCAATCTGGTGATCACTGCCCGTCACGAATCGTTCACCGGCGTAGATGGCATCCATCGCGAGTACACATCCGCGCGTCTGCAAACGAAGGGTAAGTTCGAACAGAAGTACGGGCGTTTCGAAGCTCGAATCAAGATCCCAAAGGGGCAGGGGATGTGGCCGGCCTTCTGGTTGTTGGGTGATGACAACACGAGCACCGGATGGCCCGGCTGTGGCGAAATCGACATCATGGAGAATGTCGGCTATGAACCCAGGAAAATTCATGGCTCGATGCATGGCCCAGGTTACTCAGGCGACAGCCCATTAACTGCTGCATATAGCCTGCCAGCCGGCTCAAAATTCGCCGACAAATTCCACATTTTCGCGGTCGAGTGGGATGCATCGGCCGTCCGCTTCTATGTGGATCACCACCTATATGAGACTCAAACGACGGACAGCATCCCAAGTTCCAAACACTGGGTTTTCGATCATCCATTCTTCATTCTGCTCAACCTCGCCGTGGGCGGACGATGGCCGAAAGATCCGGACGCGACCACTCAATTCCCGCAACAGATGCTGGTGGATTATGTGCGTGTTTACACGCGCAAATAGTACGCAATGAATCGCTGCTCAGAAAATTCGCCTGTCGTGATGAACACTCACTCAGGATCGATGGAGAATGAGAATGAACCGTAGCATGCTGTTTTTTTGCTCCATAGCCGTATCGATGATGTCGGCAACCGCATTTTCCCAGTCATTTCTCAGTCAATATGTAGGTGTTCCATATCACGACAGTGTCTATCACGACGGTCCTCAAAAAATACCCGGAAGGGTATTGTGTGCTTACTACGATCTCGGCGGCGAAGGAGTCGCCTATCACGACAGCGATCCACAGAATCACGGCAGCGGAGAATTGAATCCGGCCGATGGGACCTACCTCAATGAATTTCGGATGCATGAGGGAGTGGATACTTCATATACGAAGTTCGACCGGAAGCCAAATCCGATTGACGATAACCCTTTCGACAAGGTTGTTCCTCCTCGAGACATGTTCTATGTTGGCTGGACCGAGCCGGGAGAGTGGTTCAACATAACGGTCGACGTGGCGCATGCGGGAACCTATGCTGCCGATCTTCTTTACACATCGAATCGCGGCGGAACAATATCAGTCGATGTGAATGGAAAGGACACCACGGGACCTCTGCAGATCGCTTCTACGGACGATCCAGCGGATCCGGTGGCCTGGCGTCAATGGCATCACTGGAATCTGGCCCCGCAACTTTTTACGGTTCGTCTCAGCAATGGAAAAAATGTTCTCACCGTCCACATATTGAAAAACGGGAACATGAATCTGGCTTATTTCGATTTCAAACCGGTTCGCGGATGAAAATGGAACAGCCGGATTGCGGATCCTAATGGTCGCGGGGAAAGCGTCAATATGGCCCTTGCGAAGGCAGCGACACGATGCGTGCCCGGCGGATGCCACGACTGTATTTGTTAACGGTAGAGCCGGGGCGCATGCAAGCCCCGTTGAGGAGATTCGAATGAATGAAATCAGCCGGCGCCGTTTTCTCGCCGCAGCCGCATTGAGCATTGCCGCTTCGCGCCTGCGGGGGCAATCCGCCGTCCAGGCCACGTTGACGATTCCGAGAGAGGCGAATGGGCCGCATGTTCCGGACGACTATATCGGTCTGTCGTACGAGGTGCAGCAGCTCGTGGACCCGTCTTTCTTCTCGTCCGAGAATGCGAAGCTGATCCGTGAGTTCAAAGCTCTGAGCGGGCGCGGTGTGCTGCGGCTGGGCGGGAACACGAGCGAGTTCGAGTGGTGGAAGCCGACCCCGGACACAAAGGAGCCGGAGCATCCACAGACGCGCGACGAGGCGGCCGAGCCGAAGGCACAGTACTACCCGGTGACAGCGGAGGCGGTGCGCAATCTTGCTGGCTTCCTGCGGGCGACGGGATGGACGTGCCTCTATGGGATCGGGATGGGGACGAACACAACGGAGCACGCAGCCGCGGAGGCGGAGTACGTGGCCAAGACGCTGGGAGATCGGCTGCAGTACTTCCAGATCGGCAACGAAGTAGACCTGTTCAGCAATCACCTGCGCGATCCCAAGACGTGGAACGTGAAGGCGTACATGGACGAGTGGCTGCCGATTGCGCGGGCGGTAACGAAGGCCGTACCGGGTGCGCGGTTCGGCATGCCGGACGTGGCCCGGAACGTGGGCTGGCTGACGGAGATAGCGGAAATGTGGCCGTCAATCCACCCTCTACCACAAGTGACTACCCTGACGCATCACTACTATTTCGGAGGACCGGCGACGAACCCCGCAGTGAACATTCCCAACTTGTTGGCGCCGGAGGCCATGGAGCAGGTACTGAGGATGGCTGATATGGCGAGAGCCGCGGCGGACAAGATGGGCGTGCGCATGCGCATGACGGAGGGCAATACTTGCTATCGCGGCGGGAAGCCTGGCTTGTCGGACGTCTTTGCGGCGGCTCTTTGGTCGGCAGACTATTCGCTGCTGTTAGCACAAAACAACTACTCTGGCGTGAACCTGCACGGTGGCACTGGCAAGTCGGTGGCAAACTCCGTGGGTGGCTTCCTGCCCGGCGACGTAATGCTGAAAGACGCAGGTGCGACGCCGGATCAGATTGCACGTCACCCGCACCCGTTTTACACGCCAATTGCGACCTTCGGCGACGAATACAAGTTGGAGCCGGTGGGATATGGGCTCAAGTTTGCTCGCGGGCTATGCGGAGCCACGTTAGTTCGGGCCGACCTGACTCGCCAGATTCAGGCCTCGGGGGTGAATGCGACCGCCTACGCGGCCAAGCTGCGAAACGGGGCGATCTCAGTGGTGGTGATAAACAAAGATCAGGAGCACGACCTAGAATTGACGCTCGACTTCGGCGCCGACCGCAGAAGCGCAGTGGAAATAGAGACGCTGCATGCGCCGGCGCTCGACGCGCGCGAGGCCAGTATCACGCGCGAGCCAAGTCTAGGCGCACTGCAGCATGGCCGGCACGCCGTTCTCGTGCCCCACGCTTCCGGAATGCGGGTGACCGCGCGGTGATGATCCCCGCTGTGCCTCCAAGAGTCCGAGTTTTCCATTTGCGATCTGGCTTCACAAGCTTTCGTCGCTCGAAAGTATTCTCGCGGATTACAAGAGACAAAGCTTCTTGACCGACAGATTCCGGCTGACCGGCGAGTCGTCAGATCGGCTTGGATGTTCACAGGTGCATGTCAATGGTGAAGAGGCGAATGCGTGGTTGATTACTTCGGAGGCCAAGCATGATCCGGATTGAATGGCTTACGATAGCGTCCCCCCTGGTGCCGGTGAGGCGCGGGTTTGACAGAGGTCGTTCGAGTTGGAAACTCCATGCGGTTCGCTTAGAGGACCACCAACAGAAATTCTCCGACATTCCCAAGGGGACGAAGACAGTATGCGGCCTGTCTCCCGCGTGGGGATTTGACCTCTGTGTGCCGTCCACTGGCCGCTGCAAAAGGTGCCAGCGCATTCTGGGAAGAGTTCCAATTAAAACCAGATGATGAGCCGATCGACCAACAGCACCTTCCGACTGTTCGAAATGTTCCGCGACAACGAAACCGCCCGCACATATCTGGAGGGCCGTCTTTGGACGAAACGGCCGGTCTGCCCAACCTGCGCTTGAGGCGACCCTTTAGGTCAGAAAAATAGGCATCTCTGCAGAAGCAGCGCTGCGCTGTGTTTCCTTTTTGCCGCTGGGGTCCTCACTTGCCATTCGGTCGAATGGTATGGCTACTGCAAAGAATCCTCCGTCATCATCAGTTACGGTCGCATACTCGAAATGGAAGATGGCCGGATGCGCGCTTCAGCGCTTCCTGCGATGAAAGGTGCACTTTCTGAATCGTTATGAAAACAAAGAAAACGATACGCAAATCCAAACAGCCAGCGAGGCTTCTCAAAACCAGAGTCATTGAGGAGAAGACCACCCGGGAGCGAATTCTAGAAGCCGCACGCGAATTGTTTGCCGAGATGCCCTACGATAAAGTCGGCATCTCGGGCATCGTCAAGCGCGCCGGCATTGCGCAAGGGACCTTCTATATTCACTTCGATTCCAAGCAGGAGGTGATTCATGCACTTGCCGACGAGATACTCGGGCGCTTGCAGAGAATTATCGATCGCGTTGCCCGCGAAACCCGGACGACGATTGAATTCATCGCGAAGATGATGAAGGAGGCACCGGAAGCGCTACTGCCTTATCGGGCGCTTATGCGAATCTTCGACCCCGAGATGCTGTTTTTTCAGCGGGAAACGACTCCGCCTTCCGCATTTCGGACTCCCTTGCTCGATACCTTGATTCGACTCATCCGCCGCGATCAGCGCGCAGGGGTTGTGCCCGCTGATGTCAATGCAGAGATCGCCGCACGCTTTGTTGTCAGTATCTTCGATCGCATTGAAAGAGATGGGACACGAGAGGATCCCACGTTCCCGCTTCAGGATTTGCAGGAGCAGGCAATGCTCTTCTTGTCACGGGGGCTGCTTCAGCCGTGATTAAGTGCGGGCTAAGACGCTCCGCACCATTGTCTGCAGTCGACTCTTTCAACGACATAAAGACCTATGTGAGAGGCTCGTTTGCTCCTGCAAACTTACGCCTCAATGAGAAAGTAGCGCGCTCTTCATTCTCTATTACAACCACTCCTTGAATAGAGTTGACGGCCCCACTTGGGAACGCTCAGACTGCTACGACATCGCGGGCAGTGCCCGGCTGGTGGAGAACCAGCTCGCTATCTTCGGCAAGTTCGGCGCGCGTTGCGCTCCGGCTTGGACGGCAGGTGGTTCGACAGCTGCTTTTCGCTCGACCGAGGTAGCGCTTATAACATCATCACCGCGGAGATGTGGGGCTAAGAATTTGATCGACCCCGGGTATTTTGAACCACGGTAAATGTTAGTCTTCGGCAAGAACCGAGCCTGAAGAGGATTGAGGATTTTGCTGATGAAGAATCGTTTTTCTGTGGAACAGATTCGCTCTGTCCCTTTGAAAAGCAAGGTTCGCTTGTTCTTATGGGAATATCCAGTTCACAGATTTTTCCAGAAGAGAAGTTAGGAAAACTGCTCTATTTCTTCTTGGTCCGGTCTTCCAGGATGGCTTCCTTCCAGCGATTAAAGGTGATGTCGTTGTCTTCAGGTTTTCCTGTGGTATTGTCGCGAAGTTCTTCTTGATAACGCTTCTCAAACAAGTCGAGATCGAAGGGGATGTTCTCAGCGAGTTGGAGAACATCTTGGAAATCTTTATCGCTGTCGCGTTTCAACTTCGTAAGAGCTACATCGTAGGGATCCATAACCAATAGGCGAAGATGCTGAAACGCTCCTGGATACATCGAGCGCAGCCGGGATTTGTATTCATACGGAGGATTTGCAATTCCGACAAAATCGAGATACACCTTATGCTCGATTGCTAGAGGGGAGCCTTGGCCCCCCTCCCTCATCAGGAAATCTACCGCGCGTGGTGGAGCGACATCCAGAACGTCGATGTCGGATGTCAGTCTGCTTATTCCGTACTCTTGGGTTACCGCGAATCCTCCAAAGCATGGCAACGTACAGACTTCGGTCATCTTCGCGTCAAGAGCCTGAAGGAACTCCTTCCATGGGCTAGGCGGCAACGTGAGCAAGATTCTCCTCCGTGAGTCGCGTATCCAGTTTCCAATAAGCCGCAAGAAAAGACCGCTGTTTGTGCGCGAACTTTCTCTGGCTTGGTGGCCACGACTCTTGGCATAGTGTATCGGTCTTCGCGAGGCGCCCTTCTTCCAGCATCTTCACAACTTGGGTCAAGCGCTTCGCAACGTCGCGTTTTGCTTGCTTCTTTGCGACCTTTGCGGAGAGAGCTACGACAAAGCCAAGACGATTTTGCCGATTGTGAACCTTGGCTTGTGTAGTAAGCCAATTCCAATCCATGTTCGAGTACCGCACCGGCAGCCATGGTAGCGCCTCCACTAGACGGGCATCGAGGTCTGGCCGATCGAGTGCGTCGAAGAGGACCTCGGCTGGATTCCGTGGCTGACTCCGGAGATAACCGTAACCGGGATAGCCGAGTGTACCGAGATCAGCCGCAAGTTGATCGTCGCTGTGACGAGTGTTTGAAGAAACAGGAAGCTCTTCAGGCGTTGCATGCAAGTGCACTACGGCTCTCTCCGCAACTGCGGGTGTGACGGAACGTTCGCTCTTCTCCATAAGAGAAAGCAATGTCTGAGAGACACCAAGCCGCTCCGCTGCTTCGACCTGTGACATGCCTACATTGGTTCTGGCTTGACGAAGAGTCTGTCCAGTCATCTTCAACCTCCAAATAAAGATTATTACATATTGTGTAATATGTCAAATATGTGCTTCTAAAATACGCAAGTTCTTGGAATCAAAGTAAATAATTGAAAACATTGATGATATTGTGTACAGATGAGGACCAATGTCGGCCCTCATCCAGTACCAAATAGCGGTTTGCCTCGGAGAATTCAGCAATCTATCAAAAAAGCCAGTTTGGAAGTCGGTCGCGAGCCAGGCTTGCAGCAAGTCGAAGTTGAAACCCTCCGTCAGCGAAGGCCTCAACTTTGAGAGTGCACATTGGGAAAATCTATTTATCAACCTCCGCACGAATCCTCCAATCCTCCGGAGGTCCGCGAGCTTTGCGACCACGAATGGGAAGATGAGTAGTGCCGGGTGAACTCCGTTTGAACACCGTTAAGGATTCTGCCAAGGAGATTATCGAAAATCCCGTATTTCTAATCGCCAGAATGAAGTACGAGAATCCGCCATGTTCTTTGTTTTCAATTTACGTCCAACTTCCCAAACTGAATGTCGCCAGTTCGATCCCCGTCTCCCCCTCGGCATTGCTTTCCGGAGACAATAAGAAGCCATGCTGAGACACGGACTCGACTAAACGTCGTAGTGGGCGGAGAAAGTAAGGGAGGTCTTTTGAAAATGTACCGCTCTTGTACCGCCGAGATGCCAATTCGTCCGATTTTGGAGGATGTGATCAGCGCCAAGGGAGTATCGCAGCAGCAGTTGGTTTTTCCAGTACTTGTGGCAAAATGATGGCGGATTCGCGCAATGGGCTGGATGAGGCGGGACTGTTCAAGTCCTAAGTGAGGAGCCAAAATCTCGGTCACTTAGCGCTCGCAGCGCTCTGCTTGTCAAGCGGCGCGGGAGAAGTTTTCACATTATTCGTAAATTAGGGACGAATACTTCATAGTTCCGGGCTTCCAACTTTCACGTAACGAGAATGGGGAGTCACCAGCCCTTTGATTTCTTGGGCAATCTGCTTTCAATTTACGAGTGAACCGACACGGGGCGTTCATTTGAGGCCAGGAGACAATCTCCTGGCCTTCTGTTTTCGATTTGAATTGAAGCGGGACAAGAATGCGCGGCTGGCAAGTTCAGGCGTTGCCAAAGACGGGAGCGGATGCGCC
>Ga0187879_10000354_pt1 | contig 30516 bp, 28 predicted proteins | sample June2016WEW_19_1_FD_132423 | JGI IMG/M metagenome (GOLD analysis project Ga0187879, IMG submission 132423) | Peatland microbial communities from SPRUCE experiment site at the Marcell Experimental Forest, Minnesota, USA - June2016WEW_19_10 | ecosystem: Environmental > Terrestrial > Soil >... | reverse complement strand
ATCCCTCGATACCGCAGGGCACGATCGAATCGAAGAAGCTGAGATCGGTGGATACGTTCAGCGCGAAGCCGTGCCAGGTGGTCCAGCGCCGGATGCCGACGCCAATCGACGCGATCTTGCGCGACCCAACCCAGACGCCGGTCATCGCGTCGCGCCGCGCGGCGTCGATGCCGAATTTTGCGAGCGCGTCGATCATCGCCGCCTCGAGACCTCGAAGATACTTCGTAACGTCGCGCGCGCGCCCTTCGAGTTTGAGAATCGGATAACCGATCAGTTGTCCCGGGCCGTGATAGGTCACCTGCCCGCCGCGCGAGACCCGCCGAATCGGCACCCCCGACGGATTGCCGACGATGAAGCACTCGTCCGCGCCGCGGCCCAGCGTGAAGACATGCGGATGCTCCATCATCAGGAGCGTATCGCCGATCGTGCCGTCGAGCCGCGCCGCGAGCATCGCGGTTTGGATCGCAAGCGCGGCGTCGTAATCGGTCACGCCCAAATCGCCGACGATGAGTGCTCCGCGCCCGTCCATCGTCAGAAGTCTATCGCTTCGCCGTCGGCGGCCAAAGCCGCTTGCATGATCGCTTCGGACATCGTGGGATGCGGATGCGCGGTCTTGCCGATTTCGGCGGTGGTGGTCTCCAGCGTTTTGCCGAGCACGACTTCGGAAATGATGTCGGTCGCGGCGTGTCCGATTATCTGGCATCCGATCACTTCGCCGTACTGTTTGGTCGCGACGATTTTCACGAAGCCCGCGGTCTCGCCGATCGCAACCGCCTTGCCCATCGCGCGAAACGGAATCTTGCCGACCTTCACTTCGATGCCGCGCGCTTTTGCGTCCGCTTCGCTGAGTCCCACCGTCGCCACTTCGGGCTCGCAGTAGATGCATCCGGGGATCGCGAGCAGGTCGAAACCCGGTTCGCGCACGCCCGCCATGATTTCAACAGCGGCGATACCTTCGGCGCTGGCCTTGTGCGCGAGCAGCGGCGGGCGGACGACGTCGCCGATCGAATAGATGCTCGCGACGGTGGTCTGGAACGAGTCGTTTATCTTGATGAAGCCGCCGCCTTCGAGCTCGACGCCGATTTTTTCGAGTCCGATGTTCTGGCTGAGCGGGCTGCGACCGACTGCCACCAGCACGACCTCGGCGTCGACGGATTTTTCGCCGCCCTCGGCGGTTACCGCGACCGACCACAGGCCGCCCTTGCGCGCCATCGACTTATAGCCATGCCCGAGCATCACGGTAACCCCGCGCTTGACGAACGCGCGGCGCAGCTCCTCGGCGACTTCCGCGTCGAGGCCGGGGAGCATCTGTTTTTCCAGTTCGACGATCGTCACCTTGGCCCCGAATGCGCTGTAGAAATAGCCGAACTCGATTCCGATTGCGCCGGCGCCGATCACGACGACGCTCGCCGGCATCGTGTCCAGCACCAGCGCCTCCTTGCTGGTAATCACGCCGTCGCCGACCTTCATTCCCGGGAACAGCCGTTCGCCCGAGCCGGCCGCGATTAGAATGCGCTCGGCCTCGAGCGAGGCGGCCTGGGGCGCGGACTTGCCTTCGACCTGCGCGAGCGCGACGGAGTGCGCGGTGGTTACCACCGCGTCGGCCTCGAAGTAATCGATTTTGTTTTTCCTGAACAGATAGAGCACGCCTTTGGATAGCTTTTCGGCGGCGGCCCGCGAGCGCGCAATCACTTTGGCGAAGTCGAAACGAATCTCGCCGACCTCGATGCCGTGTTCCTTGGACGCGCCGCGAATCGTGTCCATCGCAGCGGCGGAGTTGAGGAGCGCCTTGGACGGGATACATCCCCAGTTGAGGCATACGCCGCCGGGGCGGTCGCGCTCGACGACGGCGACGCGCATTTTGAGCTGGCTGGCGCGAATTGCGGCGACGTATCCGCCGGGTCCGGAGCCGATCACGACAAGGTCATAGCGGGAATTTGCCAAAGTGAAGTCCTTCCGAAGTTTTACTTATTATTGTCCTAATCGATCGCGAAAAGGTGGCTGCGCCCTGGGAGTGACTTCAGGCCGGCGCTTCGAAATGCGTCAGCGTTTCCTCTCCAAGCAGGAGGGTGGCACCCTCTGGTCTCAGCCGCGACGCCTGATCTTCTCATAAGGTGTGCCGTCGCGACGAGTAAAGGGTGCGGGTTTGCCGCCCGCCGGGGCTACCATGTCGATATCCGAGTAGTAAACGGTATCGTCCGAGACTCGGGTGCCTATTTCAAGAACTCGGGCGTCGCTATCCGAGCGGTTCTGCAGGCAATGGCCGCTAGGGTCGCCGGCCTTGAAACCGGCGGCGTCGCCCGCGCGCAGAACTTCCTCGCCGCCGTCGCTGACGAGAACCACTTCACCCGACAGCACATAGACGAACTCATCCTCGCCGGTATGCCAGTGGCGCTGGCTCGACCACACCCCCGGCGCCAAGCGCAGCAGGTTGGCGCCGAATTGCGTCAAGCCGGCCGCATCGCCGAGCTTCTGCCGCGATCGCATCCGGCAGGGTTGATCGAACGGCGCGGGATAGCCCGTTCCGGTGACGGGCTCGACCGCGGCGACATCGATGCGCTTCTTCATGATCTCCACCTTCTTATTCTATTTCCCTGCGGGAGTGACTTCCTGCCTGCTCCCGGAGCGGCTCAGGAGCGCTTCGAGATGCGGCAGCGCGTCCTCCAGGCTGGCATGTTTTTCGATCGCGTCGAGGAAAGGATCGCGCTTCATGCGTGCCATCCTCGCCGGCATCGTTTCAATGTTATACACCGCCGGATCGAGCGACGGCTTCAACTCCTTCCACGTCATCGGCGCGGAAACGGGCGCGCCTGCCAGCGGCCGCACCGAAAACGGCGCCGCAATGGTCTTGCCGTGGCCGAGCTGCAGGTAGTCGATATATACACGACCGTTGCGCGAGTGCGGATTGCGATTGATGGTGGCGATTTTTGGAATCCGGTTCACTACTACTTGCGCTACTAACTCCGAGAACATCTTCGCTTGTTCGTAAGTATATTTCGGCGCCAATCCCACTACTACGTGAATACCCATTTGCCCCGAAGTCTTCAGACACGGTTCCAGGCCGATCTCGCGGATGACTGCGGCGGCTTCGCGGGCAACCTCGACTGCGTGCCGCGTGGTCGTGCCCTTGGGATCGATGTCGAACAGAAGCCAATCGGGACGTTCGAGATGGGGGATGCGCGACGACCAGACGTGAATTGTGATGGCAGCCAGGTTCGCCACGTAGGCAAGCGCTTCCTCGCTGTCCAGGATGAAGTACGAAATCTCCCGCTGCGAGTCCTCGGAATAAATCTTCTCGGTGCGAATCCACGACGGCGCAAATCCGGGCGCATCCTTCTGATAGAACGTCTTGCCCTCGATGCCGTCGGGATACCGCGCCAGCATCACCGGCCGATCTTTCAGATACGGCAGCATCCATTTCGAAATCGCGCGATAGTATGCGACCAGGTCGCCCTTGGTGTATCCGTCTTTCGGCCAGAAGACCTTTTCGGGATGAGTTACGGAAGCCTTTCCGCTCGCGGCGGCCGGCGCCACGACCTTGCTGCGTTTCCTGGATGCTTTCACGCCGGCACCCCCTCGCTGATCGCTAGCTTCTTCATTCATCGCGTCGGCCGGCGGCTCCGATCGCGCGTCGGGTCCCTCGTATATACATTGGCGGGGATCGGCGTCCTCGGCCAGCCCCAGGAAGCTGGGTTGGCGGATGCCGCCGCGGTCCGTCCACTCGGTGAAACGAACGTTGCAAACCAGCTCCGGCCGAACGAAATGTGCGTTTTTCTGCGGCGTCGGTTGTCCCGTCGCGGCTTTGCGAAACGGCGATGTCGATTGCGCGCGAGCCTCGAGCATCGCGTGAATCTTGCGCAGCGCGTCGCGATTGAAGCCGCTGCCGACCTTGTCGGTATATCGCAGCGCGCCGTCGGACTCGTATTGACCCAGCAGCAGCGCGCCGAAATGAGTTCGCGTCCCGTCGGGCTCGCTGTAGCCGCCGATCGCGAACTGCCTGGTCAACGGACGTTTGATCTTCAGCCAATCGCCGCTGCGCGTCCCGCGATAAGCCGAGTCGCGCAATTTGGCGACCACTCCTTCCAGCTCATGTTCCGATACCGCCGCGTAGAAATCCTTTCCGCGCGCGACCACGTGATCGCAATAGCGAACTGGCCCCTCGCTGTGGATCAGTTCGCTTAGAAGACGCTTGCGTTCCTCGAGCGGCAGCGTCCGCGTGTCGAAACGATCGAAGCCAAGCAGATCGAAAACGTAGTAGCTGACCGGAACCGCGACGCTGAGGCGGGCGATCTGCCGCGCGTCGTTGACGTGCATCCTTCTTTGCAGGAGCTGAAAACTTGGACGTCCCCGCGCGTCCTGCGCAACGATCTCGCCATCGAGCACGAATCGATCGAGCGCAAGAGAATTCAGCGCGAGCACGACTTCGGGGTACCGATTGGTTGTGTCCGTGCCGCTGCGCGCAAACAAATGACTATTCTCGCCTTCCCGAATAGCAAGTACGCGCACCCCGTCATACTTGACTTCGAATAGCCACTTGTCATTGTCGAAAGGCTCGCCGATCGTCTTGGCGTGCATCAAGGGAAAATCCGAATGCTTCAGCCGGTTTCCCAGTTCCGGAAGATGCTGGTGCGCGAGTTTATCGGCCACCCGGCGCTCCGCGGCCGGCGCGCCGGCCAATTCCTCGATCGTCAATCCCGACAGCACCGAGCGTGGATGCGCCGCCAGAACGTCTTCCGTCGCCGCGAATTGATCGCGCTTCTTGATCAACAGCCAGTTCTGTTTGTCCTCGGGGCCGGCATTGCGCCGCCCGCCCGTGCGCACCAGCGTAAACGCGCCGTTGAGCTTGAAGCCGTGCAGTTCGATGTCGATTTTTCCGTCCCGGACCGCGCCGCCCGCGTCGCCCACCGGATCGAGGACGTCATACACGCCGCGATCCCACACGATGACCGAGCCCGCGCCGTAATTGCCCGCTGGAATCACCCCCTCGAAGTCGCCGTACTCCAGCGGATGGTCTTCGACGGCGACCGCAAGACGCTTGTCGGCTGGATTCAGCGACGGGCCCTTGGGAACCGCCCACGACCGCAGGACGCCTTCCATCTCGAGTCGCAAATCGTAGTGGAGGCGCCGCGCCGCGTGTTTCTGAATTACGAAAACGCCGCCAGTCGTGGAAATCGGGCCTGCAAGCTGGCGTCCGAACGGTTCCGGAGTGCGCCCCGCGCTTCTTTTGCGTCGGTACTTGCTCAGCAGCATCGTTCGTAGTCGAGGATCGAGGGCAATATCAGCCGCCCGGCGCGTTGAAATCGATCCGCGCGAACCCGAGCGTCAGCGCCGAGGCAAATGACTCGCCGGCCCGTGCTTCGATCGTTCAGCGCGAGCGGCGGCTGCCTGGCGCCCTGCGCGATCCCTGCGCAACCTTGCGATCCTCGCGTTCCGACGTGGCCGGAGCTTCTTCGCCGCGGTCCGCGTTGACCGCGACACCGCGCTTTTTGAGCGATTCCTTCAGCGCGCTCATCAGATCGATCACCTTGCCGTGATGCACTTCGGGCGCGGGCTCGGTCAACTCGTGGCCCGCGAGCTTCTGCTCGGCCGCCTCGAGCACCCGTTGGCGGTAATCATCCTTGAACTCGGATGGATTAAATTTCTTTTGCGTCAGATCGGTGATGAGCCGCTGCGCGAGCCCCAGTTCCGATTCCTTCACCGCCGCGCCGGCGCCGTGATCGATCTCCCCGAACGACCGGATCTCGTCGTTGTAGTACATCGTATGCAGCATCAGGCCGCCGTCGTAGGGACGTATCAGGACCAGCCGTTCCTTGCCGCGCATTGTGTATTTCGCGACTCCAACCCGGCCCGCCCTGGTCATCGCTTCCTTAAGCAGATGGTACGCCTTGGCCGACACCGGCTCGCATCCGAGCAGATACGAATTCTCGAAATAAACCGGATCGACTTCCGTGGCGGGGATGAACTCGGATATTTCGACTGCGCGATCGGCCTGCGCCTCGAGTTTCTTCAGTTCCTCGTCGGTGAAGGTGACGTATCGATCCTTCTCCACTTCGTAGCCGCGCACCAGTTCGCTTCGATCGACGATCTTGTCTTCCTTGGGACAATAAATCTTTTGCTGAATGCGGCTCTGGTCTTTCGCGTGCAGCAGATGGAAGGTGACCGATTTGGAACTCGTTGCCGGGAACAATCGAACCGGGATGGATACGAGTCCGAACGTCAGACTGGCGGTTGATATCGAACGAGCCGGCATGATTTGACGCCTCCCACGCGCTCTTAATGCGAATCGTACAGCAAATCGTGTCCCCGGCGCGCTCCCCTGTCAACTTGTCCGGACTTGCCGGTAGTGGGCGGTTTTGAATTCCTACGCTGTTTGCTTGGCCTCGCAGCTAATCTCCCAAGGTATGCCGAATTGATCCACAAGCACGCCAAAACAAGGGGACCAGAAGGTCTTCTGCATCGGCATTCGCACGTCACCGTTTTCTACCAGTGCGTGAAATATACGTTCTGCATCCACAGGGTCATCGACGCTTAGCAGTACATTGAAACCCTGTGGCCGCTGGTAGTGCTCTGGCTGAGGGACGTCGGCCCCTGCCAACTCTCCGTTGCTAACGGATAGGCTTGCGTGGACGATTTTGCCGCGCCATTCCGGCGAGACTTCCTTCGCCATGGGCGAATTACCATACGCCAGCATAAACATCTTGCCGCCAAGGCACCGCTCGTAGAATTTAAACGCCGCCTCGCATTGACCATTAAAACTAAGATGAGGAGTCAACTGCATTGGACTCTCCTTTAAAGGGTGCTCCTATTTGACGATTTTTCCATTATAGATGCACTATCAAGCACATGCGTACCCGAGCAAGTAGAGGCGGCAAGCGCGCCGACTTCGCTCAGATCGCGATCAGTGTGTCGTGGAACAGGCCATCGGCGATGTTCTGAAGCCCGCAGAGGGCAAGAATCCGCATGCGCAGGCACTCTCCGCGCCCGGGGCGAGCGCGGGCCTATGTGGGTTATCGGGTCGAGAGCGACTTCCGCTTGCAGGGCCGTGAGTCGATGTCGCCGTTCATCGACGAGTCAGTCCGATGCGGTATCTCGCGAGACATTTACTCAAAGGCGGAGATGGCAGGTCCGCTGGCGACGTTCAGCGGCGCAGATAGTTGGGTGGAACATCCGTATTCGAATGGTATTGCGCTGATCGGAGACGCCGCCGCAACCAGCGATCCGTCATGGGGACAAGGCATGTCGCTGACGTTGCGCGATGTCCGCGTGCTGCGGGATGCGTTGATCGCGAATGAGAACTGGGATCGAGCCGCCCATACTTATGCCTCGGAGCATGATCGCTACTATCGCGCTGTCCATACCTGGGAGGATTGGTTGACTGATTTCTTCTTCGGCGCCTCCGACGAGGCACGCGCCCGCCGGGCGAGGGCGCTGCCTTTGATCGCGGAGGACCCCACCCGGATCCCCGATCACATCAATAGCGGTCCCGAATTGCCTCTGAATGAAAGTGTCAAGGCTCGCTTCTTTGGCGAAACCTGAAGCGCGGGAGAACTGCGATGGCGAGCGCGAAACCGCTTTTATTTGATCCATCTGACTTTCCCTCGGCCCCCTGAAAGAAAGTTCGGAGATCCACGATTAACCCTCCGGAGTGTACGTGATTACGATGATGCCCTGTGCGCCATCGGCGGAAACAGGGGAGCTACTACCAGACCCTCCACCGCCGCCGCCATAAAGTCCGCCGACACCGCCGTTTTCGAGAGCGGAACCGCCTCCACCGCCGCCGCCCGATCCGTCGCTTGCTGTCCACTCAGTGCCCGGCCCGCCCGCTCCACCAGATCCAAAATCTGCCCCACCCCCGCCACCGCCCCCACCTGCAACCCCCACTGAACCATTCGTGTTGGCGCCGCCGCCCGCGCCGCTTCCAGCGCCAAGATAATTGTTGCCGCCGTTCCCGCCATCAGTAGTACTAATTGGGCTTCCCGCCGTGCCGCCTCCACCGCCGCCTCCACCGCCACCGGAAGCGTCCATAGGGTTGCCGCTGCCTGAGCCTCCGCCTGCGCCGTTCCCGCTCGGACCGCCAGCACCCCCGCCTCCGCCGCCACCATTTCCATCGTCCGTACTCCCACCGCTCCCCCCGGAGTATTTCACCGAGCCGGTGCCGCTTGCGAACCCGCCCGAGGCGGCGCCGCCGCCGCCGCCGCTCGTATTCGTTGGCGCCCCGCCGCCGCCCTTCGCACCGACAACTACGGCCGTACCGGTGATCGAAGCGCAGTTCAATGTGCTATTGCAAAGCCAGGTGTCGCCGCCTGCACTCCCCGGATTTCCCCCGGCGCCAGCCGCGCCGATATTGATTCCAACGGTCCCGCTGAGAGTGACATTGACCGATTTTGAGTATGCGCCTCCGCCACCACCGCCGCCGCCGGCTAATCCTTGGGGGCCCGACGCATCTTCACCGATCTGGCTGCCGCCGCCGCCGCCGATGACTTCGATCGTGTTATTCGAGTTGTTCCAATTCTCCGGCACTGTCCAGGTGGTCCCCGTGGTGAGTACCACCTGCAGCTGCCCGGGCGGAGTCGAGGTCGCGGTCGGCGTCGCCGTTGCGCTAGCCGTGGCAGTTGCGCTCGCAGTGGCCGTCGCAGTAGCTGTGGCGGTCGCGGTTGCGGTCGCAGTAGCCGTGGCCGTCGCTGTCACCGTTGGCGTCGCCGTCGCAGTGGCAGTCGCCGTTGCGGTCGCGGTCGACGTTGCAGTAGCAGTCGCTGTCGCAGTCGGAGTTGCAGTCGCGGTTGCGGTCGCCGTAGCGGTCGCCGTCGATGTAGCGGTCGCCGTCGATGTAGCCGTCGCGGTCGCGGTAGCTGTTGCCGTCGCCGTGGCAGTCGCAGTCGCTGTGGCTGTTGGGGTCGGTGGCCGAGCCTCGCCGGGCAGGCTCGGGTCGCCGAAGGGGCAGTTGCAGACGCCCGCGCCGCTACCCGCGCCGACGATACCGGCGCACGCTACCGGCAATCCGTCGTAGTCTGAGGGGTCAGCCGGAGCTACCTCGAACTCGGTTTCGGTGGTTTGGGTAGTCTGTATGTGTTGCGCCCAAGCCACCAGTTCGCCACCGGGATCCAGCGTGCCCAAAACGCCGTCATTCGCGGCGATTGGATCGATGTCCGCCGTCCCAAGAAGCACACTGCCGTTATTCCCGGCTGGATCGCAGCAAACGCTGGTGGCCGGGTCGCAAAATATTTCAGCTCCGGACGGATCCCCCGGGAGGGTATTTGGCAAGCTTGCCAGAATACGGATCGAGCCGTCGGTGAGTGAGTTTATTCCTGCCGCCGCATCGCCCACCGGGTCGTCCGCCAATTGGGTTGTGATGCTGAGCGTCAACAGACCATCCGCCGTCACCGGGCATCCGCAGCAGGCCTGCATCGCCTGGCTGGCATCAAAGACGTAGATCATCGCGCAAGTTTCGCCGTTTCCAAGGGCCGGGTTGGCGGCCGTTGGATTTCCCTCGAAGGGAGCAATGATATTGACGAGGGCATTTCCCGCCGCGGTTACGTTGGCGTTGCTGAAATAGTTCTGCAACTCCTGCCCAGCCTCCTCTTCCTCTGCCGCCGCCATCCCTGCCCACCCAAACGTCGCGATGGCCACTGCCAAAAGAATCGCCGTGCTGGCACACAAACTTCTCTTACCTAACAGCATTTTGTGTTGACTCCCCCTGATCGTTCTAGAGTGAACCAGCGCCATAACTGCGCGCCATCCCGCGCCATCGGCTTAAACTGCTAGAAGTATTTAGCATCAAATGTGTTACATTGCGAACACCAAATGTTAAAAACTTGTCACGCTGAGCACCAAAAGAGGGCAGCGGCGTAAGGTCGCCGGTTTCCCGACTCGGGTGCAGCAGCGGGACCTCTGCCTTGCGCGTTTTCGGGTAACGAGTAGATTGGTCGTTCGTACTCACATCATATGCGACTCAACCCCGGCCCCTTCGAGCCATTCATTTACGTGCTCCAGACGCCAATCATGTTTCGCGTCGTCGGCCTGGGCGGGCTGCTCCTGTTCACCATTGTCGCGCTTTCAATAGCATCGGAGCACAGCGCGGGCGCCGCGATCTTCGGGCTCGGGTTGATGGGCGCGTTGTGGTTCGAGGCAAGCGCCAACGTCTGCCGGCGGTGCCGCTTCTACGGGACGTGGCATTGCCTGGGGCAGGGGATGCTGGCGTCGAAACTGTTTTCGCGAATCGACGAGCGGCTGGGTGAATCGGGAACGATGCTGCACAGCGCGCTGTTGGCCGCCTACTTGATTTACGGGCTGTTCTGGCTATGGCATTCGCCAATGCTCGGATTCATTTTCACGCTCTGGGTTCCGATTGCGCTGGTCACCGCGACCGCGCCGGCGGGCTTCTCGTGGCGCGCGTTGAAGGCAGGGGTGACCCCTGTACCCAATGGTTAAGAGCAGCGGTGACTCCTGCACCCTATACTAAAAGCAGGGGCGAGCTCCCGATACAGAGGGAGGCTAAGAGGACGGAGCAGCGCGCATGGAAATCGGATGGATCGGAACCGGAATAATGGGCGCGCCGATGGTGCGACGACTACTCGGCGGGGGCCATCGCGTCCGCGTCTTCAATCGCTCAGCCGACAAGGCGCGAGCACTCGCCCCTGACGGCGCGATCGTCGTCGCCGACGCGGCTGCGTGCGTCGCGGGCGCGGAAGTGGTGTTCATCATGGTGCCGGACACGCCCGACGTAGAGGCGACCGTCGCGAAGATCGAACCCGCGCTTATCGCAGGGCAGCTCGTGGTCGATATGAGCACTATTTCGCCGATGGCGGAGCGCAGGATCGCGTCGCGGCTGAAGCCGGCCGGCGTCGATTACCTGGATGCGCCGGTATCGGGCGGCGACGTCGGCGCACGCGACGGCACGCTCGCGATAATGGTGGGCGGCGACGCGTCGGCGTTCGGGCGTGCGCGTCCGCTGTTCGAGTTGCTTGGGCGGCGAGTAACGCACATGGGCGCTTCGGGCGCGGGCCAGATGACCAAGCTTGCCAATCAGATCGCGGTCGCGCTTGCGCTCGAGGCGGCGGCCGAGGCAATCAAGTTTGGACAGGCCGGCGGTCTCGATGCGTCGCGGGTGGTCGAGGCGATAGGCGCGGGCGCGGCCGCGTCGTGGCAGTTGTCGAATCTCGGTCCCAAAATAATCGCCGGCGATTATCGGCCCGGCTTCTTTGTCAAGCTGATTCGCAAGGACCTCCGCCTGGTGGTCGAGGCGGCGCGTGAATCGGGCCTGGCGCTGCCCGGACTTTCGCTGATGGCGTCGATGTTCAACGCCGCCGCGGCGCTTGGTCACGATCTCGACGGCACGCAGGCGGTCGCCGCGGCACTCGACAGATTGGCGGACGTGAAGTAGTAGGGGAGTCGAACCCCGAATTTTGGAGGCCAAAAATGGCAGACCATCTGCTCACGGAACTGAAGGACCGCGTCCTTTACCTCACGCTGAATCGGCCCGACAAGCTCAACGCGATGAGCGCCGAGATGATGGGCGGGCTGGTGGACAACCTGAGGCGTGCCGCGACCAATCCCGAGATTGGCGCCGTCGTGCTGACCGGAGCGGGGCGCGGATTCTGCTCCGGCGGAGATATCGGCGGGATGCGCGAACGCAACGAGGGCGCAGGCGCAGCGGGCGCGCCGCAGACGATCGAGGATCTCGTCGCGGGACTGCGGCGCGGCGAAGAGGCGTCGCTGATGCTGCACGAGATGGCGAAGGTGACGATCGCAGCGGTCAACGGACCGGCGGCCGGCGCGGGACTGAGCCTGGCGATGGCGTGCGACATCAGGATCGCGTCCGACGCGGCGCGTTTCGGCACGGCGTTCGCCAAGGTCGGTTTCTCGGGTGATTACGGCGGCACCTGGTCGCTGACGCGATTGGTCGGGTCGGCCAAGGCGCGCGAATTATATTTTCTGGCCGACGTGATTGGCGCCGACGAGGCATTGCGAATCGGACTGGCAAATCGCGTGGCGCCGGCGGCGTCGTTCCGCGACGAGGTGCATGCGACAGCCGCGAGGATCGCCAACGGTCCGTCGATTGCCTATTCATACATGAAGGCGAATCTTAACGCGGCGATCAATCACGAGTTCAACGAGCTGCTCGACCGCGAGGCGTGGGGCCAAATTATGACCGGCCGGACGGAGGACCATCGCGAGGCCGTCAAAGCGTTTCTCGAGAAGCGCCCGCCGACGTTTAAGGGCAGGTAGCAGAGGCTCCGATCCCGGCACTTGGTCAGGAGGTGCGACCCCGATGGACTTCAAGACGATCATCTACGGTGCGCGCGACCACGTCGCGAAGATCACCATCAACCGCGCCGAGCGGATGAACGGCTACAACGAGACGATGGTCAAGGAAATGTGCGCGGCGATCGATCTCGCGCGCCAGGACGACGACGTCCGCGTGTTGATCATCACGGGCAGCGGGCGCGCGTTCTGCGCCGGCGGCGACATCAGCGGGGCGGCCGAGAGCCATTCGCGATTTCACGGGCATCCGATGGGCCACATGCTCGAGATGCGCGAAGGGTTCCATCAGCTCGTACTGTCGTTGCATCGCTTCGACAAACCGGTGATCGCGGCGATTAACGGCGCGGCGGTGGCCGGCGGCCTGACGCTGGCGCTCTCGTGCGATTTCAGGATCGCATCGGACCAAGCGCGGCTGGGGGACACGGCGCTCAAGTTCGCGCTGCTCTGCGATGAAGGCGGGGCGTACCTTTTTCCCCGCTTCATGGGGCTGGACCGCGCACTCAAGATGACGCTGCTGTCCGAAGTCTATGACGCCAAGACGGCGCTCGAACTCGGGCTGGTTACAGAAGTGGCGCCGCACGCGGAACTCGAGGCGCGCGTGAACGATTTCGCACGGCGACTCGCGGAAGGACCGCCCTTGGCAATAAGGCTGGCCAAACGCATGATGTACAAGCAGCGCGAGATGACGCTCGAGAATGCGCTCGAGGACGCCGCGCTTAACGTGATGATCACGAATCCGTCCGAGGACGTGCGCGAAGGCATCCGCGCCTTCCGCGAAAAACGCAAGCCGAATTTCAAGGGCAAGTGAGTTTTCACTTTTTCAATCTTTCACCTTTCACTCACTTCAAGCCGCCCCCGCTACAGGAGAACTCGTCCGCATGCCGATGAAGAAAAAAGATATCGAGAAGCTGCTCAAGAAACCGATCGTCGCGGTGGTCGCAGTCACCGCGCCCGACGGCGCGCCGCACGCCGTGCCGACTTGGTTCGAGTACGCCGACGGGCAAATCGTCTTTCACACCGGCACGGAGTCGTTCAAATACAAATGCCTGGTGCGCGATCCGCGCTTGACGCTGGTGGTCGATACCAAGAAGGCGCCGTACAAGACGGTGGTGCTGAAGGGGCGCGCATCGCTTGAGGAAAAGATCGACGACAAGCGGACCGAGCGGATGGCCGTCGAATACCTGGGCAAGAAACTCGGCAAGGCGTACGCCAAATCCCTCAAGGGCACCAAGCTCGTCGTCGTGAGCTTCAAGCCGGCTCGCACGATCTCGTGGGACTACGCCCAGGAGCGGCCCTAGCGCGGATGAAGTAAGCTCCGATCGGCGGTTGGAATTGTTGAGCGCATGGCAATGACGAGCTTCTGCGAGCTGCTCGGCGTCGAATCTCCCGCGGATTCGCGATGACCCACCACCCCGATCGCCTTCAATCGCGCTTCACCTCGAAGAGATCGAAATAACTCGACCCGATCCGCGGGTACCGCTTCACGAGCTTAAGGCATCGCGCGCCCCTCACATCGCCCCACCGCGGCTCTTCGCGGCTGGCCAGCATCAGGTAGCCTACCTGGGGCACGGTCGCCAGCCATCCGCAGCTGTCGGGCTTCGGCTCGACCGGGATACCGACGCATTCAGCCGCTGCATAGTAGGCGAGGCGGCAATCGCCCACTGCGACCGCGCGGGGGCGCCCGCCGCCGCGACGGATATCGGCCGCCGCGTAGGCAAACGCCCGGGTATCGTAACCGATCGGCCACAGCGTGCGCGGAAGCAGAAGAACCGCGAGCAGGACGGCGGGCGCTGCCGCCGGGACCGGGCGGTTCCAAATCCGGACCCGCGCCAGCCCAAGTGACAGCGACTCAAACCCGATTGCCGCCCATCCGAGAGTGTACGGGACAAGATGGATCATGAACCGCGGGCCGGTGTTAAAGAACGCAAAGCCCAGTCCGTAAAAGAGCACGACCGCGCCCAGCCAGCACTCGCGCCAGTTCCCCACCATCGCGCGCCCGCGCACCCAAAGCCCGATTGCGAGCAGCACGGCCACCGCGGGCTCGATTGCCTGCACGAAGTAGTATGGCGTCATCCAAAGATCGAAGCCGATCTTGGACAGGTAGGCACGCGGATCGACGCGCAACATCGCGAATATCGACATGTCGCGCGAACGCGCCGGCTCCGTCCACGGCCCCTTGTTGACCCCCGTCTCCATCAGGTTCTTCAATTGGCGGCTGACGATCCAACGCCCGGTCGCAAGATGCAGGTAAATCAGGAAGGGCGATGCAACGAGGATAAACGGTACCGCGAAGCATGCCGTCCAAAGCGCCGCCTGCGCGAAATTCCATTGTCGCCAGGCCGCGGCGCCCAAGATGAGGAACGCGCACCCGGCAATCAGCAGGCCAATTCCCTCGTCCCGGTACAGATATGCGGCGCCTCCTAATATCCCCGCAAGGGCAAAGCGCGCCACGCTTTGCCGATTCAGCCCGCTTGCGAACAGCCAAAGTGCGCCGGTCATCAGGCATATGTAACCGGCTTCCGTGCGCACGGAAGCCGAATAGGCCGACAAGCCGGGATGAATCGCGGCAATCGCCGCCGCGCCGGCGGCGATATCCCGGCGGCCGAAAACCTCGCGCATCAGATAATAGAGCAGCACCACCGCCGCGGTGCCGAAGGCGGCGGAAATCAGACCGGCGGCGAGTTCGAGGTTACCGGTCAAAGGCGATGCGAGCGAGATGAGCCACGGATAGAGCGGCGAAAGTCTCGAGTGGAGACCGCTCAGCATCCGGCCGGCGGCGAAATCGCGCGCCATCCGGAGGTAATCCATGCCGTCGGCTGCGATGCAGAAACTGGTCAGATTGAGATAGAGCCGGATCGCAAGAGCGGCCGCCGCCAACGTGGCGACCAGCCTCCATTGCGGACAGCTATCGATCGCCGCGGGATACCATCGACGCGCCGACGCCGCAGGTCCCGCAGCAGGCTTTTGAGGTGTCATTGCCCGAAGTGTTTCGAATCAGTACCGCCGCTGGCGTCCATTATCGGCGCTGACCTGCGTGGATTGTCAACGAAACCTGGGCGAAACGTCTTACGGCGCCGGCTGCCGTCGCCGATGCTTTCGACGCGCTAATACATCTGCGATAATTACATTAGTGGCACGACAGGTACCAAACGATGCGGTTATCGAGGCGCTCGGACACGTAAAGTATCCCGGTTACGCCGCCGACATCGTTGCGCTTGGAATCGTCGAGGATGTCCAGCCTGCGCAGAGCGGCGGCTACGCGATCACGATTCGGCAGGTCAGCGAGCGCGACGAGGTGATCCGCGAGTTGGCCGGGAAAATCCATCACGCGCTCACCCACGACCTCGGCGTGCCCAGCGTCGAGCTCAGGGTGCATCGAATCGAAGCCGAGCTTGGCGAAAAAACCGGCCGCGTGCGGCTCGAAGGCACCAAGCACATAATCGCGGTGGGAAGCGGCAAGGGCGGAGTCGGCAAATCTACCGTCGCGGTAAACCTGGCGGTGGCGCTGGCGCGATTGGGCCTCAGCGTCGGTCTGCTCGACGCCGACATCTACGGGCCGTCGGTGCCGATGATGTTCGGCGCCGGGGAGGAGCGGCCGAAGTCGGCGGGCGGACAGAATTTCTTCCCGATCGAAAAGTACGGCGTGAAGCTGATCTCGATCGGATTTTTCCTGGGCGAGAAGGCGCCGGTTATCTGGCGCGGACCGATGGTGATGGGCGCCGTGCGCCAGTTCCTCAAGGACACGCTGTGGGGCAGCCAGGATTTTCTCGTCGTCGATCTTCCGCCCGGCACTGGCGACGCGCAGTTGACGCTCGCGCAGCAGGTCTCGCTCGACGGCGCCGTGATCGTGACGACGCCCCAGGACGTTGCGCTGCTCGACGCGACGCGCGCGGTCAAGATGTTTCGGCAGGTGCATTGTCCGATTCTCGGCGTGGTCGAGAACATGAGCTATTTCGTCTGTCCCGATTGCGGCGAGCGCGACGAACTTTTCGGCCACGGCGGCGGCGCGCGGATGGCCGCGGAGGAGGGGACCCAACTGCTCGCGCGGATCCCGATCTATCCCGACGTGCGCCAGGCCGGCGACGACGGCATGCCGATAACGATCGCCAACCCCGAGCATCCTGCGAGCGTGGCGTTCATGGAACTCGCACGGCGGATTGCAAACGCCGCCGCGGTTGACGACTAACAACTTGAAATCCTTGCTCGACCTGCCGCGCGCCGATATTGTCTCCGTTCGGCCCTATCGTTTCTTCGCCGGCCAGGCGCGGCAAGCTAGTTCACCAATGACCGGGTTTGGAGCTCGAAAATGGCCACGGTGATAACAGAAGAATGCATCAACTGCGGTGCGTGCGAGCCGGAATGCCCCAACACCGCGATTTACGAAGGCGGCGCGCAATGGGAACTCAACGGCGCGACCTCGCCCGCGATCAAGGACGGCATCTACTATATCGTTCCCGACAAATGCACCGAATGCGTCGGCTTCTTCGACCAGGAACAGTGCGCGGCGGTTTGCCCGGTCGATTGCTGCATCCCGGACCCCAACATTCCCGAGACCGAAGAGGTCCTTATCGAGCGTGCCCGCGTGCTCCATCCCGATCAAACCTTCGGCGCCGAATACCCCTCGCGGTTTCGAAAGGGCTGACGCCAAGGAGCCTGAAATTTGACGACAAAAAATTCCGTCCGAATCGCGCCCGCGGACGGCAAGCTCGGCGTGCTGCTGCCCGGCATCGGCGCAGTCAGCACGACGTTCATCGCCGGAGTCGAGGCGGTTAAGTGCGGGCTGGGCGCGCCGATCGGATCTCTGACCCAGCTCGCCACTGTGCGGCTTGGCAAGCGCACCGAGGGACGCACGCCGCTGATCAAGGACTTCGTCCCGCTGGCCAAACTGGAAGATCTCGAATTCGGCGGATGGGACATTTACGAAGACAGTGCCTACCAAGCGGCGCGCAATGCCGCAGTCCTCGATCCCGCGCTCCTGGAGCAGCTGCGCGCGCCGCTGGAAAAAATTCATCCGATGGAGGCGGTGTTCGACCAGGATTACGTGCGCAACATCCGCGGCCCCAATCTGAAGGAAGCGCGCACCAAGATGGACAAGGCCGCGATGCTGATGGATGACATCCGGCAGTTCCAGAAACGCACCGGCGTCGCGCGCACCGTGATGGTATGGTGCGGCTCGACCGAAGTGTTCCATCGCCCGTCGGAAGTCCATCAGAGTTTGAAGGCCTTCGAGGCAGGGCTCGCCAACAATGATCCCGAAATCGCGCCAAGCCAGATCTACGCCTACGCCGCGCTCAAGATGGGAGTCCCATACGCAAACGGCGCGCCCAACCTGACCACCGACACGCCCGCGCTGCTGGAACTTGCGCGCGAGACCAACCTCCCCATCTGCGGCAAGGACTTCAAGACCGGCCAGACGTTTATGAAGACGCTGATCGCGCCCGGACTGAAGGCTCGCATGCTGGGGATGTCGGGATGGTTCTCGACCAACATCCTGGGCAATCGCGACGGCGAGGTGCTGGAGGATCCCGGCTCGTTCAAGTCCAAGGAAGAGACCAAGCTGTCTGTGCTGGACCAGATCCTTCAGCCCGAGCTGCACCCGCAGCTTTACCGCGACGTGTTCCACTCGGTGAAAATCAATTACTACCCGCCGCGCGGCGATTCCAAGGAGGGATGGGACAATATCGATATCTTCGGATGGCTCGGCTATCCGATGCAGATCAAGATCAACTTCCTGTGCCGCGATTCGATCCTGGCGGCGCCGCTGGTGCTCGACCTCGTGTTGTTTCTCGATTTGGCGCACCGCGCCGGCATGCGCGGAATTCAGGAATGGCTGTCCTTCTACTTCAAGGCGCCGATGCACGCGCCAAACATCTATCCCGAGCACGATATCTTCATCCAGCTGATGAAGCTCAAGAACACGCTGCGCTGGATGCGCGGCGAGGACCTCATCACGCATCTCGGGCTTGAATACTACGACTGACCGCCGTGACGCGGGCCGTTTCGCTCACGAGCGCGCCGCACTAGAATCATGGCTCGATGAGCGTGCTTAGCGGCAAGACGATCGTTCTCGGCTTAAGCGGCGGAATCGCCGCCTACAAATCTGCGGAACTTGTCCGCCTGCTCGTCAATTCCGGCGCGATCGTCCGGGTCATGATGACGCGCAACGCAACCGAGTTCATCACGCCGCTCACGCTCCAGACGCTCAGCTCGAATCCGGTCGCCACCGACACGTTCTCGCTGACGCAGGAATCTGAAATCGGGCACATCAGGCTCGCTGACGCCGCCGACGCGATCGTGATCGCGCCCGCGACCGCCGACGTGATCGCCAAGGCCGCCGTCGGTATCGCCGACGACATAGTGACCACCGTGTTGCTCGCTACTCGCGCGAAAGTCGCGTTCGCACCGGCGATGAATGTGCACATGTACGAGCATCCTACGCTCGCCGAGAACCTCGCCAGGCTGCGGTCGCGCGGTGCGGTGATCGTCGATCCCGGCGAGGGCGCGCTCGCGTGCGGCTACGAGGGCAAGGGCCGCCTGGCGGACCCGGGGATCATCGTCGCGGAGATCGAGAAGATGCTCTCCGCGCAGGATCTCGCGGGCGAAAACATTCTGGTAACGGCCGGACCGACTCAGGAACCGATCGATGCGGTGCGATTCGTCTCCAACCGTTCGTCGGGCAAGATGGGATTTGCGATCGCGCGCGCGGCATGGCGCCGCGGCGCTGCTGTGCGAATCGTCGCCGGGCCGTCCGCGCTCGCGACGCCTTACGGCGTCGAACGAATCGACACGGTGACTGCGGCCGCGATGCTCAGTCAAACGTCCAGCAATTTTCCATGGTCCACGGCGCTCGTGATGGCGGCGGCGGTTGCCGATTTCCGCCCCGCGAATCCGGCGCGTGGCAAGATCAAGAAAGATGCGCGCGGGCTTCGACTCGAGATGGAGTCGATCGCGGACGAGATGCCGCGCCTGGCGGCGAAGAAGGGCGCCCGCCTGCTGATCGGCTTCGCCGCCGAGACCGACGACCTGGAAGCCAACGCCCGCGCCAAGCTCACAGCCAAGGGACTCGACCTCATCGTCGCCAACGATGTGACGCGGGAGGGCGCCGGCTTCGAAGTCGATACCAATATCGTCACGCTTATCGGCTCCGACGACCGCTCCCAGAGCCATCCGCAGATGTCCAAGGATGCGGTCGCGGACCTGATCCTCGATCGAATCGCCGCAATCCGCGCTGCCAGGCCGAAGTCCGCCCGCGCGGCCAAATCCTCGCGCCTGCGTGCCGTCAGATAGCTTTCGAATGGACGCGTCTTCGCCGCCGGATCGTCGCACGCTGGTCGCCACGATCCGCGACTACGTCGAGCAGTTGCGCGAAGAGGGGATGGAAGGACTTCCCGCGTCTGCGTCTGGGGCCGCGCGCTCCGCGCTCATCGCGCCGGTTCCGGCAGCCGGTTCGGCGCCCGCAGCGAGTAGGACGGAGGCCGCATTCATACCCACTGAACTGTTCTCGAAATATCCCGGGCTCGAAAAATCCACGACGCTCGACGAGCTGCGCCAGTTCATCGGAGATTGTCAACGATGCAAGCTGGCGCCGCGCCGTATCAATCTCGTCTTCGGCGTCGGCAATCCCAACGCGCAGCTGATGTTTGTCGGCGAGGCGCCCGGCGCCGACGAGGACGCCCGCGGCGAGCCGTTTGTCGGCCGCGCCGGTCAATTGCTGACCGACATCATCGAGCGCGGCATGGGCATCGGCCGCGCCGACGTGTACATCTGCAACGTGATCAAGTGCCGGCCGCCCGACAATCGAAATCCCGAACCCGACGAAGTCGCCGCGTGCGAGCCGTTTCTTTTTCGCCAGATCGACCTCGTGCGTCCGCGCGCGATCGTCGGCCTGGGCTCCTTCGCCGTGCAGGCCGTGCTCAAAGTGAAGACGCCCATCAGCAAGCTGCGCGGCAACTGGCACGATTTCCGCGGCATTCGATTCATGCCCACGTTTCATCCCGCCTACCTGCTCCGCAACCCGAGCGACAAGCGGCTGGTGTGGGCGGATATTCAGGAAGTGATGAAATTTCTCGGGATGCCGATTCCGCGCCGCGGCGGTTCCGCCTCGTGAGTCTGCACTTAAGGTTCGTCGCCATCGCGGCATTGACGATCGCGATCGGATCGTTCGCATCGGATCGAATACTTGCCGCCGACGCGCCCGCGAAATCGGCTGCGCATCCGCCGTGGGTTCAACTGATCGTTATTGACGGTTCGATCAATCCCGCCATCGCGTCCTACATCGAGGATTCGCTCGCGTCCGCAAATGCCGAAGGGGCAAGCGCGCTGGTGATCGAGCTCGACACGCCGGGCGGCCTTCTCAATTCCGCGGAAAAGATCGTCAAGGCTATCCTGGCTGCTCCCGTACCCGTAATCGTGTACGTCGCGCCATCTGGCGCCAGCGCCGCGTCCGCCGGCACCTTCATTACCGAAGCCGCGAACGTAGCCGCGATGGCGCCTGGAACCACAATCGGTGCGGCTCATCCGGTCGAAGAGGGCGGCGAAGACATCAAGGGCGCGATGGGTCAAAAGATCGAGAATTTCACCGCGACCTTTGCGCGTACGATTGCTCAACAGCGCGGGCGCAACGAAGATTGGATCGAGCAGGCCGTCCGCCACAGCGTTGCGATCGGCGAGCGCGAGGCGCTTGCCAAAAACGTCGTCGATATCGTCGCGCCCGACCTGCGCAGCCTGCTGACGCAAGCCACCGGCCGCAAAGTCCAGGTCGCCGGCCGCACCGTGACGCTCGCGCTGGCCGATGCCACCGTGCGCCGCGTGCGAATGACGCCCGGCCAGCAACTGCTCAACACCCTGGCCGATCCCAACATCGTCTATCTGCTGCTGATGGCGGGATTGATCGGCCTGTACTTCGAGTTCGCGCATCCGGGAGTCATCTTCCCCGGCGTCGCCGGCGCGATTTGCCTGCTGCTCGCGCTCGCATCGTTCCAGGTCCTGCCGGTAAATCTCACCGGCTTGCTGTTGATTTTTCTCGGCGTTGGATTGCTGATCTCCGAAGCCTTCGTCACCAGCTATGGAATCCTCGGCTTGGGCGGCGTTACGGCGTTCGTCATAGGCTCGCTGTTTTTGATTGACACTTCGAAGACCGACCTGGTGGTCGATCGCGACATTATATATGGCGCCGCCGTCGCGCTGACCCTGATCATCCTCGGCATCGGATACATCGTGGCCCGCGAGCGCCGCCGCCGCTCGACCACCGGCGCCGAAGGCCTGGTCGGCGAGGTCGGCGAGGTGCTCGAGGCGATCGCTCCCAGCGCGCCGGGCAAAGTGTTTGTCCATGGCGAGATTTGGCGCGCCGTCAGCACCGACGCGCTCAGCCCCGGCGCGCGCGCTCGCGTCAAGTCGATCGACGGTTTGGAATTGCAAGTGCAGAAGTTGCCGTGAAGTTCGGAAGATTTCGCAGGGTTCGGAAGATAACGTAGGGCATCAACAAGCCTCGGCGCTTGGGGGGCGAAGGAGAATCGCGATGGCGAGCGGAGTAGGCATAGTCGTCTTCATCGGTGCAGTTTTTATTTTGAGCGGGCTCAATATCCTCAACGAGTACGAGCGCGGCGTAGTCTTCCGTCTCGGCCGCCTCGCTCCTTATCGCGGGCCGGGCGTGATCTTCGTGATCCCCGTGCTCGAGCGGATGCGGCGGATCGATCTGCGGACCGTGACGCTGGATATCCCGCCGCAAGACGTGATCACCAAGGACAACGTGACCGTCAAGGTCAGCGCGGTCCTCTACTTTCGCGTCGTGGATCCCTCGCGCGCGGTCACCGAGGTCGAAAATTACCTGTTCGCCACGATGCAACTGGCGCAGACCACGCTGCGCTCCGTCGGCGGCCAGACCGAGCTCGACGAGTTGCTCAGCCAGCGCGACAAGCTCAACGCGCGCATCCAGGAAATCGTCGATTCGCAAACCGAGCCGTGGGGCGTGAAGGTAACGCTCGTCGAGTTGAAAAATATCGATCTCCCGCAGGATATGCAGCGCGCGATCGCGGCGCAGGCCGAGGCCGAGCGCGAGCGCCGCGCCAAGGTGATCGCGGCCGAAGGCGAATTCCAGGCCGCCCAGCGGCTCGCGGAGGCCGCGCAGATCATGAGCAAGAGTCCCATCACGCTCCAGCTTCGCTACCTGCAGACGCTCAAGGAGATCGCCGGCGATCACAGTTCCACCATTGTCTTTCCGCTGCCGATCGATCTGCTCGAGCCGTTCCGCGCGTTTGCAAAAGCCACCGGCGGTGGCGACGACAAGCCCACGACCTGAGCAACCGGGTGTCGTTTCGTTGGCGCCAAACTGAATTTTCGGAGAAACTTTCGACCCTATGGGCAAGCTGATAATGGTCCGTCACGGCGAGAGCGAAGGCAACGCGATTAGGCGCTTCACCACCTCCGGCGATGCGAAGATCACGGAGCTCGGCCGCCGCCAGGCGCATGAGGCCGCGCTCAGAATCAAGCTCAAGTTTCAGCCGACGCTGGTGATTGCGAGCACCTTCGCGCGCGCCCGCGAGACCGGCCTCATCATCGCCGGCGAACTGCGCATCCCGATCGAATACGAGGCCGAGTTCCGCGAGCAGAGTCTTGGCGACCTGGCCGGACAGCCGTACGAGTCGGTCGCCAACGATCCCACCTTCGATCCGAAGCGCTCATGGGCGTGGCGCGCGCCGGGCGGCGAGAGTCATGAGGATGTGCTGAGGCGCGTCGCTCCGGTTCTCGATCGCGTAGCCCGGCAATATCCCGACGACGAGATCGTAATCGTCAGTCATGGCGGCGTGATGCGATCGGTGTGGGCGCACGTAACCGGCAAATGGGATAACGCTCGCGTGTCGCCCAACTGCGGTATCGTTCTGATCGAGCATGAAAGCGGCCGCTACCGCGATCCCGAAGTGGTGTACGGAGAATCTCCGGCCCGCGAGACCGGCGGCTGACTTTTAGTTTTTCACTCTTTGCCCGCGCCCGGCAAAACTGAATCGAGAAATTCCTGGCTGCGCAGCCGCCGATCCACGATCGATCCGATGAACCGCGCCAGCGCGAGCGCACCGTCCGGTCCCGCCGCCTCCGACCCGGGTGAATCGTCCATCGGCGCCGTCCCCAGCCGCGCGAGAATTGCGGCGCCGGCGCTCGCGAGCTTGATCGCGCCCTCTGCCACCGAAGGCCGGCATTTCGCGCACACGATCCCGCCGCGCGACACCACGAAATAAACCGTCGCACCATTGTCGCCGTTGGCGCTCGCGCATATGCGGCAGCGCGTAAACTCGAGTCCGAAGCCGGCCCATCCCAGCAGCTGCATCTCGAAAGCCTGCCGGATCGCCGCGTCCGCAAACCGCGTGCTGAGCGCGCCGAGTCCTTCCGACAATACCCGATACGCATCCGCCGCTTCGCTCTCCTCCGTCGTCAGCGCGTCGGTGAGTTCGAGCATGTAGCTGCCCAGCGCGATCTTTGCCAGGTCGTCGTCGAGCACGTGTTGAGGCAGGTCGGCCGCTTCGGCGCGCGTGATAAACACCAACTGCCCGTGCGGCCGCCGGCGGTAGTGCAGGACGACGTGCGTAAATGGTTCGAGCTTGCGCTCGAAGCGATGCCGCGACGCTTTGGCGCCCTTCGCGATGCCGCTGAGCTTGCCGGCGTTGAGCGTCAGCAACGTGACGATTCGATCCGACTCGGCGTAGTCGCGCGCGCGAAGCACGATCGCCGGGGTTGATTCTTCGACCGGCATGAATTTCTAATCGCCCACGCTTCTGCGGAATACGGCTTGCTGAATGTCCTTGACCTCGACGCGCATCCGCTCCGCGTTGGCGACCGCCCGGCCGGAGTCCGACGCTTCTTTCAGCAGCACGTCGAAACGCGCCGCGATACTCGCGAGTTTCGCATTCGCCTCGGTCAGCGCGCGCCGCCGCAGCTCCTCGCTCTCCCACGCGCCGTCGGCGTATTCGCGCAGCTCGCGGCTCTCGAACACCAGTTCCTGCAGCTTGTCCTCGTATCCCCTGACGATTCGGCGCAGCGCCTCGGCCACTTTGGGCCGCTCTTCGGGGTCTTTCCACAGGACGTGCGCAAGGAACATCAGGTCGTCTTCGACCACCGCGGTGCGTCCGGCGACGATTGCGTGCGCGCGCAAAATGCCCAGCGAGTTTTTCCATCGCCGATCCGAGACGACGATTTGCTCGCGCGCGAGTTCGCGCCTGATTTGCGCAATCGCCTCGAGGATCGCGCCCGGCGCCTTGACCGCCGCCGCCGCCGCGCGCAGCTCGTCGAGCTCCGCAAATTTAAGCGTGGTCCGCGCCCGCGCCGGACCGCCCGCCATCATGCGGATGAAGCCGTGCTCCTCCGTGATGTAATCGGCCATGAAGCGCAGCATGAAGCGATCGTAAAGCGAGGTCAGCTCGTCCTCGTCGGGCAGTTCGTTCGACGCGCCGAACATCGTAATCAGCGGCACCGCGACGCGCTCGCGCCCGTTGTGGAAAATACGCTCGTTGATGATCGTCAACAGCGCGTTGAGGATCGAGGAGTTGGCTTTGAAGATTTCGTCCAGAAACGCGATGTGCGCCTCGGGCAGTTTGTGCGCGGTGACGCGGCGGTAGTCGTCTTCTTCAAGTCCCTTCAAGCTCACCGCGCCGAAAATTTCCTCCGGCGTGCTGAACTTCGTCAGCAGCCACTGAAAATAGTTCGCCCCTTCGATTCGCCGGCACAGTTCGTCGGCCAGCATCGATTTCGCCGTTCCCGGAGGCCCGATGATCAGAACGTGATTCGCCGACAGCATCGCGACGATTGCGCCATCGATCAAATCGATTCGTTCCAGGAACATCCGGTTCAGTTCCTCGCGGATTCGCGCGAGCTTCGATGATGCCGTGTCTGCCATTGCGTGCGAGCCGATCCGGCGATCGGCTGATCATGACTTCTACCAGACCGGAGCCAAAGACTTAACCCCATCCGTGGCCGTGGCGACGGCAGCACGGTATTAGGCCGTTGGCAGTGACCGCGCGCGACAACGGAGCGCGGCCTTAACGGTGGGTGCAGGGGTCACCCCCTGCCGAAGCTTGCCGCCGCGCCGCTGCCGGCGCTAGATCAGGTAACCGCCCGCGCTCGGACGATCCTTGGCGTCGCCGGGCGTGCGCGCGGCAGGAGGGCGGCAATGGAAAAGGCGCTGACCGGTGTCAAAGTTCTGGACCTGACGCAATTCGAGGCCGGCACCTCGTGCACCGAGATGCTGGCGTGGCTCGGTGCGGACGTGATCAAGGTCGAGTCGCCAAAGATGGGCGAGCAGGGCCGCTGGCTGCTCACCGAAAAGCACGGCGTCGATTCGTACTACTTCCTCCTGCTCAACGCCAACAAACGCGGCATAACGCTCAACCTCAAGAGCGAGAAGGGCCGCGCGATGTTCATCGAGCTGGTCAAGCAAGTCGATATGCTCGCCGAAAATTTCTCGCTCGGCACGCTCGAAGGTCTCGGCCTCGGCTACGATCGCCTGCGCGAAATAAATCCGCGCCTCATCTACTTGACCATCAAGGGCTTTGGCACGCACGGCCCCTACAGCAAGTACAAAAGCTTCGACATGATTGCGCAGGCTGCCGGCGGCGCGATGGCGGTCACTGGCTTTCCCGGTTCGCCCCCGCTCAAGCCCGGACCCACCATCGGCGACACCGGCACCGGCATGCATGCGGCCATCGGCGTGCTCGCCGCGTACATCCAGCGCGAACGCACCGGCAAGGGACAGAAAGTCGAAGTCTCGATGCAGGAAGCGGTGTTGAACTTCGTCCGCGTCGCCATGATGGGTACCTACGTCACTCACAGACCCACGCCGCGCGTCGGCAACCGCGTGGGCGGCGGCGGTCCCGGCGACATCTACAAATGCGCGCCCGGTGGCGACAACGACTATTGCTATATCCTGTGCACTTCGCCCGAGATGGTCGCGAGCCTGTGGCAAGTGATCGACCGCTCCGATCTCGCAACCGACGAGCGTTTCCGCGCCGGACGAAGCCGCGCGCAAAACGTCGAGGCGCTGACCGCGATCATTAACGAGTGGACCGGCCGTCACACCAAGTTCGAGGTGATGCGTATCCTCGGCGAGGCCGGCGTCCCATGCGGCGCCGTGCTCGACAGCGTCGAGTTGCTCAGCGATCCCCATCTCAAGCAGCGCGGCATGATCGTCACCGTCAAGCATCCCGTGCGCGGCGACTTCACGATGCCGGGATGCCCGGTGCGCCTCGAGGATTCGCCCGTCGAAGTGACGGCCGCGCCCCTGCTGGGTGAGCACAACGCCGGCGTCTATGGCGAGTTGCTCGGACTCGGCGCCGCCCAGCTCGAAGACCTCAAGCGCGAAGGCATCATCTGAGGCTGCGGCTGCCTTGATCGGGCGCGGCGACCTGTTCGAAGCGATCGAATACCTGCGCCGCGAGGGCGAGAGCATCCTCGCGCGCTTCGCACGCTCGAAGCGCGCCGTCGCCTACGCCGATCTCCGCTTCGAAGCCGTCTTCAATCGCGCCGGCGCCGCGGTCGGCGGTGAACCGCGCGACGGCTCTGAGAGCGAGAGCGCTGCGTACTCAGTTTCGGTTCATGTCGCCGACAGGACGGGTCCCGTCGGTCACGGCCAGACCGGCGCCGAGATTGGCGCGCTGGCGCGCCGGCCGGCCAAACTCGTCGCCGAACTCCGGCGCGGGCTCGCCGACGCCTACGATCGCGCGCGTTTCAGCGCCCGCAAAAAAGCCGATCTCATCGCCCACCTCGGCGACGCGGCGAAAGGCCTCTTCGTTGCGCAAATTCCACCGCGCGAAAAAGTTCGCGACGACATCGACGCGAGCTTTCGCCGCGATCCGCGCTCGCTCTCGACCGACGAGCTCAAAAACATTTCGCTCCAGGCATCGCGCGAAGTCGCCGCACTTGGCGACGCGATCGCCTACCAGGTTGTCGCCGCGATGACCGAGTTGCGCCGCAACTTTTCATCGATACCGCCGGCACCGTCGTGTCCCAGGCGTACGCGTTCTCGCAGGGCGACTGCTACGTCGTCGCGCAAATCGGCGGCGGCCACCAGGAAAGCTACGACTCCATCGGCCAGCAGCGCGGGCTCGAGTGCTTGAGCGACGGATGGCGCGGCGAGTTGATGCCGAATCCGGACCTCGCGCGGTTTTGCGTCAACCTTGCCACCGAAGCGCGCGAGCTTGCCGCCGCACCGATCCTGAGGCCCCCCGATGGCGAAGTCGTGGTCGTTACCGACCCGCATTTCAACGCGCTCGTCTCGCACGAGGTCATTGGCCATCCATGCGAAGCCGATCGCGCGCTCAAGATGGAAGCCGCTTACGCCGGACGCAGTTGGTTCCTGCGCTCGCTCACCGACAACCAGTTGGGCAAGCCCGTCGCATCGCCTCTGCTCTCCGCCTGCTCCGATCCGAGCCTCGACGGTTACGGCCACTACCGCTACGACCACGAAGGCACGCGCGGCCGCCGCGTGATGCACATCGATCGCGGCATCTTCAGCGGCTTCCTCAATTCGCGCGCGACCGCCGCCGTGCTTGGCGCGGAGCCCAACGGCTCGGCGCGTGCGAGCGAAGGATGGCATCTGCCGCTGATCAGAATGTCCAACACCTTCTTCCTCCCCGGCGAGACGCCGCCCGAAAAAATCATCGCCGAGGTCGAGCACGGCTACTACGTCTGCGGCCATCAGATTCCCTCGATCTCCGAGTCGCGCGAGAACTTCCGAATCTCCGCGCGCCGCGTTTATGAAATCGAAAACGGAAGAATCGGACGTCTCTATCGCTCCGGCAGCGTGATCGCCGACTCGAAGAGCTTCTTCACCAAGGTGGACGCGGTCGGCAACGATCTGCGGCTCATCGCGATCCCCAACTGCGGCAAAGGCCAGCCGATGCAAGTCAAGCGGATGTCCAACGGCGGGCCGACGCTGCGCTCGCGCGCGCGGCTGGCGGGCAACTGATGCGCACGCTCGCCGACCTCAAGTCCTTCACCCGCGAAGCGGCGCGGATTCTCGCGCGCGAGAAGGACCTCGCGAGCTACGAGATTTATTGCGCCACCGCCGAGCATCGAATCGCCCGCCTCAACTATACTTCCGACATTCCGAGCCGCGGCCTCGAGGAATTCAAGTCGCTTCATGCCGACGGGTTTCAGTTGCGAATCGCGATGCGCCGCGATCCGCACGAAGTCGGCGCCGCATCCGAAGCCGGCGATTTCACCTCCGACTCCGTCCGCGACGCGCTCCGCCGCGCACGCAGCGCCGCCGTCGTCGATCCGCATTTCCCCGGCTTCCCGTCGGTCGCGCTCGGCCGCAAGCCTGCGTGGTCTGAAAAAAGCGATCTGGCGAGAGTAGGGGACGGCGCGATCGCTGCTGCCGCGTGGGACGTGCTGCACGGCGCGCTGGCTGCATTCGCGAAGCGGTCCGCGAACGATCGCTCCGGCGCGTCTCGAATTGAACACCCCGGTCTCATCATCGGTGGCGACGTATCCGTGATTCGCGATCGAATCGCGATCTTCAATTCGAATTTCGCCGAAGTACGGATCGACGAGAGCGCGCATTTCAACGCCTCCGTCACCTCGATAGTCGAATCGCTCGACGCCAAGGGTACTGCCGGCGCGCTCGGCGATTGCGCCGCTGCGATGCGCCGCGCCGCCCGCGTGCTCGGCCGCGACGCCGTCCGCCGCGCCCTTGCCCTCTCCCACGGCGCTCGGCCCGCGTCGGGAAAATTTCGCGTCGTGCTTGGACCGCAGCCGGTCGCCGAGATTCTCAACTACATGGTGATGGGCTCGCTCACCACCGGTGCGTTTCACGCCGCCAGTTCCGCCTATCACGCAAAATTCGGCGCGCCCGTGATGGATTCACGCTTGAGCCTCGCCGACGACCCGGCCTTCAACGCGGGCGCGATTCGCCGCCGAATCACCTGCGAAGGAATCCCCACGCGCCGTGTCCAATTGATCTGCGACGGCAAGCTCGTCGGCCTGCTCTCGAATTTTTACGATACTCACCGCCTGCTCACCGACGAGCATCGCGCCGAAAAGCTCGGCGCAGACGCCCCCGCGAAACTCGACTTCGATGCGCGCAGCGGTTACCGGCTCGGCGAAGGCGGCGGCCGGCGCTTCGACGCGAGTCCCGGCTCGGCGGGCACCAACGTCGTGATGCGCGCGCGCGGCGGCGTCACGGACCGCGAACTTGTGCGCGCCGTCGGCGACGGAATTTACGTCGGCCGCATCTGGTACACCTATCCAATCAACGGCCAGCGCGCCGGCGATTTCACCTGCACCGTCACCGGCGACTCCTACCTTGTTCGCGGCGGCCAAGTCGTCGAGCCGCTTGCCCCCAACTGTCTGCGCATCAACGCAAACATCGCCGATGTGTTCGAGCATCCGCTCGCGGTCGGTATGCGGCCGCATCCGGCCACCGTATGGGGCTCGCCCGAGGCCTACTACGTTCCCGCTATCGCCGCCGGCTCGATTGCACTGGCCGAAGTCGCCCCGAATTAGCTACGCGGCCGCTGAACTCGAGCGAAATTTCAGCGCCGCGGCGATCTTTGCCTTCGCGACGATGATCATCGACAGCCACGCGCATTTGTCGCAGATGAATCCTCCGCTGCCGCCGGCAACCAGTTGCTTTACCTGCTTCGAATCCTTTCCGCAGAACGAGCAATTCATGGTCTCGGCGCGGCCGGATTTGGTTGCCGGATCTTTTGCTTGTTCGTTCATCGTCGATTCCCTCCTGCTGAAATCACATCCGCGCAATCACTTCGCGCGAAATTTCGTCGATTCAATCATCGCGAATAAAGCGCTACGGCGCGACCCCGATAGCCGCGAACACGCGATGCATCACGCGCATCGGATCCTCGGGATAGCGCTCCGCCAGCATCGCGCGCAACTCGTCGTCGAATGCCGCAACTCGCTGCGGCGCAAGGCTTGCCCCCACCCCCGCGCTCGCGCGAATTCTCCCGCGCCATGCTTCATGGGTATAGATCGCGTCGAGGTCGAAGGAAAGCGTTTCGATATTTACAAAGCCCGCCACCGCCATGTCGCGCGGCCACACCGGATAGATTCCCAGTCCGCCGCCGAATTTCCATTTCGGATTGTGTTTCTCGATTAGCTTCTCCGTCGCCTCGGCCATGTTGCCGGGCAGCGGAATCCAGTCGAAATGCGCGATCGCGAGCCTGCCCCCCGGCTTCAACACCCGCCGCGCCTCCGCCGCTGCGCGCGGACGATCGAACCAATGCCAGCATTGTCCCGCCGTCACGAGATCGAACT
>Ga0187879_10000351_pt1 | contig 30640 bp, 31 predicted proteins | sample June2016WEW_19_1_FD_132423 | JGI IMG/M metagenome (GOLD analysis project Ga0187879, IMG submission 132423) | Peatland microbial communities from SPRUCE experiment site at the Marcell Experimental Forest, Minnesota, USA - June2016WEW_19_10 | ecosystem: Environmental > Terrestrial > Soil >... | reverse complement strand
TTGTCTTCTTCAGCGAGTCCGCGCCCTGACGATGCGCGCGAACGAGTCAGCCTTTAAGCTTGCCCCGCCGACCAGAGCCCCGTCAATATCGGGCTTGGAGACGAGCGAGTCAACATTGTCGGCGTTTACGCTGCCGCCGTAAATTATCCGCACCGCCGCCGCGCGCTCGGAGCCGTATCGTTCGAGGATCGCGCCGCGGATCGCGCCGTGCACCGATTCGGCCTGTTCGGGCGTCGCGTTGCGCCCGGTGCCGATCGCCCACACCGGCTCGTACGCAATCGCCACCGCGGTCATATGATCGTCGCCAACGCTCTCAAGGCCGCGCTGGAGCTGGTGCAGGACGACATCCAGCGCACGGCCACTGTCGTGCTCGTCCTGGGTTTCGCCGACGCACAAAATCGGCGCCATCCGGTGCTTGAGCGCGGCGAGCACTTTGCGGTTAATCAGTTCGTCGGTTTCATGGAAAACGTGGCGGCGCTCGGAATGGCCGGCGATGACGTGGGTCACGCCATAGGCCTTCAGCATCGGCGGCGACACCTCGCCGGTGAACGCGCCTTTGTCCTCGTAGTGCATATTTTGCGCGCCCAGCAGGATCGACGAGCCTGCCAGCGCCTGCGCCACGGCCGGGATGAGAATCGCGGGCGGCGCGACCATCACGTCGCGATCTTTGGCCAGCGTCGCGGCGTCGCGATCGATCTCGGCGCGGATTGCCGCGATAAGCGCGCGGGCCTCGGCCGGCCCAAGATGCATCTTCCAGTTTCCGGCGATTAGTTTCCTGCGCACGCGCGTCCTTCCTGTCGGTACGATGTCAAACTTCGAGCGCCTTTACGCCGGGCAGCTCGCGGCCTTCCAGATATTCGAGCGTGGCTCCGCCACCGGTCGAGATATGGGTGAACTTGCTGGCCCACGGCGCATGCGCGAAGGCCGCAGCCGTGTCGCCGCCGCCGATTATCGAAATGACGCCCGGTTGATTGGCGAGTGCTTCACCGACTCGCATCGTGCCGCCCGCGAACGCCGGGATTTCGAAGAGTCCGAGCGGGCCATTCCATATGACGGTTTTGGCACGCGCGATTTCCGCGATAAACGCCGCCGCGGTATCCGGTCCGATGTCGAGCCCGATCATCTCGGAGGGAATTTCGCTGACCGTATGAGGCGTCGCGCCGGCTTCGGGAGCGGATGCGACAATATGATCCGACGGCAGCACGATTTTGACGCCTTTGCGCGCGGCCTCGGCGAGCAATTCCTTTGCCAGCTCGAGCTTGTCGTCTTCGACGCGCGAGCGGCCGACGGCGACGCCCTGAGCCTTGAGAAACGTGTACGCCATCGCGCCGCCAATCAGGATCGCATCGACCTTGGTCAGCAGATTTCTGATGAGGCCGATCTTGTCGGAGACTTTTGCGCCGCCCAGGATCGCGACCGACGGGCGCTGCGGATTCTCGGTGACCGCGCGCAACGCTTCGAGCTCGCGCATCATCAGGAATCCGGCCGCGCGCTCCGAGATGAATCGTGTGACTCCGACCGTCGAGGCGTGCGCGCGATGTGCGGAGCCGAAGCCGTCGTTCACATAGACCTGTTTGTGGCGCGCCAGTTCGTGCGAGAAGTCGCGATCGTTGGCTTCCTCTTCTTTGTGGAAGCGCAGATTTTCGAGCAGAATCGCGTCGCCCGGCTTGAGCGCCTCGATCATTTTGCCGGTGTGATCGCCAATGCAGTCAGGCGCAAGCGCGACCTTCTGCCCGAGCGCCTTGGATAGATACTCGGCCACGGGCTTGAGGCTGAGCTCGGCGCTGCGCTCTTTGGGACGCCCCAGATGCGAGCAGAGCACGGCCGACCCGCCATGCTCGAGGATGTAGCGAATAGTGTCGAGGCTCGCGTCGATTCGCGCCGGATCCTGGATCTTCCCCTCGTGGATCGGCACGTTGAAATCGCATCGCACGAGCACCTTCTTGTCCTTAAACTCAAGGCGCGTGATCGGTAACACAGGCATCGCAGCCACTCACTCCCGGTTCAGCTCGGTTGCCCGCGCGGCTAAAGCTGGGCCGCGACGAACGCAGCGACATCCGCGAGCCGGTTCGAGTAGCCCCATTCGTTGTCGTACCACGAAAATACTTTCACCAGCCTGTTTCCAATCACCTTGGTCAACGGCGCGTCGAAGATCGACGAATGCGGATCGCCGTTGAGATCGACCGAGACGATCGGCGCCTCGCTGTAGGCGAGAATCCCCTTGAGCGGCCCATCGGCCGCCGCTTTCATCGCGGCGTTGACGGATTTTACGTCAGCGTCCTTGTCAACCGTCACGGTCAGATCAACCAGCGAGACGTTCGCCGTCGGCACTCGAATCGCGAGTCCGTCGAGCTTGCCCTTGAGTGCGGGCAGCACCAGGCCGATCGCTTTCGCGGCGCCGGTCGAGGTCGGGATCATCGAGAGCGCCGCGGCACGCGCGCGCCGCAGATCCTTGTGCGGCCCGTCCTGCAGGTTCTGATCCGAGGTGTAACTATGCACGGTGGTCATCAGGCCGTGGACGATTCCGAAACTGTCATGCAGGACCTTGCCAACCGGCGCAAGGCAGTTGGTCGTGCATGAGGCATTGGATATCACGTCGTGCTTTTTCGCGTCGTAAGCATTCTGGTTGACGCCCAGGCATAGCGTGACGTCGGCGCCGTCGGCGGGCGCGCTGATTACGACTTTTTTGGCGCCTGCGGAAAGATGCATCGCGGCCTTGTCGCGCGCGGTGAACAGGCCGGTGGATTCGACGACCACCTGCACGCCGAGTTTGCTCCACGGCAATTTGCCGGGATCGCGTTCCGCCAGCACCTGGAGCGGCTTGCCATCGAGGAAAATAACCCCGCCTTCGGCCCTGACCTCATGGCGCAGCGTGCCGTGAATGGAATCGTATTTGAGCAGATGCGCGAGCGTGGCCGCGTCGGTGATGTCGTTGACGGCCACGATCTCGAGTTCCTTTTTGGCCAGGGCCGCGCGCAGGAACATTCTGCCGATCCGGCCGAATCCGTTTATCCCGACTTTTATCGCCACCGATCAATCCTCCCGAGAGTGCGTTGCGTACAATTCAAACCGTGAACCCGTGAAATACAACGACCCGAACCTTAAATAAGTCCGGGTCCGATGTGCAAGGGCGCCTTCAACTGTCAATTCTACGCCGAGAAGGGTCGCGAATGCAGTGGGCAGGGGGCAGGGGCAGGGGTGACCCCTGCACCCAGTATTAAGGCCGCGCTCCGTTGTCGCGCGCGGCCCCTGCCCACCTTAGTATTCCTTAGTATTGAGAAAAGATGCGGCCTGACGGCCGGTTAGAAGGGGTGAAGGGGAGAATTCACGGTGCCGGCGCGGGCGACGGCGTGCGGGTAATCGAGCGCAAATACACGAAGATCGCGCCCGCGAACAGCACCGTGTCCACCACGAGCTCTATCCACATTCTCGGTCGCGACGGCGCGCCCACCCCGAAGCATCCGCAGTCGAGCGTGAGACCTCGAAGCAGTGCGGACGCCAACGCCGTGAAAAACATCAGAGAAACGACGGCGACCGCGAGCGCTCCGACCCGCCTGGTCGGCGGCACAAGCAGCAGGACGCCGCACGCGAACTCGAATGGCGGCAAACCCATCACGAACAGGTTGATGAACACCGCAGGCAGGATCGCGAACGCGGCAGTGCTATCGGCGAACTGCAGCGGCTCGCGGACCTTGCCGAGGCCCGCATACATGAATACGGCAGCCACGGCTATGCTGACCGCAAGCACCGCATAGTTCCGGCGCGAATTATCGTTAGGCATTATCGTACGCTCCCTTTGGAGGCAGGCAGCCCCGCCGCCGACCACGCATCCCACCCTCCCGTGAAGACGCTGACGTTGCCGAAGCCGAGACTCAGCAACGCGTTCGCTACGAGCCGGCTGTCATGACACTCACCGCCGGAGCAGTACACGATGATCGGCTTGTCGATCGCGGCCTGCAGCACGCCGGCCAGGTCCCGATAGTCGTGCGCGAAGTCGTCTCGCGCGAGATTAAGCGCTCCCGGCACGTGCCCCTGTTCGAAGAACAGGGACGGCCGGGCATCGAGGATGAGCGCGCTTTTGCTCTCGACGGCTGAACGGAACTGGTCAAGCCCGACAGTTGCGGCCGGCGCGATCTTAAACGGCGGCGCCGCAACCAGCGTCGTCAGCTCGGCATCGAACCGCTGCTCCGGCGTTTGATAGACGACAGGAAGTGGATGGGCCGAAGACCGGTTAATCACGAGTCCAGCCGCCAGCGAGACGATCGCGAGGATCGCAACCAGGCCGAGATCGCGCACGATCTGCCATGCGAGACTCCTCGCATGAGGCAGGCCGGCCGGCTCAGGGGTGGCGATCGACACTGCTGAGGTCTGCCAGTTGCGTGGGTTCAAGTCGGAGTTGGGCACTGGTTCAATTTAGCAGGCTGTTGTGTCGGTCTGGAGCCGGCGGCGGATATTGGCTCTTTGCAAATCGCCGCGCGGAGATCCCAATGAGACAGTAAAAGACCGTCAACAGGATTAATGGAACGATCCCGAGAACGTAAGGCCATTGGCGCATCAGGGGTAGATAAGCGTTTGGGTAAAAGAGCTGGACTAAGATTGTGATTAGTCCAACCGCTGCAAGCGCAAAACAAACCCGGTGAAGCGGCAGGTTTTTCAGGGGATCGAACGTGACCACGTCCGCTCTTATAGCACGTATTCCGGCAAGTGGGCTCATCGGCGGGCCAAGGCCGATGCGGGCGCATGGACCGGCTTCCTGCCGTGATGGTTTTGGTCGCGCTGATAGCGTTATAATTGGTCGATTCCCAGCCGAATGATTCCGGCGAGTAAGCTCACCTGCTGGCGAGGGGCAACGCGGGCACAGCACGGGCTCGGAGCGTTGGCAACGACCAGAGGTGGCCATGCTGGTATTTCTAATCCATATTCGCGATCCGCAATTTTACGCCGTGCCGGCCGACGGACGCGCGAAAAACGGCAACCTGCGCATCATGGGGTTCCCGCCGATCGGGATCATGTCGCTCTCCGCGGTGCTCAAGCGTGCCGGCCATGAATGCGTGATGTTCGATCAGGCCAACCTCGAGACTCCGAACCAGGTCATCATCGAGCAGATTCGCATCCGGCGGCCCCAACTGGTCGGGTTGAGTTTTCTGAGCACGACCAGCTATCCGTACGCCAAGATTCTCGCCCGCCAGATCCGCGCCGTCGATTCCAAGGTCAAAGTCGCCGTCGGCGGCGCCTTCGCGACGCTGAACGCGCAGCTGGTGAAAATGCAATGCAGCGAAGTGGATTTTGTCTGCCGCGGTGACGGCGAGCAGTTGATTCTCGACCTGCTCGAGCAGCTCGACAATCCCGCGGCCGTCGCCGGGCTGACCTGGACGCGAGACGGCCAGGTGGTAACCAATCCGGACCGCGCTATCGAGCGCAACCTCGACCAGTGGCCTTTTCCCGACCGCGAGAGCCTGGCGCTGGACTTCATCGAGTCGATGCCGCTGGATGTGCCCGCGGTTCTGTCGATGGACCGTTTCACCACGATGCAGGCGTCGCGCGGATGCCCGCAGCACTGCGTTTTCTGCGACATACCGAGCTTCAACCAGGGCAAATGGCGCTCGCGCAGCCACCAGCACGTGCTCGCGGAATTCAAACATCTCAAGGAGCAAGGCTACGGTGCGGTGTACTTTGTCGACGATCATTTCCTGCTGCAACCCAAGCGCATCGAAGCCATCTGCAACGGGCTGATCGACAGCGGCCCGACCATCCACTGGGGTTGCGAGGGCAGGGTCGATTCGGTCGCCGCGCATTTGTATCCGTTGATGGCCAAGGCCAATTGCCGCACGGTGATGTTCGGAATCGAGAGCGGCAGTCAGAAGGTCCTCGACCGGATCGAGAAGGATCAGACCCTCAAGGAAGTTGAAACCGCGGTCACCAATGCCAAGCGGGCGGGAATCGAAATCGTGCACGGCTTCTTCGTGGTGGGCAGCCCCGGCGAGACCGTGGCCGACCTGCGGGCGACTTTTGATTTTGCCGCAAGGCTTCCGCTCGACACGTTCAACTTCAACCGCCTATGCGTCTATCGCGGCACTCCGTTGTGGAATGAATACATCCGCCGCAACCTGGTCGACGAGGACCGGGACTGGTTCAAGTTTTTCAAGTGCTCCGAGATCGATTCTTCCTGCCTGCCGGGCGAGGTGATCAACCGCGAGCGCAGCGCCGGTTTCCGCAGAATATTCCGTTACAAGCTGCTTCATTATCCGCTGCAGACCATTCGGCTCCTGCGCCGTTTCACGCGCTTCATGCCGATACGCGACGTGGTTCACCTGATTCTCAAGCCCTTCCTCGGCCAGCGTAGCGGACCGACGGCGGCTGAGACCCTTTCGCGCACCGTCGAGCATGCGGAACTTAAGGACTCGGCGGCGGCCCTCACCCAAGTCAGCGACGCGATGTTCGAGCGGGCGCTGGCCGAGTTGCAGGCCGCACGAGCCTTGGTTCGGCCCGGGTCATGAAGTCCGGATAAATCGCGGGCGCGCCAGCGGACAGATGACCGTGCTGGTTTTGGGCGCGTCGATATCCTTATAATAAACGGATTATTCGGCCGAATGGCGGTTTTATGCTCCATCAGGTGAGTGGTGCAGGCGGATTGGGTGTGGTGGAACTGGTGCTGGGCACGGGCCCGGTGGTCGCAGTCGTGTTGTGGCTGCTGGTGGCCTTTTCGATCGGCAGCTGGGGTATCATCCTTTACAAACTGATTCAGATTTCGCGAGCGCGGCGCCAGTCCGAAGGCTTCATCGCGATCTTCTGGGAATCGAAGAACCTCGCCGCGATTCATACCGCCAGCGTCGGCCTCAAGCTCAGCCCGGTCGCGCAGGTTTTCCGCGCCGGCTACCAGGAGCTCCTGCAACTCACCCGCGCCAAGCGCCAGGCGGTCGGAGCGGAAGGCGGCTTCTCGACCGATCTCGGCGGAATCGCCAACGTGATGCGCGCGATGAAGCGCCAGGAAAACGTCGAGCTGACCAAGCTCGAATCCGGCATCACCTTCCTGGCCACCACTGGTTCGTCGTGCCCGTTCATCGGACTGTTCGGCACGGTGTGGGGGATAATGACGGCGTTCCTGGGCCTGTCGGCGTCTCATACGTCGAGTATCCAGGCGGTCGCGCCCGGAATCGCCGAGGCGCTGATCACGACCGCGGTCGGCCTGGTCGCCGCGATCCCGGCGCAGATGTTCTACAACTACTTCATCGCGCGGGTGCGCGTGCTGGCGACCGAGATGGATAATTTCACCGCCGAATTTTTAAACATCGCCGAGCGTCATTTCCTTTCGTAGGCGGCATCGCAATGGCATTCGACCCAGGACAGCGCGGCCAGATGGTTTCCCAGATCAACGTCACGCCGCTGGTGGACGTGATGCTGGTGCTGCTGGTCATCTTCATGATCACGGCGCCGATTATTCAGCAGGGCGTCGAGGTCACGCTGCCCAGCGTCAAGGCCGAGGCGCTGCCCGGCAAGGAAGAGCAGTTCGTCGTGTCGATCACGCGCGACAGCCAGATTTATCTCAACGACGCGAAGCTCTCGGCCGATGACTTGACCGGCAAACTCAAGGCGATTGCCAATGAGCGTCCCGACCGGCAGGTCTTCATCCGCGCCGACGACCGGGTGCCGTACGGCGAGGTGATCCGCACGATGGCGGCGATTAAGGCCGCGGGAATCGAAAACGTCGGGATGGTGACGGAGATGCCGGCGGCCAGCGGCACCGACGCGGGCGCGAAGTGAGCGCTGAGCGTGGCATCGCGCGACCATAACGGTGACGAGCAGCCGTCGCGAATCGGATATTTCGCGGCGATCTTCGTCTCCGCACTCGGGCACGCTGCGCTGTTCGCGACGGTGTTCTTCATCGCGCCGCGCTTTTTGCATCCCGAAGAAGCCCCGCCGCCCGCATACACGGTGAAAATCGTCGATAACATTCCGGCCGGCGACCTCGGAACGCATCTGCCGCGCATCAATCGGCACCCGGCGGACGAAGCGAAGGAGGCGGCGCCCAAGCCTGAAGAATCGAAGGTCAAGATCGAGCCGCCCAAAACAGAACTCGCGCTCAACGACGATAAGAACGCGCTCAAAATAAATGTGAAGCCGACCGACGCTCCAACCGCGACTCCCACGCCCGAGCCAACTGTTGAAGCGACTGTCGCGCCGACTGTCGCGCCGACTATCGCGCCGACTGTCGAGCCGACTGTCGCGCCGACTGTCGCGCCGACAATAGCGCCCACGGTCGCGCCGACGATTGCGCCAACCCCGCAGCCCAATGCGGCGCCGGCGAAACACGCGAAGCCAAAGCCCACGCCCGACAAGGCGTCGCGCAATCCGCCCAAGTCTGAATCGACGGTAGCCAAGGCAAAGATCGCATCGACGCCAAGCGTCGATCAGCGGTTCGCGATGCTCAAGCGCCGGTTGCTCGCGGAGCACGTCAAGGAGCTGGCGAAAAACCCGCCGCCTGAAGACGAAGATGACGACGACGATTCCGCCGCACCGGACAGCGCTACCACCGGTCCGGCAGGGGGAGGACCCGTCGTCGCAAGCAAGGCGAGTGAAGGTTCGGGCTACGGAGTCGGCGGCGGCAAGGGCAGCGTCGGGATTCTACAGGACCCGGAATTTATCCTGTACTATAAAACCGTGCAGGAACAGATTAAAAAGTCGTGGACGTTTACCGGCGGATCCAACGACCTGACCGCGACCGTCGATTTCGCGATCGGCCCCGACGGTGCGCTGAGCGCCGTGAAGATAGGCACGAGCTCGAACGACTCGGCGTTCGATGATTCCGTGATCCGCGCGATTCGCCGGGCGGCGCCGTTTCCCGCGCCGCCGGAAAAGTTTCGCGACCAGTTTTCCTCCGGGATCAAAGCATTGTTTCAGCTCGGCGAACTGAAGTCCTGAGGTTGTGATGGCGCAGGAGGTGCGGATGAACTTTTTCTCTTTCAGTTTTTCCAGTGTCAAAGCATGAAGCGGATAATTCAAGCTTGCGCGCTTCTGTGCGCGATTGTGCTGGCGTCGATACCGGGCCGGGCCGTCGCGCAGCCCGCTGGTGGGGGGCCGATCACCATCACGATCGCGGGCCCCGGCTCGCAGCTCTCGACGATCGCGGTGTCGGGGCTCAAAAATCTCGGCGGCGACGACGACCATCGCGTTGGCAGCACGTTTGTCGGCACGCTGCGGCGCGACCTCGAGCTTTCGGGCTACTTCAGAATTATCGATCCGCACGCGTACATCGAGGACCCGCAAGCGTCGGGCTTCGAGCTCGGCCAGTTCAATTTCGCCGATTGGCGATCGATCAACGCCGACTTTGTCGTCAAGGGTTCGGTTTCCGCCGGCGCCGCGGGCGTGAAGCTGACGGCTTTTCTCTACGACGTGGCGCAGCAGCGGCGCATGATGGGCAAGAATTACAACGGCGACGCCGGTGACGTGGCGCGGATGGCGCGCCGATTCGCCGACGCGATCCTTGAAGCTGCGACCGGCCAGCGCGGCCCGTTCGATTCCAGGCTCGCGCTGGTTTCGACGCGCGGCGGTCGCTTCAAGGAAATCTACACGCAGTCGATCGACGGCCAGGACCTGTTCAAGCTGACCGGCAATCCGACCATCAACCTGTTCCCGAGTTTCGATCGCAGCGCCAACCACCTGCTGTATCTCTCGTACAAGAGCATGGCGCCGGCGCTTTACCTGGTGGATCTCAAGGCGCAGAGCGAAGTGAAGATCACCAGCCCCCGCGGCCGCGTGATCGGCGGCACGATCTCGCCCGACGGCGAGCGCATCGTCGCCGCGATCGAGCGTGACGGCGCCACCAATCTGTATCTGATCACGCGCGAGGGCGGGGAGATTCGCCCGCTCACCGACACCAATGGAATCAACGTCAGTCCCGCGATTTCACTCGACGGCGCCACGCTCGCCTTCACCTCGGATCGCTCGGGCACACCGCAAATTTACGTGATGAGCCTGGCCGGCGGTGCGCCGAAGCGATTGACCTATCGCGGCGATTACAACACCACCCCCGTGTTTTCGCCCCAGGGCGACACGCTCGCATATCAGAGCCGCAACAACGGACGTTTCGACATCTGGACGATTCCCGCCGGCGGCGGTGAACCCGTGCAAGTGACCGATGGCAACGGCTCCAACGAGTATCCAAGCTGGTCGCCCGACGGACGCTATCTCGCGTTCAGCTCGACACGCGGCTACAACTCGCGAATCTATATAATGATGGTCGGCAACCGGAAAATTATTTCCGCTTTGAAGGAGGGTAATGGTAATGATTCCTGTCCAGCATGGTCGGGGTGGTTGGGTGAGTAGTCGTTCGACATTGGCCAGGGCGATGGCGATTGTGGGTGTTGGGGTGATGCTGGCGATGGCCGGGTGCTCGTCGAAGAAGACGGCGCCGATAAATGGCGGCGAAAACAATCCCAACGGAAGTCAGATTGGTGAAAATGGGGTCGGCAAGGGCGGCGGCAACTCGCTCGAGGACTGGAAGAACGGAAAATTCGGCGCGCAAGGTCCGCTCAGCGACATTCACTTCGCGTACAACGAGTACACGATTCAGGAGCAGGATGGCTCCGTGCTGAAATCCGATGCCAGCTGGCTGCAAGCGCATCCGCAGACCCGGGTACAGGTCGAGGGTCATTGCGATGAGCGCGGCTCCGAGGAATACAATATCGCGCTGGGCGCCAAGCGCGCGCAGGCCGCCAAGGATTACCTGATGACACTCGGAATCAGCGGCAGCCGAATCTCGACAATCAGCTACGGCAAGGAGCTTCCGCTTTGCACCGAGCACGACGAAAGCTGCTGGTCGCAGAACCGCCGCGATCACTTTGCGGTAAGCGAATAAGGATTAGAAGCGTGCGAAAAACGAACTGGATGATCGGCGCCGCCGCCGCGCTTGCCGCGGCGTTCGCGCTGGCGGGATGCGCCGAGCAGGGCGACGTGCAGCAACTCAATCAAAACGAGTTCACGCTGCGCGGGATGATCGCGAGCGACCGCCAGGAAATCAATGCCCTGAAGCAGCAGATTCAACGTCAGAACGATCAGATCGAGGAGCTCAAGCACGGCGCCGCCGGCGCTGGCGGCGATGCGTCCTCGATGAACAATCGAGTCGCGAGCCTCGAGGCCGAAGTGAAAGCATTGCAGGCCGGCATGGCGGCGACGCCCGGCGCGATTCCTCCTCCCGGCGCGCCGGAAGACTCGGCAGGCGAGGCGCCCGCGCCGGCAATCCCGCCGCCGGGAGCGCCGTCTGGCGGTCCGGCTCCGCCCGTCGCGCCCGCCGCGATCGCTCCTACCTGGCCGAACGAACTCGATCAGGAAATTGCGGACGCCGCGACTTCGAGCGAGCCGGGCGTGAAGATCTACCGCGAAGGCCTCGACGCGATGAAGGCCGCCAAGTATCCGCTCGCGGTTGCCAGGTTCACCAAGCTGCAGCATGCGTACCCGAAATCGGCGCTGAGCGAGCCCGCCGAATACTTCGCCGCCAACGCGCTGTTTGAAACCGGCAGTTACGACCAGGCGATTTTGCAATTCAATGATCTCGTGATGCGCTTTCCCAAGGGCAAATACGCCAGCGCCGCCTTGCTGCGCGAGGCGCAGGCATTTGTGAAGCTCAACGATCGAATCGACGCGCGCCTGACACTGCAGAAGCTGGTCGCCGATCACGCGGGGACTCCGGAAGCGGATGCCGCAAACACGATGATGAAGGACCTCGCGAGCGATTAAAGCGTCGCCTTCGCGCACGATTGAATGGAAATAATTCGCGACCTCGGGGCGCTCGCGCGCCATACCTACCCGGTCACCGCAATCGGCAATTTCGACGGCGTCCACCTCGGTCATCGCGCGATCCTGAAGGCCGCCATCGATCACGCTCGCGCCGCCGGCGGCACCGCGTTCGCGCTCACCTTCGATCCGCTGCCGGCCAAAGTGCTGGCTCCCGCCCGCGCTCCGCGGTTGATCCTGACCCCGGATGACAAACTCGAAATGCTGCGGCTGTCGGGCACCGACGGCGTCATCGTGCTCGATTTCACCCGCGAGCTGAGCCGGCTCTCGCCGCGCGATTTCGTGCGCGACTACCTGCGCGCAAAGATCGGCGTGCGCGAAGTGGTCGTCGGGCACAGCGTAAGCTTCGGCCACAATCGCGCGGGGAACGCGGCCATGATGGTCGAACTCGGCCGCGAATTCGGTTTCGATACGGAGGTGGTCGGACCGATCAAAATCGACGGCCTCGAAGTCAGTTCAACCAAGGTGCGCGAGGCAATCGCCGCCGGCGACCTGCGCGGCGCCGCCCGGCTGCTGGGCCGTTACCACTTTTTACGCGGCCCCGTGGTCCGCGGACGCGAGCGCGGACGGACCATCGGATTTCCCACCGCGAATCTCGCCAGCGAGACGGAATGCATCCCGCCCGACGGCGTTTACGCCACCCGCGTCATCCTCGACGACGGCGCCTACCCGGCGATCACCAACATCGGCATGCGTCCGACATTTTCGGAGACCGAGCGATCGATCGAGGCGCATATCTTCGATTTCACGCGCGACCTTTACGGCACGCGCATCAAGCTCGAGTTGATCGAACGAATCCGCGCCGAGCGCAAGTTCGACAACGCCGATGCGCTCAAGGCGCAGATCGCTCTGGACCTGAGCAAGGTGCGCGAGATCCTCTCCGCGGCCTAGGCGCTAGCGGATTTTGGCGGCGGGTTCGATCCAGTCGCGCGCGAGCTGCTCGATCCATCGGCCGATATCCGACTCGTTGTCGGGCGGATAGAAGGGTATCACCAGTTCATTGACGCCGGCCGCGCCGTACTTCTTCAAATCATCGGAGTTGATCTGCTTGGTGTACGGGCACACGATGATTTCGACTTCGCTCGCGTCGCGTCCGTTGGCTTTCAGCATCGCGCGAAGCTTGTCCGCCAGCGGCGCCGCCTCGTCCGGTCCAACGCTGAAGCCGAACCATCCGTTGCCGATGTCTGCCGAGCGTTTCAACGCGGGCGCGCTTTCGCCGCCGAAGATTATCGGCAGCTTCGCGCCGCGCGCAGGCTTCGGAAAGCTTCTCGCCGCATCGAAGTTCACGAATTCGCCGTGGAAGGTCGTCACCTCCTCGGACCACAGCCGCCGCATCACTTCGATGTACTCACGCGTCCGCTGCGCACGCCGCTCGAACGGAATCCCCAGCGCTGCAAATTCCTCCGCTGACCATCCGATCCCCACCCCCAGCGCGAATCGTCCCTTAGACAGCCGGTCCAGGCTCGCGACTTCCTTGGCCAGCACGACAGGGTTGTGCTCCGGCACCAGGCAGATTCCCGTCGCCAGCCGAATCGTTTTGGTGACCGCAGCCGCAAACGTCAGCGTGATAAATGGATCGAGCCAGTCCGCACCACCCGGCAAGGGGAACTCGCCGCTCTCCGCGTAGGGATACCTGGAATCCTGGCGGTCGAAGAGCACGACGTGCTCTGCCGCCCAGAGCGTTGAAACTCCACAACGCTCTGCCGCCTCGGCCGTCTTCACAATCGCGCCGGGACGCGCGCCAGTGCCGATGCCCAGCGCGAACAGGCCGATTTTCATTGGCCCGGGCGCGAGCTATTTCTGCCCGCCGCGATTGCCGGCGCCTTCGTGAACTTGAGCATGAAGCGATCGGTCTGACCGAGATGCTTGAACACAACCCAGGTGCGATCGTCTTCCGGGTGGCGCAGCGCGCTCGACGCTCCCGACAGCCTGAAGCCCGCCTTCTCCACATCCTTGATTAGAAAATTCTCGTCGATTCGGTGGAGCGTGGTGGTCACCGTATCGTTGGTGCCCGGCTGCGCGCTGTGATCGACGATCCCGTACATCCCGCCCGGCTTGAGCGCCTTGAACACCGCCGCGTTCACGTTCTCGCGATTGAGCTTGAAGCCGACCATGTCGTGGTAGTTGAGATGGATGATCACGGCGTCGAGCGAGTCCGGCGGCACCGGCAGCACGTCGGGCGCATCGAAGGGTTTGCTGACCTTGACGACGTTCTTGAGCGCCGGCTCTTTCAGCCGTTCGTTCCATGTATCTTCGCTTTTCTTGAATTGCTCGGGAAACGGACCGTTTTGCGAGTAAACCGTGCCGGTCGATCCGACGATTCGCGCATACAGCTCGGTCATGTAGCCGCCGCCCGCGAATATATCGGCAATCTTCATCCCGGGCTTGATTCCGTAAAACGCCATCATCTGATCGGGCCTGCGTCCCGCGTCGAGCGCCTTGTCCGCGGCCGGCCGGTCGGGCGAGTTGATCGCGTCGGTGATCACCTTGGGAATCTGCGCGGCGGGAATCGGTGCGCTTTCAGCCACGCGTGCCGCGACCAGCGCAACCTGCGCGCGCGCCGGCGGCGAGATCCACGCGAATGCGGCGAGTGCGACTATCATTGACATGACCAACCGGCAGGCTCCAATCCGCATTCTCATAGTCATCTCGATTCTCCGCGTAACGTTTGATTCATCTGCCACGATCGAGAGCTAACACACCGATCGCAAAACGGGCAATGCGGTTGCTCCCGCCCGGCGTGCACCCGCCCCCCGCAAGGCGAAAAGGCAGCGGGCGGGGGAGTGGACGCGGGCCTCGTGCTCACGGCAAGATTAACCACGCGGCGGGGCCGCTCGCGATGAACCCGGAAACGGAGTCCAATTCTCGAGACACCCCCAGCTTCAGATGAACCAAGAGACGCAATCCAATTCCTCGGACAGTACGCCCGGCTTCGGCGGACTTCGCGTCGTCGCCTTCGAGAGCCGCATGGCGGCTGAAGTAGCGACGATGATCGAGCGGCGCGGCGGCGTCGCGATTATCGCGCCGGCGATGCGCGAGGTGCCGCTCGAGGACAATCACGCGGCGCTGGATTTTGCCGATCGCCTGCTGGCCGGCAAGAACGAATTCGAAGTGGTCATCTTCATGACCGGGGTCGGGACGCGCGCGCTGTTCCAGGCGATGGAAACGCGCCATCAGCGGGCGCCGATAGCGGCGGCGCTGGCCGCAATCACCACCGTGGCGCGCGGCCCGAAAGCGATTCGCGCGATGCGTGATCTTGGCGTCGAACCCTCGATAGTCGCGCCCGAGCCGAATACCTGGCGCGAGGTGCTCAGCGCGCTTGCGTCGCAGGTCGAGCTCAAGGGCAAGCGCGTCGCGATCCAGGAATACGGAGTTTCCAATCACGAGCTGACCGCGGGACTCGAGGCGCGCGGCGCCTGGGTCACGATTGTTCCGGTCTATAGATGGACGCTGCCGGCCGATCGCGCGCCGCTGCGCGCGGCGTTGAATGCGATCGCGGCGGGCGCGGCGGACGTGGCTATTTTCACCAGCTCGAACCAGGTCACGAACGTCATTGCGCTCGCGGAGGCCGAGGGAATCGGCGACGGCGTCAAGCGCGGACTGGCGCGCATGGCGGTTGGCTCGATCGGGCCGGTATGCTCGGAGCAGATTCGCAACTACGGGCTGCGCGTGGACTTCGAGCCGGAGCATTCGAAGCTCGGCCACCTGGTCAAGGCGGCGGCGGCGCAAGCGGCTTCGATTTTAATCGCGAACCGCGCTGACACGCATCGAATTGAAGCGGGCGCGGCGCCAAATCCGCGGCGGCCGGCAGTTTCGAACGCGCCGCGATCCCGGCTCGCCGACCATCCGATGCTCAAGGCGTGCCGGCGCGAAGCGGCCCCCTACACTCCTATCTGGCTGATGCGCCAGGCGGGCCGCTACATGCCGGAGTATCGGCGGGTGCGCGAGCGTCATGGTTTTCTCGAGATGTGCAAGCGGCCCGATTTGGCCGCCGAAGTCACGGTCACGGCGGTCGAGCGGCTCAAGGTGGATGCAGCGATCATTTTCGCCGATATCCTGCTGCCCCTGATCCCGATGGAAGTCGGGCTGCATTTCGAAAAAGGCGACGGGCCGGTGATCGATCGCCCGGTGCGCACCGAGGCCGACCTGGAACGGATTCCGGCCGTCGACGTGGCGTCGCTCGGCTTCGTTGGCGACGCGATCAAGTTGGTGAATCGCGCGATCGGCGCGACGACTCCGCTGATCGGATTTGCCGGGGCGCCGTTCACGCTCGCGTCGTACCTGATCGAAGGCGGCTCGTCGCGGCAATACCAGGCGACCAAAACTTTCATGTACATGCAGCCCGAAACGTGGCATCGCCTGATGGAGATGCTGGCGCGCATCACGGCGGATTATCTGAAGATGCAAATCGCGGCGGGCGCCGACATCGTGCAGATTTTCGACAGCTGGGTCGGCAGCCTTGGCCCGGACGACTATCGGCGCTTCGTGCTGCCGCATACCGCGTCGGTAATCGCGGCGATTCCCGCCGACGTGCCCGTAATCCATTTCGGGACCCTGACGGGAAACCTGCTCGGGCAGATGCGCGAGGCGGGCGGCGACGTCTTAGGGCTCGACTGGCGCGTCGATCTCGCCGACGCGTGGGCGCGGCTCAACTACAGCGTGGCGGTGCAGGGCAATCTCGATCCGATCGCGCTGTTCGCGGACGTTGCCGAAATCCGCACCCGCGCGCGCGCGATTCTCGATCAGGCGGGCGGACGCCCCGGACATATCTTCAATCTCGGCCACGGAATACTTCCGGATACGCCGGTCGATCACGCAATCGCGCTGGTCGATATGGTTCACGAGATGAGCGCGCGGTGACGCCATGACCACGAAAGCAACCTGTGACGCGGTGTTGATGATTGGATTCGGCGGACCGACGCGCGCCGACCAGGTGCGGCCGTTTCTCGACAATGTTGTGCGCGGACGGCCAATCCCGCCCGAGCGCTACGAAGAGGTGGTGCATCATTACGATCTTCTCGGCGGGCGCTCGCCGTACAATGATCTCACGATGCGCCAGGCGGCCGCGCTGCGCGAGGAGCTTGCGAAAAAAGGCGCGCGCGTGCCGGTCGCGGTCGGGATGGCCAAGTGGGAACCGTATGTTGCCGACTCGCTTCGCGCGCTCGCCGACGGTGGAGCGCGGCGCGTGCTCGGCTTCATCATGGCGGCGCATCGCAGCGAAGCCAGCTTCGAGCGTTACCAGGCAATCGTCAACGACGCGCGCGCTGCGATCGGCGACGGGGCGCCCGAGGTCGTGTATCCCGAGCCCTGGCACGACCATCCGCTGTTCATCGGGGCGATTGCGGCGCGCACGCGCGAGGCGTACGCGCGCCTCGGCGAGCAGGATGCAGCGGGCGCGCGGCTGATCTTCACCGCGCACAGTATCCCGCTGGCGATGGCGCAGGCCGGGCCGTACGTCAAGCAGCTTGCGCAGTCGGCGTGGATGACGGCGGCCAAGCTTGGAATCGGCGGCTGGAAGCTTGCCTATCAAAGCCGCAGCGGCAGTCCGCGCGAGGCGTGGCTCGAACCCGACATCAAGGATACGCTTCGCAGCCTGGACGCGAAGGCGGCGGTGGTCGTGCCGATCGGTTTTTTGTGCGATCACGTCGAAGTGCTGTACGATCTCGATATCGAGGCGGCGCAAATCGCGCGCGAGGCGGGAATCAGGATGGAGCGGGCGCCGACGGTCGGGGACGATCCGTTGTTTATCGAGATGATGGCGTCGATAATCGCGGCGTACGCGCGCGGCGGTAGTGGGTCAGTTTGATTTTTCCTTCTGCTTGGCTTCCCATTCGTCCACGATTCGCACCATGTCTTCAAGCGACGAGAGACGATCCGTGACTCCAGCCTGCATCGCAGGCGTGACCCTGAGCGTTTGATGAATGCGCACGAAATTATAGTGCATGAAGTAGATCGAAAGCGCGTGGATATGGTTCTCCAGCTTCTTGCTGAATGCATTTGTTAAGCGCGTAAATCGACGGGTTCCCATTCGCATCGAAAGATTCTGGCGCTCGACGTAGCTGGTGTTGATGTGCTCGCGATCAGGGTTTCCGCGAATGATTTTACTCTCCGCGCTCCAACAGATTGACGGGCTGTATCGGGTCTCGTTTTGAGGATCGGTGCCGTACATTTTGACTAACATCGCGTAGTCGATTCCATGCGGGAAGGCTGCGTCCACCGCGTTCAAATAGCAATGAAATCCGTCGGTGGTTAGCTGGACTCGACTCGTTAGCCTACTCGCCACGTCCTGTATGATGTGATGCGCCGATTCCGCATCGCGCGGCCCGACATACCACGACGGAACGAGTTTCGTATCCGCGCAAAGTGTAGTCCACGTCCATACGTCGCCGACGCCAAACTGACCGCGCAACTTTTCAGGAACGTCCATCGCTTTGGCGTAAACGAAACTCCAAATCTCATCGGCCTGAATGCGCTTGCAGGATAGATTTCTGAGCGCGCGATCCTGATATTCGGAACACGCATTGCCAGCGTCTGCTAACAACTTGACAATCGTGTTCTTACTAGCGTTAGTCATTCGGGAGATCGCGCGGATAGAAACGCCCTCAACCATCATGCCGAGTATCTGAGCGCGCCGTTCGGGGGATGACTTGTTCATGCATCTGATAATAGACCCATATGCTTGTACTATCAAGTATATGGGTCAGTTTCTGTCACTTAGCCGATATTGTCTTTATAGTATGAACACGATGCGTTGCGATTGACTTATATGTCAATTATGGATGAAATAGAAGCGCTGTGCGAAGACGGGCGCTTAATCAAAGTTGAGCAGAGTTATCCCCGTCCTCGTGGCGCTGAAGCCTTCGAACCTAGAAGCCTCTATGTGACACCGGAGATTAATGAATTCCTGATGAGCGACCATTCGCTAGCACCAGCAGCATCCGCAGATTTTACTGACTTCGTTTTTGGCGAGCCTTTCGAAGTCTCTCTTCACTCGGAGCATGAATTCTATTGCCGCATGTCTCGACTAGATGAAGCCCGGGAAGAAGTCTGGGAAATGCGAATTTGGGATATTGAACCCCAGTTAAGATTCTACGGACGGTTCGCAAAACGAAATATCTTTATTATCCTATATGGTCCCGTCGAAAAGTCGCGATTCTTTCGTAGGAGAATCAGACACAACCCTATTAAGCGAACGTGTATCAGCACTTGGCAAAGCATTTTCAGCTTTGATCCCTTGACCGGTGGAGATGAAATTAATGCCTACCTTTCAAACGTCGATCCTGCATGAGATTGCGCACGGAAAGCCTATCTCACTACGAACAAGATTGCTGTATCGGCGGCGATTACAGAACCGAGTTCAGAGACTACTTCGCAAAGCATTTCGCGACGAACAAAAGAGAACCGGACTCACTCAGAAGGAATTTGCCGAGCGCATCGACAAAGACAAATCCAAAGTAAATCAGTGGCTGAGCATCGCTAGTAACCTAACTTTGGAGACGATCAGCGATCTTCTCCTTGGATTGGGAGTTGATCTAGACGAATTGTCGGTTACTCGGCTTGCCAATTTAATCATGCAGACAGCAAATGACATCGAGGAAGAAGAAAAAGCGTCTCCGCCACCGCCGCAGCTACCACAGCTCAATCCGCCACCAGCAGCGCAATCAGCCAGCGCTCTAGAATCGCAGCAAAATTGGAATCCCCCGCTTTTGGGTTTGGGCGATGACCCCGCCCATCAGGTGACGCCATGAAAATAACCGCCATCGCTCGCGCGCAATCCGTCTATGCTATGCCGCCTAGTATCTTCGCCACCGTGCCCGTCTTTGATCTGGTTGATGGACTCAAGGCGCGTTACGGGTTTCGTCACATTCCAACGGGTCAAGAGTTGATCAATCCGCCGCCAAATCAACCTACAAACTTTCTTTGGGGGAAGTGTCACATAGGCGGGCGCACTATCACAGTGGAGAGCTTGCAAGTTCAAAATTACGCTGCGCTCGCAACGAGCGTTAGTGTGACAACTCGGACTTCAACCGACGACTCAGACTTAGTGCTCGCAGACTTGCAACAATGGGTCGTTGCGGATTTCAAAGTAAATGCGAAGCAGGTATTTCCAACGAACTACGTCAGCCAACTAGAATTCATTGTGGACCGACCTATCTCGGAACAGCTGATGATTCTGAAACCCCTGGCTGAACTTGTCACAGGGCTGGTGCGAGGCTATGGATTTACCGCTTGTCCCGACTACGAACCAAGTTCTTTTATTCTCTTCTTTGACAACAGTAAGTTCACAAATCCGCCCACATTTGCGGGTTCTTTCCTCGTAGATCGGCGCGCAGGGGCGGGTTACGAAGAAAACCGGTATTACTCGCAGGCGCCTTTGCGAACTGCCGATCACATAGCTCTGCTGAATGAGTTGGAGAAACTGTTAATGAAGAAATGAAAAATACGGGGGCGTGGCGGAGTCTGGCTTATCGCGACGGTCTTAAAAACCGTTGGCCTGCTGACACAGGCCCGTGCGTTCGAATCGCACCGCCCCCGTCCCAAACACTTGCACTAGAGTCAGACGTAAATCAAGTTGGATCACTTCGACCAGCGTTTTTGTGCCGCTTTCTGGGCGATTTCCCGACGCTGTTCCGGCGTCAATCGTTCCGCGCGCGCTCGACCGCCCTTCTGTCCGCCCAAGCGCCCCATCTCGACCGCAGCGGGATTGCGCTTGTCCGGCTCGGTGTCTGACGCTTGGCCCGTGGCGATGTCCCCGATCATTTTCGCTAACGCTAACGGATCGCGCGGACGTTTTCTTTGCCTGTCCGCCATGCCAAGAGTATTGCACAGAGCCAGCGCAGACGCATCGCCGAATCAACGGCGGGAGATTTCAAACTGACCCCGTACGCGGGCGGGTGACGGATCGATCGAGGGAGAAGCTCAAACGGACTCCGGCACACATATCAAACGGGTTGCGGTAATCGGCGGGGGCATCAGCGGGCTGGCCGCGGCGTATCGGCTGCGCGAGCTGGCGGCGGCGCGGGAGTTTCCGCTCGAAGTGGAATTGCTGGAACGCAGCGCGCGATGTGGAGGCGCGCTGGAGACGATTCGCCGCGACGGATTTGTGATCGAGACCGGCGCCGATTCATTTTTGTCGGAAAAAACCTCGGCCGCCGAGCTCGCGCGGCGGCTTGGCCTGGGCGCGGAACTGGTTCCGACCCGCGAGATCTACGGCAAGACGTTCGTGGTGCGCGCGGGGCGCCTGGTCGAGGTTCCGGCGGGATTCATGATGCTGGCGACGGCGCACTTCGGGCCGGTTTTCCGAAGTTCGCTTTTTTCGCCGCTCGGAAAATTGCGGATGGCGCTGGAACCGTTCATCGCGACGCGCACCAGCGGCGACGACGAGAGCCTGGATTCATTCGTGACGCGGCGACTGGGGCGCGAGGTGCTCGATCGCGTTGCGCAGGCGCTCGCCGGCGGTATCTACACCGCGGATCCGAAACACCTCAGCACCACGGCGACGATACCGCGCTTTGTCGAGATGGAGCGGCGCTACGGCAGCCTGTTCAAGGGAATGCGCGCGGCAGAACGGGCGCGGGCCTCGAAGAGTCCGGAGGTCAGCGGCGCGCGATGGAGCCTGTTCCAGAGTTTCAGGAACGGGATGGCGACGCTGCCCGAGACGATTGCGAGGCGGCTGGGCGAGTCGATTCGCACGGAGACGGAAGTTATCGGGATGACGCCGACCGCGGACGGATGGCGGCTGGGTCTGGCCGACGGCGGCTCGGGCTCGATCGATGCCGACGCGGTAATCTGCGCGGCGCCGGCGTACGCGGCCGCGCGCATCGTGTCGCCGCATGAGCCGGCGGCTGCGAAGCTGCTCGGCGCGATCACTTACGCGTCGGCGGCGACGGTCAACCTGACCTTTCGCGAGAGCGACTTCGAGGGTCCTCCGCGCGCATTCGGCTTCGTGGTGCCGGCAGTCGAGCATCGGCGCATAATCGCGGCCAGCTTTTCGAGCTTCAAGTTCGAGGGACGCGCGCCCGCGGGCGCAATCCTGGCGCGCGCGTTCATCGGCGGCGAGCTGCATCGCGAAATGATGAATCTCAGCGACGACGAGATGGTCGCCGCCGTGCGCGACGAGTTTCGCGTATTGCTCGGCGTGAAGGCGGCGCCGGGAATCACGGTCGTCAGGCGATGGCCCGACGCGATGCCGCAGTACGACGTCGGGCATCTGGCGCGGGTCGCCGAGATCGAGCGGCTGATCGCCCCGATTCCCGGCTTCGCAATCGCGGGCGCGGCCTATCGCGGCGTGGGGAGTCCCGATTGCGTGCGCAGCGGCGAAGCTGCGGCGGATACGATCTTCGCCAAACTCTCGACGCCGAAATAAGACTCCGATGATGGCGCGCCCGTGAGCATCGAGAAGGCTGCCGGAGCCGGCTCGGCGGCGCATTGGCCGCGAGTGATCGCGCACGCGGACATGGACGCGTTCTACGCCTCGGTCGAAGTGCTCGACAATCCCGCGCTGCGCGGCCTGCCGGTTATAGTGGGCGGGCGCAGCGCGCGCGGGGTGGTGACGTCGGCGTCATACGAGGCGCGCAAATTCGGCGTGCGTTCCGCGATGCCGACCGGGCAGGCGCGCAAACTGTGTCCGCAGGCGATCTTCGTGCCGGGCCGGATGGAGCGCTACGTGGAAATCTCGCGGGTGGTGCGCCGCGTGTTCGAGAGCTTCAGTCCGATCGTCGAGCCGCTCTCGCTCGACGAGGCGTTTATCGATCTGACCGGCACCGAGCGCCTGCTCGGGCCGCCACTTGACGCGGCGCGCAATCTCAAGCGCCGGGTGCTCGAAGAAACCGGGCTGGTCGCATCGGTGGGCGTCGCGCCAACAAAAATGGCGGCAAAGATTCTGAGCGACATGTCGAAGCCCGACGGATTGCTCGCGGTGGCGCCCGAAAAAATGCGCGAATTTCTGACCCCGCTGCCGGTCGAAAGGCTGTGGGGAGTGGGACGGGTGACGCTCGCGCGGATGCATGAATGCGGAATCAAGACGGTCGGCGAGCTGGCGCGGTGCGATCCGGCAGAGCTCAAGAGCCTGTTCGGCGCGATGGGACCGCATCTGCATGAACTGGCGTCGGGTAACGATACGCGACCGGTAATCGCCGACTGGCAGCGCAAGTCATACGGCGAGGAAAATACTTTCGCGCAGGACGTCGCGCTCGACTCGGATGAAATCCGCCGCGTTCTGATCGCGCATGGCGACGCACTGGCGCGGCGGCTTCGCGCCGACGGGGTGCGCGCGCGAACGATCACGCTGAAGCTGAAACTGGCGCGTCCACTGGGCGGCGGGCGCTATCCGCTGATCACGCGCAGCTTCTCGATCGACGCCGCGACCAATGACGGGCCGGAAATCTCGCGCGTCGCGACGGGTTTGCTGTCGAAGGCCGGCACGCGCGACAAAATTCGTCTGGCCGGCGTGCAGGTGCATCAGCTGGAGCGCGCCGACGGTGCGCAGCTGGGGCTGTTCGAGTCAGCGCCCGCGGAGGATCGCAAGCGGGACCGGCTCAACCGGGCGCTGGATGCCGTCGCGAAGAAGTTCGGCGATGAGGCAGTGACGCGCGGGCTGGCGCGCGCGGAGCGCGCCGCGCCGACGCGGCGGATCAAATGACGCGGGCGTCAGCGGCGGTTCCGCGATGAGCTGCCGGAGCCCGGAGTCGTGGTCTCGGCGATTCCCGTTGGCAGGCCGTCGATGCTGCGCAGGTTATGCGTCTGCCAGTAATCCCGCTTTTCTTCTTCGGTGCGTTTAAGCCAGTACTTTTCCAGCGTGTCGCGCCCGGTCATCTCGCCCATCCGGGGCACCGCGTAACCGCACGAGGTCATCGCCGATTCGACGCCGATCTCCATTATCTGGCGCACTCCGGGAAGCTCGGGAAAGCTGGCGGCCAGTTCCGGCCAGCGGGCGTGGTCCGGACCAATGACGGTGCCGCGTCCGTAGATGCGCGCGATCTCCGCGTGGTTGCCGAATGAGCAGAACATTATCGTGATGCGGCCGTCGCGAAGCAGATGGGCGGCGGTTTCGTTGCCGCTGCCGGTCAGGTCCAGGTAGGCGACGCGTTTTTCATCCAGCACGCGGAAGGTATCCATGCCCTTGGGCGACAGATTGATGCGGCCCTGCGGCGCCGCGGTGGCGACGAAGAAGACCGGTTGCGCGCCGATGAACCCGGTCAATTCGGGAGTGAGCCGGTCGAAGAATTTGGACATGACCCTTAACCCCGCTTGCAAAGATTACTTAACTATAGTTAATATCTTGCCTGATGCAAGCAGTTGTACGCCGCGACCCAATCTTCCGCGCGATCGAAGCGATGACCGCGCTGACGGAGATCTTCGAGCGCCGGCGCGAGGTGCTGGCCCGCGACGCGGGTATCACGATCGAGCAGTGGCGGGTGCTCGAGGAAATCTCGACCGAACATTTTATTCCGTCGATGTTCGCGCGCAGCCGCGACAGTTCGGCGGCGGCGGTATCGAAAATATTGCGCCAACTGCTCGACGGCGGCATGGTCTCGGCCGCGATTGGGCGGGCCGACCGCAGGAACCGGCGCTACAAGCTGACCGCGAAGGGCAAGCGGGTGCTGGGCGAGCTGCGCGCGTCACGCCAGGCGGCGATCGAGGCGATCTGGACGGGATTTTCGCGCGACGAGCTGGCCGCATTCAGCGGTTTCGCGGTCAAGCTGTCCGATCGGATCGACCGCTATTCGCGCAGGAAAATGGCGCGGCGCGTGGCGGCGGTGCGATGAACTTCAACGGCGCTCTTTTACCGATTTAGAAATTGTTGCGCCGCCGGATGCAGATCCGATGCGGCGGGAGTTGAACGCAATGGCCACAAAAACCCTGTTCGAAAAAATCTGGGAAGCGCACGTGGTCCGCGAAAAGCAACATGAGCCTTCCCTGCTCTACATCGACCTGCACCTGGTTCACGAAGTCACGTCGCCGCAGGCGTTCGAGGGCCTGCGCCGCAGCGGGCGCAAGGTCCGCGCGCCGCATCGCACCTACGCCACGCAGGATCACAACGTGCCGACGACGGATCGGAGCAAGCCGATTGCCGATCCCGATTCGAAACTGCAGATCGAGACGCTGAGGCGCAACTGCGCGGAGTTCGGGCTGCGGCTATTCGACATCGGCTCGCGCGAGCAGGGAATCGTGCACGTCATCGGGCCGGAGCTCGGGCTGACGCAGCCGGGCATGACGATCGTTTGCGGCGACAGCCATACCGCTACTCACGGCGCGTTCGGGGCGCTGGCGTTCGGCATCGGCACCAGCGAGGTCGAGCACGTGCTGGCGACGCAATGCCTGTGGGAAGCGCGTCCGCAGACGTTTGAAATCCGCGTCGACGGAAAGCTCGGCGCGGGAGTCGGCGCCAAGGATTTAATCCTCGGCATCATCGGCAGGATCAAGACCAACGGCGCAACCGGGCACGTGATCGAGTACCGCGGCGCGGCCGTCGAGGCGCTGTCGATGGAAGAGCGCATGACGGTGTGCAACATGTCGATCGAAGGCGGCGCGCGCGCCGGGATGGTCGCGGCGGACAAGACCACCGTCGAGTATCTGCGCGGGCGCCGGTATATCCCCATCGGCAAGGAATTCGACGAACTGGCGGCGCGATGGCTCCAATGCCGCAGCGACGACGGCGCGAAGTTCGATCGCAGCGTAGTGTTCGACGCCGCGACGTTCGCGCCACAAGTGACGTGGGGCACGAATCCCGGGATGGTCACCGAGGTTGGGGGAAGCGTGCCGAATCCCGCGGAGATCGGCGACAAGGAGCAGCGCGAGACGGTCGAGCGGGCGCTGACCTACATGGCGCTGCGGCCCGGCACGAGAATCGAGGACATCAAGATCGATCGCGTGTTCATCGGATCGTGCACGAACTCGCGGCTGAGCGATCTCAAGGCCGCCGCCGCCGTCGTCAAGGGACGCAAAGTCGCGCCGACCGTGCGGGCAATGGTGGTGCCGGGATCGCAGGAGATCAAGGCGGAGGCGGAGAGCCTCGGGCTGGACAGAATTTTCACGCAAGCGGGCTTCGAGTGGCGCGAATCGGGATGCAGCATGTGCCTGGCGATGAATCCCGACGTGCTGCAGCCGGGCGAGCGATGCGCCAGCACGTCGAATCGCAACTTCGAGGGGCGTCAAGGCAAGGGCGGGCGCACGCATCTGGTTAGCCCCGCGATGGCGGCGGCGGCGGCGATAGCAGGACACTTCGTCGATGTGCGCGAGTGGCAGGGGTGACCCCTGCACTCAATATTAAGGCCGCCCGCCGTTGGCGGGCGCGGCATGAAGGAAGAATCACCTGCGCGGTGGGCGGCAGGGGTGACCCCTGCACCCGGTAGTGAGAAGACGCGAAAATCTGCGCAGCGCATCTTTTCGCGAGTACACGATGGAAGAGCCAATGGCCAGGGGTGAGCCCTGCCACTCGATGTTAAGAAAAGATGCGGGACTTCGTCCCGGTTGGAAGTTAGTAAGGTAGGAAGGATGGTACGTCGCGGGCGTCGTTCTTAGGAGACACAGATGCAGGCATTCAAGAGTTTTACCGGGATGGTCGCGCCGCTCGATCGGGCCAACGTCGATACCGATCAGATCATCCCCAAGCAGTTTCTGAAGGCTGTAGTGCGCACCGGGCTAAAGAAGGGGCTGTTCATCGACTGGCGGCTAAATCCCGACGGCACCGAGAACCAGGATTTCGCGCTGAACAAGCCGCGCTACCAGGGCGCGTCGATTCTGGTGGCGCGCAACAATTTTGGATGCGGCAGTTCGCGCGAGCATGCGGTGTGGGCGCTCGATGACGCGGGCTTCCGCGCGGTGATCGCGCCGGAGTTCGCCGATATCTTCCACAACAACTGTTTGAAGAACGGCTTTCTTCCGATCACGCTGCCGGCCAACGAGGTCGAGCATATTTTTCGCGCCACCGGCGACTACGAGGCGTACCGGCTCACGATCGATCTCGAAAAGCAGACAGTGTCCGACGATTTCGGATGGACGGCGCATTTCGAGATCGAGCCGTTCCAGAAGAAGTGCCTGCTCGAGGGTCTCGACGACGTGGCGCTGACGCTCGCGCACGAGGACCGGATCCTTGCGTACGAAAAAGCGCATCCACTACCGCATCGCTTCGAGTAGAGCCGTTGCGACGGCGGCACAGGCTCTTTGCACACTTGTGCTCATCTCGACGTTAGTCTTTACGTTCGCGTGGCGGTGAGAAGGATCGCGGGGGCGAAATGGGGCAACGGTAGTGGAAAGCCCCTGAAAAAAAGGCTGGCGCCGCGCGCGCCGCGGGGGGAAACTCATCGCAGGTGCCAAATCGCATGAAACCAATCTTCTCGATGACAATCGTCGCGCTGTGCTCGACGGCGCTGGCTGGATGCTGGTTCTATTCGAGGCCTGACACGGCGTCAGGCTGTCAGAAGACCACCTATGGCGTCGCGATAGCCTCGACCAGCAGCGAGAACTGCCCTCCCTCCGAGGCCAGCGCTCCGACACCGCCGACCGTACCGCCGCTACCCCCGCCCTCGATGCCGTGATTCGTGGGTCGCGGCGGTAGCGCAGGCTCTTTGCACGCTTGTGCTCATCTGGATGTTAGTCTGTACGTTCGCACGGGAGGCCAATGTAGAAGATCGAGATGGCGCGCTGGAACAGCACCCTCACCGCCGGCGGGGACGCCGTTCCCTCTCCCGCAAGCGGGCGAGGGTTAATAGGTACTCAAGAGCCATATAGGACGATCACCGCGGGCGCCGAGCACGAGCGCATGCGGCTGGACGTGTTCGTGTCGATGCGGCTTGCGCCGGAGTACTCGCGCTCGCAGGTGGCGCGGATGATTAAGGCGGGACTGGTGACGGTCAACGGGGCGGTCGCGCGCGCGTCCGGCGCGGTGCGGACCGGAGACAGGATCGAGGTCGCCGCGGCGCCTGCCGGTGCGCTGTACGATCCTTCAAATTACAAAGAAGGTGACGCGCCGGAGATTTCGGTAATTTTCGCCGACGACGAAATAATCGTCGTGAACAAACCCGCCGGCATGACGGTGCATCCCGCCCCAGGGCATCCCGCAGGCACGCTGGTGGACGCTCTCCTGGCGCGGTTTCCCGAGCTTGCCGCGATGGCCGAGCCCGACGGCGTGCTGCGTCCCGGCATCGTGCATCGCCTCGACAAAGACACTTCGGGCGTGATGATCGTGGCGCGGACGCCATTTTCGCGCACCGCGCTTTCGCGGCAGTTCAAGGAACGCAGCGTGAGAAAGACCTATCTCGCGATCGTCAAGGGCAAGGTCGCGCGCGATCGGCAGACGATCGAGCGGCCCGTCGGGCGCCATCCCGTGGAGCGCAAGCGGATGTCGGTGCGGTCGCATGCGCCGCGCGACGCGGTCAGCCATCTGACGGTGCTCGCGCGCTTCGATCCCGCGCAAGCGGGCGACGCGGGCGCATCGTTGGTGCGGGTAAAACCCGACACGGGCAGGATGCATCAGATTCGCGTGCATCTCGCGTCGATTGGTCATCCGTGCCTGGGCGATCCTCTATATGGCGGCAAGGCGGGATGCGATGGATTCTTTCATCGACAGGCGCTGCATGCGATTGCGCTTTCGATCACGCATCCGAGGTCGGGCGCGCCGCTGGAATTCATCGCGCCGTTGCCAACTGATTTCGTCGAATTTCTCGCGCAGAAGTCATTGGGGCCCGATGCGCGCGAGCTGCGGCGATGGATCGAACTGAACTGATACAGGTGGACGCGCGGGCGCGGGTAGTGGGTCAGTTTGGAAAAAGTATCGCGCGGTTCAGTGCCACCAGGCGATGTTCAGCAATTTGCTCGCGGCTGCGTTCAGCCCTGGGTACACGGCGCTGAGCCGATCGAAGTGCACCCACAAGTATCCGATCGCAAAACCGGCGATCACGTAGGAGAGCCACTTTGATGTTGTTGCCCGGTTCATCGACAGCAGCCTCTTCTTTTTAGTAGCGAATTGCTACTGTAGTGTCTAGTTGGCGATGGACTTGGAACACTCGCTGCCATTGGGACAGCGCCGGAGAACTCAAACCGCTCCGCCCTCCCAATCGTCCACGATCCGCACAATGTCGGCAAGCAAACACAGCGTATCCGTCGCTTCACCTTTCAAAGGCGCTCCGTTCATTCATTTTATGTTGAGGCGCGGCCTGCGAGATGATATCGTGATATCAAAGGTAGCGAATTCTCATGGCACAACTGGTCGTCAGAAATCTCGAAGAAGGCGTCAAGGCGCGACTCCAACGTCAGGCAAGCCGTCATGGCCACAGCATGGAGGAAGAAGTGCGTGACATTCTCCGTAACGCCGTGAGGACTGAGGAACGGGCAGCCGCGCCGCTTGGCAGCCGCATCCGGACTCGCTTCGCGCGCATCGGCTTGAACGAAGACCTCCCGGAGCTCCGTGGGCAGAAGGCAAGTCCGATAGTCTTCGGTAGATGATCGTTCTCGACACCAACGTCCTGTCGGCACTGATGCAACGCGAGGCTGATCCTTCCGTGGTTGCCTGGCTCGATCTCCAGCCGTCCGAATCAGTCTGGACTACAGCAGTGACCGTCTTCGAGATCCGCTTCGGTCTGGAGTTGCTCGCGCCCGGACGCCGCAGACGGCAGCTGGAGGACGCGTTCAGTCGCGTCGTCGATGAAGATTTTCAGGGGCGAATTCTCGCCTTCGACCAGGAGGCGGCCGGGGAAGCGGCAAGCCGCGCGGCACAGCGGCGGGCAGCGGGGAAGCCCGTGGACTTCCGCGAGATCGAAATCGCCGGCATCGTCTCCGCAAGGCGGGCGACGCTCGCTACCCGTAACGCTCGCCACTTCATGGATCTGAGGATCGAGCTGATCGATCCTTGGGCGCGCAGCTAAGTGCGAACCGCTTACCCCGGACTCGAACCCCGTTGACACGGCGGCATTGCTTGGGTAGCGTTTTGGCAGAGCTTCCGCACTGAGGACGCTGAGACGGGTGGGGTGCTGAGTCCCGTTTTCCCGCGGTCCGTAATTCCGAACCTGAACTCAAGGCGTTAGTTGTTCCGAATCCCGGCCGCTCGAGAACTCATGAATCTATAATGGTATCTCCGGTCGTGGGAGGCCATTTACAAGCAAACGTCCATAGCCTGCGGCGCGCACGCTTAAACGGCGGCGAGTTGCAGCAGTCAAGCACGTGATGGAGATTCAGGTTGCGGGGAAGGCATATGGGCAAGGGCAGAGGGGCTGCGAAGAACGACGAGGGGCGCTTCGACGACTCGCGTTCGACAAACGGGGCGCCGCGCCAGGTAAATCTGGATGGCAATCCGAATCTTCCGCCACCGGCGCCGGTGATCAGCGACGAAGGGGTGCTCAACCTCAAGTCGCTCAAGCGCGCGAAGATAACCGAACTGGCGCAGATGGCGCGCGACTTCAACGTCGATGGCGCCACCAACATGCGCAAGCAGGAGATGATCTTTGCGGTTCTGCAGGCGCAAGCCGCCAAGAACGGCTCGATCCTGGGCGAGGGCGTGCTGGAAATTCTGCCCGACGGCTTCGGCTTCCTGCGCGCGCCGGACTACAACTACCTGCCCGGCCCCGACGACATATATATTTCGCCGAGCCAGATTCGCAAGTTCAATTTGCGCACCGGCGACGTGGTTTCCGGGCTGATTCGCCCGCCGAAAGAAGGCGAGCGCTACTTCGCGCTGCTCAAGGTTGAATCGATCAACTACGAGGATCCTGAAAAGGCGCGCGACAAGATCCTGTTCGACAACCTGACGCCGCTCTATCCCGAGGAGCGCATCAAGCTCGAATACAATCACGAGGATCTGACCACCCGGATCATCGATTTGGTCGCGCCTATCGGCAAAGGCCAGCGCGGACTT
>Ga0187879_10000350_pt1 | contig 30663 bp, 27 predicted proteins | sample June2016WEW_19_1_FD_132423 | JGI IMG/M metagenome (GOLD analysis project Ga0187879, IMG submission 132423) | Peatland microbial communities from SPRUCE experiment site at the Marcell Experimental Forest, Minnesota, USA - June2016WEW_19_10 | ecosystem: Environmental > Terrestrial > Soil >... | reverse complement strand
TCAGGCGCGGCCGCACAGAGCCGACCACGTCGGGTTCGGGCGGCGGCCCCGCCGACCGACGAGAACAGCGACGCCAAGACCGTCACCCCGATCCGGCGGCGCCTGGCGCCAGGCTGAGACCGGTCCCACAGGGGCCGATGGGCGTCCGAGAGCGATTTCGCCTATCGCGAGCCGGCGGCCGCCCGCACGAGGCCGAGCGAGGCTCCGTCCCGGCGGGCCCGTGCCGCCCCCACGAGGGCGTCGAAGAGGGCCTGCTGGTCGGGGTCGTGCTCGGCGGTCACCTCAGGATGCCACTGAACGGCGACGGCAAAGGGATGAGGTGCAATCGGCTCGATCGCCTCGACGCAGCCGTCGGGCGAGCGCCCGGTGACCCGCAGCCCTTCGCCGAGCCGGTCCACCGACTGGTGGTGGGCCGAAATGCACCGTTCCGTCCGTAGGCGGCCGATCGCCTCGGCGAGGTGGCTGTCCGCTTCGAACTCGACCGAGTGCTCTGCGAGGAAGAGGCTGTGAGGCCGGCCGTGCAGCTCGTCGTCGTAGCCGGGGTGGTCCGAGACGTGCTGGTGAAGCGTCCCCCCGAGGGCCACGTTCACGACCTGGCAGCCCCGGCAGATGGCGAGTACGGGGATGTCCTGCGTGACGGCGTAGCGGGCGAGCTCGAGCTCCATCTCGTCACGAAAGGCATTGAACCCGTAGCTCCTCGGATGGGCGTCCTGCCCGTACCTGGAGGGGTCGAGATCGCCTCCGCCGATGAGCAAGAGACCGTCCGCCGGCGCCAGCAGCTCCTCGGGCGGGCAGGCGGGAGCACCCGTGATGGCCGGCAGCAAGATGACGCGGGCGCCGGCGCGGTGAAGGCTCTGCACGTAGCGCTCCGAGAGGGCGACGTGGCCAGCAGGGCGATCCGGAGTGGCCGTCTGCGGCAGCTCGTAGGCGACGCTGGCAATGACGACCCTGCTCACCGATCACCACCGTTCGGCTTCCGGGCGGTCGTGCGGGGGGAGGGGGCCGCTTTCTTGGTCGCTGCCGGCCGCTTCGAGCCGGCGGCTTTCACGGCTTTGGCGGCCGCCTTGGCAGCTGCAGCGATCGGGTGCTCGTGGTCGTGCGCCTCGCTCTCGTGCTCGGCCGGGAAGTTCACGTGAGGGAAGTGAGCGTGACGCTCCGCGGCGTGCCCGTGCTCGTGGTGATGGTGGAAGCCGAGGTGCTCGAAGGCACCCGTGTGCTCGTGGAAATTGTGGGTGACGTGATAGTGCCCGTGGGCGTGAACCACGGCCTCGTGCTGATGCTCGTGACCATGATCCCCCTGGTGGCTGTGCTCGTGTTGGGCGCCGCCTGACTCATGGCTGGCGCCGTGGCTTGACTCGGTCACTTGGCTCCTCGTCCTGCAGTCGTCGGGTCCGTCCCAGCCTATCGACAGCCCGATGCCGACTTGTCACGGGAGGATCCTCCCTTGCACGAAACCACGAAGCGTAGGACGATGCAGCGTGCCGGAGCAGAAGGGGCGCGGCCCGACGACGGCGTACGACGAAGGAGTCGAGGCGTTGGAGAAGAGGATCGGACTTCTCGTCGGGATGGAGAACACCTTCCCCCTGCCGTTTCTCGAGGCGGTGAACGCCAAAGGCGCCGCCGATGGCATCGAGGCGGAGCTGGCGGTCCTCGGCAAGGTGACGGAGCTCGACATGCCCCCGCGCTACTCGGTCATCGTCGACCGCATCTCACACGAGGTGGGTTTCTATCGGGCCTTCCTCAAGAGCGCGGTCGCCTGCGGCACCGTCGTCATCAACGACCCGTTCTGGTGGGAGGCGGACGAGAAGTTCTTCGAGTGCACCCTCGCACGCCACCTCGGCGTCGCCGTGCCGAAAACGGTCGTGTTGCCGAACAAGGACTACGAGGCGGGCATCGTCCCGGAGAAGTCCCTGCGCAACCTGCAGTACCCGCTCGACTGGGAGGAGATCCTCGCCTACACAGGTCTGCCCGCCGTGCTGAAGCCGAACACCGGCGGGGGCTGGCGGGATGTCTACATCGTGCACACGCTCGAGGAGCTGCTACGCGACTACGACCAGACGGGCACAAAGACCATGATCCTGCAGGAGTTCATCGACTGGGAGGACTACGTCCGCTGTGTCGTCATCGGCGGCGAGGTGCTCGTTTTTCGCTACGACCCCCGCCGAAGCTTCTTCGAGCGATACGTCACGCACGAGCCGCCACCCGCGTGGCTCGTGGAGCGGGCGACGGCGGATGCCCGTACGCTCACCGACGCCCTCGGCTACGACATGGACACCGTCGAATTCGCCGTCCGCGACGGCGTCCTGCATGCGATTGATTGGCTCAACCCGGCACCGGACTTCGACAACTTCTCGATCAAGGAGGAAGGTTTCGCCTGGGTGATCGACAAGATGAGCGACCTCGTCCTCGCCTACGCCCGCGGCGAGCGGACGCCGCCGTGGCGAGATGAGCATCGCTGGTGGCGTTTCGTCGATAACGAGGGCTGAAGGGACGCCTCCGGTGCAACGGGCCGTCGACGCCTATCACGACCTCCTCTTGGACGACGAGCTGGCCGCCGCCAGCAGCGACCACCTTCAGAGCGCTCAGCACGCCGCCAACCTCTACTTCGGCGAGCACCCGCTCTCGATCTCGCTGCGCCCTCGTCTCATCGCCACGGCCGAATGGGAACGCGCCGTCACAGCGGCCGAAGCCATCGGCGGAGCACTCGGCGTCCTCGAGTCGGCCCTCTTGGCCGATGCCGACCTGCGCAGCGAGTTGCGCCTCGATCCTCTCGAGGAGCGCCTGGCTCTCGCCCATCCGGGCTGCCGCCTGTCGTCGCCCTCGGCCCGCCTCGACAGCTTCTTTGCCGACGAGGTGCGCTACGTGGAGTACAACGCCGAGTCTCCCGCCGGTATGGCCTACGGAGACGTCCTCGCCGAGGTGATGGAGGCACTGCCGGTCATGCAGCGCTTCCGCCGCCGCTGGAAGCTGCGATCGCTCCCGACGCGGCACTCGCAGCTCGAGTGCATGCTGTCGGCATTCCGGGAGTGGGGCGGCGGGGATCTGCCCTCTGTCGCCATCGTGGACTGGAAGGGTGTGCCGACGGTGGCGGAGTTCGACATGTTCCGTGACTACTTCCTCGCAAACGACGTCCCGTGCGTCATCGCCGATCCGGACTCGCTCTCCTACGACGGCAAGCGGCTGCGGGCCGAGGACGGGAGCGAGATCACGATCGTCTACCGCCGGGTGCTCACGAGCGAGCTGCTCGCTCACGGCGGCGGCTCGGACCCCATCTGCGAGGCCTACCTCGACGGCAATGTCGTCGTCGTCAACACCTTTCGCGCCAAGCTCCTGCACAAGAAGATGAGCCTCGCCCTCTTGTCCGACGACCGCTACGCCTCGTTGTTCAGCCCGGCTCAGCGCAAGGCCATCGACCGGCACATCCCCTGGACGCGGCGACTGCGGGACGGCCGCTCGAGCAGGCTGGGGGCCGATATCGCCGACCTGTCGGCCTACGTGCTCGAGCACCGGGAGTCGCTCGTGCTGAAGCCGAACGACGAGTACGGGGGCAAGGGCGTCGTGCTCGGCTGGACGGTCGACGACCACGAGTGGGAGCAGGTGGTGCGGATGGCCCTGCACGAGACCTACGTTGTCCAAGAAGCGGTGCCCGTTCCGAGGGAGGTGTGGCCGTTGGCGCTCGGTGGTTCGGTCGAGATGGTGGACATGGCCGTCGACATGGACCCGTACCTCTTCGGAGGCCGGGTGGGGGGCGTCCTCATCCGGCTGGCGTCCTCGGCGCTGCTCAACGTCACGGCGGGCACGGGGAGCGTCGTTCCCACGTTCATCGTCGAAGGAGAGATGGGGGAGGCAGCCTCATGACGCTCGACCTGGGTCGGGATCTCACGATCGGCATCGAGCAGGAGTTCCAGATCATCGACGGGGGCGGCGAGCTCACCCATCACATCGACACGCTGCTGGCCTCGACGAAGGACCAGTTCGGCGAAGACGTCAAGGCGGAGATGCTGCAGTCGGTCGTCGAGATCGGCACGAGGATCTGCTCGGACATCGGCGAGGCCCGGTCCGAGCTGCTGCGGCTGCGCGGAGGCCTCGTGGAGATCCTGGCCAGAGACGGTCTCCGCCTCGCCTCGGCGGGGACCCACCCGTTCTCGCACTGGGCAGACCAGCGTGTCACCGAGGCGGACCGCTACAAGATGCTCGAGGACGAGATGCAGGATCTCGTACGCGAGCTGCTCATCTTCGGCACCCACGTGCACGTCGGCATCCCCGACCCGGAGCTCCGGATCGACATCATGAACGAGGCTCGCTACTTCCTGCCCCACCTGCTGGCCCTCTCGACGTCCTCCCCGTTCTGGCTCGGCCGGAAGACGGGCCTCAAGTCCTACCGCAGCGTCGTCTGGTCCAGGTTCCCCCGCAGCGGTATCCCGCCGGCGCTCAGCTCCTATGGCGAGCTCGAAGACCTCATCAAGCTGCTCGTGAAAACGAATTGCATCGACGACGGCAAGAAGATCTGGTGGGACCTGCGACCGCACCATCTCTACCCGACGCTCGAGTTCCGCGTCTGCGACGCCGTCACGAAGGTGGAGGAGGCACTCTGCCTGGCCGCCCTCTCGCAGGCGATCTGTGCGAAGTTGCTGAAGCTGCGGCGGAACAACTTGGGTTTCCGGCGCTACTCACCCCACCTCGTCGCCGAGAACAAGTGGCGGGCCATGCGCCACGGCGTCGGCGGGCAGCTCATCGACTTCGGCCGGCAGGCGGAGGTGCCGATGGTGAACCTCGTCGACGAGCTCGTCGAGTTCCTCGACGACGTCGTGGACGAGCTCGGCTGCCGTGCCGAGGTGGGCTACGCCCAGACGATCGCCCGGGAGGGCACGAGCGCCGACCGGCAGCTGGCCGTCTTCGAGGCGACCAGCTCGTACCACGCCGTCGTCGATTCGATCGCCGCCGAGACCGTCGAGGGCCTCGGGTTCTCCTGACCCCGTCGGGCGCTTCGGCGCCCGCTCAGCAGTGCCGCGGCAGGTGCACGGCCAGCTGGCGCTGCCACCATGGCCAGTCGTGGGCGGCGTCGTAGCCCCAGATGTCGAGCTCGTAGGGGATCTGCTTGCCACCGAGGAGGGAGGCCAGCTTCAAGGTGCTCGGGAGCGCTCCGCTGGCGCTCTCGTCCTCCCAGGGGCCCTGGCCGGCAACGAGGGTGAGATGGACCCGGCTCCGCAGCCAGTCGAGGTGGTCGCCGTTGAGATTGGCGACGTAGTCGACGGGGTTGTTGAAGTAGAAGGCGTCCCCCCGCTCCCCCCAGCCCATGCGCGACATGTCGTAGGCGCCCGAGAGGCAGATCGCCCGCGTGAACAGGTCGGCGCGGCGCAAGGTGAAGTTGGCGGCATGGAAGGCCCCGAAGCTGCAACCGGTGGCGAGGATCTCCTGCGGCCCTCCGCAGTCCGAGAAGATGAAGGGCACGACGTCGTTCACGACGAAGTCCTCGAAGCGCTGGTGCTCCCTCGCCCTCAGCTCGAGCGGGAGATCTTCCCGTCGCCAGCTGGCGGACTCGAAGCTGTCGATGCAGTAGATCTTCACCCGCCCCTCCTCGAGAAGCGGTGCGACGGCGCCGAGGAGGCCGTTGTTCTCGAAGTCCTCCGCCCGGCCGCTGTCGGAGGCGAACACGAGCACGGGGCGTCCCCACTCGCCGTAGGCGATGACCTTGGCGTCGCCGATGGGGATGGACGCAAGGACGACCGTGTCACGCCTCATGACCACGCCTTCGCGAGGAGATCGACGAGGTGGGGCGTCCAGGCGTCGCGCCAGGCGATCCAATTGTGGGCGTCCCGGACGACGTGCAAGGCAGCAGGGTAGCCCTGTCTCACGAGGGCGGCGGCGGCCTGGCGGTTGTTCTCGAGGTTGCGCTCGACCGTTCCGCACGTCATGGCGATGGGGATGGGGTCGTGCCAAGACGGTTCCCCGAGCACCTCGGTGACGAAGCTCTCGATGCGTTCGACATGGCCCGACCCCGGCTGGCTCCCCCGCTGAAAGAAGCTGCTCGACTGTAAGAAGAGCGCCCCGAACAGCTCTGGCGAGCTGCGGTGGGCGTGCAGGAGCGCCAGGCCGCCGAGGCTGGCGCCGAGACCGGCCCGGAACCGCCCCTGCGGGGCGATGGCCCCGAGGCGTTCGACGGCCGGGATGAGCTCGTGAGCGAGGTACTGGGCGAACTCCGGGCTGGCCGTGTAGTGCTCGTCTCGCCGCGTGGGCTGGCAGAGGACGGCACGCATGGGGGGAAGGGCGCCACGGGCGACCTCGGCCTCGAGCATCTGCAGCAGCCCGGAGAAGCGGGCGAACTCCGGCCCGTCGAGGGCGACGAGGAGGGGGAGGGGGGACTGCGGAGCCGTCCCGGCCGCAGACCAGACGATGGAGGGCTGGACCTCGCCGAGGAATCGGGAGGGCACATCGAGCTCGCGGACGTCCCCCGGCCTGGGCTCGGCCGTGAGCCACGCCGGCGGCTCGTAGTCGGGGAACTCGATGACGGAACGCTCGCCGAAGGCGCCCGGTGCCCGCAACGGGTTGGCGGGGTCGAGGACCATCTCGTGCCCGCCACCGCTGTAGCCGAGTTCGAAGCGGTACTCGAAACGGTCGACGTCGGGCCGTAGGAAGACCCCTTCCCAGCTGCCGCCGCCGACCGGCGAGAGGGCCGGCCCGGTGCGAGGGTCGGCCACCTCCTGCACGAGGGAGACGCTTTCGGTCCCGGCATGGCCTTGCAGGAATCGGAACGTCACCCGGTCGGCCTCGACCACCGGCGGCGCGACGTCGGAGGACGGCTGCGGCCGTCCGTCCTCAGAGGAGTCGTCGATGGGTCCGGCGGGTTTGCTCAGGACGCTCAGCCAGGGCCGGCGGCCGTCAGGACGACGGCGCCGGCGCCGGCGCCGGCACGGACGCTCAGGACGGTGTCGCCGGTGGAGAGATCGATCTCGGTGACGCGCCCGCTCCCCGAGTTGGCGACGAAGGCGGCCTCGCCCGTGGAGCTGAGGGTGAGGCTGAGGGGGGAGCTACCGGCCGGGCTCGTGGCGGTGACGCTGAGCGGGCGCATCTGCAGCCGCTCGAGCAGGCCCGAGTACGTCACGACGTAGGCGATGTTGTTGTTCGACGAGTACGCGACGCCCGTTGGCGAGCTCACGGGCGTCGTGCCGTTGACTTCGTCGTTCGAGACCCTCATCTTGGTCACGATATTGCCGACCCGGCTGGCCACGAGCACGGACGAGCCTGTCGGCGACACGCTGAGGCCATCGGGGCCGTCCGCCACCGTGACGGGCGACCCAGCCGTGGCCGAGTTGAGGTTGACGGGCGTGACGTTGTTGGAGGCGTAATTGGCGACGAAGGCGACGTTGCCCGGCGTGATGGCGACGGCGTCCGGCTCCGAGCCGACGGCGAGCGTGTTCGTGACCAGGTCGGTGGCAAGGTCGACGAGGCTCACGCTGTCGCCCTTGGCGTTGGCAACGACCGCCTCCGTGCCGGCGCTGTCGATTGCGATGGCGTCGGGGTCGGCGCCCACAGGGATCGGCTTCCCGATGGCTCCGGTGGCGGTGGTGATCGGGACGATCTCGTTCTTCGTGCCGATGGTCACCCAGAGGGTTTCGCCGTCCGGGCTGACGGCAACGGCGCTCGGGTCACCCGCGAGGTGAATGGCACGCCCGGCCACGGCCACCCCGAGCTGGACCCAGGAGAGCTCGTTGGCGGAGTAGTCGGCCACGACGATGTCAGCGTCGCCGCCTGTGAAGGCTGCAGCGACAGCACCCGCACCGACGTCTATGGCCGGTGCCGGCTGGAGCGATGACACGGCGACGGGAACCACCGAGCTCGTGTGGAAGTCCGTCACGTAGGCCGTCTGACCGTTGGACGCCATGAGGATGCTGGTCGGATCCTTGCCGACAGGGATGCTGGGGCCGACCTGCCCGCCTGGGAGCGAGATCGGAGTCAGCTGCCCGGAGCCGTAGTCGACAACGAGGGCGGTGGCGCCGTCCGGCGTGATGGCCACGCCGTCGGGGTCACTGCCGACGTGGAGCGGGGCAGAGGCCGCGTAGGAGACGAGGTTGACTGGAGTGACCGTTGCGGAGGCGTAGTTCGTGACGTAGGCGAAGTCCCCGTCCGGAGTGACGGCGACGCCGTCAGGCCTCGAGCCGACGACCACCTGGCGCAGGACGCGACCTTTGGGGAGGCTGATCGCCATGAGCCTCCTGCCGAGAAACTCCGCCACATAAGCGACGGTCCCGCTCGGCGAAAGCGCGATGGCCGCGGGGCCCTTGCCACCCCGGAGCGCCTTGCCGACGCGGCCGGTGGTGAGATTGATCGGCAACACCGAGTTCGAGCCGAAGCAGGCCACATAGGCCGTGGAGTCGTTCGGCGAGATGACGATGGCGTCCGGGCTCCTCCCGACGTGGATGGCCTTGCCGGCTTTCATCGTGGCGAGATGGATGGGTGTCACGGTGTCGGCGAGATAGTTGGCGACGTAGGCGGTGTTCGTGGCCGAGTCGACGGCGACGGCGTCTGGACTGTGCGTCCGGACGGCGGCAGCGAGGGCGTCGCCATCGAGATCGATCGGAGTCACGCTCGAGGCGGACTCGTTGATCGCCCAGGCGAAGCCGCCCACGCCAAGGGTCTGGGTTGGGAATGCCGCCGGCAGCTGGGCGCGGCCGCCGACTAGGTGGGGGGAGGCGAGCGCAACGTGGGGGGCCGCTCCCGCATCGGGCGAAGCCGCCACCGACGCGAAGCCAACAAGTGCGAGGGACGCTGCCGCCACGGCCGCGAAGCGGCCACTGGCCACCGGTCGCAGGTGTCGAGCGTGCATGCGATCATCTCCGATTTCGTCGTCTGGCATCTGTGCGGCGGGCGGTCAGAGACATCAATGGTGCGGAGGTCCCGTCGTCGTTGTCACAGGCCGCGTCGTCGTCGTGACGGGCCGAGTCGTCGTCGTGACGGGCCGCGTCGTCGTCGTGACGGGCCGAGTCGTCGTCGTCACCGGAAGGGTTGTCGTCGTCGTCGGGGGCCGCGTCGTCGTTGTCACAGGCCGGGTCGTGGTCGTCGGGTGACTCACCGTGTGGCGCTTCTTCGGCGGCGCCCGGCGGGTCGTTGTCGTGGTGCTCGCTCGCGTCGTCGTGGTCGTGACGGCAGGCGTCGTCGTGACTCCGCTGCCCGAGGTCGTCACCCCATGGAGTGTCGTGGTGGTGGCGGCGCTGCCGGCACCACCCCCGGAGGAGGCGATCAAGAAGAGCAGCACACCGATGCACACAGCGAGGATGGGCAGGCCCACGCGGATCTGGAACAGCTGCAGCCGCTTCTTCGGCGCTCTGCCGGCGGCGAGAGCCGCCAGCTCCGCCTCGAGGGGAACGGGAGCGTTGCCGCGCCATGGCATGTGCTGGTCGGAGGCGGCGACGCTGTCAATTGTCCGCTGAGCCACCGTGGTCGAAGCGGCAAGGCTCACGCCCGCCGCGGTGTCCTCGAAGAGGGCGACGCTGTCGATGGCCTCTTGGATGTCGAGGCTCGTATCGCCGGCGCTCACTGCCGCGGTGGTCGTCTCCTCGGAGGCGGCCACGCTGTCGATCAGCTGCTGGATGTCGTCGAAGGTGAAGGTGCTCTCGCTCGTGTCGAGGTTGTCAAAGGACTCGGCCTTGTCGGGCGCGGCCGCCTTCTTCTTGGATACGGCCGAGCTGGTGCGCTTTCGTGGAGTGGCGGTGGACGCCGTCGAGCTGGGGCGCTTTCGCGGGGTTTCCGACGAGGATGCCGCGCTGGGGCGCTTTCGCGGAGTGGCAGCGGACGTCGTCGAGCTGGGGCGCTTTGGCGGCGTGGCGGCGGCGGCTGTGGTGGTGCGCTTTCGCGGAGTTACCGCGCCGACGGCGGTTGTGCTTGTGCGCTTTCGCGGAGTGGCGGCGGACGTCGTCGAGCTGGGGCGCTTTCGCGGAGTGGCGGCGGGTCTCGCCGAGCTGGGGCGCTTGGGCGGGGTGTCCGACGGCGCGGCAAAGGCTGCCGGCTGTGGCGAGATCGTCTCCGGCACGGCCGAGCCGGCGTCCTCCGGCGCGTCGGTCGGGACCGGAACGGGGCCGTTTCCGGGCGTCGTCGGCTCCTGTGAAGCCTCGTCCGACACCAGTCCTCCTCCCCGGTCCGCCCCGAAGGGCCTGCTCAGGCACTACGCCGAAACGTGTGCACGGACGCCACGGCCCTCGGGGCGCTTTACGCCAGGTCGTCTCGACCTGCGCGGACGCCATCCGGGTCGCGGTTGCCGGTATCGGCCGTTGGGGCGCCCTCATCGCCTCTGACCTGCGGCTCGTCCGCGACGACGACGGCACCATCGGCTTCGCCGGCAGATTCTGTATCGGCGTCGGCGACTTCGACCTTGAGCGGTTCCGGGTTCGCCCACGGGTCCTGCGGCGTGCCGTCCTCGCCGACGGGCTCCCTCACCCGATGGCGGTCCCGCCAGACCAGCCAGCCGGTGAAGCCCACGCCGACCACGATGAAGGCACCCGAGACGACCTCGACGGCCGTGCCCGCAGGGCCGTGCGGCAACAGGAACGACTCGTCGGAGAGGCGAGTCATCCCGTACATCGTCATGGTCGCCGTCACGACGACCCCGAAGGGCCCGCCGCGGCGAGCGACGTATTTCTCCACCTGCAAGGCAAGCAGGAAGACGACGAAGCACTCGATCGCCTGGAAGATCGGCACAGGCAAGCGCTTGCCTACCTCGCCTGCGTACTCCATGCCGTACCAGGCCTTTGTCGGATACCCGCCCCCTCCGACCATGAGCTGGGGCCCGAGGAGCCGCCCGATCGCCCAGGCGAGCGCCAGCACCGGGGCGACGAGGTCGGCCGCCACGACGAGCCGGAGCGACTTGCACCAGCGCTGGGCGAGGTAGAGCCCGGTCGGCACCCCCCCGAGGAGACCCCCCCAGCTCGACAGCCCGCCATGCCAGACCGCCACGATATCGCCGGGGTTTCTCGAGTAGTAACCCCAGTTGGCGACGACAGTGACCGCCCTCGCCCCCACGATGGAGGCGGCGATGATCCACACAAAGGCCCTTCCGAGCCAGGCGTCGTCGTACCCGTGAGCTCGCAGGCGCCGGGCGAAGTACCGATACGCCACCCAGAAGGTGATCGCCAAGCCGATGCCGTAGGTGTGGATCTGGAGGGCGCCGATGTGGAAGACGACCGGTATCGGCTTCACGACGTGATCACCTTCCGATTATCCCCCATCTCGGGTCGGCGGCGCCTTCGCTGGGTCGGGGGTACGGTGGCGGGCCGTGCCAGCTACCACGAGGTTCTCGGGTCGGGTCGCTTTCGTGACGGGCGCGGGATCGGGTATCGGTCGGGCGACAGCGGAGCGCCTCGCAGCCGAGGGGGCTGCCGTCGGCTGCGTGGACCGCGACAGCGAGGCGCTCGCTGATGCTGTCGAGGCCGTCACGGCCGTGTCGAGCGCCCCCGTGATCGCAATCGAGTGCGACGTCTCCGATCCTCTCGCGGTCGAGCATGCGTTCGCCTGCATCGAGTCGGCCGCCGGCGTACCCGACGTCGTGTGCAACGTGGCGGGTGTTGGGGGCTTCTCCCACACGCACGAGACCACGGACGACGAGTGGGAACGGATGATCGCGGTGAACCTGACGGGGACGTTTGTTGTCTCGCGGGCGGCACTCAAGCGGTGGAGCGCCCTCGTGGCCGAGGAGCCGAAGCGCTATCGGCGACGGCGAGGGAGGCCGGCGTCGGAGGCGATTCCAAGGCCGGTGATCGTGAACGTCGCCTCCTCGGCCGGTCTCATGGGTCAGCCGTACAGCGCGGCGTACTGCGCCTCCAAGGGCGGTGTGGTGCAACTGACGAAAGCGCTCGCGGTGGAGTACCTCGAGGTGGGCTTTCGCGTGAACGCCGTCGCCCCGGGGGGCGTGGACACGCCGCTGCTTGCGAGCTTCGCCCTTCCGGAGGGTGCCTCCGGCTCGCTCCTGGGGCGGCTCATCTCGCCGTTCGGCTTCTGCCCGCCAAGCGACATCGCCGCCGTCATCGCCTTCATCGCTTCCGAAGAGGCCGGGCCGATGACCGGTTCGATCGTGCCGGTGGACGGCGGTCTGACCGCCTGACGACACTCAGCCGAGGCGCTCGACGATCATCGCCATGCCCTGACCACCGCCGACGCACATCGTCTCGAGGCCGATCGACTTGTCCTGGTTCTCGAGGCCGTTGAGGAGCGTCGTCATGATGCGTGCGCCCGTCATGCCGAACGGGTGTCCGAGGGCGATGGCCCCGCCGTGGACGTTGAGCTTGTCCCAGGCGATCCCGAGGTGCTTGGCCGACGGTATGACCTGAGCGGCGAAGGCCTCGTTGATCTCCACAAGGTCGACGTCGTCGATCGTCATGCCCGCCCGCTTCAGGGCCTGGCGGCTCGCCTCGATCGGCCCGAGGCCCATGATCTCCGGGTTGAGGGCGCTGACGCCGCTCGAGACGACGCGGGCGAGCGGGCGGATCCCGAGCTCGGCCGCCCGCGTGTCGCTCATGACGACGACGGCGGCGGCGCCGTCGTTGAGGGGGCAGGCGTTGCCGGCCGTCACACGCCCGTCCGGACGAAAGACCGGCTTCAGATTGGCGAGACCCTCCACCGTCGTGCCGGCGCGGGGGCCGTCGTCGGTCGAGACGACCGTTCCGTCGGCGAGGGGGTAGGGCGTGATCTCACGCTCGAAGAAGCCGTTCGCCTGGTTCTCCACCGCCCGGTTCTGCGAGAGGGCGGCAAAGGCGTCCATCTCCTGGCGGCTCACGTTCTCGTACTCGGCGACGTTCTCCGCCGTCTCGCCCATGGTGATGTAGATGTCGGGCAGGCCCGGACCCGGCTCCCAGGGCGGGGCGCCTCCCTCGGCTCGCTTGGCGTTGCGGGTTTCGGCGTCTGCGAACACGGCGTTGTGCGTGCCGGCGACGCCGTCGGAGCTCCCGGTGAAGAACCGGCTCGTCGTCTCCACCCCTGCGGCGATGAAGCAGTCGCCCTCGCCGGCGCGCACGGCGTGGGCGGCCATGCGAATCGTCTGGAGCGACGACGAGCAGTAGCGGTTGACGGTGACGCCCGGCACGTCGTCGAGCCCGGCGAGGATGGCCACGACGCGGGCCATGTTGAACCCCGCCTCGCCGGCCGGCTGGGCGCAGCCCAGCATGAGGTCCTCGATCTCGCTCGTCGGCAGCTCGGGAACTTTCTCGACCAGCGTCCTCACGATGAAGGCGGCGAGGTCGTCCGGGCGGACATCCTTGAGGGACCCTTTGAAGGCGCGCCCGATCGGGCTGCGGGCGGTGGCGACGATGACGGCATCAGGCATGCCGGCGAGCATAGGCAAACTGTCCCGCCCAGCAAAACTAGAACGCGTTACACTTTCGCGGCGCTGGCCACCGACGGGGCTGCGCCGCCGAGGGAGGGCTTCATGCAGATCGGCTTGGACGAGGACCAGCAGTCGCTCCGCAAGCAGCTGCGCGAGTACTACGCCCGCATCCTCACACCCGAGGTCGTGCGGGAGCTGGAGGTTCCCGGCATCACGGCCGCCCACAAGCGGATCGCCCGCCAGATGGGCTCCGACGGCTGGCTCGGGATCGGCTGGCCGAAGGAGTACGGCGGGCAGGGCCGTTCCCCCATGGAGCAGTTCATCTTCTTCGACGAGTCGATGCGGGCCGGCGCACCCGTGCCGATGCTGACGATCAACACGGTGGGGCCGACGATCATGCGCTTCGGGAGCGAGGCGCAGCGCCAGCGCTTCCTGCCACCCATCCTGCGGGGAGAGATCCATTTCTGCATCGGCTACACCGAGCCGGGCTCGGGCACCGACCTGGCATCGCTCACGACGCGGGCGGAGCGCGACGGGGACGAGTACGTCATCAACGGCGCCAAGATCTTCACGAGCCTCTCCTCCGACGCCGACTATGTCTGGCTGGCTGCTCGCACCAACCCCGACGCAGGCAAGCACCGTGGCATCTCGATCTTCATCGTGCCCACGACGGCGGAGGGTTTCTCCTACACGCCGATGCGGCTCCTGCACGGCCACGACATCAACCAGACGTTCTACGAGAACGTGCGGGTGCCGGCCGAGAACCTCGTCGGCGGCGAGAACGAGGGTTGGACGCTCATCACGAACCAGCTGAACCACGAGCGGGTCACGCTGTGCTCGGTGGGCCCGATCGAGAAGGCGTTCGAGGACGTCGTCACCTGGGCGGCCGGCGTTCGCCACCCCGACGGCGGGCGCCTGCTCGACGACGCCTGGGTGCAGCACGAGCTCGCCGTCGTGCGGGCGAGGCTCGAGTTCCTGCGGCTCGCCAACTGGAAGGTGGCGAGCTCGCCGGCCCTCGACGTGGCGGACGCCTCGACGGTGAAGGTCTTCGGGACCGAGTTCTACCTCGATGCCCTCCGGCGGCTCATGGAGATCGTCGGCCCGCAGGCCTACCTGTCGGGCGACACCCCGTCCTCGGTGCTGCACGGGCGGTTGGAGAAGCTGACGAGGGGTTTCTTGATCCTGACTTTCGGGGGCGGGGCGAACGAGATCCAGCGTGAGCTGATCGCCATGTTCGGCCTCGGACTGCCCCACTCCGGCCGCTGATCCGTTCGTCCTTCGCGCCTCCAGGAGCCCAACGATGGATTTCGAACTCGACGACGACCAGCAGGCCCTCTCCGAGCTGGCCGCACGCATCCTGACGGAGCAGTCATCGCCCGAACGGGTGCGGGCCGTCGAGAACGACGCCGCCGCCGGCGGCGATGGCGTCGACCGCCTGCTCTGGGCACAGCTGGCCGCCGCCGGCCTCGTGGCGGCTCCGCTCGCCGAGGAGCACGGTGGCGCCGGCATGGGTCTCATCGGCGCCGCCGCCGTGCTGGAGGAGGTCGGTCGCCGGGTGGCGCCCGTGCCCTACCTCGAGTGTGTGCTCAGCGCCCTGGCGATGGAGCGCTTCGGCCCGGTGGCGCTGCGGACGACCCTCGGAGAGGTGGCGGCGGGCTCGCTCCTGATCGCCCCGGCCCTGCTCGAGGCACAGACGTCTCCTCGCCATCCGGCGACGACGGCGCGGCCGGATGCCGACGGGTGGCGGCTCGACGGCGAGAAGATCTGCGTGCCCGCCGGCCTCGCCGCCGAGGCGTTCCTCGTGCCGGTGTCCTTGCCCGACGGCTCCTCGGGCGTCGTGCTCGTGCGGGCCGATGCCGCCGGCCTCGAGCGCGAGCGCCAGGACACGACATCCGGCCGGCCGGAGGCCCAGCTGCGGCTCTCCTCAGTGGCCGCGCCGGCGAGCGCTCTGCTCGGGTCGGAGGGGTCCGAGCAGGCGGAGGTGCTCGATTGGCTCGTCGACCGTGTCACGGCCGCCTTGTGCGTGACGGCGGCCGGCTGCCTGCACGAGGCGCTTCGCATCACGGCGTCCTATGTCAAAGAGCGCAAGCAGTTCGACCGCGTGCTCGCCACCTTCCAGGCAGTGGGCCAGCGGGCGGCGGACGCCTTCATCGACACCCTCGCCGTCCGGTTGACGGCCTGGCAGGCGGTGTGGCGGCTCTCGGCTGGCTTGCCGGCCTCTGACGAGGTCACCATCGCCAAGTACTGGGCGAGCGAGGCCGGTCAGCGGGTCGTGCACACCTGCCAGCACCTCCACGGCGGCGTCGGCATGGATCGTGACTATCCGGTGCACCGCTACTTCCTCGTCGCCAAGCAGATCGACCTCGCCCTCGGCGGTGCTGCCCCGCAGCTCGCCGACCTCGGGCAGCGAATCGCCGCCTCTGCCTGAGGGCTCGCCCCCGCCTCGGCCTGAGGGCTCGCCCCGCCGGGGCGGGCGGCCGTGTCAGCCGAGGAGCTCGGCCATCAACCTCATCTGCTCAATCCCGCCGCCGACGAGGAGCGTCGTCACGAGCGACTCCTTCCAGGCCTCGAGGTCGTCACGGATCTTCTCCCGCGGGCCGATCAGCGACGTGGCCTCCACGAGCGCCGTGGGCACGGCGGCCGCCGCCTCGCCCTTGTGGCCGTCGAGGTAGAGGTCTTGGATGCGCCGGGCGGCGTCCTCGAAACCCATGCGGGCGAACACCTGGAAGTGGAAGTTCACCTCACGGGCACCCATTCCTCCGATGTAGAGGGCGAGGAAGGGCCGGATGGCATCGGCGGCCTCCTCGATGTCGTCGGAGACCATGACCGTCGCCGTGGCGATGACTTCGAAGTCGTCCGGCCTGCGGCGGGCTTCGGGCCGGGAGAAGCCCTCGGCGAGCGCCTTGCGGTACGCCTCGTCGTGGGCGGGGGCGTAGAAGATCGGCAGCCAGCCGTCGGCGATCTCGGCCGCGAGGGCGACGTTCTTCGAGCCCTCGGCGCCGAGGATGATCGGCAGGTCCGAGCGGAGCGGGTGGACGATCGGCTTGAGCGGCTTGCCCAGCCCGGTGCTCTCCGGCCGGACGAGCGGCAGGGGGTAGTGAGGGCCGTCGTTCCTGACGGGAGCCTCCCGCTGCAGGACCTTGCGCACGACCGAGACGTACTCACGCGTGCGGGCGAGTGGGCGGGGGAAGGGCTGGCCGTACCAGCCCTCGACCACCTGCGGACCCGAGACGCCTAGCCCGAGGACGAAACGCCCACCGCTCAGGTGGTCCATCGTCATCGCCGCCATCGCCATGGCCGTCGGCGTGCGGGCCGAGAGCTGGCAGAGGGCCGTGCCGAGCCGGAGGCGGTGCGTGCGTGGCCCGAGCCAGGCCAGCGGGGTGAGGGCGTCCGATCCGTAGGCCTCCGCCGTCCAGACCGAGTCGAAACCCAACCGTTCCGCCTCGTCCACCTTGGCGGCCACGTCCGTCGGGGGGCCGGAGCCCCAGTACCCGAGCTGTAGCCCGAGCTTCACGCCACCGCCACCGGCAGGTGCTTGATCCCGTTGATGAAGTTCGAGCAGAGGCGCTGGACGTCGCCGGCGAGCGCCAGGTCGGGCAGGGTGCTGAGGATCTCGGTGAACATGACGCGGATCTCGAGGCGAGCGAGGTTGGCGCCGAGGCAGAAGTGGGAGCCGCCGCCGCCGAAGGCGACGTGCTCGTTCGGGCTGCGGGCGACGTCGAAACGGTCCGGGTCCTCGAAGACGTCCTCGTCCCGGTTGGCCGAGATGTGCCAGAACACGACCTTGTCGCCCTCATGGATCTGCTGTCCGCCGATCTTGGTGTCCTTCGTGGCCGTCCGCCGAAAGTGCATGACCGGCGAGGCGTACCGCAGCATCTCCTCGATGGCCGAGTCGAGGAGCTCCGGCCGCTCGATCAGCTTGCGCCGCTCGCCCGGGTTCTCCATGAGGGCGAGCATCCCATGTGAGAGGAGGTTGCGGGTCGTCTCGTTGCCGGCCACGGCGAGCAGCATGAAGAACATGTCGATCTCGAGCTGCGAGAGCTGGTCACCGTCGATCTCGGCGTGCGCCAGGATGCTCACGAGATCCTCATGCGGGTTCGCCTTGCGCTCGAGCGTCAAGGCGTCGGCGTACATGAACAGCTCGATGGCGGCCGCCTGGGCGAGCTCGGGTGCCTCGAGGAACTCGGGGTCGTTGGAGCCGACCATGCGGTTGCTCCAGTCGAAGACCTTGTGGCGGTCGTCCTGCGGCACGCCCATCAGCTCGGCGATGACCTGCAGGGGCAGCTCGGCGGCGATGTCGGTGACGAAGTCGAACTCGCCCTTGTCCCGCGCCTCGCTGACGAGGTGGCGGGTGCGCTCGACGACGCGGTCCTGGAGCTCGTGCACCATGCGCGGTGTGAAGCCCTTGTTGACGAGCCGGCGGTAGCGGGTGTGCATCGGCGGGTCCATGTTGAGCATCATCATCCGCTGCTGGCCGAGCACCTCTTCGTCCCAGTCCATCATGAGCGCCCCGCCCCGGTAGGAGGAGAACATGTGGGAGTCGCGGTTGACGGTCACGAGGTCGTGGTAGCGCATGACCGACCAGAAACCCGCCCCCGCCTCCTCCTCGTGCCAGAAGACGGGGCTCGTCCTGCGAAGCTCGGCGAAGAGCTCGTGGGGAACCGACGGCACGAAGAGCTGCGGGTCGCACAGGTCGATTTGGGCGAGATCCATGGGTGTTGCCTCCGTGCAGCCCACCTCGCGTCGGTGAGGTGGGCCCCTACGTCCTGGGATCAGATTAGAACACGTTCCAGTTTGGAGTGTAGGACAGGCCGGGGTGCCGATGCAGGGTGGTGGTCAGATCCGCGAGCGGCCGAGATGGCCGGCTGCCGATCCCGGTCCGCCGCGGGCCTCCTCGGGGGGCTCCCAGGCGAGGCGAGCTCACAGCCCGGACGCGGAAAGGCCCCGGGTAGCCGGTGGGCTTGCGCCTCCGTACTTCCCGGGGCCTGCTCCAGATGACTCCGACTTCCTTCGGTCCAGCGGGTGCCTTGCGGCTGCCCGGCCATCTCGTCCGGTGCTCCGACCCCGAAAGGCCAGCTCCCCGGTGGGGTTGCCCTTGTCATCATTCCTCGGCGGATAGCCGTGGCCTCTCCCTCCGGCCTCCCTTGCGGGCGACCTTCAAGCAGAAGCCGGTTCCTTCGGTCGCACCCTCCTTGCGGGTGGCGCTTCCTCCAGTTCCCGTTCCGACGAACCCACCCCCCTTGCGGGGAACAGCTCCTCCGGCCCGTGCTCTTCCGTTCCGGCCTCCCTTGCGGGCGACCTTCCCTTCGGAGCGGCCCTTCCGTTCGCGCTTCCCTTGCGGGACGCTCTCCCTTCCGGTCCAGCCCCGGTCTTCCGACGTTCCTTGCGGTTCGCCTTCCCTCCGGTGCTTCGGCGTTTCCGTCCTTGGCGGTGCACACTCTTCATCAGAACCAGCCCTGCGTCAACCGGACTTGAGCAAATTCGGAAGTTATCGACAGCAATCCCCTACTTGTCGACAGGAAGAGCTGACTTTCCCCCTTTCGTCCCCAGCCTCGTCCACAAGCGAGGCCCCGACGGGCCTACTCGCCGCCGTGTTCCGCCCCCTCGAAGCGATCGATGAAGGTGAACTCCTCGACCGGTCTGCGACGGAGTTTGCTGATCTGACGGACGGGGTGGCCGAGCACGACGAGGGCGGCGACGGCGAAGGCGGCGGGCACGCCGAGCAGCTCGCGCACGGCGTCCTCCTGCCGGCACAGGACGGTCGTCATGACACCGCCGAGCCCTTCGTCTCGGGCCGCCAGGAGGACGTTGTGGCCGAAGGGGTAGACGGAGGCGCCCCCGACGATGCTCTGGCGGCCGAGGCCGTTGTCGGTCACCGCCAGGGAACCGAGATGGGCAAGCAGGACGAGCATGACCGGCACGGAGGCGAGCTCGTCGCCGAAGGCGTCAGGTGCCGGTCGGTCGCGGGCGGTGTCGAGGTCGACCGCCGGGCCGTGCCAGCGGCCGTCCTCGCCGGGAGCAAAGGGCACGAGGCCCCGCTCTACGTGCGCCCAGTACTCGCGCCAGCTGAGGGAGTACAGGTGGGCGATCTCCTTCCGTAACGAGGGGCTCTCGATCCGCACGACCCGCCAGGGCTGGCGGTTGCCGCCGCTGGGAGCAAAGCGCGCCGAGTCGAGGATGCGGACGAGCACCTCCTCCTCGACCGGCTCGGAAGTGAACTCGCGGCACGCCGCCGTCGTACGCATGACCTCCGTCAGCTCCATTGTGAGTCCCTTTCCGTGCGCTGTCTCGGTCTCCTATCGTGCCGCCTCCCGGTTACGCCGGCGCCGCCGGCGTGCTCGGGGTGTCTTGCGCCGGCGGCGCCGGCGTGCTCGGGGTGCTTTGCGCCGGCGGCGCCGGCGTGCTCGGGGTGTCTTGCGCCGGCGGCGCCGGCGTGCTCGGCTCCAGCCTGCTCGGCGCCGTCGTTCCGGCGGGCAGCTCGCCGTGTTCTCGGCAGCGTGCCACCCAGGATGTCGGTGCGACGCGGACGGCGAGGCGACGACCGCACGACGGGCAGTGGCGAGGTGGCTCGAACGGCGTCGTGCACCTGCCCCCGGTCGGGCATTCGGTCGAGACCTGGCCGCAACCGGTGCAATGAGTCACGGCGCCGGCGCTTGTCACACGGCGGCCGAGAGGGCCGAGATCGGCATCTTCAGGTCAGCCAGCATGGCCAGGTCGGCTGACGGCGTCCGTCCGAGCGTCGTCAGATAGTTCCCGACGATCAGGGCGTTGATGCCGGAGGTCATGCCCATCGCCTGCAACTCTCGCAGCGTGACCTCGCGGCCGCCGGCGTAGCGCAGGATCACGCCCGGCAACGCCAGGCGAAATAGGGCGATCCACCGGATCGCCTCGAGCGGCGCAACCAGCTTTCGGATGGCCAACGGGGTGCCCGGCCTCGGGTCGAGGAAGTTCATGGGCACCTCGCAGGGGCCGAGCTCCGCCAGCTCCGAGAGGAGCTCGAGGCGTTGTGCGGCGCTCTCGCCCATTCCGAGCAGCACCCCGCAACACAGCTGCATGCCCGCCCGCTGGACACGCCGGCATGTCTCCCATCGTTCGTCCCAGGTGTGCGTCGTGACGATGGAGGGGAAGAAGCTCCTTGCCGTCTCGAGGTTGTGGTTGTACCGGTGCACGCCGCCGGCGGCCAAGCGCTCGGCTTGGGAGTCGTCGAGGATGCCGGCCGACACGGCAACCTGCAGGCCGGTCTCGGCTCGGACGAGGGGCACGAGCTCGAGGACCCGCCGCATCGTGCGCTCGTCCGGGCCACGGATGGCGAGAACGATGCAGAACTCGGTGGCACCGAAGCGGGCGGTTTCTCTGGCGGCTTCGAGCACCTCGTCGGTGTCGAGAAACGGGGTGGCCTTCACGGGCGTGTCGAATCTCGACGACTGAGCGCAGAAGTGGCAGTCCTCCGGGCACCCGCCCGTCTTGGCCGAGAGGATGCCCTCGACCTCCACCTCCTCGCCGCACCACGCCAGCCGTACTTCGTGGGCGAGCGCCGCCAGGCTCGGGACGGCCTGGTCGGGCAGGGAGGCGAGCATCGCCAGCTCTGCCGGATCCAGGCGCTGGCGCTCGACGAGGAGCGACGTTGCGGCGGACTGGAGGACGGACCGAGTCTCGACAAGGCTCACTCAGCTCACGCTAACGCTCCCCCTGGCGGTGCGGTCGTGGCGCCCCTGCGGCCCTGCGGTGGTGGGGCGGCCGGTGGTGGTGGGCGGCCGGCGGTCGGCGATGGTGGGCAGCCGGCGGGTGGTGGTGGGCAGCCCGCGGGTGGTGGTGGGCAGCCGGCGGGTGATGGTGGGCAGCCCGCCCGGCGATCTGTGTGCCCCGGCTGAGCCGCCAGGCCGTGTGGGGTCTTCCTCGGCACACAGTTGGAGGGCGGCCTCGGGCGGCGGCCGATCTGTGTGCCCCGGCTGACCCGCCAGACCGTGTGGGGTCTTCCTCGGCACACAGTTGGAGGGCGCCGGCGGCGCCGGCGGGCGGGGTCGATTCGGGCGCACAGTTCGAGGGGGGCGGCGGCCGGCGGTCGATTCGGGCACATGGTTCGTGCCTGGCGGGCTCGACAGCCAGTTGCCGACCAGCTGTCACGTAGGAGGCGGCCTCCGTCCCGAGGAACCCGGTGCTAGGTTCCCGAGCAGGTCACATCCGGAGGCAGCATGACCACTGACACCACCGACTGGGATGGGCAGGGCCTGCCCCCTGCCGCCCAGGCGAGAATGGAGCGTGGGAGAGCCGGGGGACCGTCCGCGAGCCTCTTCGGCATCTCCGGCCAAGCCGCCCTGGAAGCCTGTGGGTTCTCGGTCGTCGGTGAGGTGATGGGCTGCATCGTCCAGCACATCGGTTTCACGGGATACGGCGGCTGCGGCTACTACGCGGCCGGCCCCATGGGCTACGGGGGCGCCGGCAGCGGTTGGGCCGGCGGGGCCAATCGTGGTGGCGGCATGGGCTATCGGCCGGGCGTGCGCACGAGCTCGGGCGGGGGTTTTGCCGGCTTCGCCCCCTACGTCGATGCCCTCTACCACGGCTACGACACGGCCGTCCTGCGCATGCTGCTCGAGTGCCGCGACCTGCACGGTGACGGGGTCGTCGGCGTGCGCCTCGAGCAGCGACACCTCGGGCAGGACAACCGGGAGTTCATCGCCTACGGCACGGCCGTGCGCTCGCACGGCAAGACCAGGCCTGCCAACCTCTTCTCGACCCTGCTGCCGGCACACGACGTCGCCAAGCTGCTCCATGGCGGCTGGGCGCCCGCCGCCATCGCCATCGGGATATCGCTCGCCGTCCGACACGACGACTGGGTGACCCTGCAGCAGGCGCGCACCTGGGGCGGCAACACGGAGGTGTCCGGCTACACCGATCTCGTCAACCAGGTGCGCAACGACGCCCGCCAGCAATTCGCCCACCGGACGGCCGCCTACGGAGCCGACGGAGCCGTCATGTCGGGCATGACGCTCGACATCTGGGAGATCGAGCCCGGCGAGGGCCACCGCGACCACGTGGCTCTCTCGTTCGTCGAGGGGACGGCCATCGCCCGCTTCCACCGCGGCGCCCTCGCCCCGACCTCGAGCCTCAAGATCCTGTCCCTGTCTGATCGACACATCGTTCCCGGAAGGAAGTCATGAGCGAGACCGAAATCCAAGCGACGGATCTCGGCATCCCCGAGGATGCCATGAAACGCCTGGCGGAGATGAAGCCCGGCCAGCCGGGCGCGTTGTTCACCTCCGACTTGACGGTGAACGAGTTCCTCTTGGTGAGGGAGGCGGGCTTCCGACCGGTGGGCCTCGTGCTCGGCTCGAGCATCTACCACGTCGGTATCCAGATCGGCCGTTGGTCGAAGAACATGGAGCTCGACACGCTCTCGCAGGCCATGTATCACGCCCGCGAGCTCGCCATGACCCGGATGGAAGCCGAGGCAGCTGCCCTCGGGGCCGACGGCATCGTCGGTGTCCGGCTCGACATCGAGTTCAAGGAGTTCGGCAACGACCTGGCCGAATTCATCGCCGTCGGGACAGCCGTGAAAGCGGACGAACCAGGTGACTGGAAGAACAACCAGGGGCAACCGTTCACGTCCGACTTGTCCGGGCAGGACTTCTGGACGCTCGTGCAGGCAGGCTACGCACCCCTTGGCATGGTGATGGGGAGCTGCGTGTACCACATCGCCCACCAGGGGACGCTGCGAGCGATGGGGAACGTCGGCAAGAACGTCGAGATCCCGACCTACACCGAGGCGCTCTACGACGCCCGCGAGCTGGCGATGAGCCGGATGCAGGCGGAGGGCGAGGCGCTGAAGGCCGAGGGCATCGTCGGTGTGCAGCTGCTGTCGTTGGCGCACAAGTGGGGCGGTCACACGACGGAGTTCTTCGCCGTCGGTACCGCTGTGCGCCCGTTGCGGGCCGACCACATCATCGCCAAGCCTCAACTCGTGCTGCCGCTGACCGACTGAACCGCGTGAGACGCGCCCATGACCGATTCACCCGACCCCCAACTGCCTGACGTCGAGCAGCTCGCTGCTGCCCTGCGGGCCGACACCTCCGACCTCGACTCGTACCACCGGGTGCTGTCGTCCTCCATCGGCGACCTCCTCCCCGGGGGTCTCGTGGAGGTAGACCGCGAGCGCTCGATGGGCGACCGTGTGGCGGGCCGGCCGGGCACCGCCACGGCCATCCGCCTCCACCTCGGCGACAAGACCCTCGAGCTCGTCGCCCGCCATGGGCGCCTCGTGGCGACGATCGCCCAGGAGGTGCGGGGCGTGCAGATCAGCCGCAAGGAGGTGCCGGTGTCCGAATGGGTGCAGGCACTGGCGGTCTACCTGGCCGACATGGCCTCCGACAGCGCCTCGGCCCGTGAGGCGCTCGGGCGGTTGCTGGGCCGCTGACAGCAGCGTGGTCGGAGGCGGCTCCCTGCGCGGCCGCCTCGAGGGAGGTCGCCAGTCTCGTCCTAGCGTGCACTCGGATGGGGCCGGGACGGGCATACTCCCTTCATGAGTGCCGCAAGGCTCGTGCCCGATGACTTCTCCGTGCCGCAGGGTGTGAGCACAGATCGGTTCCGGCTCGAGCCGCTGGCGCAGCGGCACAACGTCGCTGACCACAAGGCATGGACGTCGAGCATCGATCACATCAGGTCAACTCCGGGGTTCGCCGGACGTACATGGCCGAACGTGCCGCTGTCGGTCGAGGAGAACGCTGTTGACATCGCCGAGCACGAGGCCGACTTTGCCGCCCGCAGCGGGTTCACCTACACGGTGCTCGAGGCGGCGACTGGCGACGTGATCGGCTGCGTCTATCTCTATCCACCGCGCCGCCAGGGTTTCGACGTTGACGCCCGCTCGTGGGTGCGGGCCGAGAGCGCCGCCCTCGACCAACCCCTGCACGATCTTGTCCGCCAGTGGTTGATGGACGAATGGCCGTTCCACGCCCCCGACTACGCGCAGCGTCCGGAGGCCCCACGCGAGTAGATCATCGAGGATCCGACGAGAGAGCCTGGTTGCAGAGAGGCCGCTAAATAGGTGGCGCAGGGCTCCCTAGTGGCGTCGCCGAAATAGCAGGGGTAGGCGCTCAGGCTGCGACGGCACCCGCCAAGGGCACCAGATCCGTCTGTTCGCCTCCGACCGGCCGTCACTTTCCTTGGCGCCAGCGCAGATCGGATCTTCGGCGCTGTGACGGCAGCACGCACAACCTCGCTCAGCTTCCCCCCGGAGGGGGACCTCCTTGTTCGGTGCCACATCCCGGTTGCGAACGCGCCCCCAGGCTCGTGCAAGACAGGATGGACGCCGTGCACGGTTTCCGTCCCGCCGCCGAACCTGAGGTTGTGCACGCATTCTTGCGTGGGGAGATCGACTCAGAGCGCTTCGGGAACGACGTGCGGCGCGCCCTTATCGACGCTGGCGGACTCGAGCTCGTGCAAAGCCCAGACCTCAACTGCGAAGATGAGAACCGAGCGCGAGAGAGCGCCCTCGCTGCGGCGAGGGGTTGGCGAAATGCCGAACTGTTCGAAGGCTTTCCAGAGAAGGTGGAGTGGTACCACGGCGTGCTGCAACCCGACGAGCTCGAGCGGGTGCGCTTCATCGACTACTCCTACTGGGTCGAGCTGTCCGGCGGCTCTCGACGACCGAGCGACGTCCTGCCGACCCTGCGGGCAGGGAGGCTGCCGAGGTGGCTGACCAAACTCGGAACGAGCTGGTGCTTCGAGTTTGCAGCTCAGCTCGTCACGGCCGAGGTCGTGGACGACCTCATCGTCATGGCGACTCCCGATCTCGGCGAGCTCGTCTTGCTTGAAGGCCACTCGCGCCTAACCGCGATCTTCGTGGGCGGGCTGCAACGACGTCTCACCGTCAGCGCGTACCTCGGGTTGTCGGCCGAGATCGAGCAGTGGGGCTGTTTCTGATCGAGTTGTTGTCTGCTGTGGAAGTCATGCCCACAGGATCAGAGCCGCGATTCGGAGTGCTCAGCTGGTGCCGGTTCGACGGCGCACAGAATGACAGCGACCGCACACTCTCCCAGGCGCGCCCTGTTCGGTATGGCCTGGGGGCCGCCAGCCACCCTCGCCATTTTCGGCGACGCTCCCTAGTGGCCCGAGTCATCGCGAGCCTCTACTCTCGCTCGGCTCTCAGCAAGGCCGCCGTCGGCGTCCGAGCAGCGATGTGCGCCGGGATGGCCGCCACGACATTCGCCAGCACCAGAGCACCCACACCGACGAGCGCAACGCCGACCACAGGCACCGTGGGTTCGGCGATCGCGTAGAGCTCGTGCGCGAACAGGTCCCATAGGTCTCTACCCGCGACAATCCCCAATGGGATGCCGACGATCGCACCGATACCCACCGTGATGGAGGCCTGCCAAGCCACGGTAGCCGCCAGCTGCCGATGTGTGAACCCGAGAGTCTTGAACAGTGCGAGGTCGCGGCGGCGGCGGTGAACCGACGCGAGGAGGGCTAGACCTAGAGCGCAGAAGGCGCCGAGCATCAATGCAGCTGCCAACACCGCCGGAACGGTACCCATGGATCGATAGTTCACGATCTGTGCCGGACGCTGGACCGGTACGACCAACACCGTGAGCTGACCGGCGTGCGCGGAAAGCTCGGAAGCGATGCGATCGAGCGAGTGGATCGCCATAGTTTGGCTCTCCCCGCTCCTGAATCGGACGAGCACCATGTTCGGGCCCGGAGCACCGAGAGCCTGGATGTTGCGAGCTGCGCTCGGAATTTGTTGGTAGTCGATCACGGCGCCGACGCCGAGCGAGAGGTGCAGTCCGTGACCGATACCGATGGCCGGCATGGTGGCGGTTCCGACGATGTGCAACGTCGTGACGTGGGTTGTGTAGCGAGCCACGACTGTGTCACCGAGCTGCTTGTGCAGCTGCGCCATCGTGGCAGGTCCAAGGACGACCTGGTTCGGCCCATCAAGTCCGTGTCCGGAGAGAAGCGGCGGCTGCACGGCTGCTCGTGGATCCGTGCCGATCACGGGGACCCCCTCACCGTCGAAGGCGAAGGTCTCGAAATAGACACCGGAGCTCGCCGCAACGGAGGGGTCGTGACCGAGCAGTTGGTTGACGGAGCCCTGCGGGATGTCGCCGTATCCGGCGTTTGCTTCGAGGGCGTAGCTCCAGTTCCAGCCGTAGAGGCGAGGGCTGTTGACGAGGGTGGTGAGGCTGCTGCCGAAGACGAGAGCTGCCACGGTCACCACAACCGCCACGAGCGCGCCCAAGATGGCAGAACGCACCGGGATCGAGGTTCGTCCTCGGCCCGAGTCGAGCGCAAAGCGCATGCCTGTCGATGCAGAAAGGGGCAGGCCGGAGGACGTGGCGGCTTGCACGATCGCCGATTCCCGCCGAACTGTGATTCGCGTGCGCCGGGCTTCTCGGTGGGGAGCGTCGAGGAAGGCGAGGACGACGCCCACGCCTGCCAGAGTTGCGAATAGCGCAAGGACGCCCAACCCGAGCACGGTCCAGTCGAAGGAGAACCCCGGAGAAGCAGCGACCGAGCGAACAGGTCCAAAGAGCCCGAACGGCGACAAGAGGATGGCCACGCCTGCCGCCAGCAATGTTGCGAGCAATAGGGCGATGACAGCTCCCATGACCGCGTCGATCTCGGTGGTCCTGGGGTCGGCACCGAGGGAGCGCAGCACGGCGCCGTCATTCGAAGAGAGACGGATCTGACGTGAGGTGGCTTGTCCGCCTACGAAGAGGGCGGCGAGTCCGGCGATCACGCCGAACACGCCCAGCGCGATGGCCTCGGGTTTCACCGCCTCTTCGCCCTGCGCCTCGATGATCGATGTCACATGGAAGTAGTAGGGGTCAGCCGGAGGCAGCAGGCGCAGGTACTCGCGCTCTACGGCGGCGACGTCGGATGCTCCACCTCTTAGTTGGAGACCGCTCCACGCGTAGCTGGCGCAGCAAGACACGAGCCGATCGGCAAGTGCAGGGGTCAACAGGGCCCGGGGGATCCGATCGACCTCGTCCTGGATCACCTCGTCGTTGAACAGGCCGATGCCCACAATGTGGATCGCAATTCGCAGAACTGGCGGTCCGGTCGGGTACCCAGAGGCGTTCAGCTCCGCGTTGGAGTAGGCGCCCAGCAAGATGGTCTGGCCGACGTGGAGACCGAAGAGCTGGGCGGAGAATTTGTTCACCACGACCTCGTCGGCCCGCTTCGGATTCGCTGGGCGTCCGTCGACGATGGCGACCCGATCCTGATCGAAGTAGAGGCCGTTGAGGCTGCCCACCATCTCGAGATTCGAGAAGGGGTTCGACAGCGCCGGCTTGCCGTCCGCTGTGATGGGCACAATGTTGGGCGAGAGATAGGTCTTGAGCGACGTCACCTGGGGCAAGTGCGCGATCTGGCTGATCAGCTTGGGGTCGTAGGGGCCGACGTCGATGTCCATGTCCGAAGGGTTGGTGCTCTTCAGGAATACCGGGAACGAGGACTGCGTACGACGCGCCGCCGCCATGGCGCCCATAGCGAGCCCTCCCAGCAAGCCGACGAGGAGCACGATCGAGACGTAGCCGCCCCACCGCCTGCCGAACGTGGCCCGAAAGCGGTACCAGCCGACCTGGAGAACCCTTCTGATCACGGTAGTGAACCAACGAACACTCGGCCTCACTCTCGACAGCCTCTAACTCTCTGTCGCTGTACTCCGGCGCTCCTACAGCGTTGCCGGAGACGGGCCGACGGACAAGGGCGTCAGCATGGTCGCGGACTTGGTACCAGCACCACACTTCGCCTCCCCGTGGGGGTCCGACAGTTCGTTTGACAGCCGCTTCCTAATGGCTAACCGCTCGAGCCCGAGCGCCGCCCCCTCGAGCCGGCAGCGGCACAGGCGGCGGCGACAGCCTCGGCGCACTCCGGCGTGCGCCCCACGGGCAACCTGGCCGTCGTGACCCGGATCGCCGGCGGCGAAGCGATCCGAAACCGCCCCCCCGGCGCCACCAACCAACCCCTCGCCAGGAGGGCGCTCACCGCCGTGGCCTCGTCGTCGACGGGGATCCAGACGTTGAGGCCGGTCGGGGCGGACACCTCGATCCCGCGGCTGGCGAGCTCGTCGCACAGCGCCGAACGTCGCTGGCGGTAGAGGGCGGACGCCTGCTCGAGCTGGCGGGCGACCGCCCGGTCCTGCCAGAAGGCAAGAGCGATCTGCTGGACGAGATGGCTCACCCAGCCGGGGCCCGCAACGATGGAGGTTTCGAGCCGGCCGATGGTGGCGGCGTCCCCGGCGGCGACGGCGAGGCGCAGATCCGCCCCGTAGCCCTTCGCCATCGACCGGATGAAGCCGTAGCGGCCGGTAGGACCGACGACGGTCGCCAGCGGCACCTCGACGAGACCGCAGGCATGGTCGTCCTCGATCACGAGCCGCCCGGGATAACGCGCAAACACTTCCCGCAGCTCCGCCGCCCGCTGTGCCGAGATGGCCGCCCCCGTCGGGTTCTGGGCCCGCGCCGTCACGACGACGGCGTCCGCTCCCGCCGCCAATGCCTGCCAGACACCCTCCGGCGTGGGGCCGTCGGCGTCCATCGGGAGCGGAACGGTGAGATAGCCGAGCCGCTCGACGACATCGAGGAGTGCCGCCCAGCCCGGGTCCTCGAGGGCGACACGATCTCCGCGGGCGAGGTTGGAAGCGAGCACCCTCGCGATGGCGTCGAGGGCGCCGAAGGTGACGGTGGCGTGCTCGGCCGGGACGCCATCGACCTCGAGACGCCGGCGCGCCTCGGCGATGAAGCCGGGGTGTGCGACAGGAGAGCCGTAGAGCGCAGGCTCGTAGGTGAGGTGGCGGAGCACCGAGAGCGGGTCGGGCAGCAGCGCCGCGTCGGGGTTGCCGCTCGAGCAGTCGGTCACGCCGGCCGGCAGCGGTATGGGCCGTCGCACGGGCGCCAGATCCTCTTTGCGGAGCTCACGGATCCAGGTCCCACGCCGCCGGTCGGAGGATGTCAGGCCGCGGACGTTGAGAACGCGGTAGGCGGAGGCGACCGTGCCGGCGCTCAGCCCGAGGGCGCCCGCCAACTGACGGATCGGCGGCAGCGAGTCGCCCGCCGCCAGTGTGTTGTCGCGGATCGAGCGCTCGATGGACTCGGCGAGCTCGGCGGCCGTACGCCCCGTGAGATAGTCTTGTAGCGCCACAGACGAGTGATTGTATCAGTACATAGAACGGATGTCAGGGTCTACACGACACCCACTCGGAGGACGATGATGTACGAAGCCACCGCCACGACGACACCATCTCGCCACAAGGAACGGGCGAGCTGGGATGAAGACGTCGTGCACTCGACACTCGACGCAGCCCTCCTCGGCCATCTCGCCTTCATCTACGACGAGCGCCCGCAGGTGCTCCCCCTCCTGTTCGTCCGCGTGGGCGAGTCGGTCTTCCTGCACGGCTCCACCGGCGCCCACTTCGCCCGCCTCGCCACCCGCGGACGCAGCTTGCCTGTGAGCTTCGAGGTCACCCTTGTGGATGCTCTCGTGCTGGCGCGCTCGGCCTTCAGCCACTCTGCCAATTACCGCTCCGTCGTGGCTCATGGCGAGGCGACGCTCGTGCAAGACGACGAGCAGAAGGAAGCCGTCCTCGCCGCCCTCATGGACAAGCTCGTCCCCGGCCGCAACGCCGAGGCGCGCCCGCCGCGACGGGACGAGCTGCGCCAGACGGCGCTGCTGGAGCTACCGCTCAGCGATGTCGCCGCCAAGGTGCGCGCCGGTGGCCCGCTCGACCACGACGAGGATCTCGGCCTCCCGGTGTGGGCGGGCCTGCGGCCGATCGTGGCGCACTGGGGAAGCCCGATCGCCGCCGACGGCCTCTCGCCTGAGCTGACGGTGCCGAGCTACCTGCGGGAGGACACCTGTGGAGGCGGGCTGCTGTCTGCCGGTTCGGGTGGCCTGACGGCATGAGGGCGGTCGTCCAGCGAGTCGCCTGGGCGCGCGTCAGCATCGCCGGCGAGGTCGTCGGCTCCATCGAGGGCCCCGGCCTGTGCGTGCTCGTCGGAGCGACCCACACCGACACCGAGGCCACAGCACGCGCGCTCGCCGCACGGCTGTGGAACCTCCGCGTGCTGGCCGACTCGGAGGGCCGCATGAACCGGTCGGCGGCCGAGCTCGGTGGCGGCATCCTCGTCGTCAGCCAGTTCACGCTCTACGGCGACACCGCCAAGGGCCGGCGACCCTCCTTCATGGCGGCCGCCCCCGGGGCGATCGCTGAGCCGCTCGTCGACCTCGTCGTTGCCGAGCTCCGTCGGCTCGGTGCCACCGTCGCCACCGGGCGCTTCGGAGCCGACATGCTCGTCGAACTCGCAAACGACGGGCCCGTGACGATTCTCCTCGAGGTCGACGACTGACCCGGC
>Ga0187879_10000345_pt1 | contig 30738 bp, 27 predicted proteins | sample June2016WEW_19_1_FD_132423 | JGI IMG/M metagenome (GOLD analysis project Ga0187879, IMG submission 132423) | Peatland microbial communities from SPRUCE experiment site at the Marcell Experimental Forest, Minnesota, USA - June2016WEW_19_10 | ecosystem: Environmental > Terrestrial > Soil >... | reverse complement strand
GCTGCGGCTGTGTACGGCCCGGTACCAGACGCGCAGCTGCGCCTGATCACCTGCGGCGGTACCTTCGACCAGGCCACCGGCCATTACCTGAGCAACGTCATCGCCTTTGCGCAACTAGTCCGCTGACGGGCAGGCCGGCGCCGGCCACGATGAACTCGCGCTGCTCCGTCATCGGCCGGTTGCGAACAGGTCACCAGCCGCGCGCGCGCCATTCAGCTAGCTGCGGACGCTCGGCGCCGATCGTGGTGTCCTGGCCGTGGCCCGGGTAGACCCAGGTGCCGTCAGGCAGCTGGCCGAAGATGCGTTCTTCCAGGTCGCCGATCAGCTGGCCGAACCTGGCCGGGTCGCCTTCGGTGTTGCCGGGACCGCCGGGGAAAAGCGAGTCGCCGGTGAACAAGTGCGGGGTGCCGGCCAGCGCGCCGTCCGCGTCGTAGCAGAGCGCGATGCTGCCCGGCGTGTGGCCACGCAAGTGGATGACCGACAGCCGCGCGTTGCCTACCCCGATCGTGTCGCCCTGGCCGACTAGCCGGGTGACCTGGATGGGCAGCTCATCCGCATCCGCTGGATGGGCGGCCGTGGCCGCCCCGGTCGCCTCCTGGACCGCCCGCAGCGCGGCCCAGTGATCCCAATGCCGGTGGGTGGTGACCACGGTGGCCAGCCGGCTGCCGCCGATCAGCTTGAGCAGCGTGTCCGCCTCGTTCGCCGCGTCGATCAGCAGCAGTTCCCCGGTGGCGGTGCAGCGCAGCAGGTAGGCGTTGTTATCCAGCGGTCCGACCGCCACCTTGGTAATGGTCAGCCCGGGAAGCTCCCTGGTGTCCGCCGGCCCGCCGACGCTGACGTCACCTGTGTAGGTCATTCCCGCTCCATCCGGTCACTTAGCTGCGAGGGCAGTGCGGCCGGGGCCGGTCGCTGCGGCCCGTCACGTCCTGCAGGCAGCTTAGGGGCCGGCCCCGCGGGCGGGCCGGCCGGCTCGGCCGCCCGCCCGGGCGGGCGGCCCCCGGAGTCCCTGCCGCTGCGGATGTCCCGGCCGGCCGGAACATCCGCGGCGGCCCTGGTGTTGCCGCTAGGTCTCCGCCGGGCATCGCGATGCCAGCGACGGAGGAGCGGGCTGCGCCGCCCAAGCCGCCAGGCGCCCGGCGGGGCTGCCGAAGCACCCCGGTTTTGTCGGCACCCCCGGATACGATGGCGAGGCGTCCCCCAATCCCGATAAGGCTGTCTTCAACACCGGAGAACTGAGCGCAAGTGGCTGATCGTCTCGTCGTCCGCGGCGCGCGCGAGCACAACCTTAAGGACGTGTCGCTCGATCTGCCGCGGGATGCCCTGATCGTCTTCACCGGCCTGTCCGGGTCGGGCAAGTCCAGCCTCGCGTTCGACACCATCTTCGCCGAGGGGCAGCGCAGGTATGTCGAATCACTGTCGGCCTACGCCAGGCAGTTCCTCGGCCAGATGGACAAGCCCGACGTCGACTTCATCGACGGGCTGTCACCGGCGGTCTCCATCGACCAGAAAGCGGCCGGCCGGAACCCGCGCTCGACCGTCGGCACGATCACCGAGGTCTATGACTACCTCCGGCTGCTGTATGCGCGGGTCGGCAAGCCGCACTGCCCGATCTGCGGCCGGCCGATCGCCAGGCAGAGCCCGCAGCAGATCGTCGACCGGGTGCTCGAGCTTGACGAGGGCACCAGGTTCCAGGTGCTCGCGCCGGTGGTACGCAGCCGCAAGGGGGAGTACGCCGAGCTGCTGCGCGAGCTGCAGGCCAAGGGTTACTCGCGGGCCAGGGTGGACGGCACGGTCATCCGGCTGGACAGTGCCACGACCGGGACGGTGCCGGCGCTGAAGAAATACGAGAAGCACGACATCGAGGTCGTGGTCGACCGGCTCGACGTCAAGCAGGCCGCCCGGCGCAGGCTCACCGACTCGGTAGAGACGGCACTCGGGCTGTCCGGCGGCATCGTCGTGCTTGACTTCGTTGACCTGCCCGAGACCGACCAGCACCGGGAGCGGATGTACTCCGAGCATCTGGCCTGCCTCTACGATGACCTGTCCTTCGATGAGCTGGAGCCGCGGTCGTTCTCGTTCAACTCCCCGTGGGGGGCCTGCCCGGACTGCACCGGCCTGGGCACCCGGATGGAGGTCGACCCGGAGCTTGTCGTCGCCGATCCGGCCAGGACGCTGGCCGAAGGCGCGATCGGGCCGTGGAGCGGCGGCCACATCAGCGACTACTTCACCAGGCTGATCGAGGCACTCGGCGACGCGATGGGGTTCAAGATCGATGCGCCGTGGTCCAGGCTGCCCGCCGCCGCCCAGCACGCGCTGCTGCACGGCTATGACCAGCAGGTCCACGTCAGGTACAAGAACAGGTACGGCAGGGAACGGTCCTACTACACCAACTTCGAGGGGGCCGTCCCCTACATCGAGCGCCGGCACGCCGAGGCCGAGAGCGATTCGAGCCGCGAGCGGTTCGCGGGGTACATGCGCGAGGTGCCGTGCCCGTCCTGCCAGGGCGCCCGGCTGAAGCCGGTCTCGCTGGCGGTCACCGTCGACGGCAGGTCGATCGCCGCATACTGCGCGCTGCCGATCGGCGAGCTGGCCAAGCTGCTGCTCTCGCTTGAGCTCTCCGACCGTGATCAGCACATCGCGGGCCGGATACTCAAGGAAGTCAATTCGAGGCTCGGCTTCCTGCTCGACGTGGGACTTGACTACCTGACCCTGGACCGCGCCGCGGCTACCCTGGCCGGCGGCGAGGCGCAGCGGATCCGGCTGGCCACCCAGATCGGCTCGGGCCTGGTGGGTGTCTTGTACGTACTGGACGAGCCGTCCATCGGGCTGCACCAGCGCGACAACCACCGGCTGCTGGAGACGCTGATCAGGCTCCGCGATCTCGGCAATACGCTGATCGTGGTCGAGCACGACGAGGACACGATCAGGGCGGCCGACTGGGTCGTCGACATCGGCCCGCGGGCGGGCGAGCACGGCGGCCACATCGTCGTCTCCGGGCCGGTCAAGGAATTGCTCGCCAGCAAGGAGTCGCTGACCGGCGCCTACCTGACCGGCCGCGAGGCTATCCCGCTGCCCGCCAGCCGCAGGAAGCGCACCCGGGGCAGGGAGGTGGCGGTCAAGGGCGCCACCGAGCACAACCTGCGCGGCGTTGACGTGGCGTTCCCGCTCGGCTGCCTCATCGCGGTCACCGGGGTCTCGGGCTCCGGCAAGTCGACGCTGGTCAACGACATCCTCTATAGCGCGCTCGCCAAGGAACTGCACGGCGCGCGCACCGTGCCAGGGCGGCATACCAGGGTCACCGGGATGCAGCACCTGGACAAGGTGGTGCATGTCGACCAGGGCCCGATCGGCCGGACCCCGCGGTCCAACCCGGCCACCTACACCGGGGTCTTCGATCATGTCCGGCGGCTGTTCGCGCAGACGACCGAGGCGAAGGTCCGCGGTTACCAGCCGGGCCGGTTCTCGTTCAACGTCAAGGGCGGCCGGTGCGAGGCGTGCGCGGGCGACGGCACTATCAAGATCGAGATGCAGTTCCTGCCCGATGTTTACGTGCCCTGCGAGGTCTGTCACGGCGCCCGGTACAACACCGACACCCTGCAGGTGCATTACAAGGGCAAGACCATCGCCGACGTCCTCGACATGCCGATCGAGGAGGGGGCCGAGTTCTTCGAGCCGGTGCCCGCCATCCACCGGCACCTGAAGACGCTGGTCGATGTCGGCCTCGGCTACGTCCGGCTCGGCCAGCCGGCGCCAACCCTGTCCGGCGGCGAGGCGCAGCGGGTCAAGCTGGCGTCCGAGCTGCAGCGCCGGTCCACCGGCCGGACGATCTACGTGCTGGATGAGCCCACCACCGGCCTGCACTTCGACGACATCCGCAAGTTGCTCGGCGTGCTCGGCAGGCTGGTGGACGGCGGCAACACCGTCATCGTGATCGAGCACAACCTGGATGTGATCAAGACCGCCGACTGGGTCATCGACCTCGGCCCAGAGGGCGGATCTCGCGGCGGGAGCGTGGTGGCGACCGGAACGCCCGAGCAGGTGGCGCAGGTCGACGACAGCTACACCGGCCAGTACCTGGCCAAGACGCTGCACGGCTAGCAGCCCGGGGGGTGATCGCCCGCGGGCAGCTGACCTGCGCCGGGCGCGGGCGGCTACGCTTCCGGTGTGGAGATCGTGACCAGCTACGGGACCGCGCTGGCTGAGCTCGACGAGTGCCCGTCGCCGGTCTTCCTGATGACGCTGACGCATGGCGCCGGAGGCGGCCCGAACAGCGCCGACCTGCTCGCCGCCCGCGATGCCGCAGCGGCGCTCGGCGGCGTGGTCGCGCGGGTGACCCAGCCTTACCGGGTTCGCGGCGGCCGGGCGCCAGGCTCAGCGGCCCGGCAGGACGCGGCCTGGCTGGAGATCGCCGCGGTGCTGCGAGAGATGTTCCCGGGTATCCCGCTCGTCCAGGGCGGCCGCAGCAATGGCGCCCGGCTTGCCTGCCGTACCGCCCGTGCGGCCGGCGCGCGAGGCGTGGTCGCGCTCGCCTTCCCGCTGCACCCGCCTGGTCATCCGGAGCGTTCCCGGCTCGCCGAACTCCGGGCGGCCGGTGCCCGCGTACTCGTGGTGAACGGCGCGCGCGACCCGTTCGGCGTCCCGGACGCCGCGGCCGCCGACCGGGTGGTTGTGCTGCCCGGCGAGGCACACTCCCTGGCAGCCAGCCCGGCAGCCGTCACCAGCGCGGTCGGAACCTGGCTCCGCGAGGCTCTCGGGCTCGGCCCGCCCTGACTGCCGGCATCAACGCGCAAGTCCCGGCTACTGTCTAGCCCGATCACGTAACGACGGAGTGCCGCCCGGAGGGCGGGCCAGGATGCAGGCCCACAGGGCCGGCTAGGCGGCTGGCGAGTGGGTGCTGGCCACTGACCGGCGCACGGCAGGCGTGGCCGGTATCAGATCTGTCGGGCGGTGGGGCTCTACCGCGTCGCCGTCTGGGAGCAGTTCGCCAGTGTCCTCGAATACCACGATGCCATTACAGAGCAGGCTCCAGCCCTGCTCGGGATGGCTGATGATGGTACGGGCTGCCTCACCGTCCGGGCCGCTTGGATCCGGACACGGGGGCGTGTGCGGGCACATCCTGTGTGCCTCCTGATTTATCTTCGTCGCGGTCTTGATCTGAGCCTACTGTGCCACTATCGGTCCGAGTTGCGGCATGGCTCGTTGTGACGGTTTTCCGTGTCATCCTTTGTAGCTTTCACGGCAACGCTCTCCGCCACTATGTAACTACCCATTGTGACTATCTTAGGACCACCCACGCCGGAAATTCCCTCAGCCGGAAAAAAAGTCCCAGCGGCGGGCCCGCGCCAGGTCCTCGTCACCGCCCGCCAGTCAGCTGCTTAAGCGCGGAGCCGAGAACGCGACCCGCCGATGGCGGGCCGATGAGCTTCAGTGCGCCGCTGCAGCCAGAGGTGACCGGTGGTGACCGGACGACGGCCGCCGCCGCGGTGGCCGGTCAATCAGGCGGCTGGCACCCGGCCGGCGCTCCCGCCAAACTGGCCGGTGCGCGGCGCCGGTGGTATCCCGGTCAGCTGGTGGGTCTCGCGCAGGGTCAGCAGCCGTTCCGCCTCGTCCGTCCAGGCGTGCACGGCCGGCTTTGCCTTGGCCTTTCGGCGGTAGATCCGGTCGTCATAGCCATGCGGCCCGATCTCCGCGCGCTCAGCCGCGTAGGCGGCGCGCATTACCTCAGTCAGGGCCGTGTCCAGCTTTCTGGCCAGCGGATACTGCTGATCGGCTGGCACGCCGCCGGCCTGCGCCGTCCTGAAGTCCTGCTCGGCCGTGCGCGCCCGGGCGAGCAGTTCGTCGAACTTCGCGGCGAGCGCGACGTCGGCTGCGTACTCGGCTTCCGCCGCGGCGCTGACCTGTTTCCTGCCCATGATCACGCGGGCCAGCTTAGCGGATCGCCGGCCGGCAAGCCTACCGGGCGAAATCGTGCCAGCCGAGCCAGCGCCAGCGACTCAGGCGAGGCTCTGCCGCCAGCTGTCATGAAGCGCGGCGTAGCTGCCGTCTCCGGCCAGGAGCTGGCCCGGCTGGCCGTCTTCCACGATCCGGCCGCCAGAGATTACCAGGACCCGGTCCGCGATCTCCACCGTGGACAACCGGTGGGCGATGATCAGTGCCGTCCGGCCGGCCAGGATGGTGCGCAGCGCCCGCTGCACGAGACGCTCGCCCGGGATGTCGAGCAGCGAGGTCGCCTCGTCGAGTACCAGCACGGCGGGCGCTGCGAGAAAGGCCCGCGCGAACGAGATGAGCTGGCGCTGCCCGGCCGAGAGCCGCCCGCCGCGCTTGCCCACCTGCGCGTCGTAGCCGCCAGGCAGCGCGCGGATAAACGAATGCGCTCCGATCTCGGCGGTGGCAGCCTCGATCTCAGCCCGCGATGCGCCCGGCCTGCCCAGCTCGATATTGTCCGCTACGCTGCCGCTGAACAGGAAGTTCTCCTGAGTGATCAAGACGACCTCATGCCGCAGGCTCGCGTCAGGCAGCTGCCGGAGGTCGACGCCGTCCAGGAGCACCCGTCCTTCGTCCGGGTCGTAGAAGCGGGCGAGCAGCCGGGCGATGGTCGTCTTACCCGAGCCGGTCGCCCCGACCATGGCTGCTGTCTGGCCGGCCGGGATCATGAGGTCGAGGCCGGGCAGCACGACCGCGTCGCGGTAGCCGAACCGGACCGACTCGAATAGCACCGCCCGGCCGCCCCGGGCCGCATCAGTCAAACCCGGAAGCTGAACGGGGGACGCTGGCTCGGCCACCAGCGGAGGCTCGTCGAGCACGCCGGAGATCTTTTCCAGCGCCGCCGCCGACGACTGGAACGTGTTGTAGAACTGCGCGAGATCCTGCAGCGGGTCGAAGAAACGCTCCAGGTAGAGCAGGAAGGTGACGAGGACCCCGACCGGCATGCTGCCGTGGATGACCCGGAGCCCGCCGTACAGCAGCACCGCCCCGACGGCGAGGTTGCCGACCAGGTTGATGCCGGGCGAGTAGATGGCGATCAGCCGCGACGAGCGCAGGCTGGCTGCGGCGTAGCCGGCGTTCAGCTCGCCGAAGATCTCCTGGTTCCGGCCCTCCCTGCGGAAGGCATGCACCGCGCGGATACCGCTGAAGGTCTCGACGAAGTGCACGATGACTTCAGCGATTGTCTCCCTGGTCCGCCGGTAGGCGATGGCCGACTCGCGCCTGAACCATGCCGTCATCCAGGTCAGCGGGGCGAAGCCGGCCATCACGACCAGCGCGAGGGGCCAGTCGAGCAGCAGCATCCCGGCGCCGACGAGCAGCAGCGAGAAGGTAGCCGACACCAGTGAGTCAAGGCCCTCATCAAACAGGTCCTCGATCGAGTCGACGTCCGAGGTCTGCCTCGAGATGACCCGGCCGGACGTGTAACGCTCATGGAACGACACGGGCAGGCGCTGGAACTGGGCGAACAGGCCCCGCCGCAGGTCAAGCACCACATTTCCGCCGAGCCGGCCCATGGCCGCAATGTAGGACCTGCTGGTGACGGCCTGGACGGCCACAGCGGCGGCAAAGGCCGCGATGATGACGGCCAGCGGCGCTGCGTCGTGCGACCTGGTGAGCTGCGGGATGCGGTCGATCCCGAGGCCGACTAGCCACGGCCCGGCCAGCGCCGCCAGGTTGGCGGTCACGATCAGGGCGAGGATCGCCGCTGTCGTCGCCTTGTGCGGGCGGAGTAGTTCCTGCAGGAGGTACCGGCCCCGGCGGCGGAGCAGCGCGGCAAGGCTCGCCGGGATGTCGTCAGCTTCCTCCGCCGCGACTCCGCGCCATGAGGCTGCGGCCTGGCCGCTCACCGCCGCACCCCGCTCAGGTCCTGTTCGGCGCCGTCCCTGGCCTGGCTGGCCGGTGCGCCCTGGCTGGCCGGTGCGTCCTGCCCGTCCTGCCCGTGCTGCCCGGCCTGGCCTGGCCTGCGCCCGATCGGCGCGGCGCTCATCAGCTCGCGGTAGCGCGGCTGGCTGGCCAGCAGCTCATGGTGCGAGCCCAGGGCGGCGATGACGCCGTCGGCGAGCAGCGCGACCTTATCCGCCAGCAGCACCGTGGACGGCCGGTGGGCCACCACCAGCCCGGTCGAAGCGTCAAGCACCTCACTGAGCGCCCGGGTGACCTTTGCCTCGGTATGCACGTCGAGCGCTGATAGCGGATCGTCGAGCAGCAGAACTTCGGGCCTGGCCAGGATGGCCCGCGCGAGCGCGATCCGCTGGCGCTGGCCGCCGGACAACGCCATGCCCTGCTCGCCGATCCGCGTCTCGAGCCCCCACGGCAGGTCGGTGACGAAATCTGCCTGGGCTGCGGCCAGTGCCGCCAGGATGTCTGCCTCGCCCGCGTCGGGCGCACCGTAGCTGACGTTCTCCCTGACGCTGGCGGAGAACAGCGTCGGATCCTCAAAGGCACATCCGACCCGGCTGCGCAGGGCCGCGAGCGGGAGCATGGCGATGTCAGTGCCGTCCAGCATGATCGATCCGTCTGCTGGCTCGGCCAGCCTGGGCACGAGATGAAGCAGCGTGGTCTTGCCTGACCCGGTAGCGCCGACCAGCGCGATCGTCTGGCCAGCCTCGATCTCCAGGCTGACCCCGCGGAGCACCGGCGCGGGCGCGCCCGGATACCCGAAGACAACCTGCTCGAAGATGAGCCGCGCCGCGGGCCCTGCCCGGTGCTCCGGGCGCCGGCCCGCGCGGCCGGACGGCCGGAACGCGGGTTGCGGTGCCGGGCCGGTTTGCGGTGCCGGGCCGGCTTGCGGTGCCGGGCCGGCTTGCGGTGCCCGGCCGGCTTGCGGTGCCCGGCCGGCTTGCGGTGCCGGGCCGCCGTCGTGATGACCGGGATCCGCGGCCTGATCGGTGATGGCCGGCTCGGCGTCGAGTATCTCGTAAATCCGCTGCGCCGCGGTCGCAGCCTCCTGGCCGGAGGCCAGGATGTATCCCATCGCCTCGATGGGCCATACCAGCTGGAGGGTCAGCGTGATGAAGGCGACCAGGCCGCCGAGGCTCAGCTCGTTCCGGCTTGCGGCGAGCGCTCCGAGCAGCACGATGAGCCCGATGACCGCGTTCGGCACCAGGTCCAGGCCGGCCCAGAAGGTGCCGCGCAGCCTCGCCTTGGCCAGCTGGGTCTGGTAAGCGAGCGCCGCCTGCCTGGCGTGCCTGGCCGCTGCCGCGTCGCGGCGGCCGAGGGCCTTCAGGACCCGGATGCCGGTCGCCGCTTCCTCGACGTAGGTAGCCAGGTCGCCCTGCTGGTCCTGGGCGCGCCTGGACAGCACGCTGTACCGGCGCTCGAAGCGCAGGCAGATCGCGACGACAGGCAGGAACACGCAGCCCGTCAGCGTGCCGAGCCACCAGTTCATCCTGATGAGCAGCGCGATCACGACGAAGAAGGTCACCACGTTGGTGATGAAGAAGATGACGCCGAAACCAGCGAACCTCCTGATCGCTGACAGGTCCGTGGTCGCTCTGGACAGTAACTGGCCAGATTGCCAGTCGTCATGAAACGCGCTGTGCAAACGCTGCAGGTGCGCGTAGATGTCGTCGCGCATGGACCACTCCATGCCGGTAACCGCGGTCGCCTGCACCCATCGCCGGTACAGGTTCAGCAAGGCCTGCGTCACCCCGAGCCCGGCGGCGGCCAGGCTGAGCGGCAGCAGGCCGCGGGAGTTCCCGTGCGCGATGGGCCCGTCGATCACCGCCTTGGTGAGCAGCGGGATCGTTATCTGGGCGCCGACCGCTGCGATCGCCGCCGCGAGCATCAGCGCCAGCCGCCACGCGTGCGGGCGCAGATACGTCCTGGTACGCCACAACGCCGCGAACGGTGCCAGCCGGGCAGGCCGGTCCTGGGTCGCGGCATGGGGCAGCGCGGCAGGTTCAGGGGGCATTTCCCCGACGCTAACCTCGCGGCCCGCAACCTGTCACCTCAATTTCGGCTGGCCGGCGCCCCGGTGGGCCCCAGCCAGGCCGCCCCCGGCGGTGGCCCCGGGCGGCCTGGCTACCATCGGCAGCGCGGCCCAGCTACGGATGTCCGGCGGGCGGTGGCACAGCGGTGCGGAAACAGCGGAAAGGGAGCAAGGATCCTGATGACCTTCGACATCAACAAGGTGCGTGCCGCCTACCCGGCCCTGTCCGATGGTTACGCCTACCTGGACGGGGCGGCGGGAACGCAGCTGCCTGCCTCGGTGATCGATGCGATCGGCGGCGCCTACCGCGCGGGGCTCGGCAACGCGGGCGGGGCCTTTCCGGCCAGCCGGCGGTCCGAGGCGATCACTGCCGAATGCCGGGCAGCGCTGGCGGACCTGACCGGCGGCCAGCCGGAGGGGGTCATCCTCGGCCCGAACATGACGACGCTCACCTACCGTCTCGCGCGCAGTCTCGCCGCGGGGTGGCGCCCTGGTGATGAGGTCGTCGTGTCCAGGCTTGATCATGACGCCAATGTCCGGCCGTGGGTACAGGCCGCCGCCAGGGCTGGCGCCGTGGTGCGCTGGGCTGAAGTCGACCCGGCGACCGGGGACCTGGATGCGGCACAATTCGGCGAGCTGATCGGCGACCGGACCAGGCTGGTCGCGGTGACCGCCGCCAGCAATGTGCTGGGTACCCGCCCGGACGTGGCCGCCATTACCGCAATGGCGCGCGCGGCTGGCGCGGTCAGCTACGTCGACGGTGTCCATGCGACCCCGCACGGCCCGGTAGACGTACCTGGACTCGGTGCCGACTGCTACGCCACCAGCGCCTACAAATGGTCAGGGCCGCACGTGGGCGCCGTGGTCGCTAATCCGGCGCTGCTCGACACGCTGGCGCCGGACAAGCTGCTGCCTGCGCCTGACTCGGTGCCTGAGCGGTTCGAGCAGGGAACCCTTCCGTTCGCCGACCTGGCCGGCGTCACGGCCGCCGTCGAGCATCTCGCCTCGCTTGCCGGTGAGGGCCCAGGCAGGCCCAGGCGCCTGCGCCTGCTCGCCGCCATGAGCGCGGTGCAGGCTTATGAGCAGGACACGTTCCAGGTGCTGCTCGGCGGCCTGGATGCCATGGAGCATGTCACGACCTACGGGAAGGCCGAAAAGCGCACCGCGACCGCCTACTTCACCGTGGCGGGCCGCACACCGCGCCAGGTCGCCGAGCATCTCGCCGGGCGCAAGGTCAACGTCTGGAGCGGCCACAACTACGCGTGGGAACTGACTGCCGCGCTAGGAATCAGGGACACAGGTAGCGCGGTGCGGGCCGGCCTGGTGCACTACAACGACCGGTCCGACGTGGACCGGCTGCTTGCGGCCGTCGCAGAATTGGGGGACTGAGTCAGGCCGGCGCGCTGCCGGTACCGGCGGCGGCACCGGCGGCGGCCCCGGCGTCGGCGAGCTTGAACCGGTACAGCCTTGAGCTGCGGACCTCGAAGCCGACTCGCTCGTAGAGCCGCCCGGCCGCCTCGCGCGACGGCCGTGAGGTGAGATCGACGGTCCTGGCTCCGGCCTCCTGCGCCAGCCGCAGCGCCTCGAGGGTCAGCGCCACCCCGGCGCCCTGGCCCCGCGCGGACTCGTCGACGACCACGTCCTCGATCCAGGCGCGCACTCCGGTCGGAGTGGGGAACATCACCAGGGTCAGCGTGCCGGTGATCAGGCCTGCGGGGGAGCGGGCGACCAGCACCGTATTCGCCGGGAAGGTCGCGATCCCGGCAAGGGCGTCCCGGTCAAGCGGCGGTGCTGACCTGGACAGCTGCGGAAGCAGGCGGCCGAACGCGTCGACCAGCTCGTCGGTCACCTGGCGGACTACTTCTACCTGGACAGTCACCCGGGCACCCTACCCGCCCAGGGCCGGTCGTGCTGCCGCCCCGGCAGAAGTACCTTTCTAGGCCGCCTGGCAGGCCGGCAGCGGCAAGGCATGAGCGCGGGCGATATGGACCGGGTTCGCGAGGTCGGGCCGTTTCAGTTCGTCGCCGGAGCCGACCCCGCCCTGACGGCCGAACCGGGCCCGGCGGGAGGTCGGGCCCGGTTCAGCCGGGCGGGCTCATGCTCGCTGGGGCTCATCAGCTGGCGTAGTCGAGCAGCGGCTGAGCGCGGCTCGGATGACGCAGCTTGGACAGCGACTGCTTCTCCAGCTGCCGGATCCGCTCCCTGGTCAGCCCCAGCGCCTTGCCGATCTCATCCAGGGTGTGCGGGTTACCGTCATACAGCCCGAACCGCATCGCCATGATGGTCGCCTCGCGCGGGGTCAGCGCGTCGAGCGCGTGCCGTAGCTGATCGGCCATCAGCTGCCGGTCCACGAGCTCGGAGGCCTCGGGCGCATCGATGTCCTCGATGAGGTCCCCGATGCTGGTCTCGCCGTCCTCGCCGATGGTGGAATCCAGGCTGATCGGCTGGCGGCTGGTCCGCAGCAGCTCCTCGATCTGGTCAGGCGTGCGATCCAGCTCGACGGCCAGCTCCTCGGGCGTCGGCTCCCGGCCAAGCCGCTGGTGCATGTCCCGCTCCACGCGGCTCAGCTTGCTGAGCATCTCCAGCACGTGCACTGGCAGCCTGATGGTCCTGGCCGAGTCGGCGAAGCCGCGCTGGATCGCCTGCCGGATCCACCACATGGCGTAGGTGGAGAACTTGTAGCCCTTGGTGTAGTCGAACTTCTCGACCGCCCTGATCAGGCCGAGGTTGCCCTCCTGCACGACGTCGAGCAGGGACAGGCCGCGATCGCTGTACTTCTTGGCTACCGAGACCACAAGCCGCAGGTTCGCCTCCAGCATGTGCGCCTTGGCCCGGCGGCCGTCCTGGGCGACCGCCTCAAGATCACGGCGGTAACTCTTGGACAGGCCCTTGTCGGTCTCCAGCTTGTGCTCCGCGAAGAGCCCGGCTTCGATCCGCTTGGCGAGATCCACCTCCTGCTCGGCGGTGAGCAGGCTGGTGCGCCCGATGGACTTGAGGTAGGTATGTACCGAATCGCCCATCACGGACGTCTGGTCGTCCAGGTCCGCCTCGGCGGCCATCTCGGTGGCCGCGCTGGCCGTCAGCACGGAGGCCTCGGCCGTCGCCGCGTCAAGGCCATCCAGCTCGACAACCTCGACAACCCCGGCGCCGGCGGAGGCCGCGACGGCGGGGGCGGCCGGCGAGGTGCTTCCCGGCTGGGCGGCATCAGGCTGCTCGTTACCGAGCTGTACGCCCGCCTCGGTAAGTTCGCGCAGGATAGACCGAGCCTCTGCGGGCGGGATGCGGGCGTCCTCGAAGGCGGCCCGCAGCTCGGGCAGGGATATCTGGCCCTGGCCGCGGCCGCGCTGGATCAGCTCGTCCACGCTGGTCATGGTTGCCTCGTCCTGGTGTCTCCGCGACACCGCCGTCGCTGTTCTCGGCATGAGACACCTCCCTTCGTGGGCGCATATCAGGCGTGCGCTCTGGACAGCGCACTCGGCTGCGCTGTCGGTGGCCGGGGGCCCGCAGCCCTTGGTATTGTGCAGCGCGGGCATTATCTTGTAACGCTCAGCGCGGCTAATTGTTCCCGTGCCGCTGGCGTGTGCCCGTCGCCAGCTCAGGATCCCAGGATACGCAGCGCGGCCCGGTCCGGCTTGCCGGACGGCAGCAGCGGCATCCTGGCAATCACCCGCAGCGCCCGCGGGGCGGCGTGCCCGCCCAGGGTGCTCCGCACATGCGCGCGGATCAGCCCCAGGTCGGGCGGCGCGGCCGGGTCGGCCGCCACCACGATGGCGGTGACCTGCTCGCCCCAGTCCGGGTCCGGCACTCCGACGACGGCGGCTTCCCTGACGCCCGGAAGCGTCCCGATCGCGGCTTCGACCTCGGCGGCGAGCACCTTCTCGCCGCCGGTAGTGATCACGTCATCGGCACGGCCCCGGACGGTCAGCAGCCCGGCCGGGCTGACCGAGCCGAGGTCAGAGGTGATGAACCAGGGACCGTCGGTCGCCTCGGCGGTCAGGTCGGGCCGCAGCCGGTAGCCGGAGAACAGCACCGGCCCGGCAATCCGGATCCGGCCGTCGGCGCCGACATCGAGGCGGACCTGCGCCAGCGGGACACCGTCATACACGCAGCCGCCGCACGTCTCGCTCATCCCGTACGTGGTGATGACCCGGCCCCCCGCCGCGGTGGCCGCTGCCACCAGGCCGGGCGGGGGCGCCGCGCCGCCGAGCAAGATGGCCCGCAGCTTCGACAGGTCGGCGCCAGCCTCGGTCAGGCGGCGCAGCTGCGTCGGGACCACAGAGATGTACGTGCAGCCGCTGGCCGCGATGACGTCAGGACCGAGCCGGCCGCAGTACACCGGCTCAGCGCCGGCCAGCAGGGAGCGGATCAGTACCTGGAGGCCGGCGACGTGGAAGGCGGGCAGGCAGGCGAGCCACCGCTGGCCGGGGGCCGCCCCGATCCGGCGCAGCGATGCGCGGGCCGAGGCCAGCAGCGCCGGCGCGGACAGCTGCGTGCCTTTCGGCTGGCCGGTGGATCCCGAGGTGGCGACCACGACGGCAATGTCCGGCCCGACGCCGGGTCCAGCCCGCCCGGGCCAGCTGCCGGAAGAGCTCCGTTTCGTCTCCAAGGTCTCCACGGCGGCCGGCCCGAACGCATCGAGCAGGGCGGCGAGCCTGGCCGGCGGCAGGGCGCCGTCCAGCGGCAGGATCGCAGGCCCGGTGCCGTCGAGGGCCGCGGCCAGGCGCTCAAGCAGCGCGCTGCCGCCTGACCTGCCAGGCGGCAGCAGGACCGCGTGCAGAGGCCGGGATGTCACGGTCGTAAGGTTAATCGGGCAGATGAGGCGGTCGGCAGAGAGGATGACAGTGATCGACTGGCAGGAATCGGGACCGGCCGCCGGAGGCGACTACAGCGACATCGTCTATGAGACGGCCGAGGGTATCGCCAAGATCACGATCAACCGGCCCGAGGTCAGGAATGCGTTCAGGCCGACCACCTTGTTCGAGCTCTCGAGCGCATTCAGCGCCGCGCGCGACGACCCGTCGGTCGGCGTGATCATCCTCACCGGCGCTGGTGACAAGGCGTTCTGCTCCGGCGGCGACCAGCGGATCCGCGGCGATGACGGCTATGTCGACAGCCATGGCGTGGGCCGGCTCAACGTGCTCGACCTTCAGGTGCAGATCCGCCGCACCCCCAAGCCGGTGATCGCCATGGTGGCGGGTTACGCAATCGGCGGCGGGCACGTCCTGCATGTCTGCTGCGACCTGACCATCGCGGCGGATAACGCGGTCTTCGGCCAGACCGGCCCGAAGGTCGGCTCGTTCGATGCCGGTTACGGGTCCTGGCTGCTCGCCTCCACCGTGGGCATGAAGAAGGCGCGGGAGATCTGGTATTTGTGCCGCCAGTACAGCGCATCGGAAGCCCTGGAGATGGGCCTGGTCAACGCCGTGGTACCGCTGGCACAGCTGGAGGCGGAGACAATCACCTGGGCGCGGGAGCTGCTGGCGAAATCGCCGCTCGCGCTCCGGATGCTCAAGGGCGCGCTGAACGCCGTCACCGACGGGGCCGCGGGGATGCAGCAGTTCGCTGGCGATGCCACGCTGCTGTACTACATGAGCGAGGAGGCGCAGGAGGGCCGTGACGCTTATGTCAGCAAGCGCCCGCCGGACTTCGCGAGGTTCCCGCGCCGGCCGTGACCTGGCCGGCCTGGCGTGACCGGGGAGAACGGCTACGCGAGCGGCGCGGACCTGCGTGACCAGCTCGCCGCCCTGCTGCCGACGGCGCGGGCGTACGCGATCCCGATGCGGGAGCGCTTCCGCGGCCTCACCGTGCGGGAGGGCGCGCTGCTCAGCGGGCCTGCGGGCTGGGGGGAGTTCTCGCCGTTCGCCGAGTACGGCCCGCGCGAATGCGCCCCCTGGCTGGCCTGCGCGCTCGAGGCGGCGATCGCCGGCTGGCCGGCACCGGTCCGCGACTGTATAGGCGTCAACGTCACCGTGCCCGCCGTGGGCCCGCAGCGCGCGCATGAGATTGCCGCTTCCGCTGGCTGCCGGACGGCGAAGGTGAAAGTCGCTGAGGCCGGCCAGGCTGGCAATGATGACGTCGCCAGGGTGGCGGCGGTGCGGGACGCGCTCGGGGCGTCCGGGCGGATCCGGGTCGATGCCAACGGCGGCTGGGATGTGCGGCAAGCGGCGGTGATGCTGCGCGCGCTGGCCCCGTTCGGCCTGGAGTACGCCGAGCAGCCGTGCGCCACCCTGGCTGAGCTTGCCGAGCTGCGCCGCCTCGTGGACGTGCCGCTGGCCGCGGACGAGTCGATCCGCCGGGCGGCGGACCCGCTGGCAGTGCGGGCGGCCGGAGCCGCCGACATCGTGGTGCTCAAGGCGGCGCCGCTCGGCGGGGTACGGACGGCGCTGCGCGTCGCCAGCGGCTGCGGGCTGCCGGCTGTCGTCTCCAGCGCTGTCGAGTCCTCGGTCGGGCTCGCGGCGGGCGTGGCACTGGCCGCGGCCCTGCCTGAGCTGCCCTACGACTGCGGGCTGGCCACGATGAGCCTGCTGACCGGCGACGTGACCGCAGCGCCGCTGACCGCCGAAGCCGGGACCTTGCCGGTCCGGGCGGCTGTCGCCGATCCAGAACGGCTGTCCGCGTGGGAAGCCGATCCCGCGCCGTGGGTCGCGCGGATGCTGGCCGCGGCCGAGTTCCTTGACACCGGGCGGCCGGTCCGGCAGTGAATCCGGCCACCGCGTTCGGCACCGTGTTCACCGACGAGCTGGTCAGGTGCGGCCTGCGCGAGGCAGTGCTGGCGCCCGGCTCGCGCAGCGCGCCGCTTGCGCTGGCGCTCTTCGACCGCTCCCGCGCGGGGGACGTGCGGCTGCACGTGCGCATCGACGAGCGCAGTGCCGCGTTCCTCGCGCTCGGCCTGGCCAAGGCGAGCCGCCGGCCGGCCCTGCTGTTGTGCACGTCGGGCACGGCCACCGCGCAGTTCCACGCCGCCGTGATCGAGGCCGACGAGTCGGGGGTACCGCTGCTCGTGCTGACCGCGGACCGGCCGCCCGAGCTGCGCGGCACCGGCGCCAACCAGACGATCGACCAGCTGAAGCTGTACGGGAGCGCGGTGCGGTGGTTCTGCGAGGCCGGGGTGCCTGAGGCCCGGTCCGGGATGGCCGGCTACTGGCGGTCGCTGGCCTGCCGGTCCTGGGCGCAGGCGTCCGGGGCGGCGGGCGGGTTTCCCGGCCCGGTGCACGTCAATGTGCCGTTCCGGGAACCGCTGGTGCCCGGTGCCGGGGACGGGCCCGGGCCAGCCGGCTGGCCCGGGCCGCTCGGCGGCCGCCCCGGCGGGGCGCCGTGGACCGCCTTCAGCGCCCGGCGGCCGGGGCTCGCTCCGTCGCCAGGCTTGCCGCCGCCGTTCCCGGCAGGCGCCGGCCCGCTGGCCGGCGCTTCCGCTGGCCTGCCAGCTGTCGGCGTGGCCTGGGCCGAGCGGGGCGTGGTGGTCTGCGGTGATGGGGACTTTGATGCCGCCCCGCTGCTCGAGATGGCGGAGACAGCTGGCTGGCCGGTGCTGGCCGAGCCATCATCGGGCGCCCGGCGGGGCCCGAATGCACTGTCCGCCTACGGCTACCTGCTCGACGCACCCGGATTCACCGCGGCGCACCGGCCGGACCTCATCGTCTCGGCCGGCCGGCCGGGCCTGTCCCGCGGCCAGCTCGCGTTCCTCCGGGGCGCGCCCGGTGCTCCTCCGGCCCGGCACATCGTGCTCGCGCAGGGGCCGGGCCGCTGGTCCGATCCGGCCAGGACCGCCACCGACGTGGCGCAGGCGGTCCGGCTGACCGGCGGCCCGGATCCCGGGGAGCCCGCCGCCTGGCTCATGTCCTGGAAGCAGGCCGACGCCGCGGCAAGGCAGGCCGCTGACGCGATCCTGGATGCCGGCGCGGGATTTAGCGAGCCCAGGCTAGCCCGCGATCTGGCCGCGGTACTGCCGGACGGCGGTCTGCTGTGGGCTGCCTCCAGCATGCCGGTCCGTGATCTGGACCAGCACCTGGCCGCGCGCGCTGGCCTGCGGATCCTGGCGAGCCGGGGGGCTAGCGGCATCGACGGCCTGGTGTCATCGGCGATCGGCGCGGCCCTCGCCTGGCAGTCCGCCGGCGGCGGCCCGGCCGTCGCGCTCCTCGGCGACCTGGCCTTCCTGCACGACTCGCCGGGCCTGATGCTCGGCCCAGACGAGCCGCGCCCCGATCTCTGCCTGCTGGTGGTCGGCAACGATGGCGGCGGTATCTTCTCCACGCTGGAACAGGCAGCCTTCCCTGCGCAGTTCGAGCGCCTCTTCGGCACCCCGCATGGGACGGATCTGGAACGTATCGCCCAGGCTGCCGGGCTTGCGTATACGCGGCTGGAGCGGCCCGAGGATCTCGGCGCCGTGCTGAGCGGCCGGGGGCTGAGGGTGGCCGAGGTGCGCACCGACCGGGCGGCCGGCGCCGCGCTGCGCGGGCGCCTGAGTGCGGCGTGCGAGTCTGCGCTGTCGGTGGCACGCGAGCGCGGCGCATCCGGCTAGCCCTCCAGCGCGTCCTGTACCGGCCAGAACTTGGACTGGGCCTCGGCGAGCTCGGCGGCCGGATCCGAGCCGGCGACGATGCCGCAGCCGGCGAACAGGCGGGCCCGCGGGCCGTCAAGCTCCGCGCAGCGCAGCGCGATTCCCCATTCCCCGTTCCCCTGGGCGTCGGCCCAGCCGACCGGGCCCGCGTATCGGCCCCGGTCCATCCCCTCGAGTTCCCTGATCAGATCCATCGCCGGGCCGGCCGGCGTGCCGCAGACCGCCGCTGTCGGATGCAGATCGGCGGCGAGCGCCAGTGCGGTGGGCGCTGTCCGCTCGTCGGCTGCGCCGCCCCGGCCGTGCGGGAGCCAGCGGCTGCTTCTGGTGGCGAGGATGCCGTGCACCCGGGTCGCGAGATGCTGCACGTTCGCCAGCCGCAACAGCGATGGCTGCGGGTCTATCGCCAGCTCGCGGCAGCGCGGGCCGAGGACGGCCCGCACGTCCGCGACGGCATACCCGTGCTCCTCCACTGCCTTCGCCGAGCCGAGCAGGGCAGCGCCGAGCGCATCGTCCTCGCGGGCGGTGGCGCCGCGCGGCGTGGTGCCGGCCAGGACGAGGGAACTCACCGCCAGGCCCTCGCGCCGGACCAGCAGCTCAGGAGTGGCGCCCGCCAGCCCGGCGCAGGAGAAGGTGTAGCAGTCCGGGTACCGCCCGGCCAGCCTGCCAAGGAGGAGGCGCACGTCGATGTCGCCGGACGCGGCCGCGTACAGGTCCCTGGCCAGTACCACCTTGCGGAGATCCCCGGCCCTGATCCTGGTCACCGCCGCGGTCACGGCGCGCTGCCACTGCGGAGCGCTCAGGCTCCCGTCATGCCACCGGACCACCGCCGGAGCGACCGCCGGCCGTGCCACCGCCGTGCCGCCCCGGCCATCGCTGATGGTGGTGAGCCATGCCTGGCCGGACCGGCGGCCCACCACCATGCGCGGCACGACCAAAACGGAGCCGTCGGAGGCCGGGTCGAAGGTGAAGCTGCCGAAGGCGACCGGCCCGGAGCCCGGCACGGTCAGCTCGTCGGTGACCTCGGCGTTATCGAAAAGCTCACGCAGCCACTTCTCGCCTGCGGTGAACCTGTCGACGCCCGCTGGGATGGTGATACGGGCGGCCTCTCCCCAGCCGGCCAGCCCGTCGCCGCGGCGGATCCAGGCCAATGCAGCCGGTCCGGGCAGGCGGGCCAGCAGGTCACCAGGCTCGGGAATCCGGACCGTGCGGACGACCAGCCGGTCCGGCACGCGCTGGACTGCGTCATCGTGCTGGGCTACCACGGCAGCAACTTTACGTGCGGCAGCGGGGCGCTCTGCTGCGGGGGCGCTCCGCTTGCGGGGAATAGTGCCGGCCGGACAGCCAGCCGGCCCGCCGCGCCGCGGGCCGGCGTGGTAGGTTCACTGAAACCATTTCCCATTAAGTCGATTGGATATCTGGGATGACACTGACGGCGGTCGGTTATCAGGGCACAGCGCAGAACGAGGAATACCTCACGCAGCGCCAGGAATACCTCACGCAGCGCCAGGAACACCTCGCGCAGCTGGCGGGCGGTCTCGCCGCGCAGCCAGCGGCGTGGAACCACCTGGTCCGCTTCGGTGCGGAAAAGCGCTGGTACTGCCGCCTGGAATTGGCGGACGACTATGAGATATGGCTGCTCAGCTGGCTGCCCGGACAGCATACTGGTTTTCATGATCACGGTGAAGCAGTGGGCGCGTTCGCGGTAGCGCGCGGTCGGCTGTCCGAGCGCACCGTGGCTCCCGGCCAGAGCCAGCCGCGCAGCAGGACGCTCCCCGCGGGGAGCGTCCGGGCCTTCGGCACGCATCATGTGCACGACGTCTTGAACGCGGCTGCCGGGCCGGCCGTCAGCGTGCACGCTTATTCTCCGCCGCTCACCGCGATGCGCCAGTATGAGCTGACCGCGGCCGGCCTTGTCCCGGCTGCCAGCACGCAAGCGGGTCTGGACTGGTGAGCGCGGCCCCGCCCCCCGGCGGCCGGACGGTCGATCAGCTGCTCGCCGAGGCGCGCGCCCGGCTGCGCCGGCTGGAGCCGCTGCAGGCATCGGCCGCCGCCCGCGACGGCGCATTGCTCGTCGACATCCGCCCCGAGGCGCAGCGTGCCGCCGAGGGCGAGATACCCGGCGCCTTGCTGGTGGAGCGCAACGTGCTCGAATGGCGGCTCGATCCGGCCTCCGCCGCCAGGCTCCCGCAGGCCAGTTACGACCTGCGGGTCATCGTGGTGTGCTCAGAGGGATACACATCGAGCCTTGCCGCAGCTGCCCTGCAGGACCTCGGGCTCAGCGGCGCGACCGACCTGGCGGGCGGCTTCCGCGCGTGGCAGGCCGCGGGCCTCCCGGTGCTGGCAGGCGGTCATAGCAGCGACAGCTGAACGGCAGGCGGCCGGTCGGCCGGGCCGTCCGCGAGGCGATCGCCCGGGCGGCACGCCGGGTGCCGCGGCCCGGCACCGCGGGCCTGCGCGGGGCTGGCGCCGCGGGCCTGCGCGGGGCTGGCCTTGGGGGCCTGCGCGGGGCTGGCGCCGCGGGTCTGCGCGGGGCTGGCGTTGCCGATTCCGCTAGCGGCCGCCAGTTCCCTGACCTGATCGGCTATCCGCCGCTGATACGCCTTTGGCGCGTACGCGCCGGAGCCGTAGAGCGACAGGTAAGAACTGACCAGGCCCGGGTGGTGCATGCGCAGCCAGGTCATGAACCACTCCCTGGCGCCGGGGCGCAAGTGCAGCACAATCGGGGTGACGTGGTTCGCCCCGGCCTGTGCGATCTGCTCGACGGTGGCCTTGAGCTGGGCTGGTGAGTCGGACAGGAACGGCAGCACCGGACCCATGAGCACGCCGCACGCCAGCCCGCGGGCGGTAAGCGCGGCACACACGCCGAGCCGCCGCGCTGGCCCTGGCGTGCCGGGCTCGACGCAGCGGGAAAGCTCTTTATCGACAAAACCCACCGACACGTTGATCCCGACGTCAGTGACCTGCGCGGCGTCCGCCAGCAGGTCGATGTCCCTGAGGATCAGGGTGCCCTTGGTGAGGATGGAGAACGGGTTGCCCGCGTCCCGCAGGGCTCCGATGATCCCGGGCATCAGCCGGTAACGGCCCTCCGCCCGCTGATAGCAGTCCACGTTCGTGCCCATGGCGACGTGCTCGCCAGGCCACCGCGCGCTGCCAAGCTCACGCCTCGCAAGCTCGGGGGCATTCACCTTGACGATGATCTTCGAGTTGAAGTCGAGCCCGGCGTCCAGGTCGAGGTAGGTGTGGGTATGCCGGGCGAAGCAGTAGACGCAGCCATGACTGCAGCCCCGGTAGGGGTTGATGGTCCACCGGAAGGCCATCCTTGACGCCGGGGGCACCTGGTTGATGATCGACCGCGCCCGCACCTCGTAGAAGGTAATGCCCCGGAAGCCTGGCCTGTCGAAGGTCCTGGCCACCGCGTCGGTACCGAAAAGGGCCGGCGGCGCAGGACCGGCCGGTGGCGGGCCGCCCGCGCCGTCGGGCTGGAGCCGGAGGCTGTCCCATCGCATACCGGCAGCCTAGAATGCCAGTTCGAGATAATCAAATACATATTCGACACCGGGCGGTGCCGGGAACCGCAAGCCGTATCTGTCCGGCACTAAGGCCGCAACCGGCCCGCAAAGCACGGGTAAAAAATCTCGCCGCGGGGGATAGTTAGAGTCAGTCCCCACGCATGCGCTTGGCGGTGGTGGCAGAGGTGGCCCGGAGGTGCGTCATGGCGCTGTCCATGGACGAGCAGCGCATGCTCGATGAGATGGAGCGCAAGCTCGCAGATGACGATCCCATGCTGGCGTCCAGGCTGCGCTCGTTCGGCCATCCGGGCCTGACCGCAGTGCTGCGGTCGCCGCGGGTCCGCATCGTGGCGGCCGGAGCGGCACTCGTGGTGATAGCGGTCGTCTCGGTGGTCGTGTACGCGCTCGCCCCGTTCCGCGACGGCGGCGTCCGGCAGGCACCGACCCGCACCGCCGCGCCGCACGGAGTGACCACGCAGATGACGCCCGCAGGCCAGCGCAGCACTGCTGACATGTCGGGAAAGCGGGCGCATTAGCCCGCTTGCAGCTGTCGGGAGACTCCCGCCGCCGGCTTAGAACCCCCGCCGCGGTCGCAGGACTCCCGCCAGAGCTGGATCAGGTACTGCTCCAGGCCTTCCAGCCGTTTTCTCGCCTGCTGGAAGTCATCGCCGAGCGGGTCGGCGTGGAGCTTGAAAAGGGCGGCATAGCGCCGGACGGCCTCGGCGCGGTTGCGGGTGTAGACGCGGACGCCATAGTCGCCGACGCCACCAGCGAGGCGGACACTGCGGATCGCGCGGCCGGCCGCCATATCCGCCACGCTCAGGTGGCCGCGCAGGTACAGGACGCACTTCGCCTCGTCCTCGTAACCGTCGCTGAACGGGGCCGGCGCGTCTTCCCATTCCTCGATGGTGAGCTGGACGCCGACGTGCTCCTGGGCGCAGGCGACAAGCATCTGATCGCGGCTGGCGGTGATGAGTGCGTCGGCAGGCGGCAGCGGCCCACCGGGCGCGTCCGGGTCAGCTGCCGGATCGTGCACCCGGAACATCTTTCGCTCCGGGAAGACCGGAATCTCCAGCCGAAGCAGCCTGCGGCCCAACAAGCCCCCTTCAGGCAGACAATATTCTCCTGTACAGCATGGACTGTCCTGGCAGCTTATGTACCTGCAATCGCTACAAAGACATCTTCCAGCGTCGTCTTTATCCGTGGCCCCAGACCGCCGGGCGGCGCGACGCTGCGTGGCGGGGCCGCAGACCGTGCCGTGCAGCGCGCTATTGTCCGGCTATGGACTCGCGCCCTACTAGCACCGGGATCAGCCATCGTTACATAGATGCACGCGGGCTGCGTATGCATATCGCCGAGGCGGGCGCCGGGCCACTGGTGCTGCTGCTGCACGGATTCCCGGAAAGCTGGTACTCCTGGCGGCATCAGCTGACCACCCTGGCCGAGGCGGGCTTCCATGCGGTCGCTCCCGATCAGCGCGGGTATTGCCGGACGGAGGCGCCCGGGGCGGCGGATCAGTACACGATCCTGCACCTCACCGGCGACGTCATCGCGCTGATGGACGCGCTCGGGGCGCCGGACGCGGTCGTGGCCGGCCACGACTGGGGCGCGCCAGTCGCCTGGCACACGGCGCTGCTGCGGCCTGACCGGGTGCGCGGCGTCATCGGGCTGAGCGTTCCTTACCGGCCGAGGGGCAGCCGCGCGCCGATAGCGGCCATGCGCGCCGGGATCGGGGATGGCTTCTACATGGTCTACTTCCAGCAGCCCGGCGTCGCCGACGCCGAGCTCGGCAGGGACCCTCGGCTCACCTTCCGCAAGTTGCTCTTCAGCGCGTCCGCCGACGGGCCTGGCGGCCTCCCTGTCGTGCCGCCTGGCGGCGGATTCCTCGACATCTGCGTCGACCCGCCGGACCTGCCGCCCTGGCTCACCAGTTCCGACATCGACGTCTACGCCACGGAGTATGCCGATGGGGCCGGCTTCACCGGCCCGCTGAACTGGTATCGCAACCTGGACCGCAACTGGGAGCTCACTGCCGCCTGGCACCACGCACCGGTGCCTGTCCCGGCCCTGTACCTCGCAGGCGACCGTGACCTGGTGGTCAGCTTTCCGGGGGCCAGGGAGATGCTGCCCAGGCTGCGTGCTGCCGCGCCGCGGCTCGCGGAGCCCGTGCTGCTTCCCGGCTGCGGGCACTGGACCCAGCAGGAACGACCGGACGAGGTCAGCCGCGCGATGATCGGCTTTATCTCCGGGCTCGGCTGACGCGCTGAAGCCCGGCTGCGCCGTCGGGTTGCTGAGCAGGCCCGTCAGCTTGCTGACGGCGGCGCGGGCAGCCCGCCGCGCGCCCTGGCCTCCGTCCACAGCGCGGCGTAGCAGCGCGCGGCGACGCTGCGCGGCGCGAACGCGGCCACCGGGGCGCGCTGCGTCGACATCCGCTCAATGATCGACAGCGCCGGTATGGCGGTCGCCGCGAAGTCGGATCGGCCGGTAGGAAGCTGTTCCGATATCTCAAGGTGCAGGCTCTTCCTGCGATCGATCATCGAGAAGAACGCGAGGACTCGTGGCTGGTGCCCGTCGAAGCCGGAGATGAAATCGGTGAGCTGGTCGAGGGTCCGGACCGACAGCGTGGTCGGGATCAGCGGGACAAGCAGCAAGTCGGCCGCGTGCAGCACGCTCTCGGACAGCAGCGAGATGCTCGGCGGGCAATCGAGGAAGATCACGTCGTACTCGGCGCGCAGCGGCGTGAGCAGCGTGCGCAGCTTGCGCGTGGGCTTCTTGGCACTGTCCAGGATCAGGTCCAGGTTCCGGTAGGTGAAGTCGGCGGGAAGCAGGTCGAGGTTGCCGAAGTCGGTTCCCTTGATCGCGCCATCGATCGAGCGGGTTCCCTCGATGAGCGCCTTGCCGCCCCCCTTGACCCGCGGCCTGATCCGGAACAGGTAGCTCGCCGCCGCCTGCGGGTCCAGGTCCCACAGCAGGACCCGGTACCCGTCACGCGCCGCCAGGTAGGCGAGATTGACGGCGGTGGCGGTCTTGCCGACGCCGCCCTTGATGTTGTACGAGGCGAACACCTTCATGGCGCGGCCGTCGCAGTGAGTGCCCGGATCCGGCTCTGGCTGAGCGGGCTGGCGAAGTCGCGGAACCGGCCGCTGAACTCATTGCGGGCCTGCTGCTGCCTGACCATCAGGCCTGCCGCGATCTCGCCCATCGCGAGCAGGGTCGACGCGGGCGCGGCCCGCTCGGCCATCAACTCAGCTGCGTAGGCCCTGATCTTGTCGTGCTGCACCTGGGTGTCCTGGAACTCGCCGAGGCAGTCCTGCAGGCCCTTCAGCTCCCTGACCGCCCGCCACTGCTCGCCTGGATCGTACAGGGACCCGAAGATCTCCAGCAGGTAACGCAGTTCCTTGCAGCGCTTGCGCAGATCGTGGAGGCTTTCCGGGGGAGATGCCGCAGCGATGGCGGCGCCCTCGCTGAGTACCCGCTGATGGGCATGAGTGATCTTGGTGGCGGCGAGCCGCGCGGCCGTGGGCCGGCGCCGGCCGGGAGCGGCGCGGGCGAGGGCATCCCGCCAGCCGGTGCTGAGCCTGGAAAACCGGGTCGAGCGGAGCCCGCGGGCCAGCTGCCGCTGGGCCGCCGCGCGCTTGCGCGCAAGCTGGTTGTGAAACGGCTCAAGGTCGGCCGGCGTGGCGGCGACCAGGCTCGCCGCCATTGCGGGGAATTCCAGCAGGTATACGTCAAGGTCCCTGGTCGGCGTGGTGAGGTCACCGAGCCATTTGAACTCGGGCCGGTACGTGCCGGTCAGGCTGGCCGGCAGGACGCTGCCTGCCAGCTTGAGAGCCGACCTGGTGCGGCGCACCGCGATCCGCAGGTCGTGCAGGAACTCGACGTCAAGATCGCGCACCGTACCCTCGACGTTGGCCTCCAGGGTGTCCAGCAGCGCGGTCAGAACAGCGGCCAGTGCCGCAGTCGCCGGCATCTCAGGAGCCAGCTCGACGTCGATCTTGCTCGAATAGTCGCCGGGCCGCCGACCGGCGGCTGCCAGTGCCGCCTCGAGCGCCGACTGCGTCGCGCCAGCGACCCCCGGAGCGGCGGACAGGGCATCAATGAGGCGGAGTGCCTGCGGCTGATATCCGCGCAGCGCGGTCACGGTGAGGCGGGCCGGCGGCGTGGCGGCTGACGGGTAGCTGACCGACATCCGCTCCACCGCGACCCTGGCGACCGTCTTGTCATCGGAGTTCAGGGCGGGGTGCTCGCGTATGACGCTGACCGCCTTGGCGACCGGTGCCAGGGCCCGCACGCCGACCACCGGGCCGAGGTGCTCTCGTAGCGGCCCGGGCGGCAGCGCCTCGAGCCTGGCCGGCCAGTTCGGCTTGGCGGCAGCCTGACCGGGCTGCCGGGCCCCGACCTGCTCGGCGGCGATCGCAGTGCCATCCCGGCCGGTGAGCGTGATGTCTGTCCGCGCGCGGCTGCTGACCTGCTCGAGGGTCAGCCCGGCCCGGTAGAGCCGCCAGTCGAAGGTGTCGAGCCAGACCCGCCGCAGGGTCCGCGGCCTGCTGGCAGGTGCCCATGCGAAGGCCGGTCCGGGTACTGGCAGGGCACCGTCCGGCCCTGGCCAGTCATTTCCGTTGAGCACAAATTCCCGGAAGGCGTTTTGCAATTGCGTGACCCCGCAACTAAAGCAATAGATGAAGCGCAGAACACTATTGAGATAGTAATAACCATGAATTCCGAATGATCCACCCTATCAGCGGGCCTGCGGCGCCGACCACCTCGGCCTGTTGCCGGGTCAGGCCAGGCAGGCGCGCTGCAGCGGGCAGAAGCAGGGCGCCAGCTGGTCCGCCCGACCGCCTGCCAGTGGCGGAGCACGCCGTTGCCAGCGAACATAGGGACTGAGCCAGCTGAACGGAGGAGCCTGTCATGCTGTACGCATTCGGATTCGAACGGTTCGGTGTGGTGGTCAGCGACCTTTACTTCGTTGACCCCGAGCCGCTGGCCGGGCAGGAGAGCGCTGAGCGCGGAGTGCGGCTGGAGGTCAGGCTCCTTGAGCCGGGTGACCTTAAGGGATCCATCTACTCAGCCCGGCCGATCGAGGTCGGGCGGCCGGTCTGGCGTGCGGACCTGCTCGAGGCAGCCGACGGGCCGCCAGGCAGCCTGGACCGCGCTCACCACCACCCGGCGTTCCGCGGCTGGGAGCCAGGCAGCCGGGTCTTCGACCCGAAGCTGTCGGCCGACCCGGTCGGGTGGGTGGGCGAGCAGCTCGCCGACCTCGAAGTCCTTGCCGAGCGGGCCGGCCTGACCAGGGACGAGGCTACGGCCGCTGATGCCAGGAGCCTGCGCGGCTGCCTGCCCGAGATCACCGCGGCTGTCCGGAAGCTGCTCGACCGGGTGCAGGCCGGTGAACTCGCGGCTCCGCCCGGGGGAGAGCCGGTGGCCAGCGCCCGGGTCAGCTGGCTCTAGCGCCAGCGGGGTCTAGCGGCAGCGGGCCTACCGCAGCGGGCTCTAACGGCAGCGGGCCTACCGCAGCGGGCTCTACCGGCAGCCGGGGTCAGCGGCAGCCGCAGGCGCCGCCGCAGCCGCCACCGGCGCCGGCCGGGCCGCTCGCCGGGGAGCCCGACCTGCCGCCGACGGCGACGGTGGACAGCAGCTTCACGGTGTCGTCATGGCCTTGCGGGCAGCTGCACGGAGCGGACGACTCGCTCATCGGGCGGGTCTGCTCGAAGGTGGCGCCGCACGCCCGGCAACGGTACTCGTATCGTGGCACGGCGTCAGCATACGCGCCCGCGCCAGGCCAGTCAGCGGGGCGGCACCTGCGGGTGCCGGCAAGTGCCGCCGCATTCCCGGGCGGCGGGATCGGCGTGATCGAGCGGACGGTGTAGGTCAGGTCGGTGAGCACGGCGCCCGGCTGGCGGTACGAAACCATGATTTGGCACCGTAACGGCTAGCTGCGCCTGATATCCAGAACGGTGGTGCGGACGGCAGCACGGCGATCAGTAGCCGGATTACCCGGGGGTAACTCCGCTGCAGCCGGCGCACTGCCTGGCCGTATTGTCATCAGCGAACGGTGGATCAGGGAAGAGGAAGGCGCGATGCCGAGTTCGTCACAGTCACCGGGCGGTCCCGCGGCCGCCATGTTCGAAGCGGACCTGGCGTCGAGAAACATCGGCGTGGAGCTTCTTGAGGCCGGTGACGGCACCGCGACGGCACGGATGACCATCAGCCGGGCCATGGTCAACGGCCACGCGCTCGCGCATGGCGGTTACGTGTTCCTGCTCGCGGACACCGCCTTCGCGTGCGCGTGCAACAGCCGCGGGCTGGTGACCGTTGCCGCCGACGCGGACATTACGTTCGTCGCTCCGGCGCGGGAGGGGGACGTGCTGGTGGCCGTCGCCGTGGAGCGCGTCACCTACGGCCGCAGCGGCATCTACGACGTCACGGTCCGCCGAGGCGACCAAGTCGTGGCAGAGTTCCGCGGCCGAAGCCGCACAACCAACCGGCTAGCCGCATTTCCGGGGAGTTAGGAACTCGAAGGGCCGGAGGTGGTTGTCACGCGCTGCTCAGCTCAGCGGGCAGCGCTCCCGAGAACCCGCTGCGGCGTGATCCGGATGACGATACGGATGACCTCCGGTGGCAGATCCAGGAACTCCTGGCCAGCGCCTGGTCCTTCGTACTCCTCGGCCAGCAAGACGGCTAGCCGGCGGCCAGGGTCCTCGGCGACGTTGGCAAGACCGCGCACCTCGACATACTCGAGCGGGTCGGCCGTGTCGTACACCGTCACGCTGACCCGGGGATCACGAGCCAGATTCCTGTCCTTACGCCGTCCGGCAGCCGAGGAGATGAGCAGGTCATTTCCGTCCCGCCGCACCCAGACCACCGACGTCTGCGGGCTCCCGTCCGGATTGATGGTGGCCAGCACCGCGGGATTCGGGGCGTCGATGATCTTCCGCGCTGTGTCACTGAGCGAGGCTGTCATGATTCAGCAGCGTAGGCCGTAAAGGACGTTCTGGCTCACGCCGGGGATCGGCAGGCCCGCCTTCGAGCCGACCGAGGAAGTCCCGGGGCTGGCCGGGCGGGGGAGCGGGCCGGGCGTGCGGGCTCAGCCGCGTCGCTCCCGCACGCCGCGGGAGGGCGCTCCCGCTTGCTACTCGACGGTGACCGACTTGGCGAGATTGCGGGGCTTGTCGATGTCGTGCCCGAGCGCTAGGGCCGCGTGATAGGCGAGCAGCTGGAGCGGGATGATCAGCAGGACCGGGTCGAGCTCGCGCTCGTTCTTCGGAACGATGATCCCTGGGACCCCGAGATCCCCGGTGCCGACGCCGGGATGGGTAATGACGACCACCGGCCCGTTGCGGGCGATGACCTGCTGAATGGCCGCCAGGTTACGGTCGGTGAGCTCGTCATCGGGCACGATCGCCACGGTCGGCATGTTCTCGTCGATCAGCGCCAGGGGACCGTGCTTGAGCTCGCTGGCCTGGTACGCCTCGGCGTGGCGGTAGGACACCTCCTTGAATTTCTGGGCGCCCTCGCGCGCCACGGGAAAGCCGCGGACGCGGCCGATGAAGAACAGGCTCTCCGCGCCGGCCAGGCCCTTGGCGACGTCGGCGATCTGCGGCTCGGCGCTGATGATCTCCTGGATCTGGCCGGGGAGCCGCCTGAGCCCCGCGATGATCCGCTGGCCATCGCTGATCGATAGATCGCGGACCCGGCCCAGGGCCAGGGCGAGCATGGCGAACCCGACGCCCATGTGGGTGAGGGCCTTGGTCGATGCCACCGCGACCTCCGGCCCGGCGTGCAGGTAGATCCCCCCGTCGGTTTCCCGCGCGATGGTAGACCCCACGACGTTGACCAGCCCGATGACCTGGCCGCCCTTGCGCTTGACCTCCTGCACGGCGAACGCGGTATCGGCAGTCTCGCCGGACTGGCTGACCGCGACATACAGGGTGTCGGGCTCGATGATCGGATTCCGGTAGCGGAACTCCGAGGCAGGCTCAGCATCGGCGGGGACCCGGGCCAGCTCCTCGATCATCGCGGCACCGATCTGTCCCACGTAGTAGGCGGAGCCGCAGCCGAGAATCTTCACCCGCCGGAAGGTCCGGAGCTCGCGCGGCCCGAGGTTGAGCCCGTCGAGACGCGCGGTGCCGAACCTGTCATCGAGGCGGCCCCGCAGCACCCGCTCGACGGATGACGGCTGCTCGAGCATCTCCTTGTGCATGTAGTGCTGATGCTCGGCGAGCTCGACATCGGCCACGTCCAGGTCGATGCTGGTCGGCGCCTTGGCCGTGTTCTCCTCGTCCCGGCTGAAGGTGCGGAACCCCGATGAGGTGACCGTGGCCAGCTCGCCGTCATCGAGGTGAACCACGGACGTGGTGTGCCGCACGAGCGCGCCGAGATCGCTGGCGATGAACATCTCGCGATCGCCCACGCCGAGGATCAGCGGGGAGCCGTTGCGGGCGGCGACGATCCGGTCCGGGTGCCGCTCATCAATGACCGCGATGGCATAGGTCCCGTTAATCCGGGACAGCGCGTCGAGGACCGCCTGCTCCAAGGTCGCGGCAGCGGAGCGGGCCACGAGGTGGGCGATGACCTCGGTATCGGTCTCGGAGCTGAAGGTCACCCCCTGGGCCGTCAGCCGGTCGCGCAGGGCCGCGGCGTTGTCGATGATGCCGTTGTGGACGATGCTGATCCGGCCGTCCCCGCTGGTCTGAGGATGAGCGTTCGCCTCCGTCGCCGGGCCGTGCGTGGCCCACCTCGTATGCCCGATGCCG
>Ga0187879_10000341_pt1 | contig 30970 bp, 35 predicted proteins | sample June2016WEW_19_1_FD_132423 | JGI IMG/M metagenome (GOLD analysis project Ga0187879, IMG submission 132423) | Peatland microbial communities from SPRUCE experiment site at the Marcell Experimental Forest, Minnesota, USA - June2016WEW_19_10 | ecosystem: Environmental > Terrestrial > Soil >... | reverse complement strand
TGATTTGTGCTATGAGCGTTCTCGCGGTGCCGGGGTCGATGCCGTGCTGATCACGGCCGAAACTCAAAGCAGCGATCCAGTCAATCTCGCCGCAGAAATCGCTCGTGACCGTGGCATCGTGGTTGCGGTGGGTATGGTAGGCATGGACATAGAGCGCAGGCTTTATTACGAAAAGGAGCTCGACTTCCGAGTCTCACGCTCGTATGGTCCGGGACGCTACGATGCTGCCTACGAGCAGAAGGGGCACGATTATCCCATCGGATATGTGCGCTGGACCGAAACGCGCAACATGGAAGAGTTCCTCGGTCTTCTGATCGACGGCAAGCTCGATCTGAAATCGCTGATCACACACCGCTTCCCAATTGAACGCGCGCACGGCGCTTACGACTTGATCACGGGAAGGACGGGAGAGCAGTTCCTCGGAGTGCTGATTACCTATCCAGAGCAGCCGGACCAGAGCCAGATTCTCGAACTAGGGGGAAGGGGTAGGGGTAGTCGCACTAAAAAGCCGGTCGCGATTGGGTTGTTAGGCGCTGGCAGTTTTGCCGTGAGCACGTTATTGCCTGCTATCAAGCACGTGAGTGGAGTTGAATTCGTCGGTGTCTGCAACGCCACGGGAGTTCGGGGCCGCCACGCCGCGGAGAAATTTGGATTCCAGTACTGCACGACTGACGAAAAGGAAATTCTCAATGACGCGCGTATCAGCACAGTTCTGATCGCTACACGTCATCACCTGCACGCGCGTCAGGCAGTGGCAGCTTTGAACGCGGGGAAACACGTGTTCTGTGAGAAGCCGCTCTGTTTGAGCGAAGAAGAACTCGCCGACGTTGTTCGTTCCTATACTAGGTCAACGGCAACTCAACAACCCTTTCTCATGGTTGGCTTTAACCGGCGGTTTGCACCCATGGCACTGCGGATGAAAGCATTCCTATCAGAGATCAAGGAACCCCTCGCGATGCATTACCGGGTGAATGCCGGGTACCTTCCGCCGGCCCACTGGGTGCACGATCCTGAACAGGGCGGCGGCCGCATTCTCGGCGAGGTGTGCCATTTCGTAGATTTCCTGATGTTTTTGGCGAGCTCCTCTCCGGTCGAGGTGCAAGCGAGCACCCTCGCCAATCCAGGCCAGTATAGCGGAGATAATGTGGTCGTCTCGCTGCGGTTCGCCAACGGCTCGCAGGGCACGATTGCTTATCTGGCCAACGGTGACAAATCATTTTCGAAGGAGCGCGTCGAAGTGTTTGGCGGCGGCGCAGTCGCCGTACTCGAGGATTTCCGCCGCCTCGAACTTGTTCGCCATGGGAAGAAACAAACAATCCGTGCTCGTTGGCGTCAGGACAAAGGTCATCGCGGCGAATGCGAGGCTCTTGCCAACGCTATTCGAGAAGGTCAAGCAGTCCCCATCCCATTCGACCAGATTGTCGGCGCTACGCTTGCCACTTTGCGCATCCAAGACTCGCTTGCCTTGGGGCGGTCGATGTCTGCAGACGTTGCCGCCTTTGTTAGCTTGCTTTTAAATTCAACAGCTTCCAACGAATGATGCCACCGTGGAAAAGAATACAGAATGGCCGACGGAAAAAGGTGATCTAGGAATCGCGCTTCGAAGAGTGTGAAGGCTGGTGCACGAGGCTCGCAGCACCTAGTTCAGGCTATAGTTTGACGAACTAAAGCAGGTCCCACACAGCATGTCGTTTGCGACCGCCTTCACTATTACCGGCGCATCTTCAGCGCTTACCTGGTGCCGGGAAGAAGCCAGTGACCTTCTGGCACGAGACGCCGCAAGCGAACCCAAACGCAACCACGGACAAGTTGGGCGAATAAGCCAACAACTCAGTACTCACCAGGTAGTCACCGTGGTTCTGCCGACCGTCGACGAAAAGATCTCAAAGATTTGCAAAGCCACCACCCCGGAGCCGGTCACCGAGTGTGTTTGACAACTTGATTTGGCCCATCTGTGATCATTTCATTTGGCCTCAATGCCGCCCTTTTCAGGGGGCTCGGCCGGCGTGCAAAACTCCGCCTCAAATCGCCAGTGCGAACGGAAGGCCACAAACCGAGATGTTTCTTCCCGTCGCGATCCTCGCAGGAGCTTCCTTACCGCAGAGGTCAGGTTGTCGTAACGAAGCTTTCGAAACACCCCGCCAAAGTAGGCGAATGCCAGCTCATGCGCTTCCAGAAACGCTTGCTGGGTCGCATGTAGGTAGGCGCAGTGAAACGCAGCTCCGCTGGCCATCTTGCGCATTGCGAACACCTGCAGTTTCACCCGCTCGCCGGTCAGGTCCGCGTAAGCTTCGCACCATCGACCTGCGCCTCCCCGCCCCAGGCATAACTCTGCGGTACGCAGATTCTCGTGCACGGCCATCCCCAGCATGACCCTTCGATTGTGCACGTACTGGCGAACCGTCCGTTCTTCGATCCTGCACTCCGGTAGCTGTTGCCCAATCCGCTCCCAGATCCGATGCGCTGTGTGCCGCTGCTTCCGCGGTGCTTTGCGGTCGCCTTCCAGAATCGCATCGATAAACTCGACCGCCGCTTTTAGTTTCCATCTCGGACGCCCGGTCTTCTTCCGCGGCTTGGGCACCGCGCTGCCGATCGCTTCGCGCACCATCCGACGGTGCACTCCCACCTTCTTGGCCACTCCCGCCGCGATCGTCCCGATTCCGAACTCTTACTCTCGGCGGATCTGTTCGAATCACTCCACTTTGGCTCTCCAGTCCAACGAGTCGCCTCCGTTCGGGCTGCGCCCGAATCAGAGTACCCGTTCGTCTTGCAGGGTGGGCCACATCAAACCACCGAACTGGGCCGGATCAGACTACCGAAATCATGCTCTCGAAAAGCCCTCCTATGGGCACTGCTCTGACCTTCAACGGGCGAACTCTGACTTGCTGTTTTCACAGCGCGGCTCTTGCTCGCTGCAGCGCCTTTCAAAACTCAATTCTCGGACGGGCTCCTAGCTTAGCTAGAGTGGGATCGGAGGTAGGGGCGTTCCTCGACCTGGGCTGTTTTGCCGTGGGAATATTGACATAAACAATCGAAAGGACAGTCACGGAGACTTCCACCAGTTGGTATTTTCGGACCACTCGGTCGATATGATGTATACCAACTCCCTCGATCACTCGGTTGATCTTGGGCGAGTATTGACCGAGGTTCAGCGCGTCCTGAAATTCAGCGGCATTCTGATCGTCGAATTAGCAATTGGTTCTGATCATGAATGTCGCCTGGGTTTTACAAAGCCTGCTGGTGGAAAGAGCATCAAGCGTTCTGAAGGTGATCGAACAGCGCGGCTTCGAAAAGTTGGGCTCTGTACCATTTGATATTCCGTGGCCAGGAGAATGTTTCTACCCGCGAGCTCCATGACGGCCGCGGACTTTCGACAACGACACGACGCTTATCCTTTCACGGCGGTGAACTTACCACTCGCAAGCGGAACCGTGTCACCGATCGTTCAAGCTGCGTGAAAGTTTCGCGAGTGATTGCCGCACCTGCGCTGCTGCAGGTCCCATAGTTTGTCGGCTGTCCGACAAACTTGCCAAGCGCCGCCCGGGGGGTGTTCCCCACATTGGCGCAAACGGCCGGTACTGCATGCTGCGCCGCCCTTCCGCAATCTGAGCAGAGGCCTGGCGGGTGAGCCATTTCGCTCGCAGATTGGTCTCAGATCCTGGGAAGAACCTGAAGAATACAGACCCGACCAGCTCTCGGTTTCTGCTCAATGCAGCAGCTACGGGGGCGCCAACGGCCCGGCGGCAGGATGCGATTCGCTGCAACATGGAACCTGCTGCGGATGCTTCATTGACGAGAACAATCTCTGGGTCAATGCCGGCGCGGGCTGCAAAATATCTGTACATTTCTTCCCAGGTCCATTCAGGAGAAGAAACCAGCGAGTACACACCGGGGTTTTCCTTTCCACGCGCAATGTTTACCAGCGCCTCGGCAATGGTGTAGCAAAAGACGGAGTACCCCGGACAGTCGGGGATATACGCAGTTTCGGGCCGCATTTGAGATTCGACGCTCTTGCTGGCTCGCTGCAGTTCTCCGTGAACTTGCCCCAGGCGCAAAATGAAACCTTCGCGATGATTCTTGCGCGCAAGGTGCAAAACCAACCGTTCACCGTATCGCTTGTTCGAGGCATAGAGTGTGCGAGGAATCCGACGCCAACGGAATTCTTTCTCGCTCGGGCCAGTACCGAAGGCCATCAGCGTACTGGCGTAGACGTAGCGAGCTCCTGCGGGCGCGTTCGTCACGCAACTCGTTATGATCGTATGTGTCACTCGGCGCACATCAGCGCAGAGTCCCCGGGGCAGCGCGAAATCGGCGACGAGATCGCACCCGGATAGCATTTGTTTCGCCTGAAAGGGATTCTCTACGGAACCGACTCGGCACGACAGACCCAGACGCGTCAACAATACCGTCCCGTAGGTGGTGCGGCTGATCGGAACGACGTTGACATCCTTCATCAGACTCAAGAAGAGGCACACTTCCTGCCCCACTTGACCGTTGGCGCCGATGATCGCGATGGTAACCATTAGAAAGTGCTGACGTGGTCGGCAGCGGACACCGGAGTGTATAGCTGTTCAATAACTTCCGTAGTGAGCAACGCCGTTGAAGCCGAGGTCCAGTTGGGAGTGCCGGAACGTATACCGGAAATAAACCTGCTCCAATGTTCGCCAAAAGTCTCAAAGGACGTAAGCGGGTAGACTGGAGGCTGAGCAGTCATTAGGTATGGACGGCGTGAGCGCAAGCCCTCGATCGTGAGCCCGGCATTCCCCAGCACCGCTACACAATGCTCAAACACGAAGCGGATGCTGTCGATTGTATCTTCGAGGCAGCTAACCACGATTCGACAGTCTACCCGCCCGTGTCCAGGCATGGTAACAACCAACTCAGCGGCGGTATGCACATCGATGCCGTGGTCCATGATCATGGTTTTGCTGCGCACCTCGATGGCCGTGGCATCGGTCACAAATAGAACTGTATCCAGGCCGTGTACGCCCATCTCCATCAGTAACCCACCGCCCGCAAGCCTCGCGTCGGAACTGTACCGCCCCCCCACGACGATTGCGCCAAGCGAGCCAAAGCCGAACTGGATCTTCCTCAGAGAGCCGAACATTCGGTCTGCGATCAACTCCTTGATCAACAATGTCGGGCCCCACGACCTGCGCTGCAAACCACAGGCGAGCCGATTGGCAGGGAACCAGGAGCAGATCGTCTGATGGTGTTGCACCGACCGGGAGAACGGCTTCTCAACGTAAAGAGCGCAGTTGTGCTGCCGGAGAGCCTGATAGTAGGGATCACGCTCCCCGAATGGAATAGCCAGAAGCAGCACGTCACACGGCGGAAGATCGGCCAAATCCGCCGGTAAGGGAACGTGTTTGACACCAAAGGCGCGTGCAACCGCCGCGGCTTTTTCGAGATTGACGTCTGCCATCCAAGAGAGACGAAGCTCTGGTAATGCGAATGCGACGGGCAGATGCACATTCGAAACGATCTGGCCTGTTCCGAGGATGCCCAATGTAAGCGGTACTTGTTCCTGAGCCATGCACGGAATTTCCTTTTTGACTTCGAAAACTGGCAGCGATTATACTCCAACCGCCTGCTGCGACGGTGTTGAGACCATTTTCATCCGGAGCGCCCCCAACGGTCTGCGATCCGCGCCAGGACAGCCCGAAATTGCCCCAGATTCCAGCCCGCTCCTGCAACACGCATTATAAAAAGGCGCCCCTTCGAAGATGTCTCACCCGGGGGGACAGTGGCGGAGCAGAAAAAAATCGTGTTCCGGGAGACTCAATTTGGCTAACGCCATTCGCTAAAACCAAGTGGCGAGAGCATGGCATCTTTCCCTTGCAGGGTGACCTGGATGGGCAGGAAACGCATCAAGCAGAAAGTGGGAGATTTACTACTGGACGAGAACATGGAGCTGCATCTGTCATTATCGTTTGTGCTAGACTGATGGTCCGCAATTCAGAATATATATGCCACATAAGGCCCTTATTACCGGAATTACAGGTCAAGACGGTTCGTACCTGGCGGAGTTCTTGCTAGGAAAGAATTATCGCGTGTGCGGACTTGTGCGACGAAGCAGCACTGTAAACTTTGAGCGGATCGCTCATCTTCAGGACGAGGTCGAACTCATCCCAGGGGACCTCCTTGACGAGAGTTCCCTAATCGCCGCTCTCAACAAGGCCGAGCCCGACGAAGTGTACAACCTTGCCGCTCAGTCATTTGTTCCAACGTCCTGGGTCCAGCCAGTGCTGACCGGAGAGTTCACGGCACTAGGTGTTACCCGCATTATAGAGGCAATTCGGGTCGTGAATCCGGCCATCCGCTTCTATCAGGCGTCTTCCAGTGAGATGTTCGGTATGGTGGAAGAATCACCACAAAGCGAGACGACTCGATTCTATCCGCGAAGTCCCTATGGAGTTGCCAAGCTATACGGCCACTGGATTACCGTCAATGCCCGGGAGAGTTATGGCCTATACGCTTGTTGTGGGATTTTGTTCAATCACGAGTCTCCCCGCCGCGGAGTCGAGTTTGTCACTCGGAGGGTCAGCTACAACGTCGCCGGGATAAAGCTGGGGCTTCAACGGAAGCTGAAGATGGGCAATTTGGAGGCTGAGCGCGATTGGGGCTTTGCTGGGGACTATGTCCGTGCGATGTGGCTCATGCTTCAACAGGAGAAGCCCGATGATTATGTAATCGCAACGGGACAGACCCACACGGTGAAGAACCTTTTAGAAATCGCGTTCGAGCATGTCGGGTTGGACTATCGAAACTACGTGGAGACTGATGCGGAACTCCTGCGGCCTGCTGACGTACACCACTTGCGGGGCAACTACGCCAAGGCCCAGAAAGTGCTGGGTTGGCAACCGCGAGTTACCTTCGCAGAACTGATCGGAATGATGATCGACAGCGATCTCGAACTGCGTCAAAGAACACTGCAAAGGCCGCAACCTTACAGGAGTGCGTTAGTTTAGGCTCTTCGACTTGGATCGGTTGCAATCAGGATTGAGTGGGAAGCGTTCTCATCACCGGTGGAACTGGATTTGTTGGGACCCATCTTATCCAGTTTCTGAAGTCCAGTGCATCGAAGATAGCCGTAATCGCCTCGGGCGATAGCAGGTCTCGGCAAGAACCGGGAGTAGAGTACTACGAGCTCGACATCCGTAGGCCTGATGAGGTTCGCTCTGTCGTTCATAAGGTCAGTCCAACCCACATCTACCATCTCTCCGGTATTTCTGCCGTTGATCTTTCCTGGAGCAATCCCCGGCTTACGTTCGAAGTGAACGTGTTGGGTGCATCCAACCTCTTTGAAGCAGCAATGAGTCTACCTTCACTTCCCAGGATTCTGAATGTCAGCACGTCTCAGGTGTACGCCGGCTCTGGCGTGATTCTGACCGAAACCAGCCCGGTAAATCCGGACAATCCATACTCTGCGAGCAAGGCGATGGCGGAACTGTTGCGGGTGCAGTACCGGAAATGCATCGGTGGCGGCATTATCACTGCCCGATCATTCAACCATACCGGCCCCGGGCAACCGCCGAACTTTGTGCTGCCTTCGATCGCAAAGCAGTTCGCCGAAATGGAAGCCGGTCTACGCCCGCCAAGACTCACCGTTGGAAACATCGAGGTGGAACGCGACTTTACTGACGTTCGCGACGTAGTCCGTGCCTACTTTGCATTGCTCGACAAAGGCCGAACCGATGAAGTGTACAACGTCTGCTCCGGGTCCGCACTTCGTCTGGCGGACGTCATAGGGAAATTCGAGGCGATCTCCGGGATAGCCATTCAGATCGATACCGATCCAGAGCGACTCCGGTCCAATGAGGTTTCGCAGATCTTTGGGGATTCAACCAAGATCCGGACGGAAACAGGGTGGAGTCCGCAAATCCCGTTGGAAAAGACAATTCGAGACCTGCTGGAATACTGGCGGGAAAAGATCAAGGGTGAGAGTTCGACCGAGGCTCAATAGGCCGGGCTTTTGGGAAATCGCCCGGGAGTCCACTGGGTAACTTCGCGCCGCGTGCCAGGCGCGCGATCGTAGCCGAGCCAAAGGAAATGATGCTGAAGAGCACTCGATTACTCTTGTGCGAACGCGCGAACCGACATTGGAGAGGATAAGGTGCGCAGTGCCCCGAACAAACAGGACCGATACGAGAAACTGCGATCAGGCTATCTTGGCCCTACCCCCGCCCCATGCAGTCGACATTTCTCCCGACTGTCAGCGGAAACAGGCTTGCAGTTGGCTGAACGAGAATGACCGAAAGTCCGGGATGACCGGATCTGCACTCGCAGCACGGAGCAAAGTGGAACGTTGCGCATGAGCGACCCCCGTGATCCCACCGTGGAAAAGAATCAGAATGGCGACGGAAAAAGGTGATCTAGAAGTCGCGCTTCGAAGAGTGTGAAGGCTGGTGCACGAGCTCGCAGCGCATACTTCATGCTATAGTTTGAAGAACTCACGCAGGTCCGACTCAGGATGTCGTTTGCGAACCGCCTTCAGTATTACCGGCGCATCTTCAGCGCTTATCTGGTGCCGGGAAGAAGCCAGTTGACCTTCTGGCACGAGACGCCGCAAGCGAACCCAAACTCAACCACGGACAATTTGGGCGAATACTACATGGGCTTCGAGGCTAAGGCCGATTATTCGGGCCATTACGATTCTCATGGGATTCCCATGCTCGACTACCACGGCCAGATCGGCTTGCAGTACAACCCGATCGCTATTGCGCAGTGGGGACTCGGAAACCACGACCTCTTCCATCGCACTGGCAGCGACGAGCGCAAAGAAAAATTTCTGAAGGCCAGCGACTGGCTCTGTAATCACCTGGAGCAGAATCGCTGTGGCGTTTGGATCTGGAACCATCATTTCGACTGGGAATATCGTGACACTTTAAAGGCTCCCTGGTGTTCCGGGCTAGCACAGGGGCAGGGAATCTCGCTCCTAGTGCGTGCGCATCGAGAAACTGCTAAACCTGAGTATTTCCACGCTGCTGAGAGGGCCTTCACCAGTTTTCTCATACCAACCGAGGATGGTGGTGTGACCTTCACCGATGAGCACGGTGACCTCTGGTTCGAGGAATACATCGTGTCGCCACCCACCCACATACTGAACGGCTTTATGTGGGCGGCTTGGGGGGTGTACGACTACTTTCTGGCAACAGGCGATCCAAACGCGCAGGCCCTTTTCCGCCAGGCGGTGCAGACTCTGCTGGAAAATCTGGAGCGCTACGATTTGGGATTCTGGTCTCTTTACGAGCAATCCGGAACGCGCCTGAAGATGGTGGCCAGCCCCTTCTATCATCAGTTGCACATCGTGCAGTTACGGGTCATGCACCGGCTGACCGGGGAGAACCAATTTGCGCGCTTTGCCGATCGTTGGGAGAGTTACGGCCGCAGCCGCGCAAAACGGATCCGCGCTTTGTGCTACAAGAGTGCCTTCAAGCTCTGTTATTACTGATGTACATGAAAATCCTCTACGTATCGCAGTATTTTCCGCCAGAGATGGGAGCGCCTGCCGCGCGGGTCGCTGAACTTGCCCACTATTGGGTAGAAGACGGCCATGAAGTCACGGTCTTGACTGGATTCCCCAACCACCCAACCGGCGTTGTGTCGGCCGAGTATCGCAGCAAATTCCGGCGGTTGGTCATGCGCGAGGACGTATGCGGTGTGAACGTTGTGCGGACCTGGCTATTTCCGTTTCCGAATCGCAAGGCGTACGAGCGAATGCTGAACTACAGTTCGTTCTGCGCTTCAGCCTCTACCACCGGCATGTTCGTGTCCCGTCCGGACGTTCTCATTGCGACTTCACCCCAGCTTTTGGTCGGACTCTCTGGTTGGTGGCTGGCGCGCACCAAGCGCGTTCCGTTTGTATTCGAAGTACGCGATCTGTGGCCCGAATCCCTTGCCGCCGTGGGAATGGGCAACCCGGATTCGATGCTAAACCGTTCTTTGGGTTCGGTTGCCGGTTTTCTGTATAGACGTTCGGAGCACATCGTGGTAGTCACACCCGCGTTTCAGGAGTACTTGATCCAGAACTGGAGCGTTCCACCCCAAAAGATTTCCGTCGTCGAAAACGGGGTGGAATCGGATCTGTTCAGCCCCAAGGTAGACAATGCTGACCTGAGAAGGGAGCTTGGTGCGGAAGGGAAGTTTGTAGTCGGGTATATCGGAACGATGGGCATGGCGCACGGCCTAGAAACCCTGGTCCAAGCCGCAACTGAACTGCAGAGAACAGCACCCGACGTGCTGTTCCTAATGGTGGGGGAAGGCGCGGATAAAGAGCGAGTCATCAACCGCGCTCGCTCTCAGGGCTTGACCAACATGCGTTTCGTCGGCCAGCAGCCTAGAGAGAAGGTCCCGGAGTTCATTTCTATCTCGGATGCATGCCTGGTTTTGCTCAAGAAAGCCGAGCTATTCAAAACTGTTATCCCCACCAAGATGCTGGAATTCATGTCTTGTGCGCGCCCTGTCATCCTGGGCGTGGACGGTCAGGCCAGGAGAATCATAGATCAAGCTGGAGCCGGAGTTTACGTAGAGCCGGAGAACGCGGCCGCTCTGGCCCAAGTCATCACGCGATTAGCAGCAAACCCTATCCTGCGCGAAACATTAGGCCGCAACGGGCGACGGCATATCGTAGAGCACTTCTCACGGCAGCAGACGGCGAAAGCTTACATCGCCGTATTGGAAGGAATTCTCGACAGAGAGCAGCCAAGTCCTGCAGCCTGATCTTTACAAGCTATGCGCGGGGGGCTGCTATAATCGACAGACCAACTGCGGCTTGAACGATGGCTTCAGAACCACGATAAAGCGCCACTTTCCCGGCGCTGGATGGAACCAAGAGGACATCCGGATACCAACGATGCGGCCCGGCTGGGTTCCGATCCTGTCCACAAGTTGTTGTGTTAGTGCCGACTTAAGAGGGATCCACTATCGCCGGTTTGAGGGGAGCCACGGAAACTGGGAGCAGGTTTCGAAGACACCCGACCTCGCTGCGATCTACGAACGCAGTCTTCCAGATGTCCGGCCTTTTGCAAACCGCAGCGGGGACTACGACAAGCAAGTACACTCCAGCGCCCCGAACGAGCATCGGTTGCGACGGAAGCACAGATTCATGCCCTCGTGTCCTTGGATCTGATCTGATGGCCCATTCTGGTGAGAGCAGAGCCGACTCTTGGCGGGCCTCATGCCACCCAGATTTGTAAGCCGGCGATCCCAAACGGACGAGCCGGAGGACACCTCGTCAGAGTTCCGCGGCAGCAGCACAACCACTGGCAGCGCCGTAGGTATGGATCCTGGAACTAGACATCAACACGTATTTCGATTCGATCGTGAAAGAGCAACTCATCGAGATGATCGAGAAGCGAGTCAGCGATGGAGGCGCACTTCGACTGATACGGAAGTGGGTTCAGGTAGGAGTCATCGACGACGGTCCGCTTCTAATGAGCGAAACAGGTACGGGACAAGGGCAGACGATCAGTCCACTCCTGGCCAACATCTACCTGCACTACATCCTTGACGAATGGTACGAGGAAGTGGTGAATCCCCGGCTGAAAGGGGACCCTCACGAGATCCGATTCGCCGATGATGCCATTCTGTGCTTCCAATACAGAGAGGACGCGGAAAAGGTGATGAACGTCTTGCCGAAGCGGTTTGCCAAGTACGGCCTGACGTTGTGCCGGAGAAGGCGAGGCTGGTGGAATTTGGACGGGACGCAGGGGGGACATGCGAAGCGGCAGGGGAAGAAGCCTAGCACCTTCGACTTCCTCGGTTTCACGCATATCTGCACACGCAGCCGAAGAGGGAAGTTCACCGTCCACGTGCGACAATGCGCAAGCAGCTCGGTCGGAGCCTGACTGCAGTCGCCCAATGGTGCCAGGAGCACCGCCACGAGGACGTGGGACAGCAGCAAAAAACCCTCAATGCCAAACTCCAGGGCCACTACCTATTACGGACGACCGACGAACTTTCCGAGCCTAAAGTCAGTTCCACCGGGGCGTTCGCCGTGTCTGGCGGAAGTGGCTCAATCGCCGCACTCGTGGAAGAGGGTTGACGTGGGAGCGATACATGTATGTTCTCCGTCGCCACCCTCTATCGCTACCTCGCATCACGCACTCCTGGGTTACAAGGGCGAGTCCCGCCTGAGGAACCCGCTGCGAGAAATCTGCATGGGGTCTGTGAGGGAGGAGAAGTCAGTGGTGCCATGGTGGACCTAAACGCGCACGAAGCTAGAAACGGCGGATAGAGCCAAGGAAAGCCTCATGCCCCACTGCATTCTCCTCTATTCGGAGGACTACTCAATCTTGTACAGCACCGTTTCTGGGTAACCACCCGTGTAGCGCAACACACGATCAATTAAGCCGGTTTTTGACTGGGAGCTCCCCTTTCTGGCGCGCCCGCCAACCGGTCGAAACCGCGCGCTTTCATGCATCTTAACGTTAACTGTAACAGGTTCACCGGCCGGCCAAATCAAAAATGTCCCTTCCATGTGGGGCGGCGAATCAAGAGGCGAAACCAGCCCTACAGCTATCCATTGTTGTGGGTAAAGGTACCGCGAACCACACTGCTCTACCCCGTAATAGTAGAAATCGGCCGGGCCGTACACCGTCGAGTGCCGCGGTACATTATCACAGATGAACTCTGTAATAGGATGTGGATCGCGGGAGCGCCACGAAATAAATACCTCGCCAACTTTTCCGCAGCGCACTAATAACGTCACCAGAAGCAACGCCATCAGAACGCCGAACAACGGTGAACTGGACGGCTTCATATCAGGTTCGTAAATCGCTGTGACAGCGACCACCACCGGAATCAAAGGCACGAGCCAGAACATTTCATACGACAACGTTCGCGAAGTGAGAATGACAGTTAACCCCGCATTCACGAGTAGCGCAATGAGCAGAGCGCCGGCAGTTCCTAAACGCTGCCTGTCGTGCACGCGGCGAACGAGGAAAAGCGCCAGCCAGACCGCAATTATTGTAGGAACAATCAAACCAAAACTATTAACCCTGACGTCAAAACCTCCCCAACTGCCGCCGAGCATTGGAGATGAATTGGTTTTGTCGCCGGAACTAACTGCAAGCACCAAGCGGAGCCAGGACCAAGGGTTTAGGCCGACATACAGCGTCCAAGCACAAACGCAAAGTGCTGCCGTAGCTCCGGAGAACACAAGACCTCTGAGGAACAACATATTTCTCTGGAGGATCGCGTACGCCAGGGCCACTGCGAAAAGACTAACCATGAAAGGCTGTGCACGTGGCGTGCTCAATGATGCCGCGCCAAGAAGAAGACCGGCAAAGAGCGATCGTGTGAGCGACGGCTTACTTATCAGCAGACAGACCGCTAACATTTCACATGCGACAGTGAGAGTATCCAGACGCCCTGAAGTGAGCGAAGACCCGAGTGCCGGGCTGAATGTAACCAAGGCACTGGCCAAAGCTGCATGCGTTTTTGGCGCACCTAAAAGCAGAACTGTCCAAGCGGATGCGAATACCAGGGCTACACCGAAGAACCAGCAAATACTGCGCCAACTCCAAAGAGACAGCCCGAAGATCTTTAGACTCGCAGCACCCACCCAGAACGGGACGGACCCTTCGAAGAGATCGACACGGCCTGTATGTGGGAACGCATTCAACACGGATGGGATACCGGGATTGCCATCACGAATCGCTGCGGCGGTAGACACGAGAAGCATTTCATCGCCCCATGGCAGCGGAGTCCGCGGGAGTTCAACAAGAGCCAGCAGTAGAGCCGTGATGACTGCACTAATATTAAGCCAAAAAAACAGTCGTTGGTCGGTGAGTGATCGGCGCATGGAATGCAGAGTCGGTCGTCAGGGATGGGGAAAGGAGTCTCCGTCAAAAGCTCCAAAAGGTCCAGGAGAAGCCCGTATCGCCTCACGAGTATCTCGCAACAGCATTGTACACAGGTTTCGAAGAGAAATGTTCGGGGCTAGCCGGTGCATTCCTTATGAAGGAGAACCAGCAGGTATCTCGGAACTTGGAGATAGGGTGCCAAGGCGAACGCCTCGGGTAGTCGCGCCTCCTCGCCTGGTGTTACCAAAAATAAGCAGTTCCTATTTTCGCATTCGCAAAAGTGCTTGCCTCATAGAATTGACTTCTATCAATTTCTCATCAACATGAATGGGAAACCCAAAGGCCCGTAGGCTGCCCGCCTGCGCCAACGCAAGCTCGGACTCCTCCTCCGCTTCCAGATTTCGGAAGATCTCTTGCCCGGCTCTCTGTCTCAGGTGCAGATCCGCTGCGGCAAGCCAACCTGCCACTGTGCTGCCGGCGACGGTTATCCCGCTTGGTACCTCAGCTTTATGGCGGACGTGAAGAGACGGATGCCTACATATTCCCCATGCAGGGGTACAAGTTGGTTCGCCAGCGCGTCGAGGCCGGCCGCCAGTATGCAAGATGCCGTGCGCGAGGTTGTCACCGCCAACGCCGCGGCGATTGTGGTGCTACGTAACCCGGCGTCTTCGCCTGAAGAAGTATTGCCAGCAGCCCGGCGACAGCCGAACCCGAGCCCATCGGATTCGCACCACGATCATAGCTAAGCTACCCTCTCCAGCGACAAGCTTCCGAAACGGTTGCTTTCACCGCAAGCCTGGAGCCAGACTGGTTACCGTCGACGGCGTCTGGACGACCGACCAGTCTCGTGTCGCGAAATACCCGCTCTCCCGCGATCGCGGCCGCTTTATGCGGACCGCCGATGCCTATCAGAAGCTCGCCACCAGCGTCTTCCCCCGGATTAAGTCGAACATCCGCCACGACCTGCTCAGAATCCCGTACACTCTTATAATCCTGGAGTGCACACGATAGATGCGCCGCTTCGCTTTCCCAATGATTGATCTGACGACGATCAGCCGTAATCTTGAGCAAACAGCTGAAGGCGTCTGGTGCTGCGGGTCGCTGTCGCCGATCTCGTACCCCGAATGGGGAAATGAGGCCTGCTACCACGTGGAAGATTCTTCTTTTTGGTTCCGTCATCGCAACGCCTGCATTCTCGAAGCGGTCAGACAGTATCCCCCTTCGGGCGCGCTGTTTGACGTAGGTGGTGGTAACGGCTTCGTGGCAAAGTCAATGCAAGATTCGGGAATGGAAGTAGTGTTGGTAGAACCAGGAGCGGTGGGCGCAGCGAATGCCCGACGGCGGGGAATTCAATACGTGGTGAGGGCCACACTGGAGGACGCCGGATTCTTTCCTGATAGTCTCCCCGCCATCAGTCTATTCGACGTTGTGGAACACATGGAAGACGACCGCAGGTTCTTGGAGACCATCCGGTTCCATTTGTCCGCGAACGGGCGAGTCTATTTGACGGTCCCGGCGTACCAATCACTGTGGTCGCTTGAGGACATAGTTGCGGGCCACCACCGACGATACAGCAGTCGGGCTATTCGAGAGTTGCTGGTGGAAGCGGGTTTTGCCGTTGAATTCCTGACAGGTTTCTTCCAGTTTCTAACGCCTGCCATTTTTGCTTTGCGGGTCATACCATTTCGCTTGGGATTAGGGATATCATCGGAGGCTGACGAGGTGGGCAGCAAAATCAGAGGGCAGCATGAGATCAAGAGCGGATGGATCAGCGGGCCTCTCAATTGGATACAGCAACGCGAGGTAATGCGAATCCGACGCCGACGCCAAGCTCGATTTGGGGCTAGTTGGTTGGTCGTGGCCAGAAAAGCACGGTGAGGCAGGATGATGACGAAAAAAATCTCATGAACTTGGAGAAACGAACTTGAGCCTAGCGGGTTTCCTGCTGTTGTTGCTGACGGCCGTGTTCATGGCCGTTGCGAACCTTTTGATCAAGAACGGGATCGCGCAGGCGGGCGGTTTCACGCCGTCGCTAGCGGCGTTGCTGCAATTGCTTCGTCAACCGGCTCTGGTTGCTGGCGTGCTGCTCACCGGCATCGCAGGTCTCCTGTGGTTCCGAGTTCTCGCCACCCAAAAACTCTCGACCTGTTATCCGCTCTTCGTGAGCCTCACATACTGGTTGATCACCATCGGGTCCTTCTATTTTCTGCACGAAAAGATCTCGATTCAAAAGCTGGTAGGACTGGTGGTCATCATCGGCGGGATCACAACGGTTGCGCGGGGATAGCCCACGAAGGATAGCCAAAGATGAGCCCTGACCCGCAGAGCCACGTCGAACCTGGAGACAAGCGACGGCCGTTGCCGGGTCTGTCCGTGGTTGTCCCCGTCTATCGCAGTGAGGCAATCCTGCCAGAACTGCTTCACCGCTTGGAAAACGCTTTGCTTGCGATCGCTTCCAGCTACGAAATTGTGCTGGTGAACGACTGCAGTCCCGACCGCAGCTGGGATGTGATATGCCAACTTGCGCAGCGTTACCCGTGGATTCATGCCATCAACCTGATGCGCAATTATGGCCAGCACAACGCCTTACTGTGCGGCATCCGGGCCGCCCGCTATGACGTAATCGTCACAATGGATGACGATCTGCAGCATCCCCCGGAGGAGATTCCGAAACTGCTGGAAGCGCTAGCTGACGGGTATGACGTCGTCTATGGAACCCCGGAGCAGGAGCAACACGGCTTGGGTCGAGATTTTGCCTCCTGGGTAACCAAGCTGACCTTGCAGAACGTGATGGGCGCCGAAATCGCACGCCGAGTCTGTGCCTTCCGCGCCTTTCGCGCCCAGGTAGCCAAAGCCTTCGCGCACTATGAGGGGTCTTTTGTATCCATCGATGTGCTGCTGACATGGGGCACCAATCGCTTCTCATCCACACCCGTGAAGCACCGACCACGGGTAGGGGGAACTTCCGGGTACACCTTTCGTAAGTTGATGACGCACGCGATGAACATGATGACAGGCTTCAGCACGATGCCGTTGCAGATTGCCAGCCTGATCGGATTCGTCTTTACGTTATTTGGACTCGTGGTATTGGGGTACGTAGTGATTCGGTACTTCGTGCAGGGTGGTTCTGTGCCGGGTTTTCCATTCCTCGCCTCCATCATCGCTATCTTTTCGGGTGCGCAGCTATTCGCCCTCGGTATCATCGGGGAGTACTTAGCCCGCATGCATTTCCGCAGCATGCAAAAGCCGCCTTATGTGGTTCGCGTAAGTGATGTGGGCGGCAAACAGGAAGAAAGAAACGATCTTGTCAGCAACGGGCACGAACTCTTCCCGATCAAATCCGGCGACCCGGGTAAAGCCAGATGAGGTCCACAGCTTTCCACTCGGGAATGCATCTGGAAGAAAGGCATCTCCGGCCAACCGAAGCCAAATGTCCACTGTGTCTTTTTGGCGGGGAGCGTTCTGCAGTTCTTTGGCTGCAATCCGAACCGAACGTGTTCCTGCTGGCGTGTCCGAATTGCAACGGCTTTTCAGCATCTCGTCTGCCTACCGAAGAGGCACTCCGCGCATATTATTCCAAGTATTACGAGCAAGGCATCTTCCAAGACGCTGAAAAGGTCACTTTCGCGGAACCACAGCATTTCGCCAAGCATCTTGTTCGCAAGGCCAAGCCGTCTCTCAGAAGACCAGACCCAAGGATCCTCGACTTCGGCGGGGGCAGCGGGAATCTTTCTGTATCCATTGCGCGGCTCCTGTTGGAGGACGGCGCCTCGCACGTGCATGTGGTTCTCGTTGACTACAACGCTGCCCTGGCGCGCGGCGATTCCCAGGATATATCGGTGGAATGCCATGAAAATCTGGCTTCTGCCAGTGCCAAGGACTGCGATCTGGTTTTGGCCAGCTCAATTCTGGAACATATCCCGTATCCGCAGGAGGACTTTACCCGATTGCTGTCGGCCGTACGGCCGGGGGGCCTATTCTATGCGCGAACTCCTTGTGTCGCCGCGTTGTTTCGAATTCTGCAACGCATCGGCTTGCCGGTAGATTTCACCTATCCCGCCCACGTTCACGATATGGGAGAAGCATATTGGTCGAGTATTCTTAGATTTCTCCCGCCCCCGTTTCAGCAGTACTCGGTGATCTGGTCGCATCCTTCCCTGGTGGAGACGACACTGCGGAAAAATGCTATGCGCACGGTGGCCGCTTATGTGATGAAGGCGCCCTGGCGCATCTTAGGAAACCGTTATCAGTTTGTAGGCGGCTGGGAGGTGCTCATTCGGAGGCCGCTAGAGTCTCATTAGTACTGGAGCCGCTTTTGTGAATCCCTTGTCAGATCGCTCCATGGGTTCGTTTCAGGCCGAATATAAGCCACTATCCGATTCCCAACCAGGTTGGGGTTCGATCGCGTTGCTGCCCTGGGATGAGGCTATTTTTGGGTTTCCCGTGGCGGATCTTCGCTTGGGTGCCGAGCCACCTAAGGTCAACGAAATTCCTCTGTTTCGGGAAGCACTCTTGAAGTTTTGCAGACGGACCAGATCGGAGCTCGTATCCGTGCGTGTGACAGCGTCCGACACGGCACTAAGTGCGTTGCTTGTGCAAGGTGGCTTTGTTTACGTCGACTTCAGCCTGCTCGCGACGCTTCTCAAATTAGAACCAGCTTCGTTGCTCAAGACTGGTTTCACGGTCCGGCTCGCTGAGCCGGCGGATCATGAAGCCGTTTGCCAGATTTGTGGACATGCTTTTCACTTTGGGCGTTACCATACCGATCCGCATTTTCCGCGCGAACTTGCCAACCGCAGGTATCTCCAATGGATTCGCCGAGCCCTAAGCGGTGCGGACCCGGGCGATGTCGTGTTCGTACTCGGAAGACCGGGAAAAGTGATCGGATTCATGCACGTGGCTCTACATGAATCTAACGCCGACCTCCGATTGGGCGCAGTAGCCCCCGGGAGCTCCCTCGGTTTTTGGCTTTACACTGAGACACTCCGGGCGGTCCACGCTTTAGGAGCAAGAAGCGTTTCCACTGGTATCTCTGCTGCCAACGTCCGGGTCATGCAAATCTATTCAACTCTGGGGTTTCGGTTTTCACATCCAGAGGTGATTCTCCACTGGCACTCGCCGGATTCGGTCCGCCTGATTGCAGATCCAGACGCGTCTGGAGCCGATTAGTCCGAGAAAATGAGATTGTTTTGTGTTACAAAGGAGAGAGCGGGAGGGGAGCCACTTTCAACAGTCAATTGTGAGCTATCGAATCCCATTTAACCGGCCCTGCCTCGCGGGCAATGAATACAAGTACATCGCAGACGCCATTGCCAATGGGCACGCCTCCGGCGACGGACCCTTTACCCGCAAGTGTCACGAACTGCTCGAAAGGGAGCTAGGGGTTCCACGGGTCTTGCTGACCACATCCTGTACGCATGCCCTGGAGATGGCGGCGCTCCTGCTCGACTGCGGCCCCGAGGACGAAGTCATCGTCCCATCGTTTACCTTTGTCTCGACTGCGAATGCCTTCGCTTTGCGGGGAGTGCGTCTGGTATTCGCCGACATTCGTCCCGATACGCTGAATCTCGACGAGAGTCGTTTGGAATCCCTCATCACACCGCGAACCAAGGCGATCGTCGTGGTTCAGTATGCGGGGGTTTCCTGCGAGATGGATTCGATTCTCGCAATCTCATCCCGCCACGGAGTTCGGGTCGTCGAGGACAATGCGCACGGCCTGTTCGCTCGGTATAAAGGCAAGTACACAGGGACATTCGGATGCCTTTCCACCCAGAGCTTCCACGAGACCAAGAACTTCACATGCGGCGAGGGCGGAGCGCTGGTCATCAACGACGCCGAACTGTTGGAACGAGCACTCGTGATTCGCGAGAAAGGGACCAACCGCAGCCGCTTTTTCCGCGGCGAAATAGACAAATACACGTGGGTCGACCTGGGATCCAGCTATTTGCCTTCTGATCTTTTGGCCGCATTCCTCTACGCGCAGCTCGAAGCAAGAGAGAAGATTCAAGAAAAACGGCGGCGAGTCTGGAATCGATACTGTGAATCGCTGGCCGATTGGGCTGAGAGTAACGATGTGAAACTGCCGGTGATTCCACGGGAGTGCGAGCAGGCGTATCACATGTTCTACATGCTTCTGCCTTCGGTTGAGCACCGCAATTCGTTGATCTCACATCTGAAGGCACAGAGCATTCTCAGCGTCTTCCACTACACCCCGCTTCATCTTTCGGAGGCGGGACAAAAGTTCGCAGCTCGTCCGTCGAACTGCCCAGTAACGGAAGAGATTAGCGAGCAACTGCTACGTTTACCCTTTTACAATGAGCTCAGCGAAAGCGAACAGGACCACGTAACGGCTGCCGTAACGAATTTTAGGCTCAGTTTGTTGCGCCGGCATGCCAGCTAGACAACCTGCAACATGTGTGGAATTGTCGGCGTCGTTGCTCGTTTGAACGTATTCATGGTTGATGTTGGAATAGACGCTCGGAGGAGCGGATCGCAGATATTCTCGTTGGCCGGTTTTCAGGTGATAACCATTGGCCGGTTTTGGGTGATCGCTGAGGCCGTTACCGCAATCCGTAGGCTCGTCGGTGACAATCGACGCACAGCGTAATCAAGAAGCTGCACAGGCTTGACAAGGAAAAAGCTAGTACATCGCTGGGGCGCGCACTCCAGAGCCTCTTGATTGAGTCTCTGGAGGGCGCGAAACCCGCATCAAACCGGGCTAAGAGGACGTTCACTGCCCAAACTTTCTAGTTCCGATTGGTACAGAAATCGGGAGCGGTTAAGATTTTGGTGAGGACAAACGCTTGCGAGTGAGCTTCCGGGGCAAGCGGATAGACAGGTTAGTCGGTTAGTCCTCTTAACCTAGATTTTGCCGGAAACTAATCTTCAGAGTGGATCAAAAATACCGGTGCCGATCAGTATACAAGGAGCCCCTCACCATTGAACTCCTGGATAGAAGCTTGGGATGCGGAAAGCACGGTACAGATTCGTGCCCGTGACTCGCATACTCCAGACCGTCTGCGGGGTACCTTCTTGAGTCACTTCGTATACGTATGAGCCGCCAGCTCCAACACCGCAAAGGTCATACTCCACGTTGCCGTTTGTGAGTTGTTCCGCATTGCCGCCAAAGTCGCTGTAGAGATTGGCCGGTAATATTTGATGGAAGGTCAGTGTAGCCGTTTTCGCGCTCTCGTCAATCTGCCAGACCGGTACCGTCGAGTAGAGACACGGCGGGTCTCCAGAGCTGCCGCACGTAACGCCCACCGGAAAGATCCTGTCATCCCCATTGTCCATCACACCAAGCGAGAAGACGCCGGTGGTGTTCGAGCTGAAGAACGAGGGGCCGTGCTGCGCATATTCCCAGTCGGTTGGATCTGTTCCACCTTCGAGAGTGAAATCTCCCCCTTCTCCCAAATGCCATAAAATACTGCCGTCTCCCGTCCCGTTGGCATAGTTCACCTTCACGATCCAATTCTGATGTCGCATCGAGACAAGAATATTGCCGTCGTCCTTCGAGTAAATGATGGCGTTCGTATGTGTCCAGTCGGGGAAGTTAAAGGGGTGACGGTTAGGGTCGAGGTAGTTAAATTCATTCCACGCCCATACCGGTTGCATATTCTGATCCAGATCCACGATCACGTCGCCTAGCACAGTTGTCGGAGGGGCATTGGTCAGAGGAGGTGTGCTGGTGCTGGACAGCACCATTGTCGTGTTCGCCAGTGCCAGCCAATGGCCATTGGGCAGCGGTTCGACGTCATGGTGGAAGGTATCCAACGTGACATTACACTCGGCGCAGCTGGCGGCGGCCAACTCTGAGTTCAGGTCGGCGATTGAAATCTCGCGAACGGTGTCTCCCGCGAGGTTGACCTCACGAAGCTCGTCGATGGTTCCTTCCGGAAGTGGTCCGCTGAGCGGAACGGAGGAATTAGCGCCAATTACCATTAGGAAATTCCCGTCCGGAAGCATTTTGACGCCGTCGATAAAGTTTAGAGATGCGCTGCCGGGATCGGAGTACGCCCACAGCACGTTGCCGGAAAGATCCGTCACAATCACTCCGGTTGGAGTTCCGTTCAAGGGGTTCAGCAACTCCAGCCCAGACTGCGGCGTCATTCCCGATGTGGTTGTCGTCGTCACGTTTAACTGAATATTCGCTGGCACCGCCTTCGTAGTGAAGATATGGTCCGTGTCATTCACGGTGATGCCGTTCGAAAAGTCCACCGCAGCCTGCATGTGGTACGTGGTGCTGGCCTGCATGCCTGCTACGAAGATGCTCACTTCGCCGCCAGCGGTCTCAGTTGACTGCGTCCAGGTCTTCAATCCGTAGTTGGTACTTGTGCCGAAGTTGACTGTCACGCTTCCCGGGAAAGGTAATGTCATCGTATAAAGCGCCACCTGCGGATTGTCGGTGGCCGTCACCTGCCCGACAGGTAGAGAAAAATCAGCTTGGCTCCTGCCGCCACAACCAAGAAGTCCGGCGAGGGAGAATAAGGTGCCCAAAAAGAGAAGTTGCGGCTTCATGCGCCTCCAAGCGAATGTATATTTAAAAGGAACGAACCGGAATCTCCTTCTTGGTTGAAGAACGGTACTGATCATAAGTCAATCCCGCTGTTCGCGGCCAATTTTCATACGGACCTCCCCCAACGGTCTGAGATCCGGACCAGCACCGCCGAAAATTCCCCGACATTCCGCCACTCTCGCAACACCTCTCCTTCCCCCAACCCGTTGTCCCCGGATTCCGCTGCTGACTTGACCGAATAGCTCTCTATCCCGTCGGTGCCGGGAGAAGAGCGATCTGGCCCAGCATCGCTCCGAACCGCCGACCCGCCAGATATCCTTCTGCTAGCAGTAGCCAGTAGTAACGCGCATCGGCGAGCAGGTCGTGGCCTTCCTCAAGACCCACGCGGTCCGCTCCACCGTAGTCGCTGACGGCATCATCGGCTGCCCCCACGAAGAAGGCGTGGACTATCTCGAAGGAAAGTATTGTCCTCAGTGCCCTTACTGGGCGGGGCGTGATCGCTGGACCAAGGAGCGAATCCACTGAGTGGATCGCCGCGATGGTGAAACCCAAGGAACTGTCGGGCGTGAGGGTCAGGAATGTGAATCTTTCTCTCGCAGGAGAGTAACAGACCGGCATGCGCGAAGTCGCCCTATATGTACCGGTTCGTGGCCTTAGCGGCGATGCACTCTGGCGTGGCATGCCGTGCACAGCGTGATCAAGTTTTCCTCTGTGTCGGCTCCCGAATGGCTGCGGAATTCCCTGTCGTGCACCTCAAGATTCGACATCGTGCCGCATGATTGACACCTCCAGTCGTCACGACGCAGGATCTGCTGGCGTAGGCTTTCGTACGACAAGGGGTCGAGCCGCGAGGGAGCGGCTTTGGGGCGAGTCATTCTCAGGATGCCTTCTCGCGCAGGTTTTCGAGGAAGGCCTGCTGCTGTTCGCCGGGCAAGAATTTGTAGTAGCGTGAGATCGAGTGGAGCAGGATCTCCGGGTTGCCATTGTCCAGGTGTGCGCCAGCCATGAAGTCGGCACAGATCATCTCCAGGCAGTACCCGCGCGATTTGTCCGTGCCCAGCATCAGAGCCGCCGTCTCGATCGCCTGCTCGATGACCGGGACCTGGCTCCTGTAGACCTTGAAGTAGATCAGCTCCGACGGCTCCTCTTCTTTTCCGGTCAGTTCCTTCTCCACCTCCCGCCTGAACACTTCCCTCGGCATTGAGCGGGCTTTGTGCACCCAGGGTGCACAATCGAAGTGCTGCCCGTCCCGGCGCGCCAGCTTGGCCAACTCCCTTCCTTTCGTCCAACCGATCTCCTTTAGTTCCCTACGCGCCTGCGGCGGCAGGTGCTCGTGGATCGACATCAGGTAGTACGCCTTCCTTCTCGATTCCGGGAACCGCCTCGCCAGGAACTCGTCAAACGAACTCAGGTTTTCTAGCCTCCAGTACTGTCCCGCTCGCACCTCGCACAAATACCTGCCGAGATCGACGAAGCGCGTGTCCCGCTCTGCCTCTTTCTGTCTTTCCCACGCCAGGATCTCGTCGATCTTGGTCAGAACAAACAGCGCACGCTTGCGATTGAGCTTCGGGGGCATCGGTGGCCACCTAGTAAACAAGTTCGTCAAACAGACCAAGATCGACTCCTGGCTTGCGCACGAGGGCGGTATCGACCATGTCACGCCTGTCGAGGCAAAGCCCAACGAATGGGCAAGTTGTGCACGGGTTCTGTGGAAAGCGTATGCCGCTGTGCGGCAGGAACAGACCAGACTCGATCCGTCGGACTGTGTCTTCGACCAGGGTTGCGAACTCCTGGCGCTGCTCGTCAGAAATGGTGGCTCGGAGGTACTGAACTTCGACCAGCCGCTTGCGCACGAAAACAACTTGGGCGACTTCGTCGATCCCGGTCATCCACGAATAGCAGACGAGTTGCGGATCCAGTGCGGAAATGCCGGCCGGCTCTTCCGGATATCGGGCAGAAGTGGTTTTCCACTCCAAAAGACAGGGTGTGCCGTCCAGTTCACCAATGGCGTCCACGTAAGCGACAAAACTGTTGCCGGAAGCCAAGGTCCGATTGAACTGCATCTGCTGGGTTGAACGAGGGCGTCGAATGCAAACACGGCCGTCCTGAGCGAAGCGCTCGAGCAACTGGATGCCTTGTTGCAGCATGCGGTCCCAGGTGTCGTTGCCGGAGTAGGTCAGACCCATGCCCTTACATCCGCTCCACTGCTCGAACAGCACAGGCGCCGGGTCTTCACGGCGAAAAAGAGCGGCGACGGCCTGTTCGAACGCTCGGCCGAAGAGCATGGCGGCACGCGTGTCTTTCTCTTGCCAACCGTCGAGGTAGCGGTGTCGGTAACGGCGCGGGCAGCTAAGGTATTGGCTGATCTGGGTGTAGGAGTATGTCATCGGGATGCCTCCGCGGTGTTGGAGCGAGAAGCACTCGATACCGTAACCGAAGACAGTTCTTCCCACTGGCTGGCTGGAGCGAAGCCATCGAGGTTGATGAGCGAAATGCCGTTGATCACGGTGTGGCTGATCTTGACGACACCGCGGAGTCCGGGCAAACCCTTCTCGTCGACCTGTTCGCGGGCCAACAGTTCCGGGTCATAGAGAAAATCCCGCAGGAACCAGCCGAGCTTCCACATCGCTTTTTGCGTGCAGTAAAGACGACCGACAATGGACTGCCCGGCCAGTGCCCGAGGCTCGAGAACGGAAAGTCGGAGGACGTAAAACGGTTTGTGGGCATGCCAGCGAAACTGGGCGCCATCGACGCGCACTAGGAATACTCCGTCTGGAATCTCCGGACGAGAACCGCGGGCAGTTTCGGCGAGACCTGGGACTTTGCGGTTCATGCGGCCCCCTCCTGCTTCGGTTGCAAGTAGCTGTTGAGCTGGCAGAGCAACGCATTGCGGTCCTTCTCGGCCCAGTCGGCCAGTTGCAGGACGAAATTCTCCACCTGTTCCCTGCTGGCCTCTCGGAGCGTCTTGGTACCGCAGAAGTCGACGGCGTAGGCCTTCACCAGTTCGGGGTCGAGCTTGTGCTGGCGGATGAGCTGGCAGAGACGGTCGCGGACCTTGGGGCCACCGCCGTTCCCGTTGCCATTCGCATTCTGTGGAGGAAGCTTTTCAACCGAATTCGGAACCGTCCCGATCTCCTCGACCGAGCAGAGGCCGATCCCGTAGGCCTTGCGGAGGGCTCGATTGACTGCCCGGGTCTCGGCGACGCGCATCTCTGCACCGCGGACGAGCGGTGAGATATTGGACGGATCGGCATCGCCATAGCCGGTGAATCCCGTACAGGTTTTTGTTGTAAAGACGGTGGCCTTAAAAGCGAATCGGCGCGTGGATGGATCCGAAAGCTCTCGAATGAACTGGACGCGCATACCGGAGCAACGATTTCGCCTCGCCAGCCTGAGTAGACCCGTGTGGGTGACATACCAGTTTGTTTGCAGAAGCATTAGGTCGCCTGTCAAAACTGAAAGCTCGAATTCTTCCGAGAGCTTCCTAAGCGAATCCAGCAACGGATTCCTGCGTGTTAAGTTCCACTTTTGGAGTGCGAGTTTGCAGTTGAGACGCGACAAAACTTGACGTCGAGTAAGCAATGTAGGGCTCCTTCCTTACGTAATGCACTACGCATTACGATAATGCGCTGTGCATTACATTTTGTCAACACTTGCGTTTGACAATTTGCTTCAGAGTAGCGAAATCAACCCTCGTTAGATGAACCACGGCGGATGCTTGACCATGCTGGAGGAGTTATGTAGCATCCTCCTGAGTTCCGTGGGATCTCTATGAAAAAAAAGGAAACGCTCAACTTCCGAGTACCTGCGGAATTCAAACGAAAGCTCATTGAAGAGGCGAACAAACAACGAAGATCTTTGACGAATTATCTCGAGACCACTTTCATGCAGGTTTGGGATGAGCAAGAAGCGGCTTCGACTAGGGCCAAGCAAGCAAGTAAACAGAAACGTTCGTCCAAATGATTTTGGAACACGGGCTGACTCCCTTCTGCCCACTTGCTCCGTACGGTAGGAAACTCGCATCAGGAACCCAGTGCAAAGGTGCCGAACCGCCCCAGTCGATGTAAACTCCCAATCAGGTTCCATGGGTTCCTCGCGAACGAGAGGAGTTTGATTCAGGTCCTTCTACCGAGGAAGATAAGACGTCGGAGCCACCCGTAGAAGACTGATGAGAGGGGTGGCATTTTGCTGTCCGCGAAATCCGCGTCGTGGCTGCCTGTGGCCTGTGGCGCGGACCTCGCCGTTCTGTGCCTCCCGGCGAGCCGCACCGCTATCCGCACTTCGGAATCGATTTGGGGGCGAGTCGAATTACGAAACGAACCCAATAAGTCTTGTATTTTCAATAAATGAGTATCGGGCGGGTGGTTAAAGCGACCGATTGCGAGAATCCAAACGTCGTGGCGCTTGGAAACATGAAGATTTGGTGGGCGTAAAGGCGGGAAGGTCCGATTCGCCAAACTAACGCTCGAACGCTCGAACAGAGAAGCGAGCTCGGACGCCAGGCAGTTTTGGCCCGGTGGGTCAAACAGCGGAAGAGCAAGTCGGGCCGCAAGTGCAATCCGACCGGACAAAAAGGAGCTTGACATTTAGCGAACAAAAAGCGAACATAGTCGGTGATGGCAAAGTCCGAGCAACCGCAAACAGGTGACGGGACCGTGGGACTCTCTGGCACACAAACGCTCTCGGGAAGGTCCCCGATTCCGACTCAGGCCCGAGTTTGTGCACCCTGAGTGCACAAACATTCGAATTGCCTTTGTGGTCTGGGCGCGGGCTATGTGTTGACGAGGACAGCGGCACTTCGTGGGAGAAGTCTCCTGGGTGCCAGGCCCGAGTTAGTGCAGCATGGATGCACAAACAATATGGGATTGCTTTGTGGGCTGAGCGCTTCGGACAAGGGCAACGAGGACCGGCAGCATTCCGATTGTGCAACCTGGTTGCACAAAGTCAATTAAAAAAAGTCGGATGCACTGCGTTTTCATCGCCGCGGTCCGCTGGGGTTGAAGGCTCCGCCTTTGCCAGACTCGACTGGTCCTGAGTGGTGGCCATTGTCCCAGTGCGCGCCAGCTTTTTCATCGTGCGTTCGTGGACTAAATCGTCGCTATGAGTTGATACTTCGCGGCACGAGATTCAACGATTCTCCGTTTTCCATGTCCAGGGTTCTTCTCGTACCGGGTGCGCAGTAACCCAAACCGTTCGAGTAGATCCACATCGCGACCGACTGCACGGGTATCGCGTTTTAGGCCAACCGCGAGATCAGACACGGGAGTCGCTTTTTTTCTCGCAATCCGCAGAAGTCGGATACGCTGTGCGGAAAGAACCCGCATCATGTCGCTCGCGTTTTCGAATGAAACGGTAATCTCAAGTGCGAGCTCCAAGCCACGATCCAGTTTGCGAGCGTGTTCTCGGGCGCGATCGAAGAAACCCTTTACACCGTCGCCGCTTACGCGAACTTTAACTTTCTTGCTCATCTTCGGCCTTCCAGAGATCCTCGACTTCTTTCTGAAAACGATCTACGAGCGTTTCATAGCCAGGGAACTCTACTTCTCGAACTTCTCCCATAAAATGCCGGTGGTCATAGTCATGACTATTGTCGTAACCAAGCACGCGCCCGTCATCAACGCTACAAATGCGTGGATTTATGTATGCGAGACTATATTTCACCACCTCGCTACCCACGTACCAAACTTCTTCTTTGAGTACAGCGCCGCGCCTCTTGCCGGTCAAATATGAAGTGTTATCGACTCTCTTCTCCACCTTCCTGGACTTCTTGACGCTTTTTTTCCCGCTTTTTGGGGCCACACGATCACTCTTGTATGACTAGGACATTCCATATCCTACCTGCATGCAGATCAGACGTCAAATGTCATATCTGTAGTAGGGAATGGAAGCGTTGCGCATTGTTGAGATGCCGTGCCGGAGCATTCTGCAACTTCAAGCCCGCGGAGCTTCGTGACCTACGACGCATATCGATTGCTCGGATTTCCCCAAACATTTGCCTCCTCTATGAATTCAAAGAAAAGAAGATACTTGTTCTCCGCGTCCTCCATGGCGCAACTTCCTGACTACCGCCGGCGCAGGATATCCTGCATACTACCGGTTCGTGGGTTTCTGAGCCCCGCTCAAATTAAGGAGAACCGTTGATATCAATTCGCAAGATTTCTGGGCTGCGAATCACCTGTTGGCTTTGGCTCCTGATTCTCGTCGTCTCCCCACTGGCTAGCCATGGCGAAACACAGTTGTCTCCCTCCGCTCGGGACGAGCAATGGCACCGCTCTGCAACAGCTGCGCAAGCGGAGGATCACACCATCCCCGCGCTTCTAATCAGCGACATCCACTTCGATCCCTTTCACGACCCCGCCAGAGTGCAGCAACTTGTTGACTCTCCGGTGAGCCAGTGGAGGTCAATCCTCACGGCTCCGCTTTCGCCCAATCAGCAACAAGCCTTTGCTGCGCTGCAGGAGAGGTGCCATGCACGCGGAGTGGACACGCCTTACACCCTGCTGCAGTCCAGCTTGCAGGCGATGCGGTCTCGGCAACCCGATGCAAAATTCATGACAGTGAGCGGCGACCTGATCGCCCACTCCTTCTCCTGCAGATACACGACACTTCTTCCAGGATCGGCGCAGAGCGACTACCAGGCCTTCGTGCTGAAGACTTTGAGCTTTGTTATAGGAGAGTTGCGCGCTTCCTTCCCGGACGCGCTCGCCTACGTGGCTCTAGGCAATAACGACAGCGCGTGCGGCGACTACCGGCTCGATGCCGGAAGCGACTTTTTGGACCGGACCGGCAGGATCGTGGCCGAGGGTCTGCCTCTATCCGAGCAGCAACAGGCGCTCAAGGAGTTCGCGAAGGGCGGCTACTACAGCCTCACGATGGACGCGCCCATGCGTGACACGCTCCTCATCGTCGTCAATGACCTTTTTCTGTCCCCAAGATACACCACGTGTGCCGGCACACCCGACCCCGCTGCTGCCATTGCGGAAATGGCATGGTTACAGGAACAGCTGGCACGGGCGCGGCGATTGGGTCAAAGGGCCTGGGTCATGGGTCACATCCCGCCGGGCGTTGATCTCTACTCGACAGTTGCAAAGGTCAAGGATATCTGCGGGAACGAGGCACCTGAAATGTTTCTATCCTCGGACAAGCTGACCGATTTGCTGATCGAGTATGCCGACGTTGTGCGACTCGGGATCTTCGGTCACTCCCACATGGATGAAATGCGACTCTTGGAGCCACAAGGTGGCACCCCGCACGCATCATTGGAGCACAGTGTTGCTATCAAAGTGGTTCCCTCCATCTCGCCCGTTGGTGGCAACAACCCATCATTCACCGTTGCCCGAGTCAACCCACACTCCGCAGTGCTGCAGAATTACGAGGTAATTGCAGCTTCAAACCAGACCGGCATCGACACCACCTGGTCCAGAGAGTACGACTATGCTCAGACCTACCATGAAGCAGAATTCTCGCCCACGACGGTGAAGGAACTGATCGCGGAATTCGAAAGCGATCGCGGCGCAAAGGCGGACGCCAGCAAGGGATACATGCGCAATTTCTACGTAGGCGATCGCTCTCCCGAACTCGAACCGTTCTGGTCGCAGTACATTTGTGTGTTAGGAAATCACACAGCCAAGGCATTTGCTGCCTGCGTATGCTCGGCTGGTAAGTAGTCACACTCTGGCTGAAAATGAAGCAGGCCAAGGATGCTTCCAAAATTCTGCCTGGATGACAACGTTCGTTCGGCATTTCGCTCCCCAGGGGAAGGTTCCGTTCTCTGACCTCACGCAAACCGAAGCTGGGAAAATCCTCGGCATCAAGCAGCCTCACGTCCCTGCGTTGATGCGCAACCGCTCTGGCACTTTCTCAGTCGAACGGCTCATGGACTTTCTCACCGCCCTTGGGCAAGACGTGGAGATTACAGTGAGACCGGAAAGTCATGATGCAATTCCGAGCGGATAAAAAAGGAGCTCGACACTTAGTGAAGAAAAAGCGAATATGGTCGGTGATGGCAAAGTCCGAGCAACCGCAAACAGGTGACAGGACCGTGGGACTCACACAAACGCTTTCGGGAAGGTCCCTCCCCGCTGTGTCTCAGGCCCAAATTTGTGCAGCAGGGATGCACAAACATCGCGAAACTCTGCCTGTCCTCGCTACAACTTAGCCCGCGCTCCGACCCAGAGGCAATTCGAGTTTCACCGCAGCGAGGTATCCTCCGCCTTCGCTTCTTTCAGGATGCGTTTCCGCCGATCTATGTTTTGTGGTATGATTAATAGTATAACAACTGTATATTGACAGCATTACCCATTTCGGTTAACCTACGGTTTTAGGATTTCCAATGGACTACGCTAGAACTCGCTTGGATGCCCTGCAGCGCCGACAGGAACTCACTGAACGGCTTACGAAGATTCTCGAGGAAAGAGTGGCTCTCGAGACCGAGATGGAGAAGAAGAAACGTGAGTTGGCGGCCATTGACCAAATCCTTGAAGGTCTGGATCTTAATGAGTCCGATGCACCGCTTGAGGGAGAACCTTCGGGCATGGCAGACCACATCCGGCGCATGCTTCAGCAGACTCCAGTCCATCTGCTTCCGACACAGATTCGAGAAGCCCTGATCGCTGTCGGTGTCACGGGGAGTTCGCCGAAAAACCTG